>Ga0325402_1000567_pt1 | contig 26516 bp, 25 predicted proteins | sample PopdelMetagenome_22_FD_207212 | JGI IMG/M metagenome (GOLD analysis project Ga0325402, IMG submission 207212) | Populus deltoides microbial communities from Bellville, Georgia, United States - Xylem-PdKOR-R3 | ecosystem: Host-associated > Plants > Phyllosphere > Stem > Wood/Secondary xylem... | reverse complement strand
TGGATTGTTAATAAAAAAAATTAAACTTTTAAGTTATTATATTAAAATTCTAATATAAAAATTATTTTGAAATAAAAGGATTAAGGGGGCAATTGCCCCCTTAATCTCCATCGTGGCTCCGCCACTGCATATGTCAGTAAACTTGGGATTTATCACCGCGGAATACAACATTCAGAAGGAAATAAGCACGAAAAAGCCTTGAAATCATCTAGTACAGTGGGCAATCGCATGATTTAATTATTTTGTGCAAGGATTTCAAAATCAGGAAACTGAAAGAATGATACAAACACATGTGAAATGATGTTCTAAGCGGAGGATGAACAGCGATAAAATGTGTGTTTGATGAAGCAAGTCTAGGTTGCCACTATTTAGAAGTATACCACAATCATTATAGACAAGCAAAATATCCATGATTGCTTCACTGCAGTAACTCAAGCAACAAGAAAAAACTATTCTGGCTTCAATTCATTCAAAAGATGAGTTCACTGGATAGTATCTGGTGAGGGAATGACAGACATGCAAGATGATAGTCGTCGTGGAAAGGATAGCATATGCTATTTTTTCTTGTAAAATGATCTATTTTTTCTTGTAAAATGATCAAAAAGCTTCTGATCATGTTCAAAAATCTAAGATATGTAACTAAAAAGTTATTTAGTTTTTGGGATTGGATTTCTTATTCTTAATCTAACGAACGCCAGGTTTATAATAGAAGTTTGAATACTTGCAAAAATAGTCTCAATTGGGGGACTTAAAGATCATCCGATGATAAAGTTAATATATTTATGAGAAACGTATAAAATGACTCGATTAAGATAATAAATGATTTAAAAGAGCTTTAAATTTAATGAACACAGATATTTGTTTTTTAGTTTTAAGTTAATTAATGCTCTAAAATATATATATCTTTATCTTAAGAGATGGAAAAATTATGAACCCTTTACCTAGATGGTTCAGTGGGTATTTATACCCCCTGAACCTTGTCGTTTTCAAAAAAGAAAAAGATTGGAAAGTCCTCTGTTTTTGGTGACATTAATGAGAGACAAATATCTTTTACATGTTATTAATGAGATAATAAGTATGGTAGGTCTCTTAAAAGACCTTGTATACAACTATAAGTATAGGGAAATTATTACCTTAATATGAACGATTATTTTAGATGGAAAGACATGACAGTTTATCATATCTTTAATACTTATATTGTAGATGATTGTACATGGTCAAACATATAGCCTTAGAACTGGGTAATGTCCAAGTTCTTTGGGTCTGACATGTTTGTCAGGCCCACGTTTCCTTGGACTTGGCTGACTGCCAAGTCCAAGTTCTTTGAGTCTGACATGTTTGTTAAACCTACGTTACCTTAAACTTGACCGATTGTCAAGTCCATGTTCTTTGGGTCTGACATGTTTTTCAAACCCACATTACCTTGGACTTGGCTGACGGTCAAGTCTAAGTTCTTTGGGTTTGACATACTCGTCAGACCCATGTTATCTAAGGTTTGAGTGACTGCCAAATCCAAGTTTTTTAGGTCTTGTATGTTCTCTAGACCCACGTCCAAATACTTTGGGTCTGACGTGTTTACCAGACCCATTTTATTTAAAAAGATTTTTATAAATAAAAATTTTAACCAAAAGTTAACTCATAGTTGCCCCCTCGAGCATTTAATGTGTAATCTTGCATTAAAGGCTTAAGAGATTTTGAGGGAGACAATCAATCAGTAGAAGTCTTGTTTTTCTTTTGGAAAAGGCGATAAGGCTTTGTAGATTCAAAAAGATTTCTAAAAAAAGAAAAAGTTTTATTGGGAAGACCAATAAATATTTCAGGCTTTTAGCCTTCCTAGAATTATAGATGAGGTGTTATTTATCTTGCATTCCCATCTTACCATCTTCTTGTACTTTTCTTAAACCTTTTTTCTAGGATTTCCTAACTTAGGTATTTCCAATATTTTACAAGAAAATAGTAATTTGTCAGTAGAATGGAATTCATTGACTAGGTAAATATTCAAATCTTTTTTCCTTGTGCTTTCGTAAAACCTTCTTCAATCTTTTCTTCCTTTTACCATCATGACCTTTAATATATATATATATATATATATATATATATATATATATATATATATATATATATCTCCTGAAGGTGATTTCAGTTTCAAGCCTTAAACTGAAGCCACTTGTTGAAGATCTTCAGCCATAAAAATTGGCCTTAAATTTGAGAGGGATGGTGCCCAACCTTCTTCTACTAGAAGAAAGGATGAGAATATTCCCCAGGAGGTTTCAAATCTAATGGGACAACTAAGACTACTCAGGACTCTTGTGGACGACACACAGAGTTTAATGACTTGGGACCAAGTATCCTTAGCCAATGCTAGTTAGCTATGAGATTATACTATGATTGTCCCTGAAGTTGATGATCATATCTTTCAAGTCACCAATAAATATGGTGGGGGTAATATTATTATTACAGCTTTTGTATGTCTATACGATTTTGGATACTTGTTTTCTTTACAAAGATTTGTAAGGGACGTTCTAAGGTACTACAACCTTAGTCTTACTCAAATTCATCCCAATGGATGAATTATTCGATCCTTATTTGAAAAATTATTGAGGATTTTGAACAAGGAGCCTTCAGTTAGGGTATTTAGACAGTGTTATACCTTGATCAGTAGCACTGAAAGGGGGCCTTCATTCCTGTCATCAATAAGAAAAATGGACTAATGAAAAATACCATGAGGGGAAAGCCTTCTCATTCAAAAAAATGAAGGGCGTAACGGGTAATAATGAGGTATATTGGCTTAGCCAGACCTCAAGATGGATATAAACCAATCTAGGACTGTTCCTATTATTGGAGGACACCCCTAGCGGGTGTAAATGAAAAACCATTCTTGGGCTCAAAGGAGGAGAGGGTTTGCACCAAGTTGGATAATCTTTATACTAAATATAACATCAATTGTATGGCCAAAGGGCTATACAGTGTTTTAGGTAATTTCGCTTTCATGTGTTTTTTTTTTTTATTTCAATACCTTTCATTCCCTGATCGTTTCTTTGTGTAGGGTCTTTAACTAGAACTATTAGATTCGAATTCAGTAGGTCTACCCTATCTAGGCCTAGTCATGTGTCTACGTCCTCTCCTAGTGACGACTTCTCTTCTGAAGAAAGTCAACCATTAGAGCGAGACAAAGGTTTAGGTCTTCCATTCAAATAAATATTAACGAGATTCTTATAATCCATGTCTAAGCTGAGGATGTTCTTGAAGACATACCTGTAATTGATCTTTATGCTGATAAGGTTTGTTAAGAGGCTATAGGGGATTCTCACTCTCCCCTATCAGGGGATCTCGGGGTGCCAATGCTAACCTTGATCATTCTGGAGGCTGCTTCTCATTGGAAGAGAAGAAGATTCCCTATTCCTTTAGATTCTGATATAGAGATCATTCCCTCTCCACATAGTGGTCCTGCTCTTACAAGTCTAGTTTACCTGTTTCCTAGGTTTTCTAGTTAAGCTTCTCCACCCTCTAGGGTGGATGACATCTTCTCCAATCTCAAGTTGGACCATGCGCACATCCGTATCCCCACTCTAAGTAAGGAAAAGAAAGGGATAATAGAGACTATTCTTCACATTTCCTTCTGATGTGGAAGGAATGACCAACCCCAGCTTCCAGTGCCATCTGGCCATTATTGTATAGATGGCTTTTTAGGTAAGATAACAAATTAATTTAATTTTTATGTTATTTTTAAAGATAACTTATATTATCTCTTTTATTGTTTAGACCTTCATGATGTGTGCCCACTCCAAGAGTAGGTGGGCTTAATACATAAGGGTTATTAAAAAGGTCATGAAGGAGTATCGTGTGGATAAATATATAGTACGCAGACTTAAAGAAGAAAATGTTGCTTAAGATATTGAAATGTCTCTTAGGACCGAGTATTCCAGACTATAGGGGCAGATGACAGTTCAGACCTATGTCTTGGAGTCAACTAAATAATGGCTAGTGGAGGTTTACAATCGTATTGACCTTCTAGAGAGAGGGATGACTGACTTAGTTGAGCTTAAGAGGGTAAGGGACACCTTAAAAGAAGAGCCAAAGATAGTGAGGGAGAAGGTTCAAAACTCTCGTTCAAGAATGGAAAACCTAAAGAATTCCTCCCAAGCATTTTAGTTTGAATATAGGGAGTCCATGTCTCTAACAGAGACAATAAAGGATAAGCTCTTCTTGGCCATGTCAAAATTGTATTTCTTTAACCTGACTAGAGCGGTACAAGTTGACTTTAGCTAGAGTTTTCTAGATGGCCAAGTCCTAGACTTCATTGATATCTTTCCTAAGAACCTGGCCTGAAGATGTAGGTTCCTTTAGAGTTGTTTGTTTTTTATTACAATGTATTGAATACTAGGGCTTTTCAAGTCTTGAATTTGGTCGTAAGGCTTGTGTATTACCTATATTATTATTGTATTTGAATATGCTAACAAATTGTGTTATGTATCTAAACAAGTCTAACACCTACTATTAAAAACATAGATCTCTAATACTTAGAAAAATTATTATGCAAATGATAACATCAATAAGGAAAGTTTAAAATTTTAAAATAATCAACATTCAACAAGGGCTATATTGCAACAACCTACACTCAAATTTTGAAATAATCTACATTCAATAAGTTGCTCCTCGGCATGGGGTGGAGATGAGTTCTCTATGCTAGGTGGTAATCTACATATTGTTGAGACCTAAGATGTTAGATAATAGGGTGTTCATTGTAGTCATGAGTGTTATCACTAGGGAGGTAGTTAAGATTTTTATCCATAAGGAGACCACTGAACAATCCTTAGAGATTGCTCTCGAGGAGAACTCATACCAACCCCTAAGGCTTTATAGGGGCTATTGTCTTTAGGGAGACCATGTTCATCCTTTAGAGAGTGATGTATATGGGGAGAACACATACCATCCCCTAGTTGGTAGGGGCTACTACTCTTAAAGAGACCAAGTTCATCCATTGAGACATATGATTTTCTTCCAAAAGATAGAAAACATTAAGGAAAAATAGTCCATGACCACTAGGACAAACTATCTCTTGTCTGTGGCCTCAAGGAATTGACCTAGAATGTCCATTCCTCATTATGAAAACAGCCAAGGGGAAGTTATAGTTGTCATTTTCGCATATGGTTGTTAAGGAACTAAAACAAATCTTTAACACTTGTCACATCTCTTTACTAAGCTTATGGAGTCTTGAAGTATAGTTGGCCAATAAAATTTTACTTGTGTTACCTGAGCTACAAGAGCCCTGAAGCCTATATAAAGACTACATATGCTTCATGTATTTCTTGTAAAATATAAGAGCTCTCTTATAGGGACAAACATTTTAGTAATGAGGCTGAGGTAGATTTTCTGTATATGACATTGTCAATTATGCAACATCCAGATGTTTGTCCTATCAGGCAAGTAACTACATTTTTATTTGAGGATAACTCTCCTGTTTATAAATAGTTTGTAATAGGGATCCTCCAATCATCTATTATATTGATGGGAACAACTACACGATCATCTTTACCAACATTAGGTTCTTCCAAGACTTCTACCCAAACATCAACAAGAAATTCCACTGAATTAGAACTTTCTAATTTAGACAAGAGGTCTTCTCGTTGATTGTCTTCTCTAGAAATATAAGTGATTGAAACATTTTTTTGTTCAACGTTGAGATTAGGTGTGATTTTTTGAAGATACAACTATATGGTGGGGTTCTCTCGCATCATTTGTTCTTTGGCATTGACTAACCACTAATTAGGAATAACTATGAGCTTGGAGGAGATAAGCATTCAAAGCTTTTGCAAGACATAGTCCAACAAGAAAAGCTTTATATTCTACTACATTTTTGGTAGTAGGGAACTCAAAATGAACACTATATTCTAATACATGTTCTTCAGGACTGATAAGTACTATCCCAGCTCCATTTCCACTTATATTGGAAGGAGCATCTACATAATTTTCAAGAGGGAAGTAACACATATGATCTTATTAATGTTTCTTATCCAACTGGAATTTCTGTCGTTGAAGGTGGATGATCAGGGGTATCCATACGTTCTGTAAAACAACATTCAACGATGAAATCTGTCAAGGCCTGACCCTTTATCATTGAACGAGGTTTGTATTGAAGTCAAAATTCTCTTAGCTCTATAGCCCATTTAACTAGTCGCCCAAATAATTCTGGCTTGTGAAGAATCTGCCTCAGTGGTTGGTCTGTCAATACAGTTATTTGATGAGCTTGAAAGTATGGCTTTAACTTTCTAGAGGCGTTTACCAGCACTAGTGTTACTTTCTCCACCTATAAATATCTTGTTTCTGCTTCATGGAGAGTTCGATTGGAATAATACATAGATCATTGTATGCCTTCATCTTCTCTTACGAGAATTAAACTCATTGCTGAATCTGTCACCCCTAGGTAGAGCAATAAATCTTCATTCTTCTATGTTTGAGATAAAATCTTAGGGGATGACAGATAAATCTTAAGCTCTTTAAAAGCCCTTTGACAATCCTCAGTCCATTCAAAGGTGGTTATATTTCTTAGTGTTTACACTCCCCTAAACGAGCAATGAATTTGTTAAGAGCAGTCAATCGCTCTATAAAGCATTGTACTTCCTTCATATTCTGTGGGGGCATCATGTCTAGTATGGTTTGAATTTTTTTTAGATTGGGCTCGATTCCTTTCGAACTTATAAAAACCCAAGAAATTTTTTTCCCTTGATAGCGAAAACACATTTGAAAGGGTTGGGTTTCATCCGGTATTTGACTCAAGATAACAAAAACTTCTTTAAGGTCTAGAAGATGTTGCTTAAAAGTCATGCTCTTTACTAACATGACAAGTTTCTCAAAATGAAATGAATCAATTGAAAGTAGCTAATCACCCTATAAAACATTGTACTTCCTTCACATTCCATGGGGGCATCATGTCTAGAATGGTTTAAATTTTTTCTGGATTAGGGTCGATTTCTTTGGAGCTTACCAGAAAACTGAGAAAATTTCCTTTTTTGATGGCAAAAACATATTTGGAAAGGTTGAGTTTCATCCGATATTGACTCAAGACAACAAAAACTTCTTCAAGATCTAAAAGATGTTGCTCAAAAGTCATGCTCTTTACTAACATGGCATGTTGCTCAAAACGAGCAATGAATTTGTTGAGAGCAGTCAATCTTCCTATAAAGCGTTGTACTTCATTCACATTTTGCGGGGGCATCATGTCTAATATGGCTTGAATTTTTTCTAGATTGGGCTCGATTCCTTTGGAGCTTACCAGAAAACCAAGAAATGTTCCTCCCTTGATGGCAAAAATATATTCGGACGGGTTGAGTTTCATCTAGAATTAACTTAAAACAACAAAAACTTCTTCAAGGTTTAGGAGATGTTGCTCAAAAACTTTGAGTCTGACATGTTTGCCAGACCTATGTTTTCTTGGACTTAGCTAAGTGTCAAGTCCAAGTTCCTTGAGTCTGGTATGTTTGTCAGATCCAAGTTACCTTGGACTTGGGTGACTGCCAAGTTCAAGTTCTTTGGGTCTAGCATGCTCGCCAGACTTACGTTACTTTGAGCTTAGTTGACTTCTAAACTCAGATACTTTAGGTCTGACATGTTTGCAAAACCTGTTTTATTTAAGAAGATTTTTATTTCTGAAAGTTAACTAATCAGCTTATGTTTACAAGGATACCATGTTTTTCATGGTGTTGTTTTTAAAACTTCCTACCATAAACTATAAATATGACAAAGATCTTAATCCAACATTTTAACATATAAATTTCTCACCAAAGACAGCCCCTTAAAAGCTTTTTATATTAAATGCACACAAGGTTTGAAGAATGCTCTATACACCTTTGACCATTCCTCTAATTTTGAACATACATATTTTGAATCAAGAGAGTCGGCCTAAAAAATAACCCCTCCTCAAATCAAAGTTACTTGTGTAAATTGAATCATAATGATTGGAATAAAGTATTTTATTACAGGAAACACACACTATCCTGTATGCTGGGAACCCCATCCCCATAACAGCAACAACATCAAGGTCGGGTGCCCTGACAATAATTCATTTTTCAAGAAGGCGACAAGCTTCATTCACAATAGGAAAAAACATCATTTCGACTTTGTCTTGATTAAACAACTTCATTATCCATGTCCATGTTCAATGTCACAGCAACAAGAAAGATCATAACTAAGATATTAATGATTAAGAAATTGAGATAATCTAGTAAGTTAGCAGTGGTAACGACCAAAATAATTTGATATTTTTGTAGTGCACCTGAAAGGAAGAAGACACAGGGGGGAAGAAAAGGACCTCAAACTCAATACTAACACCAGTCATGCTCTTTGCTTTGTCAATATAATTCAAAACCTCAGGGTCAAGGAAAACTTTACCCTTGTTGTCATATATATAGAAACCTTTACTAGTAGTTTCACCTCTATGATCAATAGTTTGGTTTTTAGCCTACTGGGATTTTAAATATCAATCGTTTAATTATTTCCAAAAACATTGATAACATATGACTTGCTGGATTGTCAACCAGCTTAACCAACATTATCTCTCTGGATAGTTCTCAATAAACTAGATTCCACCAGTAATTGCAACCTCAAAACTGACAAAATCCATCATCTTGCTTTGAAAAAAGATAAATTGGTGCAAATTTGGGAAAAATAAAATAATCTGCAGCAGCAAACTAAAGATGAACTCTAGAGTCAAGAAAAAACTCGTATGAAAACCAACTACTCCGAGTCTTTTATATTGGAACCCAAAATGCACTGAGATTAATCTTTGTGGGCATTAAAACATGAAAATAAACATCTTAGATCTTCTCTCCAAATGCATCTTGGGTTGCATTGCATCTCTCACATGCAATTACTAGGTAACCATAGGTTTAGTTATGAAATTATATCCTACATATATACTAAATTGAGTGGGGTAACACAGGTTTTATTCTAGAAGTTGTGTTTAGGGCCCAAAACACATCACAAAAACACATAAACTAATTCTACCTTTGAAAAACTTGTTTGTTTCTGTATTCTCACATAAAAGCAATTTTGTTTGTTCTTATAATATTTCTGAATGGTAAGGAGCTTAAAATAACGACAAGAAAGTACCTAAATAGCCTCATTGGCATTTCAAACTTTGTAATTGCTTGATTAATTTGATAGATATCGACACCATGTTCAACAAGCATCAGTGTTGCCTGTGTGTATGGATAGAACATGCAGTTGACAACAAAGCTTATGCAATTGCCAACTATAATTGGAGTTTTCTTTATCTTCTTCCCAACATTTAGCAAGTCACTAATAACTTGGGAAGATGTCCTTTCTATACACACTATTTGTAAAAGCTGCATCATATGAGCTGGACTGCATCATGATCTCATATTAATATTGGATCTATAATTATAATAATAGCAAGCATAAGGCATGCAATCATACATTACCTAGAAAAATAGGCACCTGTGATACGATTATGAGAATTTATCATTTCACAGATAAGTTTATTTAGATTAAGATTAAGATAAATATTTATAATTTACTATTTTTAGTCTTTTACAATTAAACATTCTTGTAGCTTCTTATGAAAAAATTAATTGTTAAGGAAAAAACAAAATTTTGCTCCCCCAACTAAAATTCTTACCCTGTTTGGAAGTAGAGGGTAGATTACTAGGGAAAGAGAAGAATCACTTCAAAATAACAACATAAGTAGTGAGGCATACCTCTATAACCATATCCACATCATCAAAGCTTTCATAATCAAGGACTCTATTAAGAAGAGAGAGAGTTTCACTAAGCTCTTTTAGGATCATATTTCCTTTCTTGATACGACTTTGCAAATTTGCTAAAAAGATGAGAATACATTGCAAATATATGAAATTCAAATAAACAAACAATTTTTAAGAGAGAATTTCTAAAACAATATTTCACTATGTGGCCTTACCTTTGATTCTTTCAATTCCAGCTGTTATAAATTTCTTGTTTACTTCTTTTAAAGTAACTGGGTACTTGCTTAGAACAAGTGTTGTTGTTATTTCAGAGCCCATCAATCCTCCTCCAACAACAACAACTTTATTCACTTTTTGGGGTACCAATCCCATGTCAGAAATCCTAGGAACCTGTTAAACATTGAACCCAGGTTTATCTACTAAAAATAGGATAATCTAAGTGTGATACTTTGTACCGTGTCAAATCTACAATTTGAATAATAAGATAATCTTTTCCATGTGAGACTTAAAATTTGAGAGCATAAATGTACCCCAATCTTATTGTGAAGACTATGTTTTTACATACATTGGAGCGAGTTGAATATTAAGAGTTCCAATCTGGATTTGATCCAGCAGGAAGTATAGCAAACTGTTACTAAAAAAGTAACTTGGATAGGAAGGAAATGAAAGTATTGCTCTCAAGAAGCAATAATGAAAGATAAAGATGGTTAACAGAACATGGCCAAAATGTTGGGATTTCCTGGATTTCAGGAATGCATTCAATTCATCATTTTTAACTCTCATAACATCCTGACAAAATTTGTTGCACTATATAGCCAAGACCATTCCTTCTAAATAATATGCCCCGACAAACAAAGGAAATCCTTGAGTGACTAAGAGACTGAACAAAATAAAACGGTGTGTACAAGACTGAAATAAAGCTAGATAAAACCCCGCGTACAAGCCCCAACAAACCATTCACTTAAACAAAACATTGTGCATGAGAACGTTACCAAAACGCTACGAATCACTTGAGTATGTTTGTTTTTGTAGTTAAGATTGAGGTTAAATTTGGGTACATCTAATTATGCACAAAACTCAACCACAAAAGCTAGTTTTTTCTTGCTTTTTCTAGCTTTTTTGGTGGGCTCCATGCACAAAACTCAACCTCAACCACAAAAGTAAACATACCCTTAATAAAATGGTGCGTTTAGTAACGGTCTTTTTACGCATCGGTCGCTTGTTTAAATTCAAATTACCATTGTTGCTCATTATTATTCTTTGTTCAGGACTAGGATAATTACCTCCATTGCATATTAACCTTGCCCTCAAGATTGAAACCTTGAAACCTGAGCTTGAAGTCATCTGTGAATTCCCAAAGTAGCATCCGAATAAGAGTGATGATTTCAATAAATTAAAACTTATGTCACAACTTGATTTCCTTGCCTTCCCTAACGCCTGTCCAAAATAGCTTGTGGTTGAAGGTCCTGCTGGAGAGGACTACTAAGAGGATCAACCTAAACAACCTTGTTACCCATATGTTTCTTCAGCTATTACACGTGGAACATAGGGTGAATTCCTACTGATGGAGGTAATTAAATATGTAAGCAACATTGGCTATCTTTTCCTGTATTAAATAGGGTCCATAATACTTTGCTGCTAACTTTTATGATTCACTTGTTGCCACTGATTTTGATATATAAAGTTGTAGTTTTTAGTAACCTAAATCTCCTGTGTTGAACGATGTTTCGCTGCGCTTATAATTAATTTGCTGAATCATTTTGTGTTAAGCAGTTCATAGATTGCCCTTGATTTGATTGAGCACGTTTTCCCTTTTAGATAAGAACTCATTTATTGTTGCCACTAGTGAACAATTGGAAACATAAGGAATGTGAATAGGGGGACTAACCCCAACAGGATTTCATTGGGAATAGATTGTGTTGCTAAGTGAAAATTGGTGTTGTACCACCATTTTGCAAGTAACAACCAATTAAACCACCTTGTACGATATTCACCAGTCATACACATAAGATAGTTGTCAAGGAATTTATTTGCTACCTTAGTCTGCCAATCAGATTAAGGGTGGTAAGCTATGGAATAGTGCAAATCAACCCCTTGCTAATTGAAGAGATTCTGCCAAAATTGACTCAAGAAAACTGGATCCCTGTCACTCACAATTGTAGTTGTAAACATATGTAGTTTGAACACATCATCCATAAAACCCTTAGCCACATATGTTATTGTGTAAGGATGAGTTAGGATCATAAGATGGGCTTATTTTTTAAACTTGTCAATTACCACAAAAACCACCATTTTACCCTTAGATTTAGGCAGACCCTCAATGAAGTCCATACTAATGTTAGTAAATGGGGCACATGGAATTGGTAGTGGTTGTAACAACCCTAGTGTCAAGACATTTTCATTCTTATTCCTTTGACAAATGGAACATTCCCTGACAAATTGCTTAATGTTCTTTTAATGCTTTCTCCATAAAATAACCCTTCAACCCTCTTAATAATCACTGTAAAACCTGAGTGTCCCTTAATTGTTAAGCTATGATACATGGTTATGAATTCTCTTTGTAGGTTAGGGCTGTTTCCAATTATAATTTTTTTTTCTATGAAGAAGATTGTCCCTCCATTGATACTAAGGGTAGGAAGCAGGGTTTGTCACTAAATCTTAGATTAGGAACTTCACACTCCTATCCTCCTCCCAAGTCTTCTTGATTTTTTTCCCATAAGGTCAATAGATATAGTTGATACTATTAAAGCATTTAATTCACTATTGGATACCCTAGACAAGGTATCAATTGCTACGTTTTCTTTTCCATTTCTATATTTGATCTCATAGTCATACCCTAGTAGCTTAGACAACCATAAGTGTTGAGATTGAAAAGTTACCTTCTAGTTTAGTAGGTATTTGAGGTTGTTATGATTTATACAAATTTTGAAATGCCTTCCCAAAAAATAATGCCTTCATTTAGTTCTTGCTAGTAGAATTAACATCATCTCCTTTTTATAAATAGATAGTGTTTATTATTTAAGCCCTAATGGCTTGTTAATGTATGTTATAGGGTGCCCCTTTTGCATCAGCATTACTCCCATATTATCCTTAAAACATTCGCTTCCACCATAAAAAAGCTTATTGTGATCGAGTAAAGCTAGGACTAGTGGATGTGTCATAACTCTTTTGAGATGGTTGAAAGCTTTTGTAACATCTTCATTCCACATAAAAAAATCCTTCTTTAATAATTGAGATAATGTTCTGCAAATAGATCTAAACTCTTTATAAACCTTTTATAATACCCTATAGGACCTAAGAATCCTTTTAATTGTTGATAGTCTTAAGTGTTGGCCAATCTAAAATTGCCTGTATTTTTTAGGGATTTGTTGTCACTTATTTTTCAGAGATCACGTGGCCCAAATATTCAATCTAAATGCTCCCAAAAACACATTTTCTTATCCTTGTAAACAAGCTATGGTCCTTGAATAATTAAAAGACAACCTGTAAATGTTTTAGATGATATTCCCATGACTTACTGTAAGTAAGGATATTATAAAAGAATACAAGGATGAACTTCATTAAATACTTTCTGAATATGTCATTCATTAAGTTTTGGAAGGTAGCAGGTGCTTTTGTTAAATCAAAAGGCATCACCATAAACTCATAGTGTCCATTGTAAGTTATGAAAGTAGTTATGTATACATCATCAAGAACTATACGAATCTAATGATACCTTACCTTTATATCCAATTTGGAAAAGAGAGTAACCCCAACTAGTTCTTTTAATAACTTTTCCACTATAGTAATAGGGAATTTATCTTTAACAATTAGTTTGTTTAGGGCCATATAGTCAACACAGTCTCCACAAACCACCTTTTTTCTTGACTAACACTATTGGAGAAGTAAATAGATTGCTACTTTGTTGGATTATACCTGATTGTAACATCTTATTGACTATCTATTCAATAACATCCTTTTATAGGCCATAATACTTGTAAGCTCTCAAGTTCATAGGTTGAGTAGCCACCTTGAAAGGGATAGAATGGTCATACCCTCTAAGGGGTAAGCTTTGAGGTTCTTTAAATATTTATTGATAAGTGGTTATCAAAGCTTTAAGGTTAGGATTCTCTTTTTCTGCCATGAGGAGAGAGTAGTTGATGAACTCAACTTCTTATCCTCTTCTTCTAGCATCCCGAGGCTACACAAACTGACTACAAGCAAGCCCTGAAGTTGTTTAAGTTTAATAGTTTGAAATGGAATAGGGTTATCACCTTTAAGCAACATTTCTTGCTTGTGTCAATTAAAAGACATTTATAACTCTTTATAGTTAGAGACTATATTACCCAACTAGTGGGTAACAAGTATCATATCATAGTTATTCAAATCCACCATAAACACATCTGCCATAAATACTACTTGCATTCTTTATAACAGTGCAAATCATAGTACCATTATTAATAGTTTTCACTATCAGAGACTTTATGGACTTGAGGTTGCACTATAATTTTTTTTCCATTTATGTATTAATGAAATTGTATGTGCTCCTAGAATCCACCATAATGAATAAGAATGCTTGTCCACCCTTCCTATGACCATAAGAGTATGAAACCCTGCAGTACCCTTCAATGCATTAAGAGATAGATGAGGTATCATGGCTTCAAGGTTAAACATTTCCTTTTTATTATCATTCTCTTCAGTGTCATCTTTATTATATATTATACACATGAAATACAACATTTTAGTTTTACACTTGTGCCTTCAGACAAACTTCTCATCACACCAATAACATAATCTCTTAGCCCTCTTTTCATCTAACTTTTTATTATGTATGGATTTGGTAGGTTTTGTGCTGGTGTTGTTTAGGAAAGTTTGGGTTATAGTGGTCCCTAGTTTGTTGCGATGTGTGTTTAAGGTAGTGATGACAAGGGAAGATGGATTTCTATGGAATGTTTGGGAAGGATAATTTTTGTTTGGTTGGTTGGACTAAAGATTAAGGTTGAGTATTGGGTAAGACCCTGTAGGGAGCGTCTATGAGAAAAAGTATTATCTTGTAATCGAGCTAGGTTGTAAGCTTGATATAAAGCCTTGGGTTCAAACATTTTTACCAAGGTTTTTTTTATCTTAGTTTGAACCCTCCCAAGAAAAAAAATTAAAGCCTACTTCTCAGTAATACCAGCTCTATTCCAAAGTATATCAAAATCCTGAATATATGCCTCTAAGTTACCCTCTTGTTCCAAATCCTTGAGCTGTTCTAGGGGATCCTTTTGACCACCAAATCTACAGTATAAGACCTCAATATACTCATTCCATATAACACCCTAGTCTCTCATGCTCGTAAAATTTTGGTGCCAATATAATTCCATCCCATCTAAATAATAAGTTGCCAGTTTGAGTTTATCAGCCTCTAGAATCTCTTCAATCTCAAAGTACACACTTATAAAGCCACTTGTAAACATCATCACCATTAAAACTTGGGAAGTCTCGTTTAGGTTTAAAAACCTTCGAAGGTTAGTGATTATATCCATAGTTACAACAAGGTTCTGAGCACCATGAGTCTTCATGTGTGCATTTGATTCTCTAATAGGTAGTTGCAACTTCTGCAGAAAAGAGCTATGTTGGAATGATGATCCATTGATGATGTTCTTCAACTCATCAAGCTTTATTTCATGATTGGTTCTAGTGCTTTCTAACTTCTGGCCATACCCCTCCAATAATTTCATCACTGGTTCATATTTCAGAGATTGCTCCTTATTAACTGACTCTAGAGAGTTATCCAGCTTTTTAAGATCTTGGAACCTCATGTCAGGTGCCATCCTTTGAGTCCAAAGATTAGCTTTGATACCATTTTGAGCGATTTGAATATTAAGAGTTCCAATCTGGATTTGATCTAATAGAAAGTATAATAAATTGTATTTGGATAGGAAGGAAATGAAAGTACTACTATTAAGGAACAACAATGAAAGATAAAAATGGTTAACAAAACATGGCAAGACGTTGGGATTTCTTGGATTTCAAGAAAGCATTCAATTCATTATTTTCAATTCTTATAACATCCTGACAAAATCTATTACATTATATAGTATCATTCCTTCTAGTTATTGTGCCTCAGCAAACAAAGGAAATCCTTTAGTGACTAAGAGATTGAACAAAATAAAATGGTGTGTACAAGATTGAAAAGATAGATAAAACTCTGCGAATCATTTTATCAAATGGTGCATTTAGCAATGGTCATTTGTTTAAATTTAAATTGCCATTATTGCTCATCCTTCTTCTTCGTTTAGGACTATGACATACTCTTAGTCACAACAAGAATATGACCTAAACGCTATACTCTAACAAAAACACGAATTACTCAAGATTCGACTCCTTATTTGCTCAAACATTTGTTTATACTCCTTTAAAGGACCTATCCAAACATAGTCAAACAAAAAACAATATTGGAAAAACATGTGCATTCAACATCGCTTCACTGAATTGCACATGTAAATTAAGTTACAAGATGCCAAAAACATTTTACTCGCTTGCTAATTATAAAACATTTCTTTTATTTCAATTTGATTAATAAAATATAACTATTTTTATTTTGTTCAAACTTTCACAGTTTCGCGTTGAGCAAAAAAAAAAAAAACCAAACTCTTGCAAGTGTCTGATTATCGAAGTTCCAGTAGGGCCTCCAACTCCTGCCATTAGAACACAATCATGTAATGTGTAATGTCTAAGCAATCAATTTGAATGAAAACAGAAAAAAAAAGGAAAAGGGAGAAATAGTTTCGAGGGAATCAATCATGATAGAAAATAGGGTTATAAAAGAAAGATAAGAAGAAAGAAAGAAAAAAGAACCTTTTAGAGTCCTACTTCAAGACCAAAAACCACGCCTTCTTCAATGACATCAATGCAAACCAAAGGGTGCCTGAGGTTTGGAGTCCTTTTTAGGGCAAAATTGAACATCAACCTAGCTTCTCTCAGGGGCTCTAATTTTTCAGTTCTGTATAGACAAGGAACCCAAGGCTTCTTACAGTTGTATATATCTAAGGCCCAACTGTGAGCAATATTAATCATCTCTTCTAGAGCAGTTAAGGCATCCACTAGGCCTGAACTCTATGCACTGTCCCTATTCACCAATTTTGACATCTAGAGAGAAAAGGAGAAGATTCAGAAAACTTAGTGGGTAAAAGAATAAATCAAAGTAGCATAATATGAAATGTTTAAAGAAGAAAATAAAGATTTAATTTATATAAAGGTCATTGCCTTTTCATTTAGAGAAAGAATGAGAACAATCTACCAGTATCATCTCAAGAGCCTTGAGAATGCCTACAAGGTAAGGGAGTTGTTGTGTCCCTTAAACAAGAAGTCAGTTAAAGAAATATGAAAATTTTGAATTTTTTATTAAACAAAAATGATAGCAGCCAAATGCATCCCATGTATATAACATGCACCATTTGCATTAAGATAGGTTTACTTATACTCATTCCTGTTTTTCAGTGAAACTTCAATTCATTCTAATAAAATACAAAAACAAAATGGCCTATAAGAAATTTTAACTAGCAACAAGTGACAAAAAGTGAGAGTATAGTTAGCTGGGTTACTTGGATCCGTTAGAAGGATAATTATTTTGGCATGAAAAAACATTGGAGGATTAGTTCTTAGTACACCTTTCTAGGTAGCAATTTATGGAAGAAAAATCAAATTAATGGAGTTATCTTGACAATATTGTAACTTCCGTCTCACTGATCTCTTCTTCAGGTTTCTTCTCTGGATTTTAATTCTATTTTTCATATTTAGATTCTAGATTTCATCTGCATTCTTATGTAACTTTTTTTTTACGATTTGTAATTGAATTTCAATCAATAAATGGCTTCAATTCCATATCAATTGTCGATTTAATGATCTTTGTTCACACTTTGGGTTGTAGCACTAGATTACAATTCATCAATTCCCAATAACTGGTTATTTCGTGCAGAGAAACAAATTTACCTCCAAATCCAGGAAGAGTTCCGTACCGAAGTTCAAGCAGGCCCAATTAAGCAGAAGAAATTGATATGCATGCACGACATGCCTGAAAAAGAATTACATCATTTATAAGAAATCTCAGAATAATAAGATAAGCTAAAGTTTTGTAGATATATCAGTGCTATCTCCAATCCACCACCTAAAGTAAGGCCACTTATAGCACCAACTAATGGTTTTCTTCCAGTTATGCTCCATCCAAATCATAACAGAGCATCCTAAGAATTATCATACAAAATATAGGGAAATAATATTTGTGAGAGAAAAAATCAAATGAAGTAAAAAAGTTGAAGTACCTTTAAAGGTTTTTATGATGATATCTATTAAAAAAAAAGCCTATCTTTTCTTGCTCCACTACAACAATATTCAAGCTAATATTTGAGAAAGCAAATTTATACCTACAAACTATTGAGCTATATGCACTTTCACATATACTGATTGTAATTCATCTTATGGTGGTTTCAAAGCTATTGAAATAAGACATTTAAAAGTGTAATCCAACCTTTTCGTTGTGACATCAAAGCCTCATGAGAACTTGCCATTTGAACCTCCTCAAAAACTCAAGATAATAGTCGCACTTATTAGCAATGTCATCCAGACAACAACACATATTATGATTTATTTGATTCTACCAGTAATAACTTTTGCTTTTACATCATCTCTTTGCAAAGCTTCCTCGGTGTTCTCTTTAACTGAAATAAAAAGTGAGATGTAACCAAAACTACCAAGTGTCAAATAGCCAAAGCTATGTGTAATAGATTAAGAAAAATTCATGCCACTAGCTTACTGGCCCACGCTATAAACATATAGCTCAGAGTAACAAGAGGGTACTAGAGTCAAAATTATCTGATGTTTTTGCCTAAAAGTAATTTATGCGTTCTGAAAAGTAGAATCTTAATGAAACCAAAGTTTATGAAATTTGTTTCCTTGCATATTTTGTAGAACATATTTTGTTAAATTTCCTAAAAAAGCAAGAAAAGGTTAGTAATGAACCAACTATCAACTATTTGAAGTGAAGTTTCATGTTTTTTTTTTTCCTTTAGGAACGAATCCATTTCCATTATAAAAAAATGAATAACATGAGTCAATCCCTGCTAGAAAGCATGAATCAAAAGAAAAACAAATTTCAAAAACATCCAATCTAAGTTAGATCAGGTCTAAACTACAACACACTTCATATGGAAGCAACATGACTCTAGGTCCAGTTATCTATTGTATTAACATTACTATTTCTATTATATCATGGTCCATTATACAAAGTCCATTAAAGATAGCTCTCTCTCTCTCTCTCTCTCTCTCTCTCTCTCTATATATATATATATATATATATATATATATAAAACACATGTACATAATGAATTATAAGAAATTTTTTTTTTCTCCTTCTCTTCATTAGTTTTCTTTCCTTTTATATTATGGTATCAGAGCCAGATTTCTAAAACCTTTGAATTGTTAATCTTTGTATTAAAATAGAACCGATTTACAACAACAATCTTTTTTATTATTATTTCTTTTCTTCAATTCATTATACAACTACTATTTTGAGCCTATTGCATAATTGCACACATGGAAAGTTTAGAAAACATGCTCTCCATATTACAACCCATGAAAAGTCCCTTTTTAGCACCGCCACCCTTTATCAATCCTAATGGTGTCGGTCTTAACTCTATCAACCCTAATGAGTTGGCAGATGCAACCTTTAACAAGCTCACCATTATCTTTATTTGAAAGTTAGAAACAAGAACTATATCTTTTGGAAAGCTCATGTTCAACCTTTCTTAATTGGCCTAGGATTATTTAAATTTATAGATGGAAAGGCATGATGGCTAACCTACTGAAACCATCATCACTAATAACACCATAGAAGTCAATCCAACCTATACCATGTGGTTACAATATGATCAACTACTTATGAGCACATTAATTGCCTCTCTCTCTACTGAGGTATTGTCTTTAATTATTGGTTGTACAACATCTCATATTGTTTGGATCATTTTAGCATCAACATCGGTTTTTTCCTTTGCAACACGTATAATGTTCATGTAATATGCCTCTATTGTTGATCTAAAGAGAGTAGGAAGTGGCCAGATGATCCCAATTACCATATAATTAAAACCATGAACATGATTGCGAGTTGGACTAATTTCAAGGCTATCATGATCCAAAATAATGATAAGTATTGTGGCTGGACCTCTACCATGATGATTAAACTCCACAATCACCAAAGAAAATATTACTAGAGTGGCGACACTCACCACTATAGCAAGAGGGAGATTGTCCTAGATTTTGTTGTGGTGCAATGGATCAGGCAAGGTACGTTGCTCGATAAAAGGTCTCAACATCACTATCTTGTTGAATAAAAAGATGCTGAAAAGTGTTGCTAATGTTAAACTCGTGGCTTAAAAGTAAGGAGTACAATTCAGTAAGGGATACCAATTTTTTGAATAGATAAAGGTTGAAATTAAAAGATTTACCAACAGCTGCAAGTTCACCACGATAAGCCTACAAGTTTTTTCTTTTTATATATAAGAAAAGATAGCTAACCCTAATGGCTTTGTATAATGAACTATAACGTTATAGATATAGTAATGTTAATATAATAGATAACTTTGACAAAAATTTATATCTAATCATATTACTTCAATACTTTAAAGAAAAGAATCTGTCTATCTCATGACAGTTTTGCAAAGGAAAAAACCCTATAATCTATCTATCTTTAACAGCAGATTGGATAATTTTATTAATAATAAACATTTCTTGCCAAATTAAGTGAAGATAACAAACGCATCATGAAAATCTTAACAGCACCGAAACAAAATAATCTACATAAGAAACCTGTTAATTCTTTTTGAAACATTATATATTTGGTGAATAGATGTATTGGATACCACACATACCATCAATAGAAAGTAAATTGAGAAGTGGGTTGTTGATTATTGTAACATGTTATTATTGAAATAGAAATGTTACCAATAATTAAAGAATCCAATAAGAATCTTTTTATTCAACAAATAGTTGATGAAATCAGGCAACATGGATAGAACAAAAAGAAGAAGAAAAAAGGAAAAAAAGTGGATAGAAATGGAGAGATTCACCTGAATCTCTTTCTCTTCATTTACTCATTATATTTTTTCACTTTGCTTTTTATATTCTGTTACAACCAATATATGCATACAATAATTGATTACCCTAGAACTATAGGAGTGGCTAACATTATTATATGTGTTCCTCAACAACACTAAAAAACAGGAAAGTTAAATGGTGCATTTTTTTATGCCTAAGTGGAATCTAACAAAACATTGTGTTTTTTTTTATTCCAGCAAGGGTCATAATTTTAAAATGTCTCAGCTTTTATCATCTCTTGTTCTTTGTCTCCTACCATACTTATAATTGCAATATGTGACAATTCTTCCCCTATCACAACCTTCTTGTCTTTAAGGTTGAATTGAGATAAACACAATGCCATTTCCTCAGTAATTTCTCAAGTAGTATCTGCAAGTGAGAGTCCCTTCTAATGAATTAACACTTGGGTAACAACTTGATTTTTTTTTCTTTATAATTTTTTTATCCATATTGCTTGTGGTTGCAGGTTAGAAGCATGAGGTAGATTTGGTAGAGTACTTTGCACTAGTCGGCTCCCTATGTGCCTTTTAAGTTGGGAGACATGGAATATTGGGTAGATGGCAAAGAAGGGTGGGAGTTCCAGCTTATATGCCATATTTTCGATCTTGTTTATCAACAAGTAAGTCCCAAAAAACTTAGCTAATAATTTTTGTGCTGATCTATGAACCAATGATTGTTGTTTGTATTGTTGTAGCTTAATATATACATAGTCCTTGATAGAAAAACTCATTTCACTTCTCTTTTTATTGACAAGTTGAGCCATCCTGTTTTGTGCAGTTCAAAAATAGATCTTGATTTGTTTAATCATCTCTTCCCTTCTTGTCAGCACATCATCAACAGATTCCACTATAGAGTCTTTAGGAAAATAGTGAACATGTATAGGAAGAGGAAACCATACAATACCTCATAGGGTGTTAGCTAGGTAGAAGAATGAAAGTTTGTATTATACCACAATTCTACCAATGATAGCTATTTTTCCCATTAGTTTGGGTTGTCCTCAGTCATACATTTGAGATAGTTTTCAATGCATTTATCAACTATCTCTGTTTGGCTATCGGTTTGAGGGTGGTCAGCAAATGAGTAGAGCAAATTAACCCCTTAAATACTGAACATTTCCTTCTAAATTTTGCTAAAAAACACTGGATGCCTGTCACTAACTATTGATACTGGGAGGCCATATAGTTTGTACAAATTGTCTATGAATAACTTAGCAATAATAGGGGCTAAATACATGTGGTTTAGGCTTATGAAGTGAGTGTATTTGTTGAAGCGATCTACTACTACCATAATAACATCTTTCCTTTTAGATTTAGGTAGCCCTTCTACAAAATTCATGCTAATGTCAATGAAGGGAGTATAGGGAATGGGAAGGGCTTGTAGTAGCTCAAGAGTGACCATGTTTTCGTGTTTGTTCTTCTGGCAAATAGTGCATTCTTTAACAAACTAAGGAATATGCTTTTGTTGCCTTTTTCAATAGAACAAACTCCTTTACTCTCTTCGTAGTAGCTGTAATTCCTGAATGTCCTCCCACAGTTGAGCTATGATATAATGAAATCAACCTAACTTGTAGTTCTAAATCATGTCCTATAACAATCTTACCCTTCATGTTCAGATGTCCATTAACCCATGTGTAATGAGGGTATAACCCTAGAGTAGCTTGTAGGTCCTGAATGATGGTTTGTATATATGGATCTTTTTCCTAAGACTTTTTAATCTCATTCATGATATTAAAAGAGACTGGGGAGACAACTATTGTGTAGAGTTCCTGACTAGACGTTCTTGAGAGGGCATTTGCTATTGTATTTTCCTTTCCCCTCCTATATTCTATCTCATAATCATACCTCATCAATTTAACTAACCACTAATGTTACATAAGAGTAATTATTTTTTGATCCAAAAGATATTTAAGACTCACGTGATTTGTGTGAATCTTAAAATGTTTTCCCTACAAGTAATGCTTGTACTTGGTGACTGCATGCATGATAGCCAACATTTTTTTTCATAAATAAACATTGCTTGTTATTTAGGGCCTAGAGATTTGCTGTATAGGTAATAAAATGTTCATCCTGTATAAGTACTACTCCCACCCTCATCATGGACACTTCTGTCTCTACAATGAACAATTTATTCTAGTCTAGTAGAGATAAGACCAAAAGCTTAGTCATCAATTCTTTGAGCAAGTTGAATGCTTTGGTAGCTTCATAATCTCATACAAAAACATCATTTTTCAATAGTTGTGTCAAAGGTTTACAAATGGAACCGTACCCTTTAACAAATCTTTTATAGTAGCTTGTAAGCCCTAAAAATCCTCTCATTTGCCTGAAGTTCCTAGGTAGTGGCCAATTGAGTATAGCTTTGATTTTATTAGGGTCAGTAGCAAATCCATATTCAGATATAATGTGACTTAAGTATTCTACTTGTTCGCTGCAAAAGCTATATTTACTTGCCTTAGCAACCAACTTATGTGCTCTCAACAATTCAAAATTTATATTTAAGTGTTCATAATGATTTGTAGATGTCTTGATGTGCACTAAAATATCATCAAAGAACACCAGGATGAATTTCTTGAGGTGTTCTCTAAAAACCTCATTCATCTAACTCTAAAAAGTAGTTAGGGCAGTGGTTAGCCCAAATGACATGATCAAGAACTCATAGTGGCTATTGTATGTTTTGAAACTATTTTGAATTCCTCTCTAGAAACCATTCTAATATGGTGATATCTAGATATAAGATTGATTTTTGAAAAGATAGTTGATCCCACTAATTCTTCTAGTAACTCTTTTACCACAGGAATATGATATTTGTCCTTGATGGTGAGTTTGTTCAAGGCCTTATAATCCACACATAACCTCCAAGTATAATATTTTTTCTTAACCAGCACTACTAGAGAGGCAAAAGGATTGTTGCTAGGCCTTATAATTTTTGTTCCCAACATTTTTTCTACCAATTTGTTTTTCTAAAACATCCTTCTGCAACCCCAAGTACGGGTCGCAAATTTACTGTTTGGCTCCCTTTCTTTAAGGGAATAACATGATCATGACCCCTGAGAAGGGTAGTCCTTGAGACTTTTTAAATATGTCCTGGTAATTCTCTAGCAATGATGTTAATGTAGTATCACTACTGTGATAAGAAGGCAGTTTAATTGTCAGAGAACTAAGAGAATGGTCATCCTCTTCCTGGATTCTTAAACTGCATAAATGGAATTCTGCCACATCCTTATGATTTCCCAATAAATAGTTTAGTTGCTGAAGCTTAATAGCTTAAAATTTGATTGGATTCTCCCTCTAACTAATACTCTCTGGCCTTGTCAATTAAACAACATCCAAAAATGCTTGTAGTTGTATAAAATGTCCTCTAGTATATATAATCATTAGATGCCTAGCACCATGTCATAATTACTTAAATCTATTATGAAAACATTTGCTTCGAAGCCCACCCCCTATACTGTCCATTTGAGGCCCTTACAGATTGACTTGTATACCATTTTTCCCTCATTTACAACTTGTATAGTTATGGGATTTATGGTAGTTAACTCACATTGTAGCCTAAGAGCTAGAGAGGAGATAAGGAAGTTGTGAGTACTCCTAGAGTCCACTTTATGAAGGGTTTGTTTTTCTATCTTCCTAGTGACCTTCATAGTGTTGAACCTCACGGTTCCTTCTAAAGCATTCAATGAAATATGAGGTATGAATTCTTCAATAGGACACCCTTCTTCTTGAATCTCCTCTCCTACAGCCTCTTCCTCCTCCTTTAGAATACTCATGCAATACAACTTTTTATTCCTGCATTTATGACTAGGTATAAATTTCTCATTACTCCAAAAACATAATTCCTTTAGCCTATGTTCTTCAAATTCCTGGTTTTTAATAGATTTGGTAAGTTTAATAAGGTTTTTGTTGAATGAGTTTTCAGCATTGTTATTAGGTCAATTGAAAGGGATTGTTTTAGGTAAGTTAGTTGCTGTTGTAAAGTTATTTTTGATAGAGTTTGATTGCTGAATGCTTTTAGGTTGAATGGTGTGAGAAGGTATATGCTTGAAATCTAGCAAGATTATAGGCTTGTATAAGATCTTTAGGTTCAAACATTTTCACAGTGTTTTTTATTTCCACTTCAAAATCCCCTACAAAGATGACTAAGGCTTGTCTCTTTCTAATACCAGCTTTATTCCATAAAATATCAAAGTCATGAATATAACTCTCTAAATCTCCCACTTGTTTCAAATCTATTAGTTCCTCCAAAGGGTTTCCCCCCCTCAAATTTGTAGCAAAAGGCTTCTACATACTCCTCTCAACTCACCTTCTGATTACCTAGGCTTTTCATAAAATTCTGGTGTCAATAAAAGGCTATGCCATTTTAGTAATAAGAAGCAAATTTCAGTTTATCTGAATCATCAATGTCCTTGATCTCAAAATATTGGTTGCATTTACACAACGACCTATGCACATATTCCCCCTCAAACATTGGAAAAAGATGTTTGGGTTTATGTATGTTATAAGCAGATGGTCTCCCTTCATTGGTGAGGGAACCTTTGCATGACAAACTCTATTTGTTGTGTCAAGCTATTGATCATATTCTTTATGTCCCTAATCTGAGCTCCATAATTGTTAGTGGTATGGTCCAACTTTTGGCCTTGTTTCTTCATGAGTGTTATTAGTTGATCATACTTTTGGTTGACTTCCTTTTTTGTCGAGTTAATGAAATCTTCTCAGCTATTATTGTGTCTTGTGCCATGTTCCTGGTTTAAGGAAGGTTTGCTCTGATACCATTTGTTATAATCAAAATAGAAATGTTACCAACCGTTAAAGAATCCAGTGAGAAATTGATTTTTTCAACACATAGCTTATGAAATTAGACAATAAGAATAGAACAAGAAAAAAAGAAGAAAAGTGGATAGAAATGAAAGGATTCACCCGAAAATCTCTCTCTCTCTCTCCTCATTATATTTTTTTTTCTCTTTGCTTTACTTATTCTATTACAACTAATATATTCATACAGTAATTGATTGCCCTAGAATTACAAGAGTCGCTAGCATTATTACACGTCTTCCTTGACAACACTAAAAAGAGTTAAACGGCGTGTTTTTAATGTCTAGGTGAAATCCTACAAAACATTGTGTTTTGTATTCCAGCAACAATCATAATTTCAAAATGCCCCAGTCTGTATCATCTCTTGTTATATGTCTCCTGCCATATACTTTAGTTGCAATACGTGACATAATGGCCGCTCCATCAGCTCCAACTACCATCAATGTTTTTCTCTTCGCTCTGTTACTGCTCGCCATCTTCACTCTTCTGCTCTGCTCTGCTCTCTGCTGAAGCAAGTTCCGGACCATATAAGCGGAAGGCAAGAAAGATGAGGAGAATCTTCTCTCCTATCCTCTATAAAAGTCTGAATTCACAAGGATTTTTGTCGTTTAATCTGCCACGTGTTAAACGACATTATGTTTCCAGGGTCATTTTGTCAAACAATAAACTTCCGGAAACGACGCCGTTGATGAACAAAAGATCCCGGCCCAAACGTGTGTTTTTACCGAAGGGTCTTAAAACCCTAGCCTACCTCTCTCTCTGCTTCTCTTCCCTTTCAAGGACGCTTGATTTGCCTCTACCCCAACAGTCGAGCAGCAACAGCACAACAACAATGGTAACTATCTGCCTATCTCCTTCACCGGCAACAAAGATGGAA
>Ga0325402_1000566_pt1 | contig 26522 bp, 22 predicted proteins | sample PopdelMetagenome_22_FD_207212 | JGI IMG/M metagenome (GOLD analysis project Ga0325402, IMG submission 207212) | Populus deltoides microbial communities from Bellville, Georgia, United States - Xylem-PdKOR-R3 | ecosystem: Host-associated > Plants > Phyllosphere > Stem > Wood/Secondary xylem... | reverse complement strand
TGGTGGCTATGCTAAACTGTGGTAGTTACCTGTGGCAGCAGGGTACCTGACTGATGGTTGCCAGTGAGGAACAGATAGTGAGCTTCAGTAACAGACTTATGCCTCTATGGGCAAATGACATATGATTTTAGTGGGCTTGTCCAATTGTATTTTAATTTGAAAACTTATTTGGCAATGACTTTCGTATGTTTCATTAAGTATTTTGATTAAAAATACTCTTAGTTCTTTTTCCTCAAATCAAACCCTCCTTGTTTTTAGTAACTCTTATACTATTCATTTAATGTTTATTATCATAACAGTGATATGTGATTGCAGTGACTGTAAAAGAGGTCATAAAAATAGTCATGCGTCTTTTTATTGTCATGAGTGAGTTGATCTGATTTGAAGGCCATCTATCAGTTTTCCCTTGGTTAAGCTCTATGTGGCGAGTGCGTTTGAGTTGTTTCTTTTTTGAATTCATTGATGTTTCTTCCTTTGATTTATTTTTGTAATTGACTGTAAGGAACTAAAGACCACAGCCAAAAACATTTATTCATTCATACTGACCTCCTTTGCTGCAGCTTAATGGTGAGAAATATAGGATGCAGTCTATAGAAATCTATTTAGAATGACAGGTAATATTCACTATGCAGGATAACAGGCCCAAAGAGCACTTCAGAAATGATGATCACATATCCTTAGAGGTATCAGTTGGGTGATTTGGTATTGAATTGTTTCTATTCCTAGAATTCCTGCATTTTGTTAGATTTTATTATTGTTCTTGTTGTTGTTTCCTTTGCAATTTGCAGAATGGTTTCCTCAAGGCTCAGGGTGCTTCCACATTGCATCTTTACATGCAAATCTAATCCCTTTTTTTTTTCAACTTAATTTAGGAGGAGCTTGCATCTTTGCGTGCAAAAGTTTCCATTCTAGAGGAAGATCTTCGTAAATCTCGTCAAGAGGCCTCTAATAATCATGATCTCTGCCACCAGTTAGAAAAGGTATACTTTTGCCATTACTTTATGGATTTTGACTATCCGCAATGCTAATACTCTTTTATTTTATCTGCACAGGAATTGAAGGAACTCAAAGATTATGAACAACAAATGAAGCCAAAGGTATGCTATTGGGAGTTTGGTCTTTATCTATTTCTCTCTCTCTCATGCTGATTAAATAATATATAGTAATAAAATTACCCAAATGTTTAAAGTTTCTTTGCATGCTATGATACCATATGATTCTTAGCAAATTGGTTAAGCTGTTGGCTTCAAATTTTGTGAGCTTTACTAAAGATTTACTTCGTTTAAATTGGGAACAGATTAAAGGTGACAAAGAGATTAATTTTTGCTGTTTAACAGTGAATGTTTAAATGGTTCGGGAAGGTTCTGGAGACAATGAAACTTCAAAAGAACTAGACATTTAATGTTGTTTTAGCAGAAAAGCACTGACATTATTCTTGTTAGATTGTACATTTGCCTCTTTCAATCATTTTATGTCATCACCTACAAAACAGAATTTTGACAGCCAAATATAACAAGATTGAGGCAGACATGCTATGTTCTTCCCTCTTGAATGTTATGGTAGACTTTGTAGTGGGTGGGTTTTTCTTTGCTACTATGATAATACATCAACTGTTATAAAGGTTGCCATAGATGTTTTATGGGATGCATTTGCAAGGCAGTTTCATAGTGGCATAATGTACTTATGCTCTGCGATTGAAGTTGTTTTTGAGAAAATTGTTGAAGAATTCAACCATTGTTCACAGTTATTATCAACTCTGCAGTCTTAGGCATGCATTCTTACAATTCATTGGTGAAGAGTTCTGTGCTTGTTGATTGGCCTGATTTGAAATTGTCAGTTAATACCATCTGCACATGACTTCAGTTTGGAATCCTGATACTGATGCTTTCATTTCTCACTGGGAAATTAATCTGCTTCCTCATGGAACAGTGTAATAAGTTTGTGATTAGCAGAGTTGTAACCATTTTTAATATTCATTTCCTTCTCGATGCAGAGAACGAAAATTATATCTGATCTGCTGATATCTGTTTCAAAAGCAGAGAGACAAGAAGCCAGGATGAAAGTTCGCCAGGATTCTTTAAGACTTGGCAGTGTGGGTGTTATCAGGTATACCCACATCTTTTAAGCTTCAACTAAATGTGCTTGAATGGACCTTCACCCTCTCTTGGTGCCCTGTCTGAGTGATTTAAAAGCAGAAAGATGAAAAAGACCACCAAATGTAAACAGCATCTGGACAGCAGGGAGCTCAAACAAACTGGGACCATGATCTCTTGAACTGTATATTATCCCTATGTGAAGTTTTGGATTCTATAACATTTGCATAGGCTCTAGAATGATCATGTTTGTTCACACAAGGCGAATACAATCTACTTGGAAAAACACAATCTATAACACCACCAAGTTTTGGATCTATAACTTTCGCGAGTTCCTTACATCCTTCACTTAATATGGGAGTTCTTATGTTCTTTTGTCCATTTCAGAGCTGGAACTATCATATCTGAGACGTGGGAGGATGGGCAAATGCTGAAAGATCTAAATATTCATCTTGTATGTTGTCGTCAGATCTCTCTCTCTCTCTTCCCCCTATCTAGTTCATTTACCTTCATATAGCTCAATTTTTCCTTCACAATGATTTTTTTTTATGTGTTTTCAAGGTTGTGTCCTTATAAACTGATTTTCCCCCCTAGTAAATTAAATTACCGTGCATTTGGAACACTTGAAGCAGAAGTGGATATAGAAGACAAGGATTGAGGCATATCTTCATTCTTTAAATAAAATCTGATAGAAGTTGTTTTTAGGTTAAATGCCACACACACAAATGTATGTTTGGTTTATGTATACACATATCTTTAATGTTCTTGGTTTTGGTAATTTTCTTGATGGCTCATACAATAATCATTCTTCTGAATGATTTTTGCTGTTATGCCAGTTCTATTACAGATGTTCTTTTCACATTGAATGGTAATGTGCCCATCTTATGCTTTGACAGATCCCAAAATACATTGTTTTAAATGTTGTCTACTAATAGCTTGCTGCTTTCTATTTTCACCATGATTCCACTAAACTCAATATACGGGTTTTATATCTTTAATCCTGCAGCCTTTCGTGTTTTGTCGCTATAATTTTCTGTTGTGTTTTTTCAGTCTTTAGTTTCAATAGGCAATAATTCCAGTTAAGGAATTATTTAATGAACTATATTTATGGTTGTAATATTTATTTTCATGATTTATTTTTCAGAGACAGTTATTAGAAACTAAGGAGGCTATTGAGCGGCAGCGGAAATCATTGAAGAAACGACAATCTGGTAAAACATATTTCTTGTAATATTTGGCAATACCTTCTTTTTACTCCTTTTGCATACTTTTGGCCCCTTTTAGACTATGATTAAAGCATACATATACATATAATCTTATGCGATCTTTGGTCACAAGGGCATCATGACTGTCAGCGCTCTAAAATATTGGCATGTGCCTCTGGCTACGAGAAACTATGAGAAGCTTTTGTGGCTTTCCAAGTTACCCCCATAGATATGATCTACTTCCTGATAAGCCTCATGCTTGCTGTCATGCATGCCTACATACCAATATGTGTATGATAATGTATTGCTCAAATTTTGTCCTGTGTGTATAATTTCTTAACTCAGGTGGATTTTGTTTGACCTTTTGGTGCTAAATGGTTTATTATCACTTGTAACTGCCACCCCCTGCACTACAGGGTGACAGACTGATGTCTCACTGAGGTGTCATGGCCTCAAACACCAGCAAAAAATGTAACCTATCAACAATTAAATGAGAAGAAAATAAATGCATGCTTAGTATTATCCCCCCCCCCCTCCCCTGTTACTTTTTGTTTATGGAGCAACCTCCTGAGTATTAACAGTAGTTGCTGTTGCTGTGAAGACAAGGGTGATGGTACAGATGCAGAGTCAGGAGTACAAGAAGAAGATTTTCTCATCCAGGATGAGATTTTTAAATCTCGTCTCGTGAGCATGAAGCGTGTAAGTCATTCTGTTATCTCCAGGCTGCAGTTGGTAAGGATTGCAAAAGTTGGAAGTGTTCATTTATACATGCATCCCTTGCAATTGAGTTGTTGGTTCACTGCAGGAGGAAGAGACTATTTTGCGTGAAAGAGATCGCTATGAACTGGAAAAGGGACGGCTCATACGTGAAATGAAACGGATACGAGATGAGGATGGTTCACGTTTTAATAATTTTCAGATTTTAAATCTCCGATATGCCCTTCTAAATCTTCTTGGTAAAGGGGGATTTAGTGAGGTTTACAAGGTCAGAACTTCGGCAAGTCAGTTCATTTGATGATTCAAATATTAACTACTGCTTGTTTGATCAAGTTTCCTATTTACCATGACAAAAGTCTAGATCATTTTGTTGCCATCATTGGCAATTGTAAAAGCATATTTTTTTGCAGTGATTTGAAGTGAGAAATTTCCAGCAGGCTTATGATTTGGTGGACCATAGATATGTTGCATGTAAGCTTCATGGTCTGAATGCTCAGTGGAGTGAGGATAAGAAGCAAAGTTACATTCGGCATGCAATGCGGGAGTACAATATTCATAAGACATTGGTGCATAATCACATTGTTCGGCTTTGGGACATTTTTGAAATTGACCAGAATACGTTCTGCACTGTCTTGGAGTACTGTAGTGGTATGACATTTAATCTCTTGACAACTGTTGGTCTGTTTATAGTTTGATGTATAGTAGACTAAAAACTCTCAATCTTTTACAGATTTTTTCTTTTCATTTAACCTTTTTTATTTTCTCAGGTAAAGATCTTGATGCTGTTCTTAAAGCTACACCTGTATTACCTGAGAGGGAAGCTAGGATTATTATTGTCCAGATATTTCAAGGCCTTGTATACTTGAATAAAAGAGCACAGAAGATTATCCATTATGATTTGAAGCCTGGGAATGTTCTTTTTGATGAATTTGGCATTGCAAAAGTTACTGATTTTGGTCTTAGCAAGATTGTGGAGGAAGATGTTGGATCACAGGGAATGGAACTTACATCTCAGGGAGCTGGAACGTATTGGTGAGTAACACTGCAGTTTGTCATTTGTGATTTATCCTGGACGTTGTAAATGTTCTATTCTTTTTTTTTTTTCAAGACATGAATGCAGTTGCACTAATTTACTAGACATCACTTTCACTCGTACTAGTGATAAAAAAATCTTTTCTAGTTTGGCTACCTGGGCAACATTTTGATTCTGCTTTCTTTTGTAATTTTAGGTATTTGCCACCAGAATGTTTTGAGCTCAGCAAGACACCTTTAATATCTTCAAAGGTAAGTGAACTCTGTTTTCTCCCCATCGAAGACATTTAGTCACAGCCAGAGCCAAGAAAACACAATCCATTTTTCTGAAATGAGGATTTCTCATATTTTTGGGTCTCATGCTCCTCTGAATTGTGTGCTCATCAACCTTTCAGTGGTTGAGTCTGTTTAGTCTTGCTTAAGAATTTCCAACAGTTGGTTATCACCAGAGACAATCAACTGCTTAAACTTCGTGTATTTTATTTTAACCTTCTTTGAAATGCTCTTTCTTGGGATACAGGTTGATGTCTGGTCAGCTGGAGTACTATTTTACCAAATGCTCTATGGCAGACGTCCTTTTGGGCACGACCAAACCCAAGAACGAATACTTCGTGAAGATACAATTATAAAAGCTCGCAGGGTTGAATTCCCTTCAAAGCCTACTATCTCAAACGAGGCAAAGGTGAGTGACATGTTTTGGCAGTTCTCACTGCGTGTTTGCTTGGGTCTTATTTTCACTGCACTGGCCGGACAATGATTTTATACATATTCCTGATGGATTACAGGATTTGATTCGTCGATGTCTAACCTATAACCAAGCAGACAGACCAGATGTCATGACCATTGCTCAAGATCCATACCTTACTTACGTAAAGAGGTAAAGAGTGTACAAAGTCACAGATTAAAGATTTGTAGAGGGCGGGGAGGTGGAAGATTTCCTTTTGGCCAAGCTGGAAACAAAGTTGTTGCCGTTAAACTTGGAATTTTGTATAGGTTGTAAAGATTTGTAATTTTCCCGTGCTTTTTCAAGGTAACAAATCTAGGCAGCTGCTCCCCCGTCCCCTCCTAGTTCATTTTTGTTTTGTTCGTTGTAATTCTTGCCTGTATCTTCTCCGCCTTCAGGAAAAAAGAAAATGAAATATATAGATAAATTGGTTTAACTTGACGGAATGGTCAGTAGGCAAGCTTGGTGCTTATGCCAAACCTAACTTTGCTTGCTCTTGAGAACCGAGTTCTTTGCTAGACAATTATCCTTCACCAGCCTGCTTCAAAGAATCCAGCCCCACTAATCGCCTCTCTCCCCATGATTGGCATGATACGCAGCATGCCCGCACAAAGTCCGTATGGTATTCAACACCCCATTCTCATTTGATACCAGTCCTTGCAATGTTTTGACCCATGCATCAATGGAGGCAAGCGAGCACGCGTGTTGGAGACTAACCATCATTTTAATACTAAATTTATCATTCCTACATGTGTTCAAATATTCTTCCAAGAATTCGAGTTTTAAAAAATTCTCTCATTTAATAGTTCCATATTCCTGTGGTGGTAGCTAATTCACTTCTTAAACACAGTTTCTTGAAGGCCAAGATATGATAAAATAATGTGCTAAAAATTATGCATCTGAATTTGGATGCTAGCCAGCGTTATATGGAAATATAGAAGTTAATATTTAATTTATTTTTAAAATAGATAATGCATTTTTTTCATAATAAATGGATGTGTATATCACAGGATCGATGTTTGCAGCCAGAATATTACCTCAGCTAATCATTAGGGCTTGTATTATGAGGAGAGAATGACCAAAAAATAATGTCCATTTAGAGCTCCTACGAGCCTGCACCTATCGGATATGCAATGGAGTTTTTTCCTTTTCTTTTCCTTATTCTCTCGTGATGATCAAGGGACTAGTCCAAACATTAATTATTTTTGGTAGATGTGACACTTTCACTTCAAGGTGTATAGCTTCTCATAATCTCTTACCCAAATCGTGTTTTAATTTAAACTAAAAAATATATTTAATCTAGCTCAAATCTCTTTCAAATTCTAATGCGTCCACACCAGAGAATTTGTTTTTTTTTTTTAAAAAATGAAATGAACTTTCTTCTTTAATTAAAAACGATTATCTTGAGTTAACCATTGTTCACTTAACAATTCAATTATTCAATTGAATAGCAATTCAATTTGTTTTTTTTAATGAATCAATATCTTTTAAATAAAAATTATTAATTCAAGTTGATGAGATTTTTTTTTGTTAGACAATAAAGAAAGTCTTAAAATCATGCATTAATCTTGAAATTTATGAATATAAACCCGATTTATTTTACTATTAAAAGTTTGTTTGGAATTATAGTGATAATTATTTTTAAAATTGTTTTTTATTTTAAAATATATTAAAATAATATTTTTTTAATAAATTATTTTTAACATTGACATATAAAAAGTATATATGAAAACATAAAAAAATTAAAAAATTAAAATTTTTAAAAATACTTAAAAAAAATTTCAAAGTCACCTCTTATGTTTGTTAGTGATCAGGTCGTATTTGAGTATCCTGTGCATGTACATGAGAGGCAAATGTTGCAATAAAACTAAGAACTGGCTAGCACTTCATCCAACACAGACCACTCAGTTAGAACCACGCAAATATTATCCCAGTCGCATAGAATTCTACTTGCCTTTGCTAGACTCCTGATGGCATTTTCTTTCTCCTCTACCTCCACAATCCCACGAACAAACCCGACTTTGCAATCCAATCACAGCATAAATAATGTTCGGAACCGAAAACTCAAAGTGGTTACTAGATGTGAATCTAGAGAATCATCATCATCATCAGAGACAAATTTGCCAGCAAAAAGTACTACCAAACTTGGGATAGGGTCTCCTGTAGTTGTTATTGAGGCTCCCAAAATGATCAAGACAGCAGCAACCATGCCCTGCCTCCGGGTTAACACTGGCTTGGTTAAGCCTGGTGATGTGGGAAGGTAACCCTTCTCTCGCTCTCTTGAAGATGTGTGCATATATAGCAGATTGTTGTTGACCGAGTATTGATGAATATACAATTCGATATGTGTTATGTGCAGAATTGTGTCAAGAAAGCCCAAGGATGTGTGGGCAGTTCGTCTTGCTATTGGCACCTATCTCATAGATGGCAAATATTTCAAGCCCTTGGAGCTCAGTGAATGATGAGCTACGAGGTTGCTTTCAGGTGGGATCGGAAGACTTCATGCTCGTGTACGGGTGTGATAATGGAAGTGTAGTAGAACACGCTTTGCATTGCAAAGCTTGAGATTTTTCTCTCTTGTTCTTTCTTTATCAATATGATATTTTCTTCGTGCCCGTATATCATAATTAACACTGCATGAACTCGAGGACTTCACCTCCAGGAACTTGCATCAATGGCAATCTTTTTCTTGACAAGAAAATTAGACCCGCATCTTTCAGATGCAGGTTCAATAAACTTTGTAGAAATGTATAGGCAACTTGGCATGACTGCGAGTCAAGACAGGACTCTTGAGCCCAGCTGGTGCATGATCCACAAGGATTAGAGAAGGGGGTTCTTGTACATTGGGGAAGGAAGGGCTTGTACCATGGCCATACAAATTCTTATCCCATTCGATCCTCACCCTGTTCGTTGCATCGATCTGTGGCAAAACTGCATCTACTTGATTACTAAAACAAGCATCTTATACTGCCTGATTATAAAAGAGAAACCTGAGGTGAATATGTATAGTGAATGGATTACTGTGCTAATGATAGGTTAATGGGCGCATAACCAAAATTAGAGGAGGTAGCTCCTTTAGTTAGGAGTGTGATTGCCAATTGCCATGAATGAGCCTGAGCATTACTTCTTTCAATTTTTCCATGAGAAATAGCTGATAGCTGAAGGCATTGGCACATGGAATTATGGTTTTATTGGTTACAGAAAACAAGATTTCCCTTCACTTCTCTTGATTTCAATTTGCCAAGGCAAAAAAAGTTCACAGAGTACAGAACCATGTAAACAAAAACCTAATGCGCTAAATCTTAATTATGGTCTTCTCTTATCCGAAACCACATTATATGATGAAAACATGATCAAGAGTTCACTACCAAAATAAGAAATTAATCAGTAATTCGTAGAGTTGATCATTGATATTCCATCTCTAAACACAATTGAATGACCATTAGCAACTTTTTTTCCATCGAACATATAAATTGATCAGCTACATCTACTGAGCAATCCGAACTCTTTTAACTTCTAGAAAGTAAAGCTCACCAGATTATTCGAAACATCTCAACAAATCTAAACAAGTATTGATCAGGAGTTAACACGGAGAACCGATAATTTCGTCAGTGTGCTTTCCCAGTTTAACTACTCGATCTACGAAACAAATCCTCAATCTTGCTTGCGGTTACAGATATCAATAATAATAATGTTTCCTTGTCAAGAAAGAAACTTAGTAGATGATTCAAGAAACTATCTTTTTTGATGAAACCCACTCGCCATTAACCCAATCCAAGTGAATACTCAATCTTGAGACATGGTAAGCTATCTCATCCCCTGTTGTCTCGGAGAAGACAAAATACAGAGGCCCTCTCTGTACAGTAACCTTGCCTACCCACCACCCATCATTGTCAAAAGCGTCAACCTTATCAAACATAGAAAACCCGCTTCCAAATTTGATTCTCAGTGGCACTGGCCTCACCTCATCAGCAGAAACTGTCTCTATCAGTAGCTTTGACATATCTTCCTCTTCGACTAAGTTCTTGCATTGCACTGCATGAGAGTTGGTGTCAAGTTTCTTGACCACTGTTGCTGTACTGTATAATATATGACCCGGGAAAGCCTTCTTGTGTGCTACATACTTCCACTTTGTCTCCTTTGTCGAACCCCATTGTTTTTAAAGAAATCAACAGAGAAAGAAAGAGAAGATTGAAGGAAACTCAGTGACAAGAAGAGGAAAAAAATTGTTTTTCGTAGAACGTAGAGGAAGCGTTGCAGGCTGGTTGTTTTTATAGGCGGTGGCTCTTTTCCTGAAGGTAATATAGGATTGTGACGAGGTCGGTTTGGTTGTTGTCCGCGGAAACGGATAGAATCATGGAAATTGAAATTAAGTCTTTTTCGGGTACAAGGATAAATTTTTCCCCAATTATCACTTGATTGTCAAGAAGGTAGCCAAACTAGAAATTTCTTCAGAGGATCCCCATCATTTATTAAAATTAGGGACGAGAATTGGTTAATCCAGTTTGATTCCGATAAAAAGATTCAGTCAAGCTGGTTTGGTCTTAAAAAATCAATCAAGTCGAGTCAAATAACCAAACCAGACCAATTAGTTTTCAATTTTTAAAAGTTTTACGTGAGAATTAATTGTGTAGTGTCTAATAATGGAAAAGCTGGTTGAGAATTTATTTTTGTAAGGGACTTGGTTGATATTTGTTTTTAATTCGAGACTTTACACTTTGTTGACGAGAAGAAACAAGAGCCCAGACCAACAAAGGCCCTTGTTACAAGGCTTCTGCGTAAAGAGCCCAGGTTTACAGGACTGTGGAGCAAATTCTTCTGGTCCAAAACCTTGCACGGCAAAAGTTTTATTCAAGAATTCAATGTTTGATTTAACGGGTATACATAATATTTTAGAGTGATTGTAAACGATTATTTTATAAAGTATTTTTTATTTAAAAATATATAAAATAATATTTTTAAAAATTTTAAAATAATTTTTGATATTAATACATCAAAATAATCTAAAAATACAAAAAAATAATTTGAAGTAAAGAAGAATATAAAAAAAATTAATTTTTTTCAAAAATATTTTTGTAATGTAAAAAAAATAAAAATATAACCGTAGTAATTTAATGTTTTGATGATGGGAAAAATAAGAAATAAAATCTTGTCACCGTAGTCTATAAGTCTATCCATTGATCGAGTGATGAATACGACAAAAATTAATAAATTTTAAGGATACTAGTTGAGTTGTAGACTAAATAGGTTAGTCTTGTACATGAATAAAAAATTATCATTGTTCCAAGTTTTATTTTTAATAAAATTAAATAGTTTTTTAATCGATTGATGAATTAATCAGATTAATTTTTATTAATTTTTAATCGATTGATTGAAGATTTTAGACAAGGTGGTATATAATAAAAAAAAAAACGATGGGTCCTTTGAAGATCCAGTAAGAATGATAAGGCTTTCCTTATCCACAGCTCGGATAGCCCAACCCCATATAACAAACACCCCTCTCCCATTCCCATTCTTGCACAATACGCTTCAAGCGCATACTAGCAGAGCCACTCTCCTCATTTTCCTCTCTCCATTCACTAAATTTCACTCACGCTTTGCCCGCCCATGTTTTTTTTTCATTCCCTCGCTAAAACCCGCAAGCAGCGCTAAAATAACCGCTAGGGCTCTCTGCTTAATGGCCTTGACCTGTGCATCCGAATCAATCGCCTAAATTACCAACTCGCTCGCTCACTTGCTCCCAGTCCTCCGTTTCTCTTCTCCAAGTCAAACCCCTCTCTCTACCTTATGAAGCAACAACTTTGTAAGTTTTATTGATAGTTTAGCTTCGCTACGGAGTCGTCTCAGTGTCTGTATTTGTTACTTAGTGGTTAGGGTTTGAGCCTTCGATTCTGGTATTCTCTGTAAAGTTTTGGAAGTTGAAACCCTAGTTTTCGTGCTTCAATGGAAATGAATCAGTTAGCCGTTGTTAGGTTTTTAATTCTTTATTTTTAATTCGGACACTTTTTTTTTCCTTTTAATTTCTTGCTTTTTTTTGAAAATTTAAATTCATTTATTTTTCAATACTTGAAATAACAGGAAGAAAAGTAGCACTGAATCCACTAACGGTGTTATTCGTTAATTTATTTGACAGAGGCTGGGTTATTTTGTAATTTCAGGATGCATATAAAGCAGGTAATGCCATGCTGTTTTCCCCCCCTTTTGCATGTATTTTCTTTTTTATTGGAATTAGAAAACTGAATTTGATTTGTGTTTGGATATAGGTGATAATCGAGGGTTTTAAGAGCTATCGAGAGCAGATTGCAACCGAGCCTTTCAGTCCGAAGGTTAATTGTGTTGGTAAGTTTGTTTTTCATTGTGGTTTTTATTTTTATTAATTCTATTAACTTGTTTTTTGGGATATAATATATTGAGTGATGAGTGGTAATGCTTTTTTGATTGAAACCTAGGAGCTGTGGTTCCAGGGTCCCCTTAAATTTACACAATTCTCCCTCTCAATTTTTTTTCTTAATATGGAAACCTACCTAGATTAGGGCATTTTTATGCAGTGTCTCTCTAAGAATAGCTTTCCAATTCTTTACGGGTGTCTGTGAAGTTAAATTGTAAGCAGCGGAAAAATGTGGCATGATCAGGAACCACTTCCCACAAAATTTCATCAAATGTAGAATTTCCACATCTTCTCAAAAGAGACCAGAAATTGTCCATCTAGTAATGTACAGCACCAAGAATCATCGCAAGAAAGTTTGGTAGTTCCATAACTTTGCCATCTAATAGAAGCATTGCCATGTAATATACATATCATCACTTTGTCATCATACATGTGTGTGCGTGGAATCCCTTTTAAAATCTTGAAACTCTGGAAATGTTAAAACTATAACGGCTTGTTCGGAACCAATGCTGTACCATAATTGATTTCAACTATTTAAGTAGATTAAATTGATTTGATTTGCTAATTGAATTCTTTTGTTGGAATAGGTTTTAAAATTGAGGAGTTCATTAACTTGAGTTAATGAAAATACATTATTTACCCAACTTGCCCCCACCCCTAAAAAACTTATTCCAAGTATGCGTGCGTGTGTGTGAGAGAGAGACAGAGAGGGATGTTTTTGGGATTAATTTCTAATGGGTCAATTTTGATGCAAATCACACCCCTTTTAGTGTGATCTGCAAATCTATGAAAATCTCAAATTTTAATTGGTTTTAAAATTCATCTATGCTGCTTAAAGCTTTGCAAACACTAGAATTAGGTAAATGGTGTTGAAATGATATCATTTCTACTCGAACCTTAAGTTTCCAAACAACCTGTAAGTGTGAAGGGTATGGCCAGTTATATGCTCAGAGAGGTTGGGAGGCCAAAAAGAGCACCTGATGGCTGTTAAAAGAGGGGGAGCCAAGACCATGACAGGGACGAGGAATGCATTTCTTTTTTGCAGCTCCCTGTTTCAAGGAACTGATTGGATCTTGGTTAATGTTTAATTTATTGTTCTTTCTTTGCTCTGTCAATTTATTTTTCTGACTTGATCCATATAAAATCGGCTATCGTGTGAATTCTTCTGTAAGTCCTATATGTCTTCTGCAGTTGGTGCTAATGGATCTGGCAAGACAAACTTTTTCCATGGTGAGTGATCATGTCCCTGATTTTTTTTTGTTTTCTTTTTTGATAAACTTTATTGAAATTAATTGAAATCGAACATCTATCACAGGCTTATGATATGTTTCTTTTGTAGCCATTCGTTTTGTATTGAGTGATCTCTTCCAAAACCTGCGCAATGATGACAGGCATCAATTACTCCATGTATGTTTCATCATATACTATCTCAATTCCAATCTATGAGATCAAGGTATTTTTTTTTTGTCACCCTTTTAAGTTTGAATTATGCTGATTTCTGCTATTGAACAGGAAGGTGCAGGCCATCAAGTTTTATCTGCTTTTGTGGAGATTGTGTTTGATAATTCTGACAATCGCATCCCGGTAATGCTTCACAACCTACTTCGTTTTCTTTACTGGGTTATGGAGGGTAAATAATGGTCCAGATATTATTACAAAAGGAGAAAGATCCTTATTTTATGTTCATCTTTTTCTTCTTTTAACATATAAGTTTTCGATATTGTTACTCTTTTCCCATTGTGCTCCAGAATTTCCTTTGAGTTAGTTTTTCTCTGATGAGGGCATAATTTTGTTTAAGAAGTTCATAAAGACAAACTGTGGCCTCCATCAGTTAGGACAATGATCCAGGATTCTGCCACTATCCTTGCAGCCATGCATAAAATTGGCAACCTTTTAATGCTTTACAGGAAGAACTAGGGAAAAAAAACAATAAATGTGGCCATGCGATTTTCTTTTTGTTCTATTTTCTTCATCCCTCCTAACCTTCAAAAGATGAAAGGAACCTGATCACTCTTTTCTTCTTCCAAAGTGCTCAATCTCCACCTTGTTCTTTGTGAAATCTGTTATCATATAGATCAACCCAGATTGGTTAATATTTTATTAGGCTTTTGTCTTTAATTACTACCATCATGCCAAGTCCTTATACTCCTGGCTTCCTGGGGTTTTGGGTTGGAAGTCTCTATTTCAACTATGTAGTCCCTGCATCAACCAACTGGAACCAACTCTATCACTGTTGATGGCTACCTCAAATGGCAAGCTACTGGCATGGCTATTTTTGTGATAGAAAATGGTTGCTACACTTTTGGGGAATAGCCTTTTGTTGCAGTTATGTGTGTGGGTCATGCAAGAATTGTGGAAGAGGACAAAAAAATTTGATTGGCGCTTCTTTGTTGCTATATTATCTTAACATGGCTGCAAACTGCTTTATACAATGTCCCCTCGATCCATGTTTTGTTTTCCTCATAAGAGATATTGTTACATATGGTGTGCTTTCATTTGTCCTTTTCTTCTTGTTCTTTCACATGTTAAGCATGCCTTTTCACCTATCAACAGGTTGATAAGGAGGAAGTGCGTCTTCGAAGAACAATCGGTTTGAAAAAGGATGAGTACTTTTTGGATGGAAAGCACATTACGTGAGTATCTGTCCTTTTTAGAAAAGAAATCTATGTTCTTTATTTGCTTTATGTCTCACTGCGTTTCAATTTGTTTCTGTAAGCTCAATGATAGAAAGTCTGATAATTTGTAGGAAAACTGAAGTTATGAATTTACTGGAAAGTGCTGGGTTCTCTCGCTCCAATCCATACTATGTAGTGCAGCAAGGAAAGGTTTGACACCTTAAATCATTCTTCATGGCATAATCTTCTTAAAATTTATGTATATTCTTTTCCTGCTTGTTTATTTTTTAATTTCCTTTTTGTTTCTTGTGATACATCATAGATAGCATCATTGACATTGATGAAAGACTCTGAACGTCTCGATTTATTGAAAGAAATCGGTGGCACCCGAGTGTATGAAGAGAGACGCCGTGAGAGTTTGAAAATTATGCAGGAAACAGGCAAGGAAGGAATAGTGGAGTTGGGTTTTCTTTTGTGGATGTTTTCCAGTATGTGTATAATTTTATGTTTTCTGTCAAGCAGGGAACAAAAGAAAGCAGATAATTCAAGTTGTTCAGTACTTGGATGAGAGGCTGAAGGAACTGGATGAAGAGAAAGAGGAGCTGAGAAAATATCAGCAGCTTGACAAGCAGCGAAAATCTCTAGAATACACTATTTATGATAAGGAACTCCATGATGCTCGACAGAAATTGTTAGAGGTTAGTACATGTCAGATGCTTGGACATGCATAAAGGTTTCTTCATGTACTGCTTTTATGAATCATGAAGAATGTTACACCAAATTGCTAGTTGAAGTATATACAGGACAGACATTTCACTGACTAAACATAATTAGGATATGCTGCTCAAAATTTAGCTGACAGCAAATAAATGTGATGAAACTCATTATTTTAGATGTATTAACTCTTTCATTTCTTCCACCGGTTCTTGTACCTTGTTCTTTATGTGCCTATTTATTATGAGATAATTTAGGAGTTTTGAATGGGGAACTGGCGTTGTAGCAGTGTTAGATTGTCTTGACCTTAAATGTTAAGACCTGTCCAGGGTCTAAACTTTATTGTTTCATTTTTTTTTTCTGAGGTGAGGTAGTGCCTATATATATTTATTTGTCCCCATCTCAGGTTGAGGATGCTCGGAGCAAGGTTTCTGAAAAATCAGCGAAGATGTATAATGATGTGTTGAATGCCCATGAAGAGTCCAAGGACTTGGAGAAGGTGCTCAAAGATCTTACAAAAGAAGTTCAAGCATTGAACAAAGAGAAAGAGGCAGCAGAGAAACAACAAACAGAAGCAATAAAGAAGCAGACAGAGCTTGAGCTTGATGTGAAAGATATGCTAGAGAGATTTTCTGGAAATATCCAAGCCAAAGTATTAAACTCTAACAGAGAAATGTTAATTATTTTTTAAGGATAAAGAATGCTGAATGTTTTTATTCAATGTATGCACATGCTTTCAGGATGATGCCATGAAGCAACTTGATATTCTACAGAAAGAAATACAGGATTCTCAGAAGGAGCTCAACAAAATCAGTCCCATCTATGAAGAACACCTTTCAAAGGAAAAGGATATCACCAAGAGGTAAGCCAAGAATTCTCAGTTTTGCGCATGCTTTTGCATGTTGCACATGGACCAGGCGCAATTGTTTTGTCTACTACTAGAATTCTGAGATTGCTTGGTCCTAGTGTATGGGTTTTAGTCTTGTCTGGTAAGTGAACATGCTAAAGATCAGACTGCATTCAGATAGTGTCCAGGGTTTGCTGCAGCTCCATTACTTCGGACATGTAAAGGAGGCCTTAGATCAGTCATGATGTCAAGTCAGTAAAAAAAATTTTCTGATAGATTTATTTAGTAAAAAGTTTTTGTTTGCTTTCTTTTACAAATTTCTTGATTTTCTTTGCGCTCCTGAAGTGTATTTTCTTTCTTGGCCTTTGATGGTTCATTGTCTATGCCAAAATAGCACATTTATTTGGGAGAAAAGCTTGTGCCATGTGCAGTACCTTTCTTTCATAAACGGTTTTGGCAACTTGCAGAATAATGGAGCGTGAAAAGCAGCTTAGCATACTTTATCAAAAACAAGGTCGTGCAACCCAGTTTTCCAGCAAAGCTGCTCGTGACAAATGGCTTCAAAAGGAAATTGATGATTTACAACGAGTTCTTTCTTCAAATTTGGCTCAGGCAAGAGTTCACATTAATCTATTCTGATACTTGAACATCATCTCAGATGAACTATTGTTGTCAGGATTTTCCTAGTGGATAGATTAGGAGGCACTTTCTTATCTCATGCCCATCATTTAATTAAGAAAGGACCAGGCCTCTTATCAGACAATTCAAAGATCAAAACACAATGTCAAGTTTTTTTTTTTAATAGAATGATTAACCTCATTAGTATATTGTTTGTTCAATTCCTTGTATCCTGTTTCCAATCCATGGATTACAGCCCTTGTAGGCTAGTTGTCCTAGGTGTCTTTTTCCTCCTTTTCTTTAGGTGTCTTTTTCCTCCTTTTCTTTTGTTCTTGGGTATGCAATCTCAGGAGGTTTCTCTTTAGTAAATTTAGGTGTGAAAAGAACATTGTTAGCACTTCTTGACTAGTATAGGTATACCTTAGAAAAGGCTAAAATGTAAGGTCTCTTTTCAACTAAAAGTTTCTGTAAATTACTACCTAAGCTATAATTTCAGCTGAAAGTGCCTCTCACATTAGTTTTTTGTTCTTTACTGTCAATAAACTAATGCATACAGCTGACATGACACATATAATAGAACATACTGTAGATGGAGGATTTGCTAATAAGTAATTAGAACATCATTATTTAAGAATTAATTGGGATTTTATTCTTGGCTTGGTTTGACCTTGTAGGGTTTGGGGCACCTATATTTGCACATATATTTCTGAGTCTTAATACTAGAAGCATGTTTTGAGTTTCTGCTATTTTGAATAATTCCTTGCTTGTGGATGTCAACAATTCCACTTGTAGATTCAAGGAAGCTTCCTGTGGATTTCTAGATTTTTTCCCTTCCCTTCATTCCTTGGTGGGTATTTTTTTCATTTTAGCCTTAGTAAAATGGACCAAGGAACTGGAACTTTCATGCTATGAGAAATAATTAATTTTTCTTTTCTGCATGAACTGGACATTTTGAGGAGAAAGCTGTTACACTTTCCATATGCTGTCCTGGCTTCAAATGTTCGGCATTTATTCTGCTTTGGTGCAATCTCTGGATTGTGTATGTGCCATGGCTATGGTGTCTAGGTCTATAGCAGTAAGTAATAGGTGCCCACAATTAAACGAAAAACAAGAGCCATAAGAGAATTTCTACTTCTATGTTGAACTGTCTGCAAGGTTTGTGCATGCCTGTTTGGATTCATTGAAGAAGTTTTGTTAGTTGGTTTGTGTATGGAATTGAACTTCTTAGCTCTGTTGTTGCAAGTCCATGTGCCTTTCGTGCTGTTTCCTCAATATTCTGATGCTAAATAAGCTGTCTACTTGTGTATATCCCCAGGAGCAAAAACTCCACGAAGAAATTTATAGGCTGAATGCAGACTTAAAAGAGCGAGATGCCTACATTGAGAGTCGCAAAGCTGAAATTGCAACCTTAGACTCTCTCATTTTCCAGTCACGTGAAGGATTCAATAGTCATAAAGCACAGAGAGACAAGCTGCAAGATGAGCGGAAGTATGGTTATTTTTCTGTATTTATTTTGGTCAGTCTTACTGAAAGTACTCAGGTTGACCTTTTTTTTTTTGTTTCTGTAGATCATTGTGGAAAAAGGAAAGTGAACTTTCTGCTGAAATTGATAAGCTAAGAACAGAAGTTGACAAGGCAGAGAAGAGCCTGGATCATGCAACTCCTGGTGTGAGTAATTTCTTCCTTTATTTATTTAGCTTTTAATTTTACAAACTTAGTTATCAAAATGCCTCCATGAGTATGAACAGCTTGAATTGAACTTGACAAAAAGCTTCTTTGATCTTTGATTGTTTCATTACAACCTAGTTCAAGCGTCACAGTGAGGCTTGTTTGTGATGAAGTCAAGACCAATCAGGCCCATGCTTTGAATGGGCCCATGAACATGAAATTTCAGGCCCACTCTACTGACCTTAATTTGTACTTGAGATCCTTGTGTAATATTTTTAGAATACAAGCTAAAATGGTTAGCAGTTTAATGAACAAAATTGACTATGTTTCATGCCCGGGCAGCATGCCAGCCTTGTTCTTTTTTTAATTCTTACATTTCTCTGGCTTCTGTTTTAGTCTCAACACTGATAAAATCACTTGCCATGTGACCAGTCATTTGTGAATGAACTGAGCATTTGGGCCAAGCTCAAGAAGTTGCAAGCTTTCTAAACAACAAGCCATGTCTGAAAATAAATCATGATCAAGCTCAGCTTAAAAATCCTTTTCATAGGAGGAAAGTTTAAGCCACTTGGTTCAACTTATCTTCCATCCAAAATATGCATGTTACAAGCAATATGCGCTCCATTGCAATTGGTTGATTTTAATGCCGTAGGCATTCATAGTAGCCTAATGTCCTGCTTGTTTGATGGCTGGACACAACAATGATCATTTGGTAGAAGTTAGTTTTTATATGTTATCTGAACCCCTTCCTGTTTCTGGCAACTTTGCCAATGTTATGTTATCAGGATGTGAGGAGAGGGCTCAATTCTATTCGGCGTATCTGCAGAGAGTACAAAATTAGTGGAGTTTTCGGTCCAATAATAGAGCTGCTTGATTGTGATGAGAAATATTTTACTGCTGTTGAAGTTACAGCTGGAAACAGGTATGTAAAATCTATTCTATTATGTTCATTGTTTTCTCTCTTGGAGCCGTGTTCTCAATCTGCTTGACAAGCTGGCATACTCGCTATTAGTCTTTTGACCTTATGCTTTGATCACTTCATCGTTGAATGATGTACTTAATATCTGTTTGTCTTTTGAGCAGCTTATTTCATGTTGTGGTTGAGGATGATAACATATCAACTCAGATAATTAGGCACCTTAATGCATTGAAAGGAGGACGAGTTACTTTTATTCCACTGAACAGGGTAAAGGCACCTCGAGTAACTTATCCACAGAGTTCTGATGTGGTACCTTTGCTAAAGAAGTTGAAGTTCTCTCCCAATTTTACGCCAGCATTTGCTCAGGTTAGTTCTCCCTCATGTTTGTTCTTACTGAAACGGTATTGACCCAGCAGAAACATTGATGTGAGTTTTGTTGTTAGAAATTTATGTTGGACTGCACATAACTGAAAATCAGTAATTTCTTGTGCTATTTTGTTCTAGGAGGTTATTTCTCTGTGTTTTCTATCAATTGATTGCTGATGTTTTCAATAGTTATTTATTCTTGTTGGAGTTTTTTTTTTTTTGTGAGAAGCTTGTAGTGATTGCTTTGGGAATCTAAGGATGGATATTGATGGGAAAAAGTTTGAACTTGATAATTTTGGGTGACTGGCACTAACTTTAAAAAAGTAAGTGAAGGCTATGAAGTACCTACACATATGCTACTGTCGTCCACCCCTAACCACAATGCTAGACTTGTGAAGTGAAACACTTTTTCCCTGATGTGATATTTGTGCATTCTTAAATTATTTGACTGGCATGTTCTTGGATTGTGAAACGTTGTTGATGCCATTGGTCTTGTATATAAATGTGTTCACACTTTTTGAAAATTTGCATGAGCTAAAACTGTTATGATGTTGATACGACTCCTGGAGTGGTGTGGGATGTGCTCATGCTTATATTGCCACATATTCTTTCTTTTTCTCCAGGTATTTGCTAGAACTGTGATCTGTCGAGATTTGGATGTGGCCACAAGAGTTGCCCGAACTGATGGTTTGGACTGCATAACTGTGGATGGTTAGCATAGAAATCTTCTTTTTTATTTTGCACTATGACCTTCATATGTGCTCGAGATGCCTTAACAATTTACTACTAATCAGGTGATCAAGTAAGCAAGAAAGGTGGTATGACAGGGGGCTTTTATGACCATCGGCGCTCAAAGTTGAAGTTTATGAACATGATTATGCAGAATACAAAATCTATTAACATTAAGGAAGAAGAACTTGAAAAAGTCAGATTTATGCTACAAGATATCCTTTTTCACTATTATTTTTTTAAAATTCTTTTTGAATGAGTGCTTTTAGTTTATGCTTTCATTTAATTGTAAAACTAGGGTATGATTTCTTGTCCATAGTCGTGAAAATGTGTAAATACATCCCTCATGCTATCTTACTCCTAAAATTTTTGTAAACAAACAAGGCTTGGTGTTTGATTGTTGAACAGTAGAACTCTTGACTGCTAAAATATCTTTTGAAGAGTTCAACAGATGTTTCCTTGATTCCTTAGCTTAAATTACATCCATCTATTATTGTCTACTTTGTTTTCGCTAAATTGATCTCACATATAGACCAGAGAATAACTGAACGTGTCACCGAGCAGCAGAAAATTGATGCCAAGCGGGCTCATGATAAATCAGAGTTGGAACAGCTTAAGCAGGACATAGCTAATGCTAATAAGCAGAAACAATTCATTTCCAAGGCTCTTGAAAATAAGGTACATTTAGACTGTGAAGTCACCCTTACCTTACCACTGGCAGATTATCCTTTCTTGAGTGTTCATTACATTGTTGCTGTTAGTATTCTTATTCCTCTTTCAATGGATCCTATTTATAGGAAAAATCACTTGCAGATGTCCGGAATCAAATAGAACAGCTTAATGCCAGTATGGTCATGAAACAAGCTGAGATGGGCACAGATCTCATTGATCACTTAACACCAGAGGAAAAATATGAACTATCCCAACTCAACCCTGAAATAAAAGACCTTAAAGAGAAGCTTATTACCTGTAGAACAGATCGCATCGAGGTTAGAAATCTCAACCTTGTCTAGTAGTAATTGTAGCGTCCTTTGTGGAATGTGTTCTGTTTCACATGAATGTGCATTTTTCATTACATAGACTGAAACAAGAAAAGCGGAGCTAGAGACTAATCTGACAACTAACCTGAAACGACGGAAGCAAGAGTTGGAAGCCATAATATCAACGGTTGACTCTGACACGTTACATGGTGAAGATGAATTGAAGAGGCAGGAACTGAACGATGCTAAATCACTGGCTGAAGTCACAACACTGGAACTCAAAAGTGAGCTATGAGTTTCTAAAAATTTGATTTTAATATTTAAATATAAGAAGAATTTTTTTTTACTGGTTAATCTTCTCAGGAGTTTCTGACAAGATAGATAGACTAAAGGAGGAACTAAAGGAGAAAAAAGATAAAAAGACAGAACTAAAGGTTTGCCACCTTTTGCAGACTGTTGATCTTTAGGATTTGTTGCAGCAGCTAAGATGACAACTTGTGTTTCCAGGTTTTGGAAGACAGATATGAAAAAACACTTCAAGATGAAGCAAAAGAACTGGAACAGCTATTGAGTAAACGAAGTATTTTTCTTGCTAAACAGGAGGAATACTCTAACAAAATTAGGGAACTGGGTCCTTTGTCATCAGATGCTTTTGAAACGTATAGCTTCTCTCTGAACTTCAAATTTTCCTCATTGTTTCTTCATGTGATAATGACTTCAATCTGAGCTTCAGTTTTCTCGTGCTTGGGTTTTATTGTATTGCTAAACTGTCATGTCTTGTAATCAACTGAGACCCCTGAGGTTTTTTTAATTGATTTATTCTGCCTGTTTTTCCTGCCAATATTTATGTTAAAATCTTAGAAGATGATTTTTTTTGTCTTGCCTTGGCATGTACTTGGTAGCTGTTCAAACAGGTAATGTTTGCATGCTTCCACTTATATATTATTTCTTTTGATAAATGACATACTCTCCTGTATTGGAGCATATAGGTATAAGCGGAGAGGCGTGAAAGATTTGCATAAAATGCTTCATAGGTGCAATGAGCAACTTCAGCAGTTCAGCCATGTAAACAAGAAGGCACTAGATCAATATGTAAACTTCACAGAGCAACGGGAGGAACTTCAGAAAAGGCAAGCTGAACTGGAAGCAGGTGACGAGGTATTGCATGGAATTTTATATTTAAATCTCTTCTTTTGTACTTACTGTTTTTAACACGAGTTCATGATTTCTGTATCTTTACTTTAATGCCTTTTTGCAGAAAATAAGAGAACTTATATCTGCTCTAGATCAGCGGAAGGATGAATCAATAGAACGCACTTTCAAGGGTGTTGCTCGACACTTTCGCGAAGTATTCTCTGAACTTGTACAGGGTGGTCATGGTCATCTGGTCATGATGAAGAAAAAGGTTAGTTAAAGGAGTGTTTTAAGCCTTAGTTTCATTTCCCCCCCCCCCCCCATCTCTAACTACTGTTCACTTTTTATTAACTGCTCTAATCAATTTGCTGGTTCATAATTTATAAATCCATTCCTTTCTTAGTGTCCCATAAGCATATTTTTTCTTGCTCAAAATCTAACTTGCACTGTTTGTCCTGCTGTGATGATGAATATTTTTTAAATGTTGACAAAATAACTAGTCAAAATCAATTTTTTCTTCTACAATGCACTTGTATTCTTCATTTGTGTTTTTTATTGTTTTCCAAGTTTAATCAGTATTCTTCTTGGTCTTTGATGTTGAAATTTTGAGATAATTGTAGGATTGCATTTTAAAAATGGCATGGCTTGCATTTGTGATATCTTGACAGGATGGTGATCATGGGGATGATGATTATGATGATGACGGACCTCGTGAGGCAGATTTGGAGGGAAGGGTTGAGAAATACATAGGTGTGAAAGTGAAGGTATGTGTTTGTTCTTTCATTTATATGTGTTTATTTTTGTAAGAAATGAGGATACAGTAATTTTTTTTTTCTTTCAAAAAGGATGGATTGGATAGTAAATAGCCTTTTAGTGCACTCTCTGTTTATTGACATTGAAAAAGTGGTGAGATTAGGATTCAGCTAGTCCTGTTAAAAACAACACACCACGAAATGCATGCAAATCTTGTTTTCATTTGTAATTTGCCTTCTAGTAAATAGGGTGAGCAGAAGTATTTTTCCTACGGCATCTTCTATCCTCAAGAATATGGGCATGCTCAAATTTAAATATCCTCAAGTTGGTTTTGGTATGTAGGTTTCATTTACAGGGCAAGGGGAAACACAATCAATGAAGCAGTTATCAGGGGGTCAGAAAACTGTAGTAGCCCTGACATTGATATTTGCCATCCAACGATGTGATCCTGCTCCCTTTTATCTTTTTGATGAGATAGACGCAGCACTGGATCCCCAGTACAGGACTGCTGTTGGAAGTATCCTATTTCTATGTTGTTTTTTTGGCATCTCCCTAAAGCTTTAATGGTTTCTATTTTGTGGTCTTGTTTTGGCTATTTAGCTATTGTTTATTCATCAGATGTAACCATTGGAGGTGTTCCTTAATTACTTTGTTCGCCAGACATGATTCGTCGCCTGGCTGATATGGCCAACACACAATTTATAACCACCACTTTCAGGCCAGAACTTGTGAAGGTTGCTGACAAGTTATATGGGGTGACACACAAAAACAGGGTGAGCCGTGTCAATGTTGTCTCCAAGGAAGATGCGCTAGATTTTATCGAGCATGACCAATCTCATAATGTCGAATAAGGTCAGAATATTTTTAACACTAGCATTTTCTTGTTTATTTGATATTTTCAATGGAGTGAGATTGGATTTGGTGAAATTGATTTCCAGTGATGAACCATTACTGAAATGATCTGATTCATCTTTATGGCTGGTGCAGCCAAACACTGATGGTCTGATAGAGGACTGATAAATCGATCTATACGAGGATGCCGTGATAAATTTGTTTGCTGTTACCATGTACTATATTTTCTTTGCTGGAATCTCAAGATTGTAAATAGATGTTAAACAGCTCAGAGCTATAGTAGCACAGCTTCTCATGTCTCTTCAATATTAGCCTAGGAACTAGTTCAGTATCAAAATTGATGGAAACCTTGGAGATCTGCAGCTGTGCGGATCTTTTACCTAGGCAAGTATGCAAACCATGTTTTTCAATATGTTCTGTTATTTAAATATTGGAAAAATTCTCTTTCTTGGCACTGTTGCTGAATGGATTTCTATCAGCCTTCATGACGCTTCTAGATGCTTTCTCCCAATTAAAATCCACGCACAAGTTTTCCTTTGGTTAGGAAGTAATATTCCTCGAAAATCCATTTCTCACAGTCGCCTCCCCCTCCAAAGAACTGCTCGAGCATGTTTTCTTGATGAAGGGGCAGAATGAAGTCCACGGCACTGCAGTTTTTCAAAGAGAGATGAAAGCGGATGTGATATTTTCCAATAGGAAAATACCCCATACTATGTCATGAAGACCAGGACTTGGGATGGGATATTTTCCAACAGGAATAAAAACAATAAAAGGACAGAATTTTTAAAAGAATTGGCCCCTTGCGACCACATATGTCAGCATATATTAGATTATATTGATACAGAGACGAGCTGCAGAATATTAGCCCAGAGATTCGGGTGGTAATTTATGCATCTTACCTTTGTTTTTGTGATGCTAACAGAGATTATGTATTTTAGGAGCGAAACCTACAATTGATATTGATATGGTATCTGTCCTTACACGGTTTCATTATACCGGTCTAATCGCTTTTTCCGAGACGTTCATGCAACCTAATGCGTTGTGCCCCGGGTAACCAAGACAGAATCAATTAGTATGCAATATTTTTTTTATATTTATTAAATACCAGGATAGTTTTATTATGGATGATGACTACTAATTGATTTTTAATATATGTATATAGATTAATTACTTAGTATATGAAGCTAGGGAAATAACAATGATTATCTGTGAAGATTCAATGAGATGAGATGTATTGTGGCTAACACCATATTTAATTTATATCGTGGTGGATTTCAAGAGGTTGAGGAAGTTAAGTGTCTTGAAGTAATATTAACAAAAGATGAGATTGCTTATCTTGGAGGTCTTGAGGATGCTAGTCTATCCACAAGCGACCCAGATCTGGTCCACGAGCTACCCAAGTTCATCCACGAGCTTGGATGATATTAGTACTCCTCAAACCTACATGGATATTACAAGCTTGACATCGAGTTTAATGAGTTGGGAAGATAATTAAATATAATTACATATTATTATATGTTATGAAAATTGTGAATAAATTTATAATTTTTAATAAAATGTTATGATGTCTTTTACATTAGAGAAAGAGATGGTATTTGAGAGAATTAATCAAAACAAACAAAAAGGAAGCAGTTAAGAGGGAACTTTTAAGAATAATAACAATATTAGAAGTAGTAGTAATAATAGTAATAGTAATAATAATAATAATGATGATGACGATGGTGGTGGTGATTGTTTCTTGCTATAAATTTTAAATTAGAAAAATTACCTTTAAAATTGTATAATTTGGTTGAATTTATATTAGCATATTGAATTTTAAAAAATTATATTTTGGGTGTTCAACTCAAATTATATTAGCATATTGAATTTTGAAAATTTTTAATCAACTCAAATTTGCAAATTAAATGAAAAAACTAAACTACACTCATATATAATATATTATAAATTCAAACTAAAAATAGATTAGAAATACTCTCTCATCCAAACACAAAATTATTTTCTCTCTTTTTATAATGAATTTTTTTTAAAAAATAATTAATTATTTTGATGTACTAATATCAAAAATAAATTTTAAAAAATAAAAAATTATTTTTATATATTTTCAAACAAAAAATAATTTGAAAAATGGATTTCATTCTAATTTTTATAGTTTTAAAACCCGGCCCGGC
>Ga0325402_1000564_pt1 | contig 26542 bp, 9 predicted proteins | sample PopdelMetagenome_22_FD_207212 | JGI IMG/M metagenome (GOLD analysis project Ga0325402, IMG submission 207212) | Populus deltoides microbial communities from Bellville, Georgia, United States - Xylem-PdKOR-R3 | ecosystem: Host-associated > Plants > Phyllosphere > Stem > Wood/Secondary xylem... | reverse complement strand
TCAGAGCATTTGGATCACTAGAGCTCGAGATATGGCTAAAATACTGAGTAGTGCTGTTGGTGGACGTGGTGGATAGACCTCAAGCTCTTGTCTGGATGAAATGTCATTGTTACCATCCGAATTTGAGAAAATCTTCTTCATGAAAGTTGTTGGAAATTGTCTTTTCCTTCCACCCACCAAATTTCACATCATTTGGCCTTCTAGAACTCCAGATATGGGTAAAATTCTAAGCAGTGTTTGGGCTGGATTACAGGACAGATTTTGACTTCTCTTTTGTGGCCAAACTTTGAATTTGAAAACGACAGATTTGGGTCTTACACTATTTATGAACATTGTAGGCCTATTTCTTAGTTTTCCATCCATATAAATTAAGCTGAAATCCAAGATCTACAGCTCCAGATATGATCCAATAACTGAACAGTGTTCCAATTTGAATTGAATCGGTATCTCCTTTCTAATCTTAGCCGTTTCTTTGTCCTTTCACTTTCAATAGTTAATCACATCAATCAATCCTTTGAATTGTGAGATATGCCTGCATTTAAAATGAACATTTACCATAAATTAAAGCTATCTTATATTATCAGATTTGTTATTATAAAATATGCTCTAGTTAAGGAGTTATTGATACTTCAAGTGCAAAATGATGATATAAAACCTTGATAAAAATGCACTTTTAAGTACTAATCAGATACTATTTTGGAAATATTCGATAATGTCATTAATAAGAGTACATCAAAATGGAATCGATGCTTAATGGGATTCTTTCCTAGTTATAGGATGTCAAACCATGCGACCAACTCTATTGCCTTATGGGTATGGAAGAGTTATGTCCTTGAGAATGTCATGTCGACATAACAAGGTTTCTTGATTTTTCATTTTAAGACAGCGGATGATGCCCACTTAGTTATGGAAAAGGGGTCGTGGATTTTTGGGGGAAAGACCATTATCATCTAACCATGACACCTATATTTTGTTCTTGAAAAAAAGAAAATCTCAAAAGTGGTTGCATAGGTTCTCCTCCAAAGGTTACTTTTTCCCCTTTGCAATGAAATGGGTCTAGGAATGGCTAGCATGGTTGGAAGACCTCTGGTTTATAATTAACAAACACTTAACAAGACCAAGCTTGACTACTTCTGAGTCTGTATTGAGTTGGATGCCTCGTTACCCATAGTTCATAGTTTCTAGTTGAAATGCAAGTTATCTTCAAACCTTATCATAATTATAGTTAAGTACGAATGGAAACCTCAAGTCTGTGATACTTACAAAGCATTTGGGCACTATAGAAACTGGTTGACCGATTCAAACATCCCAAGAACTAAACAACTGGTTGAACAAGATAAAAGCCTTGTAAGCTACTATCCAGGAAACTGGTCAATTCACAAACTGGCCGATCAGTTCAATGCTGATGAACCTTCTCAAATTGGTGGAGAGGACGCTTTGAATGATGATATTGGGTTGGATTAAGACTCAAAGAGAGACTATTCTCAGCTTGAAGAGAACCAAGATGATTTTCTTAAATTTGCTAAGTGTATAGAAAGCATAACTCTGAACTTGCCAAACAATAGTGAGATTATGGATACTCTGGGTACTGTTACAACTTCGGGTGTGAACACAAAGGCTAGAGATAAGCTTTAACTAGAACTATTAAACCCACATTCTAAAATTATTGGTATGAAGAAGAAGGAGAAAGGATGCAAGGATCGTTGGTTTTGATTCTCACTATCTTTCCACTTTTTATTACATATGTTAGGTTATCAGAATATTTTGGGTCTAAACAGCTCGCAAAATTATAAAGCAATAAAGGATTGGATTAATAAGTATAAACTCAGTATTGTGGGTCTTCTTGAGACTAAGATTGCTTCTATCAATATGGAGGAGCAGAAACAACTATTAATCCCTTAACATGACAATTTATATCTAATGTTTAGATATAGTTAATTGTCATATTCTTTTTAGTTTAGACCAAATGGTATATAGTGTATCTTGGATTCACTATTCTCTTCAATGGATAACCTGCGAGGTCTCCAATTTTGTTGAAAGATGCTTCCTTGTTGTCACTTTTTTTATGGCCTCAATACATATGTGGGGGCATTAGACACTATGAAATTATTTGTCAAGATACTCCATTGCATTTTGGTCTAAATCGTGGCTTATTCCAAAAGGCTTTTTTTTGTTATTATAAGTGTCTTTGATAAATATGGGGGTGACCTTACCTCGCGTAGGCACATGAATGACTTTGGCAATTGTGCCTCTAACTTGGCCAACTACTTATTATAAGTTTTTAACTAAGAACTCTTTAGATTATAGTGTTATGATTGTCCAATTCGGTTGTCCTATTCCAAAGGTAAAAACAACTTTTAAGTTCTTAAATCTATAGGCTGATAGAGATGATTTATTGGGTTTAATTGTCGATACTTGGCAGATTCTAGTGATAATAACCCTATGTATAGGCTTATCAAGAGGCTAGGCTTGTTAAAGCCAAAGTTGAAATCTTTGCAACATCAACAAACTAGCCATATTTCTATTTGAGTGGTTGAGGAAAAGTCTAATTGGTTTATAACACATATAATTCTTGATGGCTCTCCACAGTTTGAAGAGTATCAAAGGTCAGATAAAAAGAGCTTGTTGGGGAATTCTTACATATGTGTAAGGATGAGGAGGCGTTTTACAAATAAACGTCTCGGACTCAATGGTTTAGGAGAAAAAATCACCAAGTTCTTTCACAAATCACTACTTCATAGATATGTTGGGAATATAATCTGTTGGTTGACTGAGAAGACAGGATCTCAGGTTCAGGACCAACATGGTCTGGGTTAGTTGGTTGTGCACTATTTACATGGGCTACTTTTTACACTCCTGGCCACTACTTTAAATGATGTTTCCTAATACCTTTATGGTAGGATTCCTTCTTATATTGTGCTTACTTTGGAGTCATACATTACATATGATGAAATTAAGAAAGCCTTATTCTCTATCCTAGATAATAAGGCTCCTAGTTTTGATGGTTATCCTTTATTGTTTTTCAAAATGAAGTTGGGAAATTATTGGTAGAGACTTCATTGTTGTTGTGTCGTGCTCTTTTGATTATTCTACTCTTCCTAGATATGAATGACTTTAGACCTATCTAATATTGTAACGTGATTTACAAATGCATATCTAAAGTCATTATGAGTAGATTGAATGGGATTTTTTTAGATGTTATCGGTGTTTCTCAGACTACCTTTGTTTTGGGTGGGAAAATATTAGATGCCATTTTGTTAACTCAGGAGCTTATATATAACTATCACTTAGTGAGTCATATACCTAGATGTGCTTTAAAAATAGACATTAAGAAAGTTTTTGATACAGTTAGTTGATAATTTATCTTAATGACGCTAAGGGTTATTGGAGTACCTGACACCATGGTTAGATGGATTGAGATATGCACGTCTACAACTCATTTCTCAGTGGTTATAAATGGGGAAAGTCACAGTTTATTCCCATATTTTATAGGCCTTTAGCAAGGTGACCCTTTATCCCTTTATTTTTTTGTGTTTTTTTTCCATGAAGGGTTTAGAAGGCATATTTAGAGAGGCTTCGCAGAACCCGAGCTTTCGATACCATTGTCAATGTTAGTAGATTATCATTACTCACTTATGTTTTGCAGATAACCTTATAATTTTCTGTCAGGCAGATATGGAATTGGTTGGGATTGTGAGGAAGGCTTTGGATGATTTTATGGGTTATTTGGGCTTATTACAAATCTAGAGAAAATCCATGTTTTCTTGTTAGGAGACAATGATGAGCTTTGAGCCTCTGTGCAGACTCTTTTGGGTTTCAGGCTAAGTTCTCTACCAGTTAGGTATCTAGGAGTCCCATTGATCTCTACTAGACTAACACACAATGATTGTATGCCTTTGGTGGATCAAATTCTCTCCAAGATTAAGTTTTTGGCTTCAACTTCTCAACTAATGCTAGATACCTTTAATTGATCAAATCTATTGTCTTTTCCATTTAGGTATATTAGGGTTCCATATTTATTCTGCCCTACTATGTTATTAGAAATATTAAGAGTATTATAGTTGTCTTTTTTTAGAATGGTTGTTCTCTCTCCCATTTAGAGGCTAAGGTAGCCTGAGCTTTAGTTTGTTACCCTCTGAAGTAGGGAGGTTTAAGGGTAAAGAGGATTACGACTTAGAATAAAGTAGTTATTCTCAAGCACGTTTGGAGACTTTTTTTAATGAGATCATTAGTTTGGTTGGGATGAGTTCATAGTGTCTTACTTAAGTGTAGATCTTTCTGGCATGGTAAGCCTCCTTTGGTTCCCTCTTGGTCTTGGAGGAGTATCTTATTCAGTACAGATTGATGTAGAGGGAGATTTGTTTTATACATTGGTGATAGGACTACTACTTCCCTATAGTTAGACTATTAGTTGCTAGATAATCAACGATTACATGACCTTTTACTTTTTAGGGTGCTATCCTCGACTGGGCTTCTATGGAATGTAAAAGTCCTAAACATCATTAAGGAAGGTACTTGTTTTTTTCCCTCAAGCAATCAAGAGCCACAATCTATTTGGGACTCAATTCATTTTCATCCCAAGAATGCATTTCTAGATCACTATATCTTGAAAGGTCATCTATTAGGGAGATTTTCTATCAACTTGGTATAAGAGGTTTTTAAAAACATGAGACTCGCAAATTCTATGCATCTCCTTATTTGGTTTTTATGTCTTATCCTAAAACACTCTTTTATCTTATGGCTTGTATCTATGGGTCGCTTACACACCATAAACAAACTTCATGCTTATTAGATCATTAGCTCCTTAACATATCCTTTGTGGCTTGCATATCGAGACACATGACCATATGTTTTTTTAGTGTCCTTTCTCTACTTCTGTATGAGGGGCTACCATGAGCAGTACTCTTATGAGTTGGACTTCTATAACATGACAACCTTTGTTTTAGTGGACAAACATATACTATAGATAGAAGAAGGAGTTCCTACATCTACTTGCTCAATTAGTACTCTCAGTCATGGTTTACTTCATTTGGTATAAGAGGAATAATCAGGTTTTTCACTAGGCTTATCATCCTCATCATGTTATTAGTGAGGAAATCTTTGAGTTTATCATGTCCAGGTTGGTTGAACTAGAACCAAAATACCATATTATAGCTACTCTTAGGTCTATATAGTGTCTTTTAGAGTCATGAGATACCTCTAGATTGTTTTCCTTGGAGTTCCACTTAGCATGTCTACTCTTTTTGTAGAACTAGTCGATCGATTCTGAGTTTTCCACAAACTAGTAAACCAGTTTAACAATTATTATCTAGACAATCTTGTTTTTAGTTTTATTTTAAGTTATATTTAGATTTTTCTTTTTTTTTCTATTGCCTTGATCTGAGTTAAAGGACGATGTATATCTTAGGGTATGCCCTTTATATTTTTATACAGCCTTGTCCTTTAATACAATTGCATTTATACAAAAAAAAAAGGTTCTAAAAGTGTCCATTCAACATAAAGGTTCTTCAACTCCAATTCAACAATGGCATATAAATATGGGAACATGTTTTTTATTTTCAAAGCTATAACAATAAGTATTATAATATCAAGATTTATAACATTAATTGATTATAAAAGAAACAAAAAGGTGAGGAGGTTTTACTATGCACATTTTCATTCTACATCCTCTTATAATTCACCATGTATTTTTTTCTCCTTGATTGGATCCTAGTATTGCAAAATTGAAGGTCAATTGCTTCTAATTTGTTAAACGATGATAGAATTGAAAAAAAAAATCGTAGTGGAAAAGGTGATGAAAATAGGTGGTGGTTTCAAAATTGGCACGAAACATTTACTTTAGTCATCCTACTTTCTAAATGATCAATTTTTAGTCCCTTCAATTTTCTAAAATTCAATTTCGGTATAAAGTTTTATTTCTTTTATTTTTCAATTTCTAGTTTGAGAGATAAGAGAGAAAATAGTTAGATTTTAATGGTAAAGAGAGAGTTTTAGTTGATATCAATTCTGGTTACCAAAATAGTTGATCTTGATGTCAACGGGTTCCATTCAATGAAGAGAGTTCCACAGGGGTGTTCTTTGGCATTATTATCGCTTGAGATGGTAGATTTAAGCTCAAGAAGTTTTTTTGTGTTTGGGTTGATTTTGGGGTTTTTAATCGATTTTAACGTTGTTTGAGGCTATGAACGGATTTATTAAGGTCTTTAGGATGTGTTTCTAAGAATATTGGGTAAAAAATGAGTGAAAAATCAAAGTTTTAAGCATAAAATACCCTGGCCTCAATTTTCTTTAGAGGATGATGAACAAATGGTAAGCTTGCCTTTTCAAAATTATATTAATTGGGATAAGCCCAAAGGCTTCCACTAACTCTCAATAGGTCTATATAGGACCAAAATGGTCTAGCCCAAATTTGTTTGCCATGTTCTTATCCATTTGTTACCACACATAAAAATATATGTATAAAATAAAAATACTATGTTAAGAGACCATATTATGAATGTTTAAGAGCGTAACATAAAAAGTATAGCAAGCTTTGCAAAAAAAAAAATGATTTGTATATATATGATCTTGAAATATCCAAGTTCAATATAAATAACAAGAAAACCAGATTAGATAATCAATAACCATATTATTTATTGCATTCTAGACTATGTCACATCAATAAAACAAGAATCACTAAATTACATAAAGGAAGGTATTTGATCATTTTGATTATAAATCATATGAAACTTGTAAAGCTTGTTTATTGTGTAAAATAATTAAAACACCTTTTTATTAAAAGAGTGAAAGATCTAATAAATTGTTAGGTCTTATACATATAGATGTATGTGGACCAATAATTATTTGTGTTATAGATGGATATACATGTTTCATCATTGATGACCAAATTTAATATGATCATGTGTATTTGATGAAAGTCTGAATCATTTGAAAGGTTCAAACTATTTAAAAATGAAGTTGAAAAAAAAACTGGGAAGAGTATCAAGTTACTTCGATTTGATCGAAGTGGTGAATAGTTAAGTCAGGACTTTTAAGATTATCTAATAGAGAATGAGATAATAAATCAATCAATTATTTATTGTAATTTATATTTGGGCAACTTATTAGAAAACTTAATGGATCACACATATAATGATGTGAACCTAACTTCAACACTGAGATATTCATTAGAGGTTTCATTAAGTCTAGTCACAAGACTTAGATCAAAGAAGTTCAATGAAGTAATTAATGGACTTCTTCAAGATACATAGGTTAAGATGGACTTTGAGAGGATATTAAAGAATGAATAACAAGTTTTGATTATTTTAATTCATGTTCAAGAAAGGCTTATAGTGGAGTTTCTAGACATTACAAAAAGATTGGAATAAAAAAACTCACATTTGTCAATCTTGACCTTTTAGTACTATTTTGGCTATAACTGGATCTATAGAATGAATTTTGACGCGATTATAGTTGCATTGGAAAATACACATCCAAACCTGTCCAATGACATATGGTATATCTTCTAATTCATCAAGACGAGGGAGAACTATCCGTTTGAAGTTGGGTTTCAATTTTGCCGACAAATTACAAAATTCAACTTTGGGCTTGTTTTAATTAGTCGAACTATTATTTATTTATCTTTTAGTTTGTTACAGGGCCAATGATATTTAAGGGTTATTTGGATTATGTTTTATTTTATTATATTAGTTATTTTGAGCTTGTAATATGTTAAGACCTATTTATCAAGTTTGGATCTATTAAGTCAAATTACGATTAGCTTTCTACTATATAAACCAATTGTTAATATTATTTTGAGATTTATGAATTTTATCTACAACTTGCCTCATATCATAACTTTGGTTCTCAAATGCAAGGTTCTTGTTGGGTCTAGTTACAAACTTTTATCAAAACCTGAAATTAACAATCTAAATGACAATTCCACATTAACCTGCTTCAAAAGCATCATATTCATATAACTTGCCCCAAAGTCATAATAATCATATTACCTGCCTCAAAAACATGATATTCATATAACCTGCCTCGAAAGTATTTATTCATATAACATGCCTCGAAGGCATAATAATTAAATAACTAGTACTCAAATGACCAACTTTCTCATTCATTATCAATTTTGTTGTTGTGGTAAATCATATTCACGTATCGTTTATCGTTATTACAGTCGGATATATTCAGATATTATCTTTTATCATTGTGTTTGATTACGATTTATGTATGAATTAATGACATTGTGGTTAACCACCATTATATATTTATGTCTACCATTGCAATTAATTTCAATCACATAATTGACACCATCATTGCAGTAATTTCACATCACATACACAATTATCACCTTTATAATCAATAATAACCACATATATATCTCTGTCTCGTAGACATAATTCTTGTAACAATCAGTTATACATAACACAATTAAATAACTTTATAAATCTAACAAATTACAAAGACAATTTAAATAAATTAGAAGGCAAGGAAAAGTTACCTTCATCTCCTACTTTATGTACTTCTGAAAAGTCAACCCCACCCCAAACACTTATCCTACAACCCTCTAAAAATAACCATTAGTGATCATAACACGAATTAAAAACTCATCCTTGAAAATTTATATACATCCCAAAATTTTAAATTAATATCCGGTAACCATTAATTTATACTATAATTCATAGGTTAATGATTATGTCATCAAATTAAATCCTCACTTAAGACTTTTACATTACAAATTTCAAAATCTATCAATTTAAATCAAACTTAACATGAAATTTCTCCAACTTGCATAGTTAATTGGACTAAACCTCATTTATTAACCAACAACACATTAAATAATAAAATAATACAATTTAATTAATTTATAAAGATTATCTTCCCGAATTCTTCCCAAAATTCTCTAACTAATAATTTAGCAAATTTTAACAACACCCAAAAATTGAACATTCCTTTCTTAACCTACTTAAATAATTACTTATAATCTCCTATTTCTAGCTCATTACATAATTTTATCAAAACCTCAACAGATCTCAAAGTCCAGTCCCATTTCTTTATATTGACCAGCAATATCAAAATCACATTGTTAAAATTCCTGATATCTTACTTTAGACGAGTTATCTCTTCTATACACCTTGGATATTTGACACCTTTTAAAAGAAGCCATGCCAATCATAGCCTCTTGTCTAACAAATGGTTGATACTTCAGAGAACAAGGCTTTCCACCCTGTCCAACAAGATCACAATTAATTACTTTTTTTCCTCCTCGTGTTTTCCCATATGTGTCTCTCGTTTCAAGAGCAGCAGGAGTGTCAAGAGCAGGGGTAACATGTCTCTTGAAAACGTCTGACAAGATTGAAAATGCTCCTCTTATTATCATTTGTTCATTTACAAAATCATCAATACCCTCTGTAAGTTTCAAAAGTCTCCTACTTCCATTCATTTCCATGATCTCCTTTCAATTTTTGCATGCTTCATCAGCTACTTTGGATCAAAAGAAGACAAAAGATTCGAAACCCATTTCTCCAATACCTGCAAATTGTCACTAGAACCCTATCTATACCCTATCCTTGATAAATTGCACAATCACACTAGTTCATTTTTCCTAAAGCTGTCTTCTTTTTCTTCATTCATTTGACCACCAATTCCACCCATCGACCCCACATCCTCAAGAGAAAAAGAAAGACCAGTTATCTCCTCCCACGCGACAACATTCCATAAATTTCCCAACGAACCATCCATGTACAAATTGTTTCCTAGTCCTCTTTAACAAGCGAATCAATAACTACCTTGTATCCATTCCTCACAAAGACATGCTGAACCCTAATATTGTGTATTATACTAAAGTGAACAACTAAGATCCCCATAACTACAGAAATGCTAAAACTTTCAAGAAAATCAAGATTTAAAACAAATGTGCACAATACAACACCATACCTCAAAGATCGTATAAATGAAATGAAAGAAAAGAAACCCAACCTGCGTAACAGGGATTCACGCTCCACGAGGGCATTTAGAAACGGAACTACCAACCATTTCTACAAAAATCTTGGGTTCAAACAATGAGAAGACAAGGTTGCCAAAAATTATAGTTATGGCTGCTTGAAATGTGAAGTGTCTGTCGAGTAAGAAGAAAGGGAGAATTTCTCAATAATCTCACAAGTTTGTGTTAATTTTTTTGGTAGAACTAAAAACACTCTCATTACCACTCATGACATGAATTAGAAGAGAAGAAGAATAAATTACTGGCCTCGTATTCTGTTAGAGTATGAGTAAAATTGGTAATATAATTTTTTAAATAGAATAAATATAATTTTTTATTTTTTTTATATGTATTTTAATGGTAAAGAGTTATTTATAAGATCTAGTTGTATTTAGACATATCTAATTAACAACTTGATATAACTCATCAACCGGCTTAGTAAATTTAAAAATAATCTGTATAATTTTCAATCAATTTAATATTAAAAAATTAAAATTAAAATAATTACATTAATAATAATAATAATAATAATCTCAAATCAACCCAAATAAATTTATTAAAATTTTAACACGGGTCATGTGATCAAGATAATTTATAAAAAATAAATAAATAAATAAATTTAAAAAAAATCAAAGAAAAAAAATAGTAAAAAAATTATTGTAATGAATAGTATTTTGATATTTTTACAAGATATTAAGGAATAATATTTTTATAAAAAATAATATTTTTTTAGTATTAAAAAACTAAAATAGTAGTTTTTTATTTTTATTTTTCGTTTCCATTTAACATCTTCCTTCCCATGTATGCTTTTAATGCCGCCGGCTTATAAAGAAAATGAGGATATATTTTTCTCTTTATTTTACCACATTACCCTTATTTATGTCACACATGCTATTTTATTATTATCATAATTCTTTTTTGTCAAATCTTTAACCATAATTATTTTCCGCATACAAGTTTATTACTATTTTCACCCGAAGCTTTCATTGACTTGGAGTTTACATCATTAAACATAAGGTTTACATTTACAATTTTACCACTCAGCTAATATCCCTCGTCTTTTTCCGTAATCTTACTATAATTAAAAATATGTTTCTTTCGATTTATTTTTTTCCAATTGAAATTTTAAAAGATTTTATCACTGTATTTACAATTTACCTCAATCATGTCTCACAATATGTTGATCTTCTTCTTTTGAATGTATCACATAACTCATTTCTCGTATGCTCTTCACCCAATATACAAGTGTGATAATTTTCTCTACTCTACACCCACTACTTTAACCAATTGCTCTAAAAATATAAGATTTGAATATAGTGTAGGCACGATAGTTGGCATCATCGGTGGAGGCCTATCTATCTACCCTTGTCTATTAGATTCCCTAGGTCGTGATATCTCAACTTGACGGGAAACATAATCATCTGGTGTCCTATATATTTACCTCTATTGGAATGTACAAATGTTGTAAGTATATGCGAGGCAGTGTCTGCTAAAGGATCTCCTTCTTAATCATCAACATCGTCCTCGAATCGGGGATGAATCAGTCTTGGTTCCTTTCGCAATACGCACCATTATGAAACACATTATGATTTCATATCAATATTTCAATCCACTGGATATTAACCAATACTCTGATACCAACTATAACAATCCAAATTTTTTCGGGACAAAACACATTCTTAATTATGGAGTTCCTAAAAATTTCTTTTTTATATAAATATTAGCCTATTTCAAATTAATAGGTGCTCTATCACAATTTCTACCATAATTCTGGTATAATTTTTCCTATAATAACAGGTCTCAAGTTATCAACTTAAACCTGTTTTGCTTTATAAACATTCTTAATTCCTTAATCCAATTATCCTAAATCGTAATCCATATCAATCATTTACCAACAATTTCAATACAGCCTAGTATAATATCTAATTAATTATATAACATATTAATTGCAAAGCTTAAGATTTTATATAAATTATAGCATATATAATTAAAAATGAACGTTTAATTTCATGTATCTACAAACAAAAGTTAAAAGTTCTTGTTTAAATGCATTACAATCCAAACTTAACATGAAATACCTAATCTATATGAATAAAAAAAATAAAGTAAATCTACTCTTAGCATGAGTGTGACAACCTTTAAAAGTGCAACATGCAAAACATCAACCAATGAAATAAATAATAAACAATTATTATATCAAAGAATACCAATGAACCATATTAGTATCATTAGTCTTCTCTACCAGAAACGACTAATCAAGTCTAGATAAATGTCGATACCAATGATTATTGGCATCATCAGTCTCTCATTATGGGAATGACTAATCAAATATCAGGTAAATATCGATATCAATGATCTTTATTGATATAATTAGTCTCTGATACCCGGAATGGCTCATCAAATCTCAGGTAAATGTCTATACTAATTATCCTCATTGGTATCATTAGTCACTCATTCTAGAAATGACTAATCAAATCTTAATTTTAGTTTCTTTTCTTTCTTTAACCACCAAGTTATTTATTTTTCAATGTTACTTTAGAAAAATGTTAAGAAATAAATTTTACAATTATAATGGTGCATTAATTAACTAAAAAATAGGTGTTACACATCTACTTGTTGCATGTGATATCTCAACTCCTTTTCTAGACTGTGGTCTTATTATAGTAATATCTCTTGTCAACATAAGATCATTTCATCATCATTAGTTTCCATAATCTTTGAACTCATAAATGAATCTTCAAAATAATACCTTTCAACTATTTCCTATATATATATATATATATATATATATATATATATCCATATTCAAGTTTTATTTTTTCCTTATGATTCAATATCAATTCGACACACCTCCATGACAATAACATGCATAATTTATATCAATTATTCTTCCATTTTTCATGGCCAATTTGGCCGAACCATGCCTAAAAGAAACCATAAGTTTCTTTTAATTTCTATACAATCAAATCATCATAATTTTTCATTAGCCAATCTTAATACACATTTTTCATACAATTTTACACATGTCAATCAAAAAACATTCCTTCCTCATTAAACACCCATTTGGCTAAACCTAATGTCCAAAGTGGGGATGGGATTTTCTTTAAATTTCATCAATTTCTCACTTAACCTAATATTTATCTATGACCATTTAAAAGTGAACGTTTAAATGCTTATTTTTACCTGAAAATCCCATCTCGGCTCACTTGGCTCACTTTAATATCGAACATCGATACCTCATCATTGACTTATTTATTTCAACCATATTTTTCTTTAATTATTTCTTTATCTACCTTATTATTTAATTTATTATAAGGCTTGTTTCTATAATTCCATATTTATTTTAAACTGAGGGTTTAAAAAATATATTGAGGTGATGTTAGTGTTTTTAAAGAAGTAAGAAATATTTGAGACTATGGTCATTAACTTGACGTGATTTAATAAGCACAGTTAATTTAATAAAAATATTATATAAATAGGCAACGACAATATATAACCGAACTAAAAAAAAGATATACAATGATTAACTCAAAAAATGAACACTTGTCAATATTATAGAAAAATATCCTCTCTATATTCTTAAAAGAGATCTCATGATCTTATTTAATAACAAAGAAAATGTTAAATGAGAATGTCATAATCCATAAGAAGCAAAAAACAAAAAAAAAATCTAAAGCTCAATTCCCATAAAAAAAATTTATTTATAATCAAGTCACACTTGATTAATTATCCCAATTTTATTTATGATCAATGGTTCTTATGTGTGTGACCCATTAGGTTCCCTAATAAGTTGGCCCAAATATAAATCACAATCCTAAATAAAATAGGATTAAATAAATTTAAAAATTAATTTATTATTAATTTTACAATTAATTGATTTATATTTGAAGATTAAGTACAATATCTATCAACATGTCATTACCCTTCAAATATTAAAAAAGTCATAAGTGATTTGACTTAATATTTCAATGACTAGTTTCTCAATGTAATTATTATCCTTTCATCAACAATGTTTTAATTTAGACATTATAGCATAAAATATGTCTACTATATCAAATTATGTTTGTTTTCAATGCCATAGTCATTGATTATTTGAATAAGATTTGAAACTCTTTTCAAATCTCATTCTACATTGTATAACAATTTATAATCAATACTATTTGAGAACAAATATTTTTTCTAATTCATATAGGGTGATGAATCATCCCTTAATTACTCAAATATTTTTATATATTTGGTGTTATACTTAATAATTGCTTATTTGTTACCCTTGATTAGGACAACGTGTAGCATGATCAAATAGCACTCTCTACATAAGTTTAAGTATCACTTACATAACTTTTATGTGAATCTTTCTATATAGACAGGTGATCTCTTCATATAGAGTCTTATGTGGGTCATTTTGGTGTACATTCATCTATAAGTATCTATATATTATTTTCAGGTATCCCTCATACCTTAATTTTTTTAGAACAATTGCTTCCTTTCATAAAGAAAAAAACATAATATGTATCAGTTTTAACAACTCTAATTAATATTAATTCTTAATAGAGGATTGACTAGAAACATTTAGGAATAATATTTTAATGCAATAAGAATCTCATAATTATAACAATTTTATAATTTCATTTGCAAAACATTTTTGTCCCAATAAATTTATCTTTACTCTAGATTCATTAATCAAATATTTGATGAATATTAAAAATAAATAAATTTTTTATTAATAAATTATATATATATATATATATATATATATATATATATATATGAATAAAGTCAATATCATGTATAACCAACTAATTAGTTACAAGTAATATACACTAACTAACAACATTATTACCACAAGTCCTGCTAAGTTGAATCTAACGATGAACACTACTATATCTGTATGGTTTTGTCTAACATTGTCAATTTAAACGAAAGCTAGATATCATTATATCATTAGGCACACCAGGTGCCTCACCACCTTCTACGACAATAACACTAAACATATTGATTATGCTACAACACCAAACATCAAACCCCGCAAGCTCAATAGCTCTAAGGTTATCAGTGGCTCCTTCACCTAGTTCATCATCTTCTAATGTTTTGGCAAGTTTCTTAGTGTTCATATTGGCTGTTGTTATTGGTTTGTTTTTTTAAGATTCCTCAAAGGGACTATATATAGTTATATACACATGTATATTTATATTTATTTAATTTTTATTTGATGAAATACATTAGCCTCTTGTTGTACTTGTTTTTATCATTTTTAGAGGTTTGGTTTATGTATTTCTCCATTGCATATGAGAGAGAAGATTTATTTATAATGGATGCATTTTGTCTTTTGATTATGATTAAATTAATACACTTAACTAATTGATATTTGTATGATGGATCATTTTTTTTTTTGATAATTTAACTCTATTTTATAACTATTTTAGATTTTGATACAATTACTTTTGAGTAAATAGCTCAATATGTTTTTATAAAGGTGATCAAGTCTCTAATATATTCCAATATTTTGATACAACACCTCACTGAAACTCTTCTTATTAAATAAAATTTATTAACATTGAGAACGACATTTTTCATGACCATAATTGGTGTCAACAATGATTTATCTCTTTATCATCAAAATCCAGTGACTTCATCTCCCCTCTCTTAAACAATGGACTGAAAACAAGAAAAATAAAATTTTGGATCAAAATCAAAATTTAAAAAACTAAAGGGATTGGAAATTGATCATATGAAAAACATCAATACCAAAGTAAATTTTGCTTGTCAATTTTTGAGACAATGACCTATTTTTTTCATTTTTTTACTTTAATCTCTTATTATTTAATATTGTCATTTGTTAACAATTAGAATTAGAAGTGATTGGACTCAATCAAAAAGGAAGAAAATCAATAACTAAAAAAAATAAACTACTGAAATCTCTAATGAATCAAGGCATTTATATTGTTCAATGCCTTTAAGTTATTAACTTAATAATATCTTCAAATATTTATATTTTTAATTTTTTATATGAGTGTATTCAATTTATTTAATGGTTTTAAAAATCAAGGAAATTAGCTTAGTTATAAATTATCAAATTTTATATAAACTTGTACATATTAAAAAAACAAATATATAATAAATACTTGATTTAATCATTTTTAAAATTTAGTGGAGTACTAAACAAAATTTTTGTTAGTATCATGCACCTCTTCTATTTTTGTTATAAGTAGATTTTATTTGAATAAAGAAATATTTTAATACAAAAGAAACTCACAAATATTTCTATAGTAGTAAATTTGGTGGGAGAAGACATTAAGATTTTGTATTCTTAGAATGCAAATGTTGGTATATGTCATTCAATAATTAATCATATTTTATTTTTTTGGAGCTTTTTTAATTTTTTTTATTAAAGGAAGCTCTCTTAAAAGTACTTAAGCCTATTTTATATACGCAGCCTGTAAAAAATAAAACTCTATTAAATCAAACCTATGTCCCATAAAAGTTCTTTAATAATGCTTTGAAGACAAATCAAAAATACTATTCAAAGTATCAAATTATTAAATCTCGCTATGTAATTCACATCTAAAATCATGTTTTTGCAAAGTATAAATCTTGGTTTGATTTTACAAATAAATCATGTCAACATATATTAATTTCAAGGGAAAAATTAGAGAATTGTCTTATTTTTTTTGTAAAAATATTTTAAATAGAGATTATATACAATTATATATTTAATAAAATTAAATATTTATATACATGAGCTTGTTTAATTTCAAGTACTATTAGATATTAAACAATGAATTAGTTTTATATTCCTTACTTTTATAGCTAAGAATGTGGATCATAAACCATCCACCCTTGTATAAAAATTATTAATTTTAAATGTCAAGTACTTTCATTCAAATGAAATATTTATTAAAATTTTTTCATTTATATGTACTATTATTCACCTAATTGGTTATCAATGACTTAAAAGTATGATTTTTTTTTAACCTATAATCGTCATGATTTATATGACCAACTGCCCACCCCCACATCCTTTACATTATCGACAATAAATCTTTAGTGACATGTTTGGACTTCTTCTTAATGATTATTCTCTGACCTGAAAGTGGAAAACTAACTTGGGGAATAGAGCAAAGACATGTATGGCAAGAATTGTTTGAATTTCTTAGAGATTCTTTATTGGTTTTAATAAGATATTACTAAAGAGATACGTAGAATATAAAATTATGAACTCTACAATTTATAAATATTATTTTTATCGTTATAAAAACATCAAAAAAATATTATTTTTTCAAAAAAAAATAAAATGACCTTAAAAAAATTATGTATGAACAAGTAAAAAAAATCGAAATTTTTTTTTATGATTTTATTGATATGTAAAATATTTAAATCTTAAAATCAATTCTAAAATAAAGAGTATCTTTATATAAAATATATTCACTGGAAAAAACTATTTTGCTTGCTTTATGTTCTGAAACACGAATCAATTCATGTTTTTTAAAAATTTAAATTATATTTATTTACAAAATTAATTTATTTTATATTTTAAATCATTTTAAAAAATAAATTTAAAAAATAATTGGAGCCACGGTTCCAAATAAACCTAATAAATAAGTTTGCGGTTATCAGTTTTTATGGAAAAAGAAATACCCCAAACCGAAAAGGGGAAAAATGTTTTTTTTTTTTTTTTAATTAGCTTTATTATGTCTTAAACAGAGAGACTGATCAACAAGAGTCTGAAAGAGACAGACAGATTCTTGTCTTCGCTTACAATAAGCAGCTCGATCTCACTTTCTTAACATTCAGCACCTTAACTAATCACTGCTGTGACTGTGACCCAAGAAAAGCTGAAATTTTTAGAGCCCAAAAGGAGAGAACCAAACTCCTTTTATACTGCAACTTTGCCTTGCCATTCCGTTTGTTCTCCAGGTGCTTTCTTTTCTCTTTTCTATTTAGGCTTCTGGGTTTTGCTCAAAATCTAAAATTAACTTATGGGTTTGGTAAAAAATTCAACTTTATGGCTTTATAAGTTCCAGCCACGTTCAATTTGACCTTACAACTTGTGTGTCTGAGTAGTTTTGATGGTTTATTGTTTGACTAATCAAGGATGGTAATGGTTAAATTTCTGTTTTTGAGTGTGTTTATGGGTACCGTTTTTGCTTGTTTTATAGCAGTAGTTAGCGGTGGATAAGTAAACAGGATTGAAAGGTCAATCAAACTTGCCTGATTTTTTTAGCAAGCCAAGTTCAATTTTTGGTTGTGGTTTTTTTGTTCTTTAAATTGGGAAGTATATGATTATATGGTAACGCTGAATTTTGCTAATGGAAGTTAGTGGGTGGTTTGGTCTTTTCATTGTTGCGACACAACATGCTTGTGTAAAATGGATTTATGTCATCGTGACATGACAACGTTAATTGCATTTCTGATATTGGATTAGATACTAGGTTTATGTCACTTTGTTTCAGCTATTCTTTTAAGATGTAATAGATGGTGTTGTTCCTAGTTTGATGTTTTTATATTGGCTGAAAAACTTGACATTAGAAGAAAGTCTCGAGTTTTTTATTGAATGTAACTGAGGCATGCAAGTTTTAGGCTCTATCAAATTGCAATTGGTTGGGGTTCATGTATTCTGAAGTCACCTAATGAGATTTATGAGAATCAAATCTTAGTTCTTTTGTTTTTGTCCTTTATCTTGCCCTTTTCATCATCTTTTGGAAGCTCATTTAATCTTTGATGACAGTTACTGAGAATTAAACAGGTAATTGGTAACTGAAAATAGAGGAGTACTGCGTGGGTTAGATTGTGATGCTGCATGTTGCTACCAGCTGAGGGGATAAGGATGAATTCCGCGATGGATGATATTAACTTGATTCAGGAAGCACAGAGGCATCATTTGGTGGTCAGAGAGCTTGGAGAGGAGATCGATTTGGAAATTGGTCATGGAGATGATGACCATTCATTTGCTAACACTCCTATTATGGGTGGTCGACAACGAGAACATTCTGCTGAGGACAATGATGAAGTCAAGAATATGATGGCTTCTTCTCAATTTTCAAACGAAGAACAAGATGTGCCAAAGACACAACCAGTAAAAAGGAAGAAAAAGGTGGTCAAAAGATGGAGAGAGGAATGGGCAGATACCTACAAGTGGGCATACGTGGATGTGAAAGAAGGAACTGCAAGGATATTTTGCTCTGTTTGTAGAGAGTATGGGAGGAAGCATCGAAGAAATCCATATGGGAATGAAGGCAGTAGAAATATGCAGATGAGTGCACTGGAAGAGCATAACAATAGTTTGCTTCACAAAGAGGCTCTTCGTCTGCAGATGGCCTCCAAGGATAAGATTGTGGTCGATAAAACCATTTATGTAAAAGGTTGGTTTTTTATCCATGATTTTCTTCTCTCAAGGGTGGATTTTAAGATTTTAACAAGTGGTTTTGTTGGATGCACACACACACACACACACACACATATATATATATATTGAACCATTCTTGTGACTGCATTATTCTATCATAAGGTTTTTCTTTTTCGTAATCTTTCTTGCTGAAATATACCTTTTGTCCATTTCATGACAATGTTCCGTAAATGAAGCTCTTATGTCAAAAACAGCTGGATCTATTGTTGAAGCTGCACTTAAAAGGGACCCTCATGAGGTTGAGTTCATACAATCAGTGCAGGAAGCTGTTCATGCTTTAGACAGAGTTATTGCAAAAAATTCTCAGTAAGTTACCATATAGCGAAGCATTTCTAATTTTCTTTCTTGTTTTTTTAGCCTTCAAAAGTGAAAAGGAGTTCAAGTCAAAGTTATCTGGTATCCTCATGAAGTGACTTTACTTTGTTTCAGTTACGTCAACATCATGGAACGCTTATTAGAACCTGAACGCATGCTTGTTTTTCGAGTGCCTTGGGTGGATGACAGGGGTGAGACACATGTCAATCGAGGTTTTCGGGTGCATTTTAACCAGGCATTGGGTCCATGTAGGGGTGGTATTCGTTTCCACCCATCAATGAACTTAAGCATTGCCAAGTTTCTTGGTTTTGGACAGGTACTCATTGTATCTATTGTCTTCAGTGGACAATCTTCTGCAGTTCTGTGTCCCAAATTCGTGATGAAACTTTGCCAAGCATTTTACATTTCTGCCTTCTAAACTGATGGGCATGAAGCAGAAAATATTTTTTTAGAACACTAGAAACTGAAATGGATTGATCTAACTTGTCCTATATAATAAGAGGGCAAAACTCATGCAGATGCTACATTATGTCATGCTCTCTACTTTGCTGCAGACATTAAAGAATGCCTTATCGCCATACAGACTAGGAGGGGCTGCTGGTGGAAGTGATTTTGATCCAAAAGGAAAAACTGAGAATGAGGTGGCATTGGAAGTGACTTTATAATCTTTTTCATTTGTAATTCTCGGAAATTCTGAAAGTTTTTAATATGTTTCTTTTGAAACCTTCACTGACAGATTATGCGCTTCTGCCAAAGTTTCATGAATGAGATCTATAGATATCTAGGTCCGGACAAGGCAAGTAGAAGAAGACTTTATTGCTCTAATTGTTCTAATGTCTAATTGCTCACTCATGGTTCTACTGGTCTGATTTCATCTTGTAACTTTTTAGGACCTTCCATCAGAGGAGATGGGTGTTGGTACGAGAGAAATGGGGTATCTACTTGGACAATATAGACGCTTAGCAGGTCATTTTCAGGTACTTGTACTTTTCCTTCTCTAGTGCTTGCTTATCCCCTCTTTTATAAAGCAGATTATTTTATAGAAAGAAATAGAAGTGAATGAACAATACTGGAATACAAAAGCATCCCCCAGAAAAGGAAAAAGAAACCCAAGAAACAAATAAAAGAGCATTCCAATCAGCTAGGGCCTCCATAGCATTGGCTGATTGAAGATGCAAAGGCAAGGAAAACTATCCTACCTTGTAAAGAACTGCATCACTGAGAGATAAATTTTGAAGATTGTTGCATTCTCACTCTCTGGTTGTTGTTATTGAATTGGATGCTCTTAAAGATTAATGAATACTTAAAATGTTGTGATTGTCAGAATGTGTGCATATCTTTTCTCCCTCGATTGTCATGTTTGCTTGTGAAGGAGGTTGTGAAGATTGAGGGAAAAAGAAAAAAATAGACGCGAGAGACTAGAGCTTTCAATTGAAAAAAGTTTCCTTCTAGAACTTCATTGAACCAGGACTAGATGTAAGTGCATAGGGAAAAAATGATTTCTCTAACTCATAGCTCTGTTTAGGAACTCTAGTTCACAATGAACTAGGACTGAGAATTGTTCTTGTTAGAATCTTATATCATGTCCATATCTATTATAACTGATTCAAAATCTTAGTCCTTCATTTTCTACCTTTAGATTGGCGTCTTTTCTCCTTTTAAAATCAAATTGATAATACTGCCTCTTCTTGGGATAAAAGTGAGCCTTACAGTCTTGAACTGAAGGTTGCTTGTTCTAGATAATCTAACTATACTGAAACTTTATTATGCGAGCTGCCTTTTTCCTACAGCTTCCCTGTACACAAGTTTTCCACATTTTTTTTGGGGGTGTGAGGCTTACCTTAATATATTTTCTGTCAAAGAACCATCTCAACTTAAAATTTTAAGCTATTAGGTGATCAAGGTATAATTTATATTATTTTCTAATACACCCCCTCAAGTGAAAGCTTTTTGGGCTTGAAACTTGCACGGGTCTGCACTATCTTGTGCTATTAATTAATTTTTAATTAGAAAAGAGAAGGGATGTGGTGAGATTCGAACTCATGACCGTTTGGTCATCAAGACTCCAATACTATATCAAAGAACCATCTCAGCTCAAAAGCTTAAGGAATTAGGTAAAGTCTCAAGATATGATTTATATTGTTCTCTAACACCTTCCATTTTATATTATAAGTGCTTCAAATTTATTGTTTTGTCAGTATTCATCATGGAAAAAGACTTATCTTTTCCTTCATATTCATGCCTAACTCATGCAGGGAAGTTTTACAGGGCCAAGGATATTTTGGTCTGGCTCTAGCCTTCGAACTGAAGCTACTGGCTATGGGTTGGTAATGATTCTCCTATCAAACTCTTAGATACTACACGTGCACATGTTTTTAAGTTTTGTGATTTATAGCTGCGTGCTTCCATGTGTGAACAGTCTTTATTCTCTGTTTTGCCATAGTTTGAGATTGTTTCCTGTGTGTGAAATTATTTATTCTCTGGTTTACTTTATAATTGTCTTGTTAGTGAGTTTAATGAACTCACTGTATTACTCTCGTTTAAGTATCTTAATATCTAACAAATTCATCATGCTTTTGCAGGTTTTCTTTGTGCAGCTTATGCTTGCTGACATGAATAAAGAAATCAAAGGACTAAGGTTCCTCCCTTACTCTGAAAACTTGTTACTGTTGATGTCAATATCCCTCAAGTTAATGGAGTATAGGCCAATAGGAATATATTCTTACATTCGCTATAATGCAGTGAGATGTATTGTGTTTGAGACATGATTGCGTTTGATTCTTGCAAATATCTGAATATTTCTCACCTGTATTAGGTTTATTAGCTGCTTAATATACCGAATAAAGCATTTAGTTGATGCTGAGCTGCTTTTGCAAATTTTTAGCATTTATTTATTTCTGAATTTCCCGTTCAGATGTGCTGTAAGTGGTTCTGGAAAGATTACAATGCATGTTCTAGAGAAGCTTATTGCTTATGGCGCCCTTCCGATCACAGTATCAGGTACATTTAGTCGTCGGTGAATATTTTAAACTATCAAATTGAGTGATGGGCTCTAGCATGTTAAATTAGTCCACGAGTCAAATTACCTCAACAAGAACAAGCTATGTTGATCAGCACAATTCACAATTCTATTAGACCATAACTGCATCTTTCAAAAGTGTTTCTTCCAACTTCTTTAGAAGACTTGCAAGAGGAGTGATGCCTTCAAGGTTTTGCAGGTCTTTTATCTTGTATCTTATCAAAAAAACATAAAAATACAGAAAAAGCTTTCTATTTCTTGTCCAATTTTGATTATTTGGTTCTTCCACTTTCAGTGTTTCTGATATTTAGGGGTTAATGGCTATAATGCGGTTGAGGTTTTGCTGCAGAGGATTATTTGAGTAGCTACTCTTGTAACATGTATCAAAATATTGGACAGATTCAAAGGGATATTTGGTGGATGAGGATGGATTTGATTATGTGAAAATATCTTTTCTCAGAGATATCAAAGCGCAGCAGAGAAGTTTAAGGTGTGTTTTCCTTGGTCACAATTAAACTTGTTGCTTAGTTGATTTGTTGACATTTTATGGTGTTATTATAAATGTGGAATCTACAGAGACTACTCAAAGACTTATGCTCGTTCTAAGTACTATGACGAAGCAAAACCTTGGAGTGAAAGGTGTGATGTTGCATTTCCTTGTGGTTACCAGAATGAAATCGATCAATCTGATGCCATGAGTCTGGTTAATTCAGGCTGTCGTATCCTCGTTGAAGGTAGGAGTTCCCAGCGTAATCCCTTTAGGCATTAATATTTCCTCCTTCATGACTTTCAACTTTCACATCAATTGATAGGGACTCTGCAATATTCTCTGTTTCTTAGGTTCAAACATGCCCTGTACTCCTGAAGCTGTTGATGTTTTCAAAAAAGCCAATGTTCTCATTGCTCCTGCTATAGCAGCTGGTGCTGGAGGGGTAAGTTATTCCAGTTAACTTGTGCACGATAAATATTCAATACACGTTGAACAATGTCATGAATTTTGTTTGACATATTATGACTCCGCCCATGCTATGGGGATGAATACCAAGCATACCTTTAGAAAAGAAATGCATCTTATCATGATTATGAAGTGGGCTTGTTTCCTTTATTTTTTTTGTATGTGGTAGGTACTGCTACTATTCAAAAGATTGTAGAAGTCCAGGCCCTTAGGAGTCAAAAATCATTGAAACTTGAATAATCGTTATAGTTTCAACTTCTTTAAAGATCAGGGCTTGATGTAGGACCTCTTTGGACTTTTGTCCCACAAAAGGTTGCCGTGAGCCAGGTTTTGTTATTTGTTGAAATAGGGTTGACTAGTTTCGTCAAGAGTAGCTTTGGCCAAATATGGTCTCAAAGTTGTGTTGCACTTGCAATCTATGTTAGAAAGTTGAAGGTGTATTGATAAGACTGGTCAATTTATCATTCTTGTTTGTGCAAGATGGGTTTGAGTCTTCACAATTTTATTCAGCCCATTTATATGTGCTAAATCAGTAATACACCTGGGTGCAGGTTGTTGCTGGGGAGCTTGAGTTAAACCATGAGTGCAATTTGCTGAACTGGTCACCTGAGGACTTTGAATCTAAATTGCAGGTAAGGCTATTTTGCTTTTATAGTTTTTCATGTTGTTTTGAATATTTTCTAGCTGGAATGGGTATTTTTGTTTTTTCAATGTTGGAGATTGGAGCTTTGTGCTCAAACTGAGAAGCTATTATGTCATCTGCTTGCAAGAACCACCTCCTTCAGATTTCCTTCTAAAATGACTCCAAAGTAATCAACTCAAAGTCGTAAAATATTATTTCTGGTCCAGACTGCAAATTAGATTATAATGTTTGAAGTGGCCTGAAGTGTTCATAAGGGATCCTTCTCGCTACAGTACCACATAATGACTAGTGTTTAGGTCTGTGTTGGGGTTCAGTAGGTGGATCTGCTCCTTGTGGGTTGTTAGTTGTCCTTCATTCCTATATTGTACTTTCTGATGACTGATGAAAATATACTTGATGAACATTATACATTTTAGTTTGGTTGGATTTTCTTTTTATTGACATATTTTATGTGGATTTTCCTATTACTCCTCCTAATGGTAGGAAGCAATGAAACAGATCTACCAAAGAGCCCTGAAAGCAGCAAATGATTTTGGCTACCAAAAGGAGAGTCCTGAGTAAGTGTCTTCCTACTGGCATTATCATGTCTAAAATTTTGTCTTTTATGAGTTGTGATCCAAGCGACCCATAGCAAGCAGTTGGGGTAATGAGTGTCTGAAAATTCTTATGTAGAGCAACTTGAGAGCGCTCATGTTTCACGATTTATATTATTATGCAAGGAGTTTTTGATTTTTGTTTCTTACTGTATGATGTTATCACATGGTGTGCTATGTATCAGAAACTAGTTATTGAGATGTTCTCCTTGAGAGTCTAAATCTAACAAGAAGTTGACAGTTTTGGGACGCTACAGTTAGAAGAGCTGATGGTTTGGTGACTTGGTTCAATCTACTACGAGCATTTTTTTAATTCCCGCTCTTCAAAAGTCGAAACTGTGAAGGTTTCATGATGTTGTTTACAGTCCACAAATTCATGAATTGAGAACACGTCTAGTGACTTCACAAGTGTAACAAGTGTGATAGGTTTAAAAAGCCTATTCACTGAAATTAGTTTAGACGCATCAGTGTTTTGGTTTTGTTAGTTTCGTTGTAGGGAGATTCTACAGACTACCAAAGGCCAAAATGATGCGATACATGAAATTATTTTGAGCCTGTAACATGAGAGACATATTGTTTTCCTTATCTGCCTTTTCATCTTTTGTTCTTCTCAGGGCGTTGGTGCACGGAGCTGTCATCTCTGCTTTTCTAACCATTGCTCAAGCTATGTCTGATCAAGGATGCGTATAGAAGTCAAGGATAACATATAATTCACATGCTTCACAAAAGTTATATGATCTCTGAATCGGGGCACTCCTTGGCATAAAGAAGTGATCATATTATCGGCAACGTCATGCGGATCCTTATGCCAGGGAAGGTCCAAGATCTGTATCTCGACTCGTGTAATATCAACTGAGACACAAAATGATAATTGGTGGGGGGTTTATTACAACATATTTATTGTAAAAATTAGTTCTAGTGGTGGTATAATAGAAGGGCGCCAGAGCCCAAAGGGGTGTGTGTTCTAATCTGGACCCATTAATCAATCCAGATGTTGCAGTCATGTGAAATATTCTAATACTGTTATTAGAAATAAAATCATTCATCGTTGCTATTCTTTGAGAAAAATGTTCTCGCCTTCGCTTTATATTCTGATCTTTTCAACTAGTAACTTGAACATGGATTTAGAACCAAAGAACACACTTAATTCATGAATTTTATGTCATGCTGGGGTAGTTTTTTACCAGGTCGATAAGTGGAAAAATGCTCTCATTTACATGTATCTAGTGGCGCAAGAAAAGGATGTTCTCCTTCCTCCATGGGAGCTCCATCTCAAACAGTAGAGAACGAACAGATCCTTGCTGTTTGTCAGCCAAAGCGAATCTTCATCTTCAGTATAGGTTCCCATTTATTGGGGTGAAGCCTTCATGTGCCGGAGCTCGAGATTGAGAATTGTGAGAGGTTTGGAAGGCTGGAGATGACACGCCGTCGCTGCTTTCCATGACTTTATTTTCACGTTTTTCTGCCAGTAACAACGTCCACATGCAGTGGTAATGGATTAACTTGGCAAATAGAGCACTTCGATTAACGTGCTAGATTTTTCTCAACTTGTTCTAAATTCTGAATTACATCTCCAGTAACCCCTCACTTGAACAAAAGGAAATCACTCTGATCTACACATCCCTCTTCCTCACTCATTAAATACAT
>Ga0325402_1000561_pt1 | contig 26580 bp, 17 predicted proteins | sample PopdelMetagenome_22_FD_207212 | JGI IMG/M metagenome (GOLD analysis project Ga0325402, IMG submission 207212) | Populus deltoides microbial communities from Bellville, Georgia, United States - Xylem-PdKOR-R3 | ecosystem: Host-associated > Plants > Phyllosphere > Stem > Wood/Secondary xylem... | reverse complement strand
GCTGCTCATATGGAAGTAATCTCATATAGCTTCTGTATCTTATGACTGTGATGTATAGGCATGAAACCCCCCAGGTTGAAGTTTCCAGTGCTCATGATAATAGTGTTTGGGATCTTTCATGGCATCCTATTGGATATCTTCTTTGCAGGTAAATGCGCTAAATTCAAGTTAATTGAATATCCTGGGATGTTTGCTGGTTTTAGTTTTCCTTCCCTTTTGAAAGGGTATTCAAATAAATTACCTTTCTTGAATTTTATTAGAAAGAAAGTTAAAATGGTGGCATGGGTCATTGCTTGGAATATTGAATGTGGTTTAATATAGTTGCTGCAGCTTTACTTTTTTCTAGTTATATAGAAGTTGTAGTGTCTTGTTTGTTGTTCTATAGCATCGTAAGTTGGTTTGTAAACTTGTTAAAGAGCAATGTGAGTGGCACATATCAATGCCATTGTAATGCGCATGTCATCTAAGTTGTAAAATATTTGATTATCCGAACTGCTTCACAAGTTACTCTCTAATTGCATCGTTAATATATGAAACAGTCGTACAGGCTGCCTTTGAAGCATGGAAACTTGAAAATCCTAAGGAAGTTTGTTTTTTGAAGCAAACAGTGTATCATGGAATAGATTTTTTGGCTTATTATGCTTTTCTGCTTCTGGTATTTTTGAGGTGTTCCATTAGTTGATATTATTGGAAACCCTTTTATCAATATTTTTATTTGGTAAGATTCTTATTTTCGTTTTTGTGCTGAATTTTGCACTCTATCTATGATGATCTTCTATTTAAAAGAAAGGAAGGAGAGTTCTTGGCTGTGCTAAATGACTACTTGGCTGTAGCAACTTTGAGAATTTGGTTTTCACGAAAGATTTGAATATCAAATAATTGTATTTCAATGTTCTGGTGGTGGACTAAAATTAAAAAAAAAATGACATGATTAAATTGCTTTAATCTATGACCCTTTCTAAGGTGTTTCTACCTCACCAGTTACTAAACCTGCATAATTTTTTCGGCAGTGGTAGCAATGATCACACAACAAAGTTTTGGTGTCGAAATAGGCCAGGAGACACTGCCCGTGATAAATTTAACGTGGGTCATAACCAAGGTTAGGCTTTACAAACTGGTGAAACCGAACATGGCTTGATCGATATTTTGTATTAAATTCAATCATGTGTTGTGTTGGCCAGAAAATCTCCTTGTACATGTTCCAAAAATTTGAAGCCATGATATTTTCAATGATTACATGATTAGTATACAAAAGCATATTTTATTAATTAATTTTCTAAGCATTACCATCTCTACCAGGTTATGGTGAGCAAAATCCTGCCCTTGGTGGCCGCTTCCCTGGCAATTTCCATGTACCTGAACCACCGACAACTCCAGGACCATTTGCTCCTGGACTGACTCGAAACGAAGGAACTATTCCAGGTGTTGGAGCTGCAATGCCACTATCAATTACATCTCTTGATGCATCGCAGGGAGAGCAGAGGCAGCCTCTCCCTGTTTCTATGCCCTTTGGAGAGCCTCCTCTTCCTCCTGGTCCACATCCGTCACTTCGTGCAGCCAATCAGCAGCAGGGATATCAGCAAAGTCCTCAGCAGCAGCAGCAGCAGCAGCAGCAACCACTCTCTCAGCACATGCCTCCTTTGCCTATGCCGCCTCCAAACATGCAACAGCTACTGCCTCCATCCCATTTACCCCTGCTCTCTCATCCCCATCTACCTCGCCCTCCTCAAATGCCTCCTCATGGCATGCCTTCTCCAATCCCATCTTCAATGCCCGGATCTTTGCCTTCATCAATGCCTGGTCCAATGGTATGATATAGCGCTCCAGTCTTTTATTTTTCTTTCCCAAGTTCATCTAATCCCCCTCACTTAAATTCCAATTGTTGCAATTTGGTGCATATCTTAAAAAGATTCTCAAGTAGTTTCTCTGCATGGTTGACGATGCAAAGCGGGCTTCTGCTTAGGAACACGCTTAGTGATTGAAAGGACATGGTGTCGTTTAAAATAGATTTTGTAATTCTAGTTTCAAGTTACATCTGTTCAGCACTTTCCTTAATGAGGTGTATTTGGAATGTTATATTTTACTCTCTCTTTTTCCTTTTTAGGGTATGCAAGGGACGATGAGTCAGATGGTACCTCTGTTGCCACAGGGCCATTTTATGGGCCTGAATCCAATGCACTCAGGATCCTTGCCCACAAGTGCTGCCCCTCCAGTCAGCGGGGGCTTTCCAAATGGCCTGCCCAATATGCAGGGCCCATCAAATGCCACAGGGGGGCAAATGTATCCACAGGGTGGTCCATTCAACCATCCTCAAGGTGGACAGATGCCAATGATGCCTGGGTTTAATCCCTACCAGGTAAGATAGATATCACATTGTTTTGTTATAGACCATGTATCATCCCCATATTTGCACTAAAAATGTCCAGTGTAAATTGATGGTATTTTGTCCCTGTCATTTTCAGATCCCATAGACAATTTAAACAGTGTACTTGAACATGGATCATTGTGGAACCCATGGAATGTTTAAATTGTCAATTAAAAAAGGCCTACTGGCTTCCATGCCAAATAGTTATCAGTTCGCAAAACTGAAAACCAAACCCTCTAAAACATGCCACTTTGACCACTATGATGGGAAGAATAGAGAGATGCAGAGTTGTGTCATGGAGATAATTGTCTCTTATTGAAGTCTACAGTGTGTTGGATTAGGCAAAATTTCTAGAATTTGTTGACTTATGATCACAGCAATTCAATTAAAATATGACGAGGGAAACTGTTGATGTAAGCATGCATAATTTTATCTGCTCCTGTTATGCTTTTCTTTTTTCCGGGTTGCATATATCATGGTTCATGTCTCTTACAAGTAACGAACATGAGATTCTGTACAGAATTCTAAATGTTACCAGTTTCTGAGCAGGCGTGTGAATGCAACATTTATGCTTGTTCAAGAAGAGCTAACATATGTTAATCGTAATTGCAGTCTGGAAACCAATCTGGTATGCCTCCACCACTACCACCTGGTCTACCACCACATTCCCAGACACCTCAGTAGAACCATTGTCGCATCATAAAGGCCTGCAGCCTGTGCAGAGAAAATGTCTTGCTGCCTGTGCTCATACTAACAACTTTAACTTGTAGTCATGTTCATTGCTTTCCATTTTGCCCCTTTTTCAATAGCCATGTATGATTGAAATCGTATATACTTGTATACTTTGAGACGGAATTAATCGAGCAGAACATTTTGTACAATCTTTTTCTATAAAGAATTTTGTTTATAAATCATGCTGAAATGATAATTTTGTGCCACGCCCCATATAATATATATTTTATGTTAAATAATAAATAATACTTGGATAACATATTCAAATGAATATCTAAAACATAGTGGATATATTTAAGGTTTTTGGATAGGGTATAAATATAATTGAAATTTAATTTGTGAATACCCATTAGCAACCCTAAATTATTATTGTTAGGGTTCTTGATAGATGCAGCAGAAACACCAACAATTTTGCCATACCAACATTATTTCATGGCCCTTTTCTTTAACACAATCGAGTGATCAACCTTATGCACACTCATGTTAAGAGTTTTCTGTGACTGATTTTTACATAAAAGCTGGACGAGGAGTTGCTGCAAAAAAAAATTCAAATTTGTACGAAAGTTTTGGCATTAAAACTTATCTTTTTCGCTGTTTTTTCACAGTGAGAAACCCTAGCTCATCCTACCTACCCCAGCCTGATGAGAAAATCTTGCGATTGCAAAGATTTATGTTATTGCTATATAATTTTCAGACGAGTAATGCTACAAACCACAAATTTTTATCACAAAATACCATGAATTAAGAGAAAAATTAAAGCCATAAAAGTTCCACAAAGTTGCAATTGTGTCATCATCTATTATTCGTGTTTTTTGGTATAAATCATTACAATTTTCAATCTATGGGTTTATCACAAAAAAAAAAAAAACTGGGATTGCAGAATTATTAGCAGAAATAAGAATTTAAATCCCTATAATCAAGCAACCAACAAGTACAAATCTTCAAGAATCAAAAACCTTCCAAACCCTATTGGCCACCGACGACAAAGATTTCTCTCAATCTCAATCAGAATCGACATTTAGTTGTTGGCTCAGAGAGACAGCGACATCATCAGCAACAATAAAGCAAACAGAGATCAGCTCACTCAAAACCCTCCAAACCCTACATGCCACCAGTATGATCAAGCTTGGCTGCATTGCCATGATAGCTAGCTAGCTAGCTTGCTAGAACAACTCTTCAACCCACACTTAATGCGGTGTTTCTCAGTTGATGATCAACAACAAACAAAGAAGAACAAAGTCCTCAACAACATTGCATGAAGACTTGGAACCTGGAAGCAAAGGTAATCTCTGTTATTAAGGAGTGATTGAAGGAGGAGAATGAAACGCCAGAAGAGAATGCAGGTGAACTTGAGTTTTGACTAAATTTCGTTTCAAAATTGGAGGCTGCTACCTTTTGGTGCCGTACCTCTTATTTTTGACAAACGACAGTATCTACAATAATATCTCCACGTTGTAATTTACTTCCATCATCTTCAACGAATTAGGGAAGAACACACACCCACACGGAGCAAAGTTATTAAGCCCGGCCCATGGAGAAAGGAATCGCAGAGAAGGATGAAAGGATGGAAAGAGTTGACTTTTTCGACAAATAAAATATTGCAACTGGCGTCGCACTGCGCCAGGTTAAATTAAAAGCATAATTAGAGTGGCGAGGGTGATTGATTTTTAAAATGTTTTTTTATTTAAAAATATATTAAAATAATATTATTTTATTTTTAATATTAATATATTAAAATAATTTTAAAATATAAAAAATTATTAATTTTAAAAGAAAAAATTTAGATTTTTTTAAAAGTATTTTTAAAACGTAAAAATAAATATTCTAACAAACCCTTTAAAATTCATTTCAACGACCAGTATGGAAGCAAGAAAATACTCCATCAAAGTTCATTACCTATGACGATTAATGTGAGATGGTTACTGCTAGCAATCACCATATAAATAATGCAGGAGTCTTGGCTAACGTGCGAAAGGAATTATCAAGTGGGCTAGGCCTAAATCACGCGACTCATCCTCGCAATTGGTATGAAGCTGACAGGTAAAAATAAAAATGCTGTTAGTCTCGGTGCTCTTCTTAATATTCTAATAAATATTTTCGTGGATCTTAAAGTCATAGGAATGAAAATTTAACCTAAATCTGGTTGAAAACGATAAGTGATTTATTTTTAATCTACCTTCTCTAATGGATAATGGATAAAATGAAATCCTATACTTCTATAAAAAGAATACAACTCATAAGTAACCACTGCCATCCTACTTACAAGCTTGTAGTAACTGAAAATAATTTAATACAAACAGAGTAGAAGCACAGCTAACTATTTGAACATTTAAGTGCGATTAACAACAAATTAGCAGCGATTAAATTTGTCTAGAAAGCAGACTTGAGATTAATGATGTATCACGTCAAGTACAGATTCATGAAATAGATCAGTACTTTGTAATATAAAGCCAGCCTTGAGGCCTATAATAGTTCGCAAAGCAGTTTTGGATGGTAGAAGTCCCAACCACAAACATAAACAGACATAATAGAGGCTTGATCTTATATGGTTTGAGATTTGCTACCAAAAAAAATATTTCGCTTTAAATACAAAATCTCTCTAGTTGAGAATCAATCTTATGGTTACAAAATGGATGGTAAGTCAGTAAGACTTTCCGCAATGAATCAAGCTCCCAGCACCCAGGAAGAGACCAAAAATTGCAGCACTTCCAACTGTGGTTTGCCCAATATACCTTACTTTCAAAAGTCCAGGAACCTGTATGTTCAAAAGCAAAACTTAGAATCATCAGGGATACCAGTCACCCAACTAGCAGCACAGCACAGTGAAAAAGATATTATGTGTCTATCCTTAAATCCTTAACCTGCACAGAGGACTTCAACCAATGATGAACGATAAAGGTGATATAGAATCAATAGAGGGATAGATAGGACAACGACCGAGAGCTGACTTAGTTTTGAGAGCCTAGTAGACTCTGCAGCTTGAGTGCTGAAATTTTTCTTTTCATGACAATTTCTAAGAGCCCTGGTTTCTTTTGAATTCAAGAAGCACCCCCTTGTGTATTTCAAGGATATAGTGAATGGGTTCTAAATAACCTAGTGGACTCAAGGTTGTCTATTTGTTGCAAGGAAAATTCTCTCCTGACAAGCAAGACTCTGCACTAACAAAAAGCTAAGCCTCCCATGCTTGAGAGCCCCACTGGATTGCAGAGGCACCAAGATTTAACAGCAGAAAAAACAAAGCACACAAATATTGCATTACATGAGCTATTGAGAACTTCTCAAGGCTTGTATCTACGAGCAACACTTGAATGAAAGGACAAGGAGGTATGACTTGACAAATTAAACTGCTGGAAACATTCGTTCCTCATGGAAGATACAAAGCTACTAGATAAATAGATTGTCCCAAACAACATATGTATACCATACAAGCCATTTCCACTAAACATCCTCGATGTTCTGTCTTACAATTGTACAACTATACATCTACATGACCTCCTCAAGTAAATTCCACATCTCTTGCTAATTGTGTCGGTAAAAAGTCTAGGATTTGCAGTGACAAAAATGGAATACCAAATTCTCTTCCTAAATAGCCTAACCTTGACGCAATGACAACAAAGTAATGACCTTTTTCTGTAACAAAAGCTATCAAATACTCAAGATGTCTGCTTTGAATATACAAGCAAAACAAAGAAAATCAAAGAAACCCTTGAAAGAAAATACTACAGCGAGAAGGAGAGATTACCCTGTTCCTAATAGCTTCATAAGTCCCATAAACAGCACCTACACATAGAACACAAGCAATCATGAAAAACCCATCACTAATTTGTTAAAAAAAACAAAGAGATTACAGAATAGTAGTAGTTTGATAAAGGAAAAATTTTCATTCCCATAAGAATAGCAAACTTGATCCTTTTAGTACCTAAATAGAATACTGGGGTTCAGGGTTTTTCTTTCTTTTGAGAGAGAGAATGAGAGATATTATAGGAACTTACCGACTGCGCCGCCAACAGCACCTCCAACGGCAACGCCAGCGGTGACTCTAGCCAAGCAGCTGTCCCTGGCCATTTGTAATCGTTGTTGATGAGAGAGTGTTGGAGCCGGCGGTGATGGTGATGGCTTGGGGGTTTAGTTGTTGTTGTTTTGCCTTGTTAAATAGTTTGGGCTCAAAGATTAAAGTTGGCCCACGTTAATGGCTCAAATACCAAAAAATAAATAGTAATTATTTCTAATTTATTTTTATAGTTTAAAATGTTTCTTTTAAAAAAATTTAAAAATATTTGTAGTGCGAAAGTAAAACCCACGGCTCTGGGTAGCTTCCCTCGCGGATTAATGGATAAATTCAAATTATGATTTTTAAAAATAAAAAATAAAACACCATTAATTTGGTTAAAAAAAAACTAAGTCAAAGTAAAATCCATTAGGATCAAACTTTGGGTAGATAATTACTAAGTTGGCCTTTCAAGTTAAGTTTTTATAATTATAATTTTATCAAAAAATATGTTTTTAATATATTAAAGGGTACTTTATAAAATTATTTTTCTTTTAAAAATATATTAATATATTTTTTTTAATTTTTAAAATTAGCATATTAAAACCATTAAAAACATTAATATAATACTTTTTTATTATATCAACTCGAATTATGCTTTGTGTTTTTCTTTATTGAATAAGTCCAGCTCTCAAATCAACCCACAGAAGTGATATATGTATTGTAATTAATAATGAAATTAACTTGAATTTTTTTATTACATCAAGCTAAATTTTTTTTTATAAAACAAGTTTAATTCATGAATTAACCTACTAAACCGGAATATGTCGAAATAACTTTGTCATAAACAGTATTTTAATCCGGTTCCATTTTCATACCCTGTAGATTAAAAATTCCCAGTATTAAGCCTATAATTGTTTAAAAAATTCAATCTGGCCCCCAATGACGAAAGCTAAGTGCCGACCTTTAGTTTTTTCCCTTTCATCTTCTCATGTTTTCATATTTTTCCATCCACTATCTTTGATGTACACGCACTTGTAGGAAGTAGAAACACATCAAAACCTGCGAGCGCCTCTTGTTTTTGAATTATATTAGAGTGTATGAATTAATAATTCCTCATTTATCTGGAAATTGCTCTTTTATTATTATATTGTTGGTGGATTTGCTTCCTGTTGGCTGATAAATGTTTATAATATTTGCAGATTTTTTTAACAGTTCTTGATAAGGTTTACAGGTGTGAGGCTCGGAAAAATATTTGAATCACTGAGATTATTGGGGTTAATATTAGTGGATTTTTTATTATTAAAATAATATTATATTTTTTTTTTAAGAAAACATATTCTTGAAATTAATCCACTTAGATTTGACATTGTTAACCCAAAAAAATTATTTTAATATATTTTTAAATGAAAAATACTTTATACCTAGTAAATTTTTTTAATTAAATAGTTAAAATGTGAAAAATCTACTCTTACGGGTTTTTGAAAAGACAATCAAATTCTTGAAGTTGGGCTTTCTTGTGAAAAAAATGAACTAAAAAGATGTTTTTGATTGACAACGAGGCCACTTAAATAGTAAATAAAAATAATCATAAAAGGATGGTAAATAAATATTTTTTTTCATAGTTATTATACCAACAAAGTCATTGTCTATTGGTTAAATTAATTCTAAAATAATGTGATTTCTCTGAAAAAAAATCAAAATAAAACAGCATTATTTTAAACAAAACTAAAAATAATTATTGGAATTTACTAGGGAGAGTCAATTTAATCATAAGTTAACTTGCTGGGTTATTATAATTTAACTAAATTAATTTTTAAAATAGGTAAAAAAACACACTTTATCTTAATCAGATTTTACGTTGATGTGTAGGGTTCAATGATATTTTTTTAAAGAAATTGAATGTTTTTAGTTTTAAAATTTATTTTTTATGTATTTTTTTTAATTTTAACGTATTGATATTAAAATAAATTTTAAAAAATAAAAATATTATTTTAATAAATTTTTAAATAAAATATACTTTAAAAAATAATATCTACCGTATTTTTAAACAAAATATTGATCTAGTGGTTAAAGCACTGCTATATCCCTGTAAGGATAAGAATATAAATTAGATCCCCAGAAAATATACTTATTAAAAAAAAATACCTATATATATATATATATATATATCTTACTTCCAAAGAATTACCCGGTGCACCTGTGAAGCTGGGGTTGATAATAAGCCAATTTCTCTATTAGGATTAATTTCCATCAATTTTAAATTACATGGAGCAAAACAAAATATTCCGAAATCTACACGGATTAGATTCATCTGCTAACACAAATATTAATTAATGACCTCACATTTTTAATTAAAAAAACCGCCCGCCGCCACGCCCTCACCTCACCCAAAAAAACCATCAAAACCAACGGAAAATTTCTCCCAAACTAGACCCGCCTCCAGTTCCTTAGCTCTCCGCTTCTCCCTCCCTCCCTTCCTAATAAAAACCACGATTTCAGGTTACAAAATAAAATCCCCAAATCAAAAGGCCCTAATTTTATTTAAATTTGACAATGGGTGATCACGATGATGATCCTTACCCAGACCACAAACTCTGCGGTTACCTCTGTATAGTTCTCACATCACCACACCCACTCCCTTTCCTTTCTCATTGCCATCTCATCACAGACGGAAGCCACCAACAAATCAGATTCAAATCCTTAAACGACGTCGTTCTGTCTCCGCTTTCCAATCCTTACGGCCAGAACGGCGCGGTTTCTCTTCAAGAGAACAGTAATGCGGTTGGGAAGAAGACGACGAAGAAGAAGAGAATGGCGAAGAGGGGGAGTTGTTTGAAGAAAAGCGGTAATTCAGTGGCGGAGAAGAAGAGAGTAGGGAGGAGGGTAATTGGGATGGTGAATGGTAGTGTGAGCGTGGTGCATCAAATTCGCGCGCTTGTAATGCACAAGTGTGTTAAGATCTTAGCGCGTGCGTTGCATGTTGCTGAGAGTGAGGGTGAGGTTGTTGAAGTGAGAGTTGTGGTGCTTGTTGATGTTTATTTGCCGGTTTCGGTTTGGTCCGGTTGGCAGTTTCCCAAGTCTGGGCCAATTGCTGGATCTCTCTTTCGGCACCTGAGGTTTGTGTTTTTGGGTTTTATTTTCTGGGTTTCGTTTATTATAACGTGGGTTTGTTTTATTTTTAGCTAATTTTAGCTGTAATGTATGATTTGGTCTTCTTCCATGTGTGTGTTTAAGTAAATGAGATGGATAAAGCTCCTAGCTTTACGAAAGGAGTAATGTTTTTTCACTCAATTTTGAATTTATTTTACAATGTGGGTTTTCCTTTTCCTTTCTTTTTTTTTCTGGATTTTTTCTCTAGTTTTGTTGCACTCGTCTGTTCACTATTTAGCTAAGTGTTGAAGGCGTTTCACAATTTAGTTTAGATTGGTTTTTCTGAGTATAGATAGTGTAATTTTGTGTTCAAGTAGCAATATGCGGCTAACCTGGAGGGTTTTTTTTTTTTTTTTCCCTTTTGTACTTTAGTGGATGGACTGTTGAAATTACTGATGGTCGTTAAGTAACAAAATTTCTCTAGCTGCTTGGTTTTAGACTTTTGGTTCGAGGATGCATAGGATCTAACTTAGTTTGACATTTTTAGCTTTAGAATCTGGACACTATATATATATGTTACGTTCTTGATAGTTTAGTTGTCCTTTAGCAACGCATCTTCTCTTTTCTTGAATCTTGTTGTGGAGTTGAACTACTATATGTTTGGTTAAATTGCAATGTTTTAATTTAGTGCTTTCTTGATTTTTCATTAGTTATCTATGTTGGTAACATGGTTGAAGTTTGCAGTTGCGATTGGGAGAAAAGGAGGTCCATGCTTGTTGATGGAGGAGAGTATTTTAAAAATGCTCTTGGAGATCATAGGAACATTTGGAATCTTTCTGGTTGTCATGTTCTTGGATGCAATTTGCATTGTGATGTCCCTGATTCTTCAAGCAAAAAGCGTTTTGAACTTAATGAAATTTTCAAGGGTTTACCTGGCACGGAAAATAAGGAACAGTATTACTCTTCAAGAGTAAAACCAGCGGATAACTCTTTGGAATCTGGTATCTGGGATTTAACTGGTGATATCTTGATGAGCATTCTTTCTGCACTTGGTCCAAAGGACCTTGTCAGGGTTGCTGCAACCTGTCACCATTTGAGATCCTTGGCTGTTTCAATTATGCCATGTATGAAACTTAAATTATTTCCTCATCAGCAGGCAGCAGTTGAGTGGATGTTACAGCGCGAGCGGAATGCTCAAGTCTTGCCACATCCTCTGTACACTAATTTATCCACAGAAGATGGGTTCACATTTCATGTAAGTACTGTTTCTGGTGAAATAATTACTGGAGTAGCTCCAACTGTAAGAGACTTTCGTGGGGGAATGTTCTGTGATGAACCTGGCTTAGGAAAGACTATCACTGCTCTTTCTCTTATTCTGAAGACAAGAGGAACAGTAGCTGACCCACCAGATGGAGTTCAAATAACCTGGTGTACACATAATGGAGAACAGAGATGTGGCTATTACGAGGTTGATGGCAGAAACTTCACTCCTAATAACACACCCCTGGCAAAAAGGGTAATGAACCAGAGTGCACGCAGGGGACAATTATCTTTGGATAAATCCACTCTGATGAATGATCCAGGTCAACAGATTCAGGGGTTTAGCAATTCTTGTCCAGTTAATGGAATGGAATCGTCACCAGCTCCATCTTCAGATCAAACAGCACGTGTAATTCAATTGAGTCGCGTGAAGAGAAATCTTCTCCATGAATATGATGAAACACCTGTTTTTAGTAACAAGAAAAAGAGGAAGCATCGTTCTAATGCTCCTATATATGTCTCAGAGGAACAACGGCATGATAGAGCACGCAGGTTGAATTTGATTACTGGACATTTTAGGGATTTTAATGAGACTTGGGTTCAATGCGATGCATGCAGAAAGTGGAGGAAGCTTACAAGCAGTGTGGCAGATACTGATGCTGCATGGTTTTGTAGCATGAATACAAACCCTGAACGTCAGAGTTGTAGAGATGCTGAAGAAGCTTGGGATGACAGCTGTTCCTTAACTCATGTACCGGGATTTCACACCAAAGGAACTTCAGGGGGGGAGGAGCAAAATGTGTCATTTTTCATCAGTGTTCTCAAGGAGCACTATTCCATGATAAACTCTAAAACCAAGAAAGCTTTGACTTGGCTGGCTAAACTTTCTCCAGAAAGACTTTCTTTAATGGAAACAATTGGTTTGGCAAGTCCGGTCGTAGGTACTGGTTCTGTATCTGGTGGTGGAGATTCCCGTGGGTTTCATAAAATATTTGAAGCATTTGGTCTTGTACGGAGAGTAGCAAAGGGAGCCAGTAAGTGGTGTTACCCGCAGAAACTTGAAAACTTAGCATTTGATTTGGCTGCTTTTAGAATTGCTATCTGCAAGCCGTTGGATTCAGTCAGGTTATATTTATCAAGAGCAACCCTAGTTGTTGTCCCAGCAAATCTAGTTGATCATTGGAAAACCCAGATAGAAAAGCATGTCAAACCTGGCCAGTTGCGGCTGTGTGTCTGGACTAATCATAAAAAGCCTTCTGCTCACAGTCTGGCATGGGATTATGATGTTGTTATAACAACCTTCAGTCGATTAAGTGCTGAGTGGGGTCCCAGGAAAAAAAGTCCTCTGATGCAAGTGCATTTTCTCCGGGTCATGTTAGATGAGGGACACACCCTTGGCTCTAGTCTGAGCTTGACAAACAAATTGCAAATGGCTATGTCATTGATGGCTTCAAATCGCTGGTTACTAACAGGAACACCAACACCTAACACACCCAATAGTCAGCTGTCTCATCTCCAGCCAATGCTTAAGTTTCTACAGGAGGAAGCGTATGGGCTGAATCAAAAGTCATGGGAAGCCGGCGTTCTTAGACCATTTGAAGCCGAGATGGAAGAAGGCCGCACACGCTTGTTGCATTTGCTCCACAGATGCTTGATTAGTTCTAGGAAGACAGATTTGAAAACTATCCCTCCATGCATCAAGAAGGTGACATTCCTCAATTTTACCAAGGATCATGCAAGAAGCTATAATGAATTGGTAGTTACTGTGCGACGTAATATTCTAACTGCTGACTGGAATGATCCTTCTCATGTTGAGAGTTTGCTTAACCCAAAGCAGTGGAAGTTTCGAAGTACCCTTATTAGAAATGTCAGGCTATCTTGTTGTGTGGCAGGGCATATTAAAGTGGCAGAAGTTGGTGAAGATATTCAGGAAACAATGGATATTCTGATTGAAAAAGGACTTGATCCCATTTCAGAGGAGCATGCTTTGATAAAATACTATCTTCAGTATGGTGGTAACTGTCTCAGGTAACCTTTTGAGCTCTTTTTTGCTTCACTCTGAATATTAAATGATATCTTCTGACATGGGTTTACCACCATTGATTTTACACATTTGTTTTTTTCTTCTTTCCTCTTTGCTGTTTAGATGCAAGGAATGGTGTCGTCTACCTTTCATCACGCCATGTAGGCATCTTTTGTGCCTTGATTGTGTTGCTTTGAATAGTGAGAAGTGTACTTTTCCTGGCTGTGGTTACTCATATGAGATGCAAAGTCCAGAAGTATTGACCCGACCGGAAAATCCAAACCCAAAATGGCCTGTCCCCAAAGATCTTATCGAGTTGCAACCTTCCTATAAACAGGCAAGTATTTTGCTCTCATTTTGAAATACTTTTTCTTATGTATAAACGATTCGCAGGAAGCGTTATCACATGTATTTTTCTGGTATTTGTACAGGATGACTGGGATCCTGATTGGCAGTCAACATCTAGCAGTAAAGTTGCTTACCTTGTACAGAAGCTGAAAGCATTGCAGGAGGCCAATAGAGAGAGTAGCCAGTCCATTGACAAGGATACTCAAATAAGTGTTTCTAGTGTAGTGCATCAGCAGGACTGCTTTAGTGTTAACAAGGCAGCCTTGGAGAAAGTTATAATATTTTCTCAATTTCTTGAGCATATACATGTGATTGAACAGCAGGTACTTCTGATTGCATTATGAGTTCTTAACAAGTGTGGCTTTATCTTTTCCTCAAAAGTGTAATGATCCTGGGCCTTCTTTTCTTCGGCCAGTTAGCGTTTGCCGGTATTAAATTTGCTGGAATGTATAGTCCAATGCCTCAAATCAACAAGGTATTGAAATTAGTTTGTCTTCTTTTTATTTTTTTGTTCCTTTTCCTTTTTCTTGATACATTCCTTGGCTATTCAGATGAAATCACTGGCCACCTTCCAGCATGACGCCACATGTATGGCTCTGTTAATGGATGGCAGTGCTGCATTGGGTCTTGATTTGAGCTTTGTAACTCATGTATTCTTAATGGAGCCAATCTGGGACAGAAGGTAGTATTTTTTTCAAATCCTAAACTGTTCATTATTTCTCTCTTCTGTTCTTACTAATAGGTATCTTGCATCCTGATTTCGGTATTGTTAGCCACAATATCACGCTGCTAGATGGAAAAATAATGGTTTTTGTTGAATAGAATGCTTGACACACCTCTCTCTCTCTCTCCCTCATTTACTTTTTTTTTTTTAATTAAAAATTCTTCTTTGTTGAATGCTATCAGCATGGAAGAACAAGTGATAAGTCGAGCTCATCGGATGGGTGCTACTCGCCCCATCAATGTGGAGACTTTAGCCATGCGTGGTACAATTGAGGAGCAAATGCTAGAATTCCTACAGGTAGATGATGTAGAAGCTCCTTTATTATTTATTTAATGAGAATATATAAGCCAAACTGTTGATTTTGGTCTGATTGCCATTTCTATTATGTCACTATTTTGTTATTTAACCTGTTAGCAACCATTACTTTAATGTCTGTATTTTTCTGCAGCATTAAAGGATTAGTAAAAGATTTTATTTTTCTTTTGCTAAATCCCTGACTTAACCCTTCCCCGGCTCTGGCTTTTTTATCACATGCCCTTTTCATCTAATTTAGGACTCAAGGCCCAGTTTGATTTTTTACTTGCTTTTCCTTTAGGATGCTGATGGTTGTAGAAGAGTTTTGAAAGAAGAGTCAAGTAAAACTGACCATGCAGGGGCACGGCTCCACCGATCTCTACATGATTTTGCTGAGAGCGACTACTTGGCCCACCTTAGCTTTGTGCATACAGGTTCAAGAGCGTAAAAGGTAACGGATATTTTTTTTTCCTTATCTGGAGACCTAATTAACTTACTTATATGTTCTTATCACTGCAAATCTCATTTGCTTATCCTGCTGGTGTAACAAAAACTCCTGTTATCTTTCTCTGTACAGTTCTTGTGATGATCTCGAGCCACCATATGTTGTGCTGATGATGATTTCAATCAAGTGATATATGTGGCAGTTGAATTCAAATAATTCCACTCCTCTTGTTTGAAAAACCTGGGCAGATTATTTTTGATTCATTGTTTCTCAAAGTATAAATGGCAGAGTTTGCCATTCACAGCTGGGAACCAAGTGCTAATTGAATTTTTTTCTCAATCTATTCCTCGACTAATCTCTTAGAATACCCCACCCCCAAGGCCCCAACAAAACCTTGACCCTCATTTTCTAAGAGCTTTTTTTTGGCTCCTGAATGTCCATTCTGTACCCTTGGGGATGTATATATATTTGGTAGGTGGGAGAGAACGTGAAGAAACTCCTTTCATTGTTTGTAACAATCTTACCCAGTTGTGTACAGGAATGAACGACAAAATCATGTTCTTCAAAGCTTCTGAATTGATTTATTCTTCCACAAGATAGATGGATGAAACTGTTTGCTATTTATTTAACCTTGATTTGTATCACCCGACATGCATCTATGACATAGACCTTTCAAAATATAAAGATAGATTGGAAGATGCATCTTTATTTGTCTCTAAGAAACTTTGGCAAAAAAAAAAAAAAAAAAAACATAAAAAATTTACTGTGATTGACAGGAAAACTCTCCCTTGCACCTTCTTAGAAAAAAGGGATGGGAATATTAAATATCTTTGATTAAAAAAACAAGAATAAAGATGAAGGTATCACTAAAAATTGTGTGTGTGTGTGTGTGTGTGTTTGGACCACCGGTGGAATGGAACGAGTTGGCAAGTGGTGACCAAGGATTGAGTAGGGTTTGAAGGACTTGTTAATTTGACATATGCCCAGAAACCATGGAACATGCAGACATCATATGACACGAAACATGTTAAAAAAAAACGATTTTAAATATCGATTTAGGAAACAATTACTTTTTTTTCATTAAAAAAATATAATATTAACCTCGATAATTTTAATTAATATTCAATCTTAATAAAATATTAACTAAAAACATTTTAAAAACTTTGATACAATAAAAAAAAAATCTTGTAATTATAACTTTATAATTTTTAAAAAATATTTTTTTTCCAACAACACTGTATATTCTTTAGATTTTAAGATTTTAAAAACTGTGGAAGATGCATTCAGTCTATGAATGGCAGACAATCTGTATAGTATTTTGCTTCTGAATTTACAAGGCAGCTGTGTTTGATTTTGAAGTCAGCGACCTACTTAAAAAGAATTTACATACCCCTAGCGAGTTTTCACACTTCCCTCAGAAAAAAATTTATAGGAAGAGAGAAAATATGGATACATCTGTGGGAAGAAATCGAAAGCAAAAGATTGAGGGGAGAAAATTTCCACCCACCTCCACCCTCTAGAAAAAAAAAATCGGCTTCCTCCATATTCCAATCTCGAGCAGAAATTGAAAACGAATTTCAGATCTCGCAAAGAATTGCACTGGCAAAATGTGAGTCAAGTTGCATATTAGACGTCGCAGGTCATTGAGTTAACCCTTCCCTTCCCACACTAACAATAGACCTGTCACCCATGGGAACGTTGTATTGCTGGTATACTCTCGCTCTGTTGGCTGCCCACCATTGTTCTGCTTGTTTTTCGCTGAACCGCTTCCGACTGCAGCAAAAGGAGTTCAAAATACAATAGCATAAGATTTCCAATAAAGACAGCAATTATGAAGTTACAATGATTTAGTTCCCCACTCGGAGGCCTCCAACTGTACAGAAACCTGTTGGTCCAAACTCATCTATTTGCAAAAAGTGGGCCTGAAAGCAGCCAGGAACTCTACCACCTTAGTTAAGGACACAGGGCCACATTACATTATTGGAAAATATCATGGGCCAAGTAGTTGCCTTGTTGTTAAAGAGGGGAGAAGCAAAGCAATCATAGAAGGGGGGCAGGTGGGGCAGAAGTGGAAGAGAACAAGATAATAGTTTGTGATGACTTAAGAATACCTGAAGCGGACACGTTTGAGATCCTTCGCACCTCCATGCAAGGAAACAAGGGTAATATATACACCTGGTTCGTCTTGTTCAACCCATTCATCGCCATTAGTGGGTTCAACTTTTGCTATTCTGTTCTTATTCCTCACTGTTGTTTCTATCTGTGTCACTTCGGAGTGATGTGGAGTCTGATTAGTAGTAGTAGTAGTAGTACCTGACACATTCGAAATTACCAGGCTGTTTGATCCTTTTGAATCTTGTTCATGACATGCTGTGGGACTACTGAGCTGCTCAAGAATTCCAGGAGAAACGTCCCATGGAGTTGTGTTGCTAGAGCAATAAAAAGAGGGCGAGTTGCTGTTTCTTGATGCTCCAACAGGTACCCTTTCAGCCACTTCTTTCAACTATAATAAAAAGATTAATCACACATAAATTAAGAAGACAGCTGACCTATTAAAAAAACCTACAAAATTTTAGTATGCTCATGAGCTCACTGTCGATCAACATTCATACGGTAAGGACACTTCCAACCCGAGTTCATGTCAACCTTAGTATTTAGTACGACACAGGCAATTTAATTTATTTTCATCAGGCAACTCATTAAGGCCAGCACATCTCTAAGGTGGACATGATGATGCACATCTAACGGTCAAGTCCTAGAGATTCCAAAATACAATCATATAATACCAAAAGCATTGTGCAAATATTGTCCTCTAAACCTACTTTTCGAGACAAACTTTGCTAGTGTCAAATCTAGGACCAGTCTAGTCAATGCAAGATACCATATATTTAGCGCACATTTCTAAACTTTCTTGCCTAAGGTTACTTGTGAAGTAAAATTAGTTATCTACAGTAGGACTAGGAAGTTATAAACTCGAGTTTTTACTTACTTGGGCCGTGAGTGACTTAATTACTTCCTTTGCTGCCTTGCATTTAGTAGTTTCCTCCTCCGCAACTGCAATAGCCTCCTTCAACTGCTTGGTTGTTCTTTCCAGCTCAACATCCTGAAGCTGAGCTTTATTTGTAAGCTCTTCAACCTACATTACACAAACAGTCAGCCATAATCAACCAATGAAGTGTCCTAAGCAAAGTACTTTTCAAGCACAATGATATGGCCAGTAGAAAGTCTCTAAAGACATATACTGTTGTTTCCTTATGGCCATGCATCTCTAAAGTGGATCTTAATCTAACCAAATCATTAACCATAGTTACAATGACCATAAGAGGTTTCAAAATTAGACCTGTCCCCAGCACAGACCTTTGTCTTTATGTTAATTGCGACAAAAAAAATATTGCAGAACACTATGTCCATGTCCACCCAGGGAAAATTAAAGTATAAAGAAGCAAGCAAAGAAACTCACAACAAACTATAACCAAAGGATAAAATAGAGACTCTCAATACAACAACAAAAGGATTTGTGCCACGGGACAAGAAAGTTTTTCTCTAGTTGTTAATAAGGAGACTTGATATACTTTATAATTTTACGCAGTATCATACCGCATGACATATACACTTCCAATCTTACCAAAAATGTTTGAGACAATACATGTTCAGCCACTGACAATAAATTTCTAGGTTAATGCATGGCAGCCTGGGTACATCTATTATTGCTCAAAACAAGAAATTTAGGAACAGATTACTGAAATCATACGAGTTAATTTATGTCTACCTGAGCTCTTAGTTTTACAATTTCTTCACGCAGGCTGTCATTTAACCTCCCAGCACCATCCACAGCTAGTTTTGGCAACTCATTAGCTGAGAGAGTTGGGGTTGGTGTTGCAGCACGAGGGGGGCTAGATCGTCTTGATGTTGGAGATGTTGCTCGAGACACAATTCTTGATCCAGGAAGAGAAGCTGAGAAAAATTTCTTGGAGGATCCAAATGATTTAGAGTTATTAAATGTATTGCGCCGAGAAACATCATTTCCAGAGGGTGAAACCTGAATGCTATTGGAGTTTGACTTCCTGTTTCTTCTGGAAGATATACTTTCCACCTCTTTAGATGATTCCATAGAGAAGTTTCTTCCAAGCTTAGCATGCGATTTTGAATTTGAATTTTCAGTCTTTTCTGCGACTTCATTTAGTCCCTGATTGACACTTCCTCTTCTACTAAGAGCAGAGTGAACTGAAGAGTCAGTTTCAGAGCTTCTTCTAAGTTTGCTAAGACAATTATCACAGACACGATAAGGTTTGTTAGGATTTGGAGCCATTGAAGCCTTGAGAGACTTTTTATTACTACATGAATGGCAGAAAACAAGCCCACAATTATAACAATTGTGCCGTTTCCGTTTGAAATTAAATGGGAGGTGGCAACCTGAACACATTGATTGATCGATACCGGATACCCATTTATGAAGACAGATAGCTGCAGTAAAACTAGTGCCGCAGACAATACCTTTAACCTGTTTGTCTTTCAAAGCTTCAACTACAGATGGGGAATTTCTATCATCTGCATCACCATGACCTAGCCTGCCATTTGCACCCTTTCCCCATGTGTAAACTTCAGTTCTTGAGGTCAAAACTGCAACATGATAAGCACCACAGGCTAATTCTTCAACAAAATTTTTCATGAGCTTTCCCTCAACACGAGTAGGGAGCATGCCATCAGCTTGGGGATTCCCCAATTGACCATATACAGGGCTTCCCATGGTGTAAACCTGACCTGTGGTTGTAAGTGCAGCAGTGAGGCTGTGACCACAGGCAACTTGACAGAAGTTGGGTTCAACAAGAGTAGCAACACAAGTGGGCACCAGTCTAGCTTCCTTATCACCATGCCCAAGACGACATTTATCTCCATCTCCCCATGTGAAGAGCTTTCCTGAAGAACAATTACTGGAATTTGATGACCCAACCATGATTTCAACAACTGCAGCTGTGTGCCACACACCACAAGCTGCTCGCATGGTGCGGAGGCCCTTAAGAGACTCGACCTCTCTTGGTATTGACACGCTTATGCGGTCCCCATGTCCTAAAACCCCAAAGGTTCCATCTCCAAAAGTAAACAATTGGCCAGCAGAGGTTACAACAGCTGTGTGCCATGGTCCACATGAAACTGATGAGACATGTATTCCCTCAAGTGGTCCATCCAACTTTCTTGGAACCCACTGAGTAGCTTCACTTCCACAGCCCAAGAGTCCAAAATTATAAGCATTACCACCCCATATGTACAAATCACCAGAAAGTGTTACCGCGCAAGAATGATATTCTCCACATGCTACAAGTTCAACATTGAAATTTTTTAGTCCATCTACAAACTTTGGATGTGAAACATCAGAGTCTACACCATGTCCGAGTCTGCCTCCTAGTTCCTCTCCCCAAGAGAAAACCTCCCCTTGTTTTGTTACCAAAGCAGCATGTTGCCGACCACAAGCTATAGCCTGAACATCTAGTAAAACTGCAGATTCCAAAGCTTTTGGCACAAAAGAATCCATCTGAACACCAGAACCTCCAATTCTATGAACTCCACCACCTAGAATGCCGTCACCAGTGCCCTCCCCCCAAATATAAACATCCCCTAATGCATCATTTTCATCACGACCAGAGCCTTGACTTGATGAGCTAACAGCACTTGATAAACTAACCCTAAAATTATCTGTGTTCGTACCCTTTGCACGCCCTGTTGTTTCATCTGAGCCTCCTAATAACTGAGACTGAGCTGGCGCACAAGCAGATTCTAATGGAAATAAAACCTTAGGAGGCGCAGTGTATACTACATCAGACAATGCCTTCTCTAAACCAGTATTTGGAGGACTGTCATATGGCGTACGAAGACGAAGAGGATCCATTCCATCCTATATCAATGCCAAGAGAATTTACATTAAAGCACACAACAGCGAAACATAATTTTGAGAATGAAGGAACATAGAACAGTACCTTCAGTGAACTATCATCACTACCAAATGCAAAGCTCATAGGAGAACTTCTAATGGTGTATGCCCTAGGACTATTTGCCTCTGATAAAAGTCCATCATTTCTAGTTTCTTCTCTCTTTTTCCAAATCTGGCGATTTGATATTAGTGCCTTTAGACCAGTAAACCAGACTTCAGCTTCTTCTTTGTCCTTGCATATCTGGCAAAACAGAGCATGATAAGCAGATGATCAAAATTTTCAGCTAATACTTAAAGGAACTGTGTTGTGCAAATACAGAAAGTGGACTCCCTAAAATTTTGAACATGGCATGACTTTGATGACAAAGAATGAAGAGCTGGCCTTTAAAAAGAATATGCCTACCAAATCTAAAGACCTGTCACTGTATATTAGAGAAAATGACTGGTATTCCTTCTCAGGACGAGGATATCTCTGAAAAATTGGCTGTAGTAAGCAGAATTGAGAATAATCAGTTAGTAAATCATGGTTCCAATAAAATGATTAAAAATAATTGAAAAACTAGCAGAAACTTACAAGCAAAAGGATTTAATTTCCATATTTTCTCAAGGGGAAAGAAAGAACAAAACAAAAGCCATAAACACTGGAAGCAGACAAAATATATGAATCACATAAAATAAATAATCACAAATAAAATAAATAATTTTCAAGCATAGCTTCACTGTCCATCGTGATTTTGTTGTTAGCTCCAATATTCAAGGTAAATGTAGAAAACATCACAAAAATGAAGTGTCCATCAAAAACCATTTTTCTATATAACAAAAAATGCCACCACGACTCTTCCTAGGAATGAATATTACAGATTTTTGAAAGCTAGAAGAGAGTACATGCACATAAACGCATTGCTTCAAAGTAAATTCTAAAATAGAAGTTTCAAATGTCATAGTATTTGATAAAGTAACATAACCAGTATTCTTGCAATTTCCTTTCCACTATGTCACATTAAAATAGACACATTCATTCATCAAAACTTTGCATTTATGAACATTCATCCCTGATCTGGTGAAGTGCAAAGCAAAGCATCAATATGCAAAGGCTGCTGAACCTCAACCATTTTGGAAACCCAAGTTATTCACAATACTAAAATGATTATTAACTTGAAAAAAAAATGATTTGCTGCAAAACTATGAAAAGCATGGGCTATTGCATTAAGCATCATACAAAAGTTGACCAGGATCTCAATATGGATAAACTTACAGTGCGCTGACCAGGGATAATTCTGGAGACATGGCTTAGTTTAAGATGCTTCTCCTCTTTCCCAGATATCCAAATTAGAACAGATTCATCCTGAATGAACCAAAAGCAAAGGCATACGTATTACAGCATACATAAATTTAATAAAGGTGAATTACAGCAAAGCTCAATAGTCAATATCCAACAACATCAAACAGAATATACCCAAAACAACACATTTAGATAAATTACCAGAAGCAGCATGCAAGAAGCTTACCATTTAGAAATGGCCAAAAAATATTAAATTACCAACTGTCTTGCAGCAATTAAATGCAGCGCCTATGAAAGTACATGATAGAGCTTGGCATAAAAATAATAGGGTGAAACATCAAAAAGTTACTACATTGCATGCATGCCTTCAGACATTGATAGTGAAACCTTAAACTGCAGGGAAAGGTGCTCTCTTATCTTTTGATTAGGAAGCAGCACAGACCAAGGTTAGGAAAACCAAGTGGCCTGCCAGCAAGATCAGCACCATCATAAGCCTCGTCACTAACTCATATTTTTCAGCTTCAATAATCAATCTAATAGATCTTCAGTTTCTCCAGCAAGCCCATGTTTACATAGAAACAGAGGAGAGACGCTGTGCTGTGCAGGATAACCAGCTAAAGATCTTTCAAGTAGTTTTCAAGTCCAATGTAAAAGTACATGCCACTAGGGTATTTTCTTCATAGAGCCCTGGAGGCCCTTATTTCCATGGATATAAGGGTTAGGACACTTGCTTTTCTACCTTGATGACAACACCACTACTGCCTTTATTTTATTCATTCACAATACCATCACCATTTTAGAACTGTTCTGGAAGCATATTCTGCTAAGATTTTATGAAACAGTAGACCTAATTTTATTCATTTAACCTTCCATGAGACCAATGCATTCAGAGACAAAGACACTTTGTAAATCATCCAATTCTCAACACTGCATCGTGATCTAAACTTGGTAAAGAGCAGCAAAAATTACAGAACATCCATAAAAATATGCTATTATCAGAGCACGCATCATAAAAACAGATTAACAGATGCAAATGAACTTACGAATTGATCTACTTGAAGAGGAGGCAGTACCATAGCTAGCTTCCATTGAGGGAAAATAAACAAACACAAATAGCTAACCACAAATTTCTTGATCCCATACTGATTTGTCTCAAAATAAGAAAGAGAAAAGGCTACATTTAAAAGCATGCCTTAAATATAATCTTACATTCGACAGCCTGAAGGGGCAAAATTTGGGCTTCCCTCTACGGCCATACTTGAGCAACTGAGTGCCCCTTTTAAGAGCAGTGATGGCCTGTGGCAAAGAATGCAGCAAGAAAATCAATTGAAAATAAACTAAGCAGGCTATGCATAAGTCAGATTTCAGGAGATGTAGAAATATTTCTCATCTGGAGAAACATCTAATAGTGCAGCCGCATGATTATATCTCACAATAAGCAGGTTCTTGTCTCTTTTTTCTTCAGTTATTTTTAAGTTCATGATCCATGATTTACTCAAATCCTTTTTTCACTTATCCCAGACACCAACATAAGACTTGGTTTCTAATATAGAAATAAATGGATATGGTGCACTACCCAGCCCAGAGGTAACAATTACAGGTATTTGGTATTAAGCCCGTGAAATGGTTTCCATTTGAGTGGATATTTACAACTCATTGATGCCAGAGAGATATGAACACTCGCTAATAACATTTGGTTGACTATTTATTTATATATTATCGCAATTCTTTGAAAAAATCCAGAAAAGCATGCATGTCTTAACACTGATTCTCGATGCTTTGCCATGCATCCTAACATCACTAGCACTCATGTGTTAATGCTCATGTAAGACTCATTTATGTACTCTTAAGAAAATGCACAAAAAACAATTAGCTTACCCTAAAAAGCCAGCTAGAATAGTCCATTAAGACTTGCTAAAAAAAACCCGCATATGACAACATGTTGACCCACACACATCCTATACTAACATTTCGCAATGCAAACACTTATGAACAAATAAAAGGAAAGGTTATACTACTCGATCCCATTGAAATAACAGATATTACCAGACTCTTAATGCTCTTATTAGCTTGAACAGTAACCAACAGTTCCACAACATTTGACCCGGTTTCGCTTTTTTGAAAAAAAAAAAAAACTCAAATTCCATTTCACTAATTTCAAACAATTTATGAGACTAAACATTCAAATCAATGCTCAACTTATTAAAATCCATAGCAATTAATAGGCAATCTCTGTTTACAAGCTTGAGCTTTGAACACAACCACGTTGCACCCTCATCATAAAAACACAACCATAAAAAAATAAAAAAATAAAAATTCATACAAACATAACACTAAACCTTCTCAGTCATTACCAAGATATAAATCAAAATACATTCACTAAACCTCAATCAATATCATCAGCACTTTAATATAAATATATATATATATATATAATTACCAATTCAATGTCTCTCTCTAAGGGGCCAACTCTCAACGTCGGCTCCAAAGCAGCCATTCCCTCCGTTTTTGACGTAATCAAAACTCTAACAAAACCCTACACATCTCACCATCACCACCACCGCAACAAAATCCACCTACAAACACACACATTGCCTCATTTAAACTCTAAATCACTCACTTTCAGCTCCTCCAAACCCTCGCATTACCAAAAACAAAACCTCAGTCAGCTAACAAAATCGCAAAACCAATCGATTCAATCTCGAATCGTCGAAAAAAAAAACCCGGCGGAATCGACGAATAAAGGAAAGGATTATTAGCTTTTCACAAAACGACGAGAGAATATGTCGAAAACGAAGATTCTGCGACGGCCTTTGGATTCGAGGAATTGGGCTTTGTGGTGTTTGGTTGGAGAGAAAGTGAGAGAAAAAGGAAATATTAGGGAAAGTGAAGCCTGTTTGGTTTTAATGAGAGTGAAGTGGAGAGTGAGAGAGGGTTATTGAAAATTATTGATTTTGATTATTTTTTTTAAATGATATTCGGATTTTGATTTCTTTCCTTCTTCCTTTTTTTTTTCTTTTCTAAATTTTGTGCCCTAAAAGGCACAATTTCAAGAAATCACTCAAGTTTTTCTTTGCCAACTCAGTCAATCTGGAATAACAATATGGTAATTCTTCTGGAAATAGAATTTTACTAATTATGTCATTAATTATTTCATGGATCTAATTCGGTCAATAATAATATTATAGAAACTAGTTGTTTATCTAAACTTATAATATGATTTAGATGTTAATAAACAAATTTCATAGATATTTTATATATAAAGAAAAACTTGTTTTTTAAAGAACAGATTTGTACATATATAATATTTCCATGTAAATTATAAAATTAGTTTTTGCTAATATCTTAAAACATAAAAGATATAAAATATATTTGACTAAAAAAACAAACGATAAAAACTTGAAATAATTTTATTTTTGGCATAATTTTAGAATAGATATTTATATTTTTAAAATAGTAAATACACTGAGATATTTATCTTTGTTTCTATTATCTCAATCTTTTTTATTAGAAAATAATAATCAAACATTGTTTAATAAATTTAGGAAAAAAAAAATGAACCATGGTAATCTTTGAAAAATAGTGTCAAAAATTATTATTATTAAAACACAAGAAAAAAAAGTGTTGAATTTTTTTTTATGTAAGATATTAATAAGATTATATAAGTAGTTTTTGCCGTTATAGTTTAAAAAAATATATTTCAAAATATATGTATTTAGTTAAACTGTTATGGAGTGAATTTTTACTTGTAAAATAAATAAAAAACATGTTTTCACGAATAAAAAATAAATTATTTTAACTTAAATAAAATCAAATTTTAAAACACAAATAATTATATATAAAGCTAAATACTAAAAATATAAAGCATTTAATTAATCAAATAATGTTTTCCTATAACCTAGTAAAAAATAGAATCTATCACAATACAAATATTTTATTTTTTGTTCCTTTTATTACTCTTTTAAAATTTAATAAAGTTAACTTTAATAAAGAAAAGTTTGAGGGAGGGTATTTAAAAGTAATCTACGAGTAATTAAAATATAGTGGAAAAGTAATTCACGAATAATTTTGATGTGATGGAGACAAATTAAAATAAAATA
>Ga0325402_1000559_pt1 | contig 26645 bp, 12 predicted proteins | sample PopdelMetagenome_22_FD_207212 | JGI IMG/M metagenome (GOLD analysis project Ga0325402, IMG submission 207212) | Populus deltoides microbial communities from Bellville, Georgia, United States - Xylem-PdKOR-R3 | ecosystem: Host-associated > Plants > Phyllosphere > Stem > Wood/Secondary xylem... | reverse complement strand
GATTATGATGAATTGGCAGCTCGGATTGCAGCTCTTAAGGGAAGATAATTAAAAAGATGGCATTAGGTTATTAGATAGCTCACTTAGCATTCTTTCTATTCTTTAAAAGGCACAAAGGAAAAAAAAATCATTTGATTCCTTAATATTACTCAAAAACATGTCCAAAAGCTACATTGATGACTATGTAGATTGCTTTTCTTTATGTTGAAGGAAGGTTGAGTCTTGACAAATTACGTAGTATATTTATTTTTATTTTTTAAAATCACTTGTTTTTATCATATATGTATTTTTCAAACTATCATAATATTATATGCTGTAAAAATTAATAAAAACTTTATTTATTTATTTTTTACTAAAACATTGTTTCAAGGACTCGAATTATTAAAATAAAATAAAATATTAAAGTTGAAGATCTAATTAAGTTATGCTTGATCCAAAACTAAGAATAATTTTAGATAATTTAATTGATGATACCTACGCACGTTTCATTTGGAGGAAACCACTAAAGACTAGGATAAAGATTAGTTTTCTCCATTTTATGAGTTTCAAGGATAAATGATATTTGTTTTTTTTTTTTTTTTTTTCAAGCCAATAATCTCACAAATTCAGAAATTAATTGCAGTTAAATAAGAGATTTACCAACTTTCAAATAATTAAACATTGCAAAACATCCCATCGCAAAGGCTTTAATTAGAATATGTTTGGTATTATAAAGGTAGTTACTTTTTAAAATATTTTTTTACTTGAAAATATATTAAAATAATATTTTTTTAAATTTATTTTTAATATCGGCATATAAAAATAATATAAAAAAATTAATTTAAAATTAATTTTTTTTTAAAGATAGAAACATCTTTTACAACCCTTATCACTATGGGCTAATTGATACTAGCTTATGCAAGTTTCTTCTTCAAGTTTTTAAGACCCAAGATTTTTTAGTGGGGTGTTTTTTAAAAATTTAGGTTTTTAAAAATGTTCTTTTTATAAAATTTATTAATGTAATTTTTTTAGATTTTTTAATTTTTTTATATTAATATATTAAAAATAATAAAAATTATCAATTTAATATTTTTTCAAGACAAAAATAATTTTAAAAAATATTTAAAAGTTGAAACTACCGTATTCTCAAGCTACTTTTAAATTTATTTTAAATTTAATTGTCTTCCGCATGAAAGTTTAAAATTTAATTGTCTTCCACATGATAATTTAAGTTAAATTAATAAGATAATAGAAAGAAAAGAGTGAAAATCAGGGATGAAAATTTAATCAGAATCTAATAGATATCAATCTAACTTGAACTGAATGGATGAATATTCTTTTAACCTAATTAATAATAGATAATGTATGTATATTATCAAACTCGACTTGAAAATTATCCACACCTAGGCCGAAATATATATTTATATTATATAAATATATTTATAGAATATTTAGATTTTTTTTAATACAATATAAAATATACATACCTTAATATTGATATAAAACACATATATAAAAATAATATTTATCATTTAATATATATATACATACTTCAAAAAACAAATATATATATATATATATATATATATATATATTAAAGTTGAAGAGCTAAGTTATACTTGATCCAAAATAAAGAATAATTTTAGATAATTTAATTGATGACACCTCCATACATTTCATTTGGAGAAAACGACTACAGACTAGGATGAAGATTAGTTTTCTCCATTTTCTGAGTTTCAAAGATAAATGGTAATTGTTTTCTTCTATTTTATTTTTATTTTCTTTCCCGAGCCAATAGTATCACAAAAGAGAAATTAATTGCAGTTAAATAAGGAATTTACCAATTTTCAAATAATTTAACGTGCAAAACCTGGCTAAGCTTTTAATTACAACTTGCTTGGTATTCTGGTAATGATTAATTTTTAAAATACTTTTTATTTAGAAATATATCATAATAATATTTTATTTTTATTTTTTAAATTTATTTCTGATATCAACATATAAAAAAAATATAAAAATATTAAAAAATTAATTTAAAATAAAAAAACAAATTAATTTTTTTAAAAAGATAGAAACTTCTTCTATCATGTAAGTCTAAAATGAGCCCTTATCACTATAGGCTAATTGAGACTCAGCTTATGTAAGTTTCTTCTTTGGCTTCAAGCTTAATACGCCGAGTTTTTTTAGTGGATGTTTTTAAAAATGTTAGGTTTTTAAAAATATTTTTTCTTTAAAATATATTAATATAATTCTTTTATTTTTTATATTAGTATATTAAAATATTAAAAAATATCGATTTGATTTTTTAAATATATTTTTAAAATATATTTAAAAATAGAAGCTATTGCATTCTCAAACCCACTTCTTAATTTAAGTGTCTCTCAAGTGAAAATTTAAGTTAAATTGATGAGAGAATAAAAAAGAAGGGAGTAAAAATTGGGGATGGAAATTTAATCAGAATTTGATGAATACCAACCTAACCTGACCTGAATGAATAAGTATTTTTAGACTTGATTAATAATAGATAGGATATACATATTATCAAAACCAGACTTGAAACCCATCCGAATCTAAGTTGAAATATATATTTATATTATATAAATATATTTATAAAATATTTAGATTTTTTTAATACAATATAAAATATCACGTATGTGTGTGTATATATATTATTATTTTTTATTGATTAATAAATAATACTACAACATTCAATTACCTATTCTAATCCCAGTGAGAATCTTCTACATCAATTATGCAGAAAATGAAACCTTGAGAAATCTAAGGCCTCGTTTGTTTGCTGGAAAGTAGTTTTTTTGGAAAGTGAATTCCGGAAAAGTAAATTATTTTTCGATGTTTGGTAGTGTAATGTAAAATAAGTTGGAAAACATTTTCCAGTGTTTGGTTATGTCATGGAAAATGAGCTGGAAAATAATTTATTAATGTTTTATTTTTTTCAAATTTATTAAAATAATGAGGAACAAATCTTACAAATTAAAAATTTGAATGAGAATGAAATTGGAAAAAAATATAGTTTTATAAATTATCTCAAATAAAATAAATAATAATCAAAATAACAGAGATCAAATCTAAAAAATAAAAAAATTAAAATATAAAGAAATTAAAATAATGATAATTAACATTTCATAAATTATTTCAAATAAAATAAGTAACAATCAAAAGAATGAGGATCAAATTTGATAGATAACAAATTTTAATTAAAAAATAATAAGGGAAAAGCAAATAACAATTATAAAAATAAGGACTAAAATTAATATAAAAATTAAATTGTAATGGATGAAATTGAAAAACAAATATTCAAAACAAAATATATATAGCAATCAAAAGTTTGAGGACCAAATTTGATATAATCAGCAAATAATATGACATTTCTAAATTTTTCACAACTTCCAGAAAGTGTTTTCCATCCAAAATAAAAGGAAAAAATTTTCCTGGAAACCACGCTAAATTTTCCTTTGACTGGAAAGTGTTTTGCGTTGACTAGAAAGTGTTTTCCGTTGATAAACTTTCTTAATGACAAACCAGAATAGGAAAATTTAAAAAGTAGTTTCCTGAAAACCACTTTTCAGGAAATAAACACAGCCTAAACGTGAATGGAGGGCCAAGATTTAGATGGTGATGAGCGAAGCCCACCTGGGTATGTTATCACTGCTTTTCATAACATTTCTGTCGAAAATATTATGTTATTATTGATTTGATAGCCACACAAAAATGAATTAATGATGTTACTCTAGCTTCTTATCCAGTGACTGCATCAATTGCCACCACTTTTCCCCCCTTAAGTTCACTGAGAAATTGTGGTGTATATAGAAAGAATGATAAAAATCCACCAATGTGGTTGAAATGAAACAGGTTCAGGCTGTTTGTGAGTTTCGTGGAAATTAATAAGTGTCTTGTGGAATATTTTCTGATTCTTAATATCTACCAAGTCAGTTGCATGATCACATCGTACATCTCTTGTGGGTTTTATATTTTCTAAAATCAACTATTTTAAATGTTTTTTACCCGAATCTTGAGTATTTCTTGTGCTACAGGAATTTATTTCACAGTGTTTGCCAGGGCTAGTCGGTTGCTGCTTGTACATGTTGCTAAAACAGTTTCTATAACAAGTATCAGTGGATGTGTTCTATCTTGAATCTTATCCTTATAGTTTTTGTTGATGGATCATCTAAGGTTCACTCACTAGAGTATGCACTTTTCAATTACTTGATGAGCTTTTGTTGTTGGATTATCTAAGGTCCCATGTATTGTTTTTGACTAGTTGTGGTGAAGGAAAATTTACTCCCACCAGCCCAAGTTGTTTGTGCTCCTCTTTATTTATGTTCATCTCATGGTGATTGTCCATTTAGAAATGCGCTTATGAACTTTCTTCGCCTTACTGAATTACCCATCAGCAGTAGGATATGTCATATTAGCAGAACATTCATATTGGAAAATCATATTTAACCAACGAGCTTTAATGGATTGGTTAATGTTTCACTAAAATGTTGTCTTTTAAAAGAAGACAAATGCTTAGGGACAAAGAAAGGTTAGAAATGCTTACGATTTCATTTTCTTAAACAAGTTGTGTTGGTTATTGGGTTAGGTTTGGTCCACCCATGATGGATGAGTCTGATCCAAGTTTTTAGAGGAGTTACTAAAAAAAGTAACCACTTCCTCTAATTATATATAAAAGGGACATAACTCATATGAAAAGATTTAGTTTTTCGTTTATTGAATAATATTTTTGTCTTTCTCTTCTCCCATCTTAGACTCTCTATATTACTTTGACAAGATTTATAAAGACATTTGAACCGTGGAATATCAATTTGATTCTAGTAATTGAAGTGAACTGAAGTAATCGATTCGGGGATAAGAAAATGAATTCTCACAAGCAAGTTTTCTTTTTGATTTTACATTGGTATCAGAGCCATGATTTTTAATATTTTTTTATGCAGTAGATCTGTTACTATATAAATGTTAGATGTAAATTTTGTGTTAAAAGAATACTTCCATTGAATCTTGGATTTACAAAATTTTATGAAGTAATTTAGTTATGATTTTATCTTTTCTATCATTAATTAGAAAAGACCTTCTGCAAAATAAATGGTAGTTGTATAATTGCTATGTGTTTATTAAAAAATAAAAAACAATTACCAATTAATCGTGTGAATTGGTAATGGAAATTGTCATTTGGTAGTTGAAAAATAAAAAAATAAAAAAGGAAATTAATATTAATTTATTGTTAATATAAATTGTTTAATTGTGGTGTAATTTATTCATTGTTAAAATAAATTGCTTAATTTTCGTGTCAATTTGTTTTTAACATAAATGATGATAGATGCCTTAATTAAATATTAAGTATAATATTTATGTACTTTTGAAGTATTTTGTTGTAATGGATAGATAATAGCAAATTGATCATTTATTGAGTTATGCCTTTAATCCTATTCACAAAATTTAAGAGCACTTGATCATATGTATCATTGGATGAGTAGACTAGCTATGAATGATGTTTATGAATTCTAAATGGAACATTAAATGTTATTCGTTCTCAATTCTCTACATGAGGAATGGATGTCGGTGCGGCTATCGTTGGAATATAGGCTGGAATTCTTAGATTTCAACAATCTCACTAATGAAATGCCACTTGAGAGGGAACGTTAGTATGCCGAAAAGGGTATACGACGCGCTAGAAGAAGCACAGGTCGTTTGGATGCTGCTGCTAAATTCATTGCATGGTTTGAGTATAATAAACTTGAAGGAGATGACTTTGATGAAGTAGATAACGTAATTGAAGACTCCACTTATGTACCTATAATATAAAATAATTCTGAAATTTATTATTCTTAATATTGTATTTTTTTTAGTTTTTCTTTAAGATAATTGGTTGTTTATTGTGAACTGTATATTTTATATAATTTAAGTTTTAATTACATTATATGCATATATATGATAATATTTACAACCTGATTAGTAGGAGTTATTAGTTGAAACTAATAACTATAATTTTTCATTTATTTAAATTTTCAATAATAATTAGACCATACAAATGGAAATTGATTAAGTGTTTAACATTCTTTTCATTTATATTGTATGTGTTAGATTATTATTTGTTTAATTTAGAATGGAGTGACAATATATGTCATTTAAATTGTACTAGATACTAATATTTGTAATTGGTGTCTATAACGCTTAATATGGCTGCATCTAAGAGTATAATTGTTGATTTGAACCATGGACACAAACTAAGTGAAAATAATTATGATGTTTGGCATCGTAAGATTGCGTATCTCCTGGAAGAGTAAGAAATGTTGGAAACAATCACACGACCGATGACTGAACCTGAGTAAGGAAACACTGCTCAGCATAAGCTTGATATGGAAGCATATCAAACCCATAAACGCAAGGATCGTGTAACTCGCATTTTAATGCTGAGCAGCATGAGAAATGATATAATGCTGCGTTTTAAAAGGCATCTTTCAGCTCAATCTGTTTGGGATGCAATAAAGATTCAGTATGGAGGAACCTCTACTACTAGACTTCGTCAGTTAACCCTGAAATTTGATAGTTATAAGAAGTGCCAAAATCAGACGATGAGGCAGCATCTTACAGTAATGTCTAACATAATCAGTGAATTAAGGGGTGTTGGGCGTGATATGACTGATAAACAACAAGTCCATGCAGTTATTCATTCTTTGCCAAGCAATTGGAAGCACATGTATGTTAACCTTACCAACCATGACAACATCAAGACATTTGATGATGTTGCTTGTCATGTTGAGCTTGAAGAAGATCGACTTTACGCTAAGAAGCTTATAAACGAGGCTTTTATATTTGAAACTAAGATGCGTGGAGCATATAACTCTAAATATAAAAAAGGGTAAGGCTAAGGGTCCTAAATATGGCAAGAGAGGGATAAAAGTGAGTAGTAGTGGACATAAGCGCAAGCGTGGGAAACACGGCGGTAAGAAAGACAAGAATATGAATTATTTCAATTGTGGTAAACCTGGTCACTTTGCTCGTGATTGCACTAAGCCAAAGGTAATGTTTAACTGCGATCATCCTTCTAACTTGTACGTTAGCAATTGTTTAATGCTTGCTGAATCTGTTCCTTTCTAGATTGTAGACTCAGGAGCATCTGACCACATAGCAAGGGATTGAACAACCTTTATGGAATTTTGTTGAATTCTAAAGGGAAGTAGATACATATACATGAGAAATAATGCTTCTGTTGCTGTGCTTGGGATCGGTACCTGCAAACTAGATTTGCAGGGCGGTCACACACTTTATCTTCATAATATACTCTACGCTCTAGAAGTTTGATGAAATCTTGTGTTGTTCTTGCTTTACTCCAATCGGGCTTTAATATTGTGTTTGTTGGTAGTTGTGTAAAAATATCTGGATAATATTTTTTATGATTTTGGTTTTGTATTAAATAGTTTTATGGTGTTAGACACCGTTAATGTATCTATTAATTATTATGCTTTAATTTATGTTGTTCAAAATTCGAGCACTATTAATGATAGTAATATCATAACTTGGCAAGCTAAATTAGAACACATTGGGCAAGCTCGATTACATAGATTAGCAAGAGATGGTATTTTAGAATCACTTACCAAAAAGGAATTGCTCATTTGTGAGCATTGCCTTACTCGAAAAGCAAATAGATTACCATTTGGTAAAGCTAAATGAGCTAGTAGTCCATTACAACTTATTCATTAAGACATTTATGGCCCAATTAATGTGAGGCCAAGACATGGAGGAAATTATTTCATCACATTTATAGATAATTTACACGATTTGGTCATGTTTATTTGATTTCTCATAAGTCTGAAGCATTGGATTGCTTCATTCAATACACCAATCTGGTGGAGAATAAACTATGCATCAAGATCAAAGCTTTAAGAACTAATCGAGGACGTGAATACCTATTTGAACAATTTAAAAAATTTTGTTATGAAAGGATATAACGAGACAACTAATTATTCCTTATACTCCACAATAAAATGGTGTAGCAGAAAGGAGGAATAAAACCCTATTTGACATGGTTAGGTCAGTGATGACGCAAGTTAACTTACCATGTGCCCTCTAAATATATCTCATCCACCCCATATAAACTATGAAATAACATCAAACCTAATCTAGGTTATTTCCATCCATGGAGGTGTGCAACTTATATTCACAATACTTCTAATGAATATGAGAAACTTGGTCCTAGGGGAAGAAGTGTATCTTTATAAGATATTCTGAACATTCCAAAGGATTTGTATTTACTGGTGAAAAAACTAATGGAAAAGTGACGGAGATTGAATCGCATGATGTTATATTCTTAGAAAAGGTTTTTCCAATGACAGGTGAGGTTGAAAAAGATTTTTAATTATATAAAATAAAAAATCTAGATTATGGAGCTACAAGCCATTTAGTAGAGGACTTAGAAGAAAGTTTTAATCCTTCTAGAAATAGTGGGAGTGATCTTGTGTCTATTCTTACTCTCATGAAGCAAGATCATGAGCAATCTCAACCTTGAAGAAGCATTCATGAACCAATTCCTCGTCATCGATTTGAGATTGAGAGGGAAGCGTTATGATTGCTCTATAAGATGCTGAAGAGCCTAAAACATTTTGTCATGATCTATCTGGTTTTAAAGCAAGAGAATGGATTTAAGTTATGGAAGAAGAAATGGAGTCGATAAAAACTAATCAAGTCTAGGATATAACCCATATGATGGATGGACCTGATCAAAGTTTTTAGAGGAGGTGCTAAAAGAAGTAACCGATTCCTCTAATTATATATAAAGGGACATAACCCATATGAAAAGGTTTAGTTTTTCATTTGTTGAATAATAGTTCTGTCTTCTCCCATCTTGGACTCTCTGTATTACTTTGACAAGATTTATAAAGACGTTCGTACTGTGGAATATCACTTTGATTCTTGTAATTGAAGTGGTACTGAAGTAATCGATTCGGGGATAAAAAAATAAATTTTCACTAGTAAGTTTTCCTTTCAATTCTATAAGTTGCTTTCTGTAATTGTCTACGGACTGTGGAGATGAAATTAGTGACAATTATGCAAGTAATGTCAATCTCAATTCTAAAGTTTCGAACTACCAAGAAATAGTGTCCATGAACTTTATTGGATGGATTCCTAGCCATCCTTGACAAGTTTAGGAAACCCTACATATCATTAAAGGTGGGTTGATATTCTTCATCAGGCATTTTAATCCTTATATATATCAAAAGAACCTCCCTTAGTTTTAATCATTGTATAGAGAAGAGTTGTATTTGATAGTCATGTACATTAACAAACATGTCTTGTTTTCTTTACTGGTGATAACAAGTATTCTTGGACCACCGCAGAAGTTGCTAATGTAATTTACAGTGATGATCAAACTAATGCTCTTTTCTGTATTCTAGAGAAACCAATGTCCCTTGGTCCAAAAAAATTATGCATCAACAAAGGAGAATATCTTTAATGACGCTGGGACATGATAGCAAGCAATATGGAATAGTGTTTAGGAATCAGGATAGAATTGGGATAACTGTCTTAAGGAGATATTTATCTAATATAGTTTACCCATTTTAGTAAGGGCACATGATGTGCCAATATGATTTTGCAGTTCTTGTTGAATTCATTAGGGTTCTTATATCTCAAAGATGATTTTTGTTCTCTTAGTATATCACAAAAGGCTGAAGGGTGCTAGTCCATCTAGCTAAAGAAAGCATACAAAATAAAAAGAAGGGCTCTCCATGGATGCATTGCTAGATAAAGTGCAATGCCTTGGTTATCACTAATTATAAATCACCTAATTCTGCACTTTTTCATAATTCTGTTGCATTTTATAGTCTTTGCAATATAACCTCGTTAGAATCCTTAAATTTGAATGTTTAGCAAGAATTTGAGTGATAATTACATTTCTCTTGTTTTTTTTTTTTTAGGTTTTGTACTTGGCATTGGGAAAAAACTAAAACTTCAATCTAAATGATCTTGATGCTGTGGGAAATTGTTATTCACACTTCCGAAGTTATCTTGGAAGGAGGATAGGGAGTTTGTCTCCATATTATTGCTTCTGTTGACTTGAAATAATCCATTGCTAAATTTCAAGTTCATAATGTAGTGATGTAGAGAATGACAACCTTATACAAACACTATCATATTTAATAGTTTACCGACAAAATGTTTCGTCGGTATTTACACTAACATTCCATCTATGATTATTTTATTAACGGAATCATGGACGAAAAATATTTATTTTGCCAGTATTTACACTAACATTCCATCTATGATTATTTTATCGATAAAATCACGGACTGAGAATGTTCGTCAGAAAAACAATCATCGGTAAATTCTAGTTTGTTGGTAAATTGAATAAATTTACCGATAGCTTTACAAAAGGACCATGCGTGCCAGAAAACAATTACCCGCTTCAGTTCGTTGGTAATTCCCTAGTACTATTTAGTATATCGGCAATAAGAGAACCGTATGTAATTTCATCAGTGAGTTGTAGTGGCATTTACAATAATTCTTCTTCAACTCTCTAGAATATACCGACAGACTGATTTTGTCACTGACTTAACAGTAGCATTGATATTTTTTGTAATTCTTTTCCATCTCTCTGAAATATACTAACGGAATAAGTCCGTCTGTAACCCCGTCAGTAATAATTTAAAAATATTTTTTTAAAAAAATCTATCAAACAGAAATAGAAAATAATTAAAAAAATAAATTAATATAAAATTTAAAAATTTAAAAATCAATTATCTTAATATAAAAATCAAATATTTATTACAAATTTATACATTCAAATACAATGAAACTAGAATAGAAGCTGCGCTAGAGGAGAAGGAAGAGGCTGGTCGTTCCTAGGATCGTGGGGCCAATAACGGGGTGCATATGTACCACTCATCTATGATCTTATATCCATTACCATTCAGTCGAGTTCTTCATAATCCGTAAATAGTTGTTTATATTTTTCAATGAGATGATCCGTACATTCTTATACTCCCTGATATAACAAGGTTATAAACTTCGGAGATTGAATGCTCAAGATTGATTGCGAGCATCCAATGATTGAAACACTACAAGCCTTCCAGAAGTTCTTAATCGTAGTGTTAAAGAGTCTATTCACCCAATTTCTATCGAGTCCACCGAACAAATCTTACCTCCAAACACAAATCCGGATCAATATCAGGGTGGGTCAAAGGATTATCCTCATATCTCTCATTCAACCAGCTGTTATATGTCTAAATGAAAAATAAATTCATCAAATTCAAGTAAATAATAACTTAAGAAAAAAATGGTTGAAAACCAATATATCATAAAGTGTTGAGCTTGGCTATCCACGAACTGTTGCATCCCTTTTTTACGGTCATCACTTTGCACGTGCATTTTCACAAAAAGTTTCACCGGGCTTGGCTCATATCCAAGAGTCGTAACTTGTAAGATAAAAATGTTATCAGTATTTGGTGACATGAATAAGCTCTGTAGTCTAGGTATGATTGAGAAGTATCTAATTTTTTTATGTTCGACAAGAGTCCTTCCCCTGCTAGTTTTAGGTTTATAATGAGAATGCCCACACGTCATGCACTCGGTCAACTCTACATTTTCAAGGCAGTATAGCATGTAGAAGTTTGGACACATGTCAATTTTCTGGTATCCTAGACCAAGGGGTTTCATTATGGACTTAGCAGCGTAGAAGTTCTCTTTCAGCATGTTCCCTTCAGATAAAATGTTTCTCGCCCATTCGACAATTATGTCATGATCGACCTCACTCAACCTATAATATGACTTAATAATAAATACTTATGCAACGACCGATAATTTACTGTGATTTGTGCAACCATCCTATAATGATTCATTAGAATCTTTCAAAAGATTAAAAAAAAAAAAAACCTGGTCACATTCGTGGAAGTTGAGTTGTGTTGAGATTGAGGGGGGGTGGTTGTTTGTTGCAGAAAAAAATGGACAAGGAAGAAGTAGAAATGGGGGAGGGGGGGAGAGTCGAGCGCCAGGTCATAAATTAAATATTACCAACAAATTGACCGACAGAATTATTCCAATGGTAAATTTGTCGGTAAAAATATCATGTCATCATATGATTTTCCTTCTTGAGTCCTTTGTAATAACCTCTATAATGTCGTTTGTATATATCGACGAAAGTTTTTCGTTAAGATATTCATGGATGAATTTTACCATCGGAATAATTTTGTCAGTAATGTTGTATGTAAAACTTACACGTCATCGTATTGCTTGTCTTTTTTTATTCCTTCTTTTCTCATTGCGATTCTCTCGGTATATACCATAAAAATATTTCTATTTGTGTTTATCGATGAATTCAACGATAAAAAAAATTCGGTCAGTAAATATTATTGCAATATACTACTACCAGAAAAATTTCTTCGGTTTTTTTTTTTTTTGTATTTATCAATTATCTAGCAGTGATAATCTTCTTATTTGTTTTGGAAGCAAATGTTTTGACCTGTCATTAATTCCAGAATGTGTTGGAGTATGAGATAGGAAATGATGTAGAGCTTTGGCAAATCATGAACTACGCAAGAAAATTAATTTTTCGTGTCCCATTGTTTCTCTCTTCTTCTATAGAGTTCTATGGTCTAAAATTGAAATGGCTGGACTTGGTGGCATACCGATTCCATCAGCTGCTACAGTCAGCCATTGCCCACTCTCTCCCCATGTTTTTTTTCTTCAGTATTTTTTATGCTAGGTTAAATGTAAATTAATACATACATCTCGACACCCAGATGTGACATGGTGGAAGGTAATTTTGTAACTTTCTTCCCTGAAACATCTCCTCTTTGGATTTTTTTACCGTCTGTGTTTGTTTCTTATATCTAAACCCAGATAATAGATAGACATACCCGGACTTTCCCTGTATGAAAATCAGGACGCATGGCACTTTTATCACCATCGATCTCATATACTCCGAGCTATCAAAGACCTCAATAGTCAAAACGGTGCATGTGATGTGTCGTAAACTTTCGACGTGTACTACTACTCTTTCATTTTTAATTTAAAAATAAAAAATTCCTTCAGCAGCATATGTGAGGATCCAATATTTGAATAAACATCCTGGTTAATTCAGCACTCAATATGATATCTGCATCGTTAGCATCCAAGATGAACAAACCAACACCAATTAGGGAAAGAAATATTTATTAATGATCATTAATTTGCATACAGAAGGATTCATTATATCAACTCTCCTTGCCAGTACAGTACTCTCTATTGCCCACTTGTGCTCGTGATTTCCACTTCCATCATCGACATGATATATATCCTGAAATTTATATGTAAGCGAAAGAGAAATTAAAAACATGGTCAGTCTAAATCCAGAGAGATCACAAGATTGTCAGAAATTAAGAGAAAGAAATAATTATAAAACAAAACTCAAATATATATAGTCTATATTGATAGGAGGTACTACAAGAAGGAAGGGAGAGTAGTATTTCTATGAAAGAAACATATCTTTTTCTGTATGTTCTACAGTTTCTCTATAAAGAAAAATATTAATGTGGTAAAAACATAACCATTTAACATGATACAACCACAAATCGCAAGATTTGAAAGAAGAGAATTATCAAAAAGTAAAAACAAAAAAAAAAATTGCATTCTTTTCCTTAAAAAACGTACCGCGAGTGGACAATATTATGCATGAAACATGAATCTCTTGGGAGGTTTGCAGTGGCCCGATCCAGGCAGGAAACTGCAAGGATTAGGTCCTGATGGCTGAACGGGACTATTACTTTGTGAAGAATACATGCTGCTTGCTCGGAATTTTGGTTGCTTGGAGGTTGCAATCACAAGAGTAACACCGGCAGCAAGGATCAGAAACAAAACTATGGTGGATTTTGACACAAGAAAGAGAGGTCTCTTGAAGATACTCATCATGGTTCTGATTAGCTTTCAGTTCACAAGGATATGAAAAATATTGAGAGAGCAATGCCCACGCAGCAGAGCCGTCCGTGAGGCTCATTTAGTAGGCACCGAAAGAACTCTCAAAGTACGGTGGATTGTGACAAAAGAAAGAGAGGTCCCTTGATGAAGTTAAGAATCATGGTTCCGACTAGATTTCAGAGAAGGATATGAAATATCTTGAAAGTTGAAAAAAAGAAAGAACGAAAATCCACAGGCGACGTGAGAGCAAGTATAAAATGCGGCGCCGGAAATGAAATATCTTCAACAGAAAACCATGTCACTAGATTTTTCTTGTGTAAGAGACCCTTGGTGGGTAGGTAGTTGAATTCTTCGACAGAAAACCTGTGGCTGTCATTCATGGACACGGGGGGCCCTGTAAAAAAACACAGAACTTGTCTGTGGCTTTGATTTTTCTGTGAAAAAAGATGTCTCTCTAGGCTAGTCTACCCTTTTTGTCCTTTTCGTTTTTTGCCTCCTGAATACAAGATGGAACATATTACTACGTGACTAGTTTCATGTAATTTTGTTTGGAATAAAATTGTATTTTTTTTCTTGCTTCACAAAAATTATATATTCAAAACAAAATATTAAATCATATAATTGAATTCAATTATATCATTTTAAATTAGTAATCTTAATTATTTTATTCTTAATTCAAACACTACTAAAAACAAGGGTCATTAGCATCTGAATTTAGCAACGGATAATTCCGTTGCTAAATTCAATAACAGATTTGCAACGGATTATACATATATTATTTTTTTAATATTAGCAATGGAAAATCCGTTGCAAAATTTACGTTGAATTTAGCAACGAATTTTCCGTTGCTAATTGAAAAAATAATTATTTAAATTTTAATATAAAACTAAAATTACGAACATCGTTGATTACACTTACTGGGATAAAATCTCAGCCATTTATTTTTCGCTGGCTTTGGTAAATCTGCACCAGTACTCTCCCACCACACCGAAATGCAAACAGAGACCAATTAACAAAACCAACAAATGAAAATTAATGATCTTCCACTCTTCTAGTCTCCTTCGTCCCTAATAACATCGATCCATAACTGTAGAAAAATCACCCTCTCTTCATCGATTTGATTTCCCCTTATCCCAACATTTCATCTTCTTCGTGTCTTCAGCACCCCTAATTTTTTTTCTTCATCTTCTTCTCCTTCATCTGAACAGTTTCAATCTTTCTCTGTAAACCACCAAAAACACAGACCCATGGCAACATCGAACCAGACCCATCATTATCACCATCGAACATGCTGATTTACCCCTTCTCCTTGTAAACGGGTTGGGTTTTTCACGCTCTTCTTCAATAGTTCAGGTAATTAATTTAGGGTTTTTGTTTTTCTTTGTTGCAATTTAACTTTACCCCTTCTCTTTGTAAACGGGTTGGGTTTTTCACGCTCTTCTTCAATAGTTCAGGTAATTAATTTAGGGTTTTTGTTTTTCTTTGTTGCAATTTAACTTACACTAAAAAATTTTCACCTAACTTTCCCAATGTCAGGTTTTTTTCTGTCCTGTAGATCCATCTCGGTCACTTGTAACTCAAGAACACAGGTAACATTTTTTTTTTGATACTTTGAATATTGGTTTTAGGCTATTAATTCGATAATATAAGGGTTTATGAAATGTTTTTATCATGATCTATAACCTAATTATGCATGTTTAATTGAAAATTTATCAAAACCTCCAATTTAATTTTTAGGGTTATGGTTCATAAATTGAATGGCTTTAGGCTACTGGAGTAATGCTGGTAATTCATGTGTCTAGAAGAGAGTGATCGATGAAAATTATGCATCAGTTCAATTTCTTCACTTTCACTGAGATGTTTCATGCTGTTATAACTTGCTACCCTGTTGCTTCAACTTTTTACCCTGTAATGCTCTACTTCTATAATTTTTAAGTGTTACAGCAGCGTATGGATGCTGTTAAAATCTAGAGAGTCTAGCAACTGGTTAACCTGTGATGCATTTTCTTCTTCTGTAGCAGTCCAAGTGTTTCTTTTTTTCTTGCTGTGATTTGATTAAGCATGCTTGCAAAGTTTTAGTGTTGCCTTTTAGTCACAGTCAATCCAACTTACTAGGATGTGGTGGTTGCTGATTCGTGTAGATATTTTTTTAAAATATGCAATTATTAGTTTTAGTTGCAAAACTTATACGCACTTCTTTTCCTTGACAAAATTCAAATTTTGCGATCCTATTCATATTTCTAATATCATATAATTTTCTGGAATAATCCACCTTTTATTTTGCTGTGTTATGCAGGAGAAACCTCAACTATTTTAGGTTGTTCGAAATTAAAAACAGGTACCATTTGTTCAGACCACATTGTATTCACAAAGTTGTATTTATTGTGATAGATTCATAATTCTGTTTATCTGATTTATGCTCTTACAGGTCAAGGCAGCACACCAACTTCTCAAGACTATTCCACATAGCTATGGGAGTAGGAGGGTTGATGGAGTTCCTGTTTTCAGCAAACAAAATTAAGATATTGCAATAGCTACCAAAGACGGGATTAAGTGGTGAGTATTGATTCTCTTGTATCAAAATTTAAATATGCATATTTAAATTTTCAAGGCATAGGACTGTTTTTTTTATTTCCTTATTCAATTCCAGTTTGTATATTGGTTATATTCAATTAACTTTTCAAGGCATATGACTATTTTTTTCCTTTCCTTATTCAATTCTAGTTTGTATATAAAAAAATTGATTGAATGATTTTCTTTCATTAAATCTGATATTAAGTTTCTTTTTAGATGGAAATTATAAGACCAGAATGAAACCTGGAGATGACTAAATAATATATCAATTAACTACAAATTTATTTTGATTGTTGCTGGGAAGTCAGTAGTTCCTTGCTGTGAATTCTTAGTCCTGTACTGATTTTCTATTGATCTGACTTTTGGTTAGCTAGATTTATTTATAGCTAAGTTATTTATGCTATGCTTTTTGTACCTTGTTGTTATGCTCTTTGAACTAAAAGCATCTCATTGGAATTTCATTTTATGCAAAGGCTCGGTTTTGTAGAAAAATTATGACCTAACCATATAGATTCCTATTAAGTTATAGGTTTTAAGAGATAATAATTAGAGTAAATTATAATTTAGTCTATGTATTTTTTATGATTTTATAAGTTAGTCATTACGTTTTTGAAAACCATAAGATATAATATTTCATATTAAAGGATTTAATATTGAAAATTAATTTTCATATGAAACTCACTTCAAATCTGTTCTGAAATATGCTCTTTTAACCATGTTTTTTTTTTAAAAAAAGATTCTAACATTATGTGCTGGTGGGTGTTTCTTGGGTAGTTCTATGCTTTATTGATGTGCTCTTTCAGGAGTGGAGGTCTTAGAGTGTGGTGAGATGCTAATTTGGGGTCTATTTGGTTAGCAAGAAATGATGTGGTCTTTAATAATACTAAACCATATATGCTGAGATGAAATTTATTCTCGTATCTTTCATAGTGTTGCTAAGTGGGTGAGGTCTGTTCATGGTTCCTTGTTATAAATTAAATGTTAGTTATTTTGAAATTTCAAAATAACTTTGTAATCTTGTTCAAGATTGAAAATTTTTAGGTTAGATCTTAGAAGAAAAAAACTTGTTATGAGAAGACAATTGCCATGAAAATATAAAAACTAAATAGTACTTTAACTTGGATATTCTTTCTGTTTTTCATAGTTTAACTTATATTTGTTTTAAATACTAGCAATTGATATAGCTGGATGGGTTTAACATACTGTTTATGTTTTTTTATTTTTCCAGCAATTTGAATGGCTTATTGGATCACAATATAAATCAATAGAGTTGGCTAAGTCTGATTGGGTTGCAACAAGGAAATCTCCACCTTGGGCCATTGATTATTGGGGCTTAGGTAAGTCTATTTTGCTCCATTTTTTGATGGTTGCTTAATTAAATTATGCTTAATTTGTCTGCTGGGCATGCCTATTGTAATCTTTTCAATTAATTGGAACTCTGCTTTTCATTGGGATAAGATTATTCATAATTAAATTTATTTTTCTTGTAGATCCTAGTTTTGGAGGTTTATGTGAACATGATGTTGGGATTATATTCAATTAACTTTTCTGGGCATAGTACTGTCCTTTTTATTTCTGCTTTTACATATTGCTTCCTAAAGTTCATGTTTTTGGTAATTTTCCTCTTAAGAAGAATAAGAATAAGCTTCGGTCTTCTTTATTTAATTTCAAAACTATAAAGGCATTTAGACGCCCAAATCCCATTTTGATTATTTGGTTAGACAATATAAATCAATGACGAGGCAGTTTAGAACTTTGGTTGGGTAGTTCAAAAAAAACCCTTTCATGTTTAAACCAACTTTAATTATTTTTAAGGTTGATTAATGGGTTGTCCAAACAAATAATAATTAATGCTTTTTGAAACTCATGAACTGTATTTTTTAGCGGCAAAACCATTGTAATTAAAATATAATATTATAGTGTTTATATATTAAAAAAATCTGAAATTAAATTAAATTAAATTAATAGTTTACTCCAATAATTAAAAAGGAAAAGGATAAATAACAATATTGTTTAAATTTGGATTCAATTAATAACCTATTAGAATTCATATATTTCAAATAAATTTTTGAATCATCTAATTGAATTCAATTTAAATGCTTAAAATATTTTAAATAAATATTGCATTTTTTTACCCACAAAACAAGCCATTAAGTAAAATTACCATGTTAAAATCATATTTCTCTAATTAAAATATAATATTATAGTGTTTATATATTAAAAACATCTGAAATTAAATTAAATTAAATTAATAGTTTACTCCAATAATTAAAAAGGAAATGGATAAATAAAAATATTGTTTAATTTTGGATTCAATTAATAACCTATTAGAATTCATATATTTCAAATAAATTTTTGAATCATGTAATTGAATTCAATTTAAATGCTTAAAATATTTCAAATAAATATTGCATTTTTTTACCCACAAAACAAGACATTAAGTAAAATCACCATGTTAAAATCATATTTCTCTAATTAAAATATAATATTATAGTGTTTATATATTAAAAAAATCTAAAATTAAATTAAATTAATAGTTTACTCCAATAATTAAAAAGGAAATGGATAAATAACAATATTGTTTAATTTTGGATTCAATTAATAACCTATTAGAATTCATATATTTCAAATAAACTTTTGAATCATGTAATTGAATTCAATTTAAATGCTTAAAATATTTCAAATAAATACTGTATTTGTTTACCCACAAAACAAGCCATTAAGTAAAATCACTATGTTAAAATCATATTTCTTTAATTAAAATATAATATTATAGTGTTTATATATTAAAAACATCTGAAATTAAATTAAATTAAATTAAATTAATAGTTTACTCCAATAATTAAAAAGGAAATGGATAAATAACAATATTGTTTAATTTTGGATTCAATTAATAACCTATTAGAATTTTAATATTTCAAATAAATTTTTGAATCATGTAATTGAATTCAATTTAAATGCTTAAAATATTTCAAATAAATACTGTATTTTTTTACCCACAAAACAAGACATTAAGTAAAATCACCATGTTAAAATCATATTTCTCTAATTAAAATATAATATTATAGTGTTTATATATTAAAAAAATCTGAAATTAAATTAAATTAAATTAATAGTTTACTCCAATAATTAAAAAGGAAATGGATAAATAAAAATATTGTTTAATTTTGGATTCAATTAATAACCTATTAGAATTCATATATTTCAAATAAACTTTTGAATCATGTAATTGAATTCAATTTAAATGCTTAAAATATTTCAAATAAATACTGAATTTTTTTACCCACAAAACAAGACATTAAGTAAAATCACCATGTTAAAATCATATTTCTCTAATTAAAATATAATATTATAGTGTTTATATATTAAAAAAATCTGAAATTAAATTAAATTAAATTAAATTAAATTAATAGTTTACTCCAATAATTAAAAAGGAAATGGATAAATAAAAATATTGTTTAAATTTGGATTCAATTAATAACCTATTAGAATTCATATATTTCAAATAAATTTTTGAATCATGTAATTGAATTCAATTTAAATGCTTAAAATATTTCAAATAAATACTGAATTTTTTTACCCACAAAACAAGACATTAAGTAAAATCACCATGTTAAAATCATATTTCTCTAATTAAAATATAATATTATAGTGTTTATATATTAAAAAAATCTGAAATTAAATTAAATTAAATTAAATTAATAGTTTACTCCAATAATTAAAAAGGAAATGGATAAATAACAATATTGTTTAAATTTGGATTCAATTAATAACCTATTAGAATTCTTATATTTCAAGTAAATTTTTGAACTCATTTAATTCTTGTCTAGAACTCCTTGACAGCCTCTTCATAGCAATTTCTTGTCCATCTTCTAGCTTACCCTAAAAGAAAATGTTTATAAAATACCAATTACATATAGCTATGTGGTACATATTTTATTTTAAATGATTGTTTAAGTACTAGTAGTTAAAGAAGTATGTTTATTTATAAAAATACTTATTGGTGTTATCATGTTAATTAGATTAACATGGATGATCGATCGTGGATGTATCGTCGTCTTATGGATGGTCGTTTTCGTCCTGAATACATTACAAGTGTTAGAAGATTTATCAATTTTGTCTTTTCAATTGATAAAAATATATCTAGGGGGAAAATTAGATGTCCTTGTGTGAGGTGCAAAAATCAAAAGTTTTTAAAGGAAGATGATGTTTGTAAGCATCTATTGACAAAAGGTTTTTTACCTTGTTATGAAAATTGGACTGTACATGGGGAGCCTTATGTCGCACAACCAATATTGGCTGGACCTTCATCGATTGAAATTAGTCATGTTGTGAATGATGTTTGTCTAGAAAATCCATATAGGAATCTGGTCATGGATGCAATGGTGGTTGGTGATGCATATTATAATGATAATGTGTCTAGTCCTGAGGTAGCAGAGGAACTTTCAAATCCGGAGGCAACTAAATTTTTTCAGCTTTTGAAAGCTGCGGAGGAGCCTTTGTGGGATGGGTGTACCAAGCAATCCAAATTATCTACTTGTGTACAATTGTTTAATATGAAGTCAACTTTAAATTTGACTCAGACTGCCTTCAACAAGTTTATTGATTTTACAAAAAGTTGCATGCCTAATGATAAAAATTTGGTATCCAATTTTTATGATGCCAAGAAATTTATGCGGCCACTTGGACTTGGTTATGAGAAATATGATGTGTTTCCTAATTACTGTATGCTATACTATGGAGTAGATGCTATGAAAATAAATTGTGATTTTTATGGAAGTTCACGATACAAACCTAAAAATCCAACTAGTAAAGGTTCCAATAAAGCAGAGAAGCAACTTCGATACTTTCCCTTGACACCAAGGCTTCAGAGACTGTTCATGTCTCCATATCATGCCAAAGATATGACATGGCATCATTTTCATACGTCAGATAATGGGGTTATGGTGCACCCATCTGATGGGGAGGCATGGAAGGAGTTTAATCGTGTCCACTTAAGCTTTGCATCAGATCCGAGAAATGTTCGGTTAGGGTTATGCACTGATGGGTTTTGTCCATTTGACATGTCTTCAAATACATACTCTTGTTGGCCAGTAATTGTTACTGTTTATAATTTGTCTCCGTGGAAGTGCATGACTAGACCATTCATGTTTTTGACAATGATGATTCATGGGCCAAAGAATCCAGGGAAAAAGCTTGATATTTTCCTAAGACCTTTGATTGATGAGTTAAAGAATTTGTCGTCTGTTGATGTTGAAACATATGATGTATACAGAAAGGAAAATTTCCAATTAAGAGCAGCTTTAATGGGGACCATTAGTGACTTTCCAGCATATGGCATGTTATTTGAGTGAAGTACTCATGGAAATTTGTCTTGTCCTTATTGTATGGAGCATAGCAAGGCTTTTAGATTAAAAAATAGAGGGTAAGGTATAATTTTTTATTGTCATCAACGATTCCTACCCATGAACCACCCATATAAATGTCAATCTGATAAGTTTTTGAAAGGAGTAGTTGAAAGGGTCCCTCCTTTACCTCGTCCATCTGGTTTCGAAATGTTAAACGAAGTGTCCAAGTATACTAAGGGACATAATGGAAGTTCATCATGTAATGATAAAATTCCTGGCTTTGGTGTTAGACACAATTGGGTGAAGAAGAGCATTTTCTGGGAGCTTCTATATTGGCATACAAATTTGATTCATCATAATCTTGATGTCATGTATATTAAGAAAAATGTCTCTGACAATATTTTTTATAAAGTAATGGATTGTCCTAATAGAAGCAAGGACAATTTAAATGCTAGGTTGGATATTCAATTGTATTGTAAGAAGCCAAATTTGCATTTGCAACAAGATATAAGTGGTCGGGTTTACAAACCTAAAGGTACTTATTGTCTACACAAGAAACAACAACAAGAAGTTTTGTCATGGATGAAGGAATTATCATTTCCTGATGGTTATGCTTCAAGCATTTCACGATGTGTGAAAGAGGCACAATGTAAGGTTTCGGGGATGAAGAGTCATGATTGTCATGTCTTCATTCAAAGACTTCTTCCAACTGCTTTCCGACCTTACTTACTTAGGCCACTGTGAGAGGCATTAACTGAACTGTCTGTATTTTTTTGAGATATTTGTACAACAAATTTAAATGCCCAGCACATGGAGTTAATACAGATGAATATAATTGAAATAATTTGCAAACTTGAAAGGATTTTTCCTCCATCCTTCTTTGACTCCATGGAACACTTGACGATACATCTACCTTACGAGGCAAAAGTTGGTGGACTAGTTCAATATTGATGGATGTATCCATTTGAACGGTATGTTTTCATACCATGTTAATTTTATTCCCTTTTTATTTTAAAAAATAAACTAATATTAAGAAATGATATAGGTATATGTTTTATTTGAAGAAGAAAGTGACCAATAAAGCTAAAGTTAAGGGTTCCATATGTGAAGCATACTTGATTGATGAAATCACCAATTTTGCATCTCATTATTTTGGTGATGATGTGCAAACAATTTGGAATCGAGTTCCACGGAATGATGATGGTGGCCTTAACATTGTAGATTGATGTCTCTCTATTTTTTCCTATCCTGGGAAAAAATTATCCAAAAGATTTTATAGAAGACAATTGTCACATGCTGAAATGCAAATTGCGCATAACTATGTGATATTCAATCGTCAAGAACTTAAGCCTTATTTAGAGTAAGTATGAAATATTATTTTGTACTTAATTTATAATAATTTATTATTAACTTTAACATTTGAAAATTTTAGGCAATGTCGTCAAGAGTTAAAGTCACAACAACCATATGCAAGTGATGTTGAAATTGAAAAATTATGCGAAGAGATCTTTCCAAATTGGTTAAAAAATAATGTAAGTATTCATAAGTATTTATATTTTATGTCAATTAGTTACTTTAAAAATATTACTAATCTCTTTTAAATCACTATTTCTTATGAAGTTTACTATTATGCTAGGTGGAATACCAATGTAACGGAATTGGAAATCAACTCTTTGGACTTGCTATGGGGCCTTCAACTTCAGTGAAATGTTATAATGGGTATTATGTGAATGGTTTTAAATTTCATACTCAAAGTTATGGGCGTTTTAAAAAGACAATGAATAGTGGAGTTTGTGTGAAGGGAAGTTGCTATGATGATAATAAACGTGATTATTATGGAATGCTTAAAGAAGTTGTTCGGCTCAAATACTTGGGGAGTAAGTGCAAGTTATTTATGTTTAAATGTAATTGGTATGATACAAAACTGAGGGATTAGAGTGCATCGTTCGAATGGTTTGGTTGAAATCAAGCATACATCTCGACTACACGGAAATGAAGATTTTGTGTTAGCACAACAATGTCAACAAGTCTACTATACATATCTGCCTGGTAATAAATCATCTGAATGGTGGACGGTTATTAAGACAACTGCTAGAAGTTGTTATAATGTTGACGTGGGTGAATTTATTGAAGATGCCAATAATGTAAGATCATTTGATGTTGATCAATCAGATGAGATTTATCAACCATGTCGAGTCCTTCCTACCCAAACACTTGATGATCAAAATATACTTGTTGAATCATCTTATTATGAAGAAATCGGTCAACATGAATTGCTTCAACTTGACATAAATTGGGGAAACAATGAAGAAAAAGAAGAACAAGAAGATGATGATGATGGTGATGGTGATGGCGATGGTGACGAGGATGATTCTTATGGTGGTGATGATGACGACGACGACAAAAACATGGTTTTGTGTGATGATGATGACATGGTTAGGAGTGATGATAATAATGAGTAACACAAGTTAATTATATTTCATAGTAAATGTAATGGATTATTTTTTTTTATATGTATGGATGATTTCATATTATTTGACAATGTTTAGGCTTTCAATGTTTTTTCTTTATTATTTTATTGAAGTGTGTGTTATGGATGACATTACATATATCATTTTCATTGACCTTTGAAACCATTTCTAACATTTCAAGTATCAATCTTTAAATTGTGATTCTGATGTTATAGTTTATTTTGTGATTTGTCTTCTTGCTCATAGATGCTGGAGCATGAATGAAAGGGTTCTTCCTACTTAATGTTTTGATTTATAGGAACAAACATTAAGGTAAGCATACTCATAATTTTGATTTCTGCTTAATGAATTATTTAGATTTAGATTTTTATTATTGTTTGTGTTAATTGGCTTTTGACAATATAAACTTCATGGCTGATTTTTATTATTGCAAGGAATGCTTAATGAAATGGTCTTGATGTTATTTATATATTTGTTGTTGTTACAGTAATTATTTTATTTGAAGTATAATATTTTTTGAAGTTATGGCTATTAAGTGGACAATCCATACTGATTTTGAACATCATAAACTGGTTATTGTTTGTAATGAATTGGAAAACAAATGAGATTTAACAGTTTTTTTTTCATTCTAGTTATGACAGTCTTGGGAAAATATCTGTGAATTTTTTGTTCCTGATAGTTTAACTATGAGCTAATTTATTGTTATGCTGTATATATTCATATGATAATGTATATGTTTTTTCTGGTTTTTAGCATGCCTCGACGAGGATCCATATTAGATTCTAGAAGTGATAGGTCCACTTCAAGGAGTGACAAGTCCACTTCATCCAAATCATTTCAAACTACATCAAGGCATAATAACAAAGGATCCACATTTCATCAACCTGTGTATCAAAACGCAAATGAGTATTATATAACTACTTTGAGGAGTACACATCCTCCTTAACATGATTATGGGAGGGTTGAAGCATATCAATATTGTGAGGGCTTTCGCTTCTAAGATTTGCTTCAAACTCAAGAAGGTTTCCCTCGAGATAACCAACTTGTTTATGGAGGACACCTTATTCATATAGGAGTTATGGGAGAGTTGATGATGATGATGTGAACATTAGAGATGAAGATGAGGGAGACGATAGTAATGAGAGAGGTGTATGTGATGAGGATCCAGATGGTGTGCCATCAAACCACGGTTCAACATCTTCTCCATACAATTATGATCAAAATGTTAAAAGGAAGGGTTTTGACACACCAATAGATCCAATTACAAGAAAAAAAAGAGCTTTGTTTTTATGGAACAACAGAGTAAGTTTAAACTTTTAAAAACTAACTTATTAAGGTTATATTTTCAGGTATGAAAAAAATTACTTATTATTGTGAAATTATTTATTTACTATAAGTTTGTTATTATATATTTTCAGGTTTAACAATGCATCGTGTGGACGTGCAATCGAAGATATTTTGAGGTCCAATTTTAAGGGAGCATGGCACTCTTGGGAAAAAGTAGATTCAATGTGCAGGGATGAACTCTTTAAAGAGTTTAAGGTAAGAACCAACACTAATTGCCATATTCTTTTCAATTTTGATCACTTTAATATAGCATTATGAAAATTATGAACTGAATAGCTATAGAAGTGTGCTGGTAATTGTCTTGTTATTTATAACCATAAATTATTAACTGAATAGCAAGTACTGATTTGTGTTCTAATTTGTTCTTATTTCTTGTTTACTCTTTAATATCATTTAATTTCTTTAGTTATTACATCATTTTGCAAATTCGGAACAAGATAACACAATATGATTAATTATTTATATAATTTGAAATTTTGTGCACTCTTTTTACTTGGTATATATATTATTTGGTAGAAAAAATATTTCTTTCCTGAGAAAGATGAGTCGATTGTTCGTAATATTTGAGAAGATAAGGCTAGGATAGCTTTGAATCAACAATTGACACGAGCTCGCAAGAAAGCCATGTCAAAAGAAAACACTACAAATATTATAGATTGTCTTGATAAAGGTCCTGCCTGGATAAACAATGATGACTGGAATCAAATGATCAAAGATGTTTGGTCCACCCCTGAATTTCAAAGGAGATCTGAATCTGCTAGGAGGAATCGATTAACCAAAACAGATGGCAAAATAAGCACTCATTCTGGAGGAACAGTGTCATTTGCATCATATCGAGCTAACATGGTAAGGATTTTTTTTTAATGCTTAAGATAATAAATTAAAATTTCTATATTTATCTTTTATAATATTTATTAATCTTGAAAGCAAGAGGAAGCTGGTGGAAAAGAACCTCCATGGGATGATGTCTTTTCAGCTTTGCATCAAAGTACTAAGCAGTCTGGTAGCTTCGTCGACA
>Ga0325402_1000556_pt1 | contig 26660 bp, 12 predicted proteins | sample PopdelMetagenome_22_FD_207212 | JGI IMG/M metagenome (GOLD analysis project Ga0325402, IMG submission 207212) | Populus deltoides microbial communities from Bellville, Georgia, United States - Xylem-PdKOR-R3 | ecosystem: Host-associated > Plants > Phyllosphere > Stem > Wood/Secondary xylem... | reverse complement strand
TAGTTTATTAAATTAAGAATTGTTTTCAATTTCATCCCCAATTAATATTTTCACCTATTATATTTATTTTCTATTCTTTTAATTATTATTTTTTTAGATGGTTTTTGCAATTTTATTTTCGCAGTTTCACCATTCTTTAGTTTTTTTTCCTGTTAAATCAAATCAAATCCTTTTTTTATTATTATATTTTTTTAGATTGATTTTTGTTTTATTTTATCCTCCAACGTTTAACTAGCCAGGTGTTTAGCTTCTTAGTTGAGTTCGAGTTTAAATTTAACGGTATGTGGGTTTAAGAGATTAACCCTGGTTTGTTATTTTTAATTCAATTTTTATGGTATTTGTTTTGTCATTTTGAAATTAATACGAGTTGCCTTGTTTTTTTTCTTTGTTGAATTTAGCTTTTCTAAAGGAATTTTGTTTTTAAATTAAGTTAAATGAATTGATTTTATCATTCAATATTTAATTTTCTAGGTGTTGATCTTATTGGTTGAGCTCAGGTTAAGAATTTAATGAATTGCAGAATTAAGAGTTTAACCCGGGTTTACAAGGTTCACTCGGGCTTGCTTTTTTTTTAAGTTCTTTTTTTTCTTCATATTTCATCCTCCACCATTCTTTTTTACTTTTTTTTCCTATTGGATTTATCTTTCTATTTAAAATAACAAAGGCTAGCTTGAGTTTTTTTTTCAGTCTTTGTTAAATTTTGTTTCTTTAAAAGAAAATTTATTTTTTAATAAAATTAAATTTATTGATTTTATCCTTTAGCATTTAATTTGAAACAATATCTGAAGGAGTTTTGTTTTTTTTATTAATTTTTTTATAAATTAGTTTTTTTTGTTTACATCTTTTTTATAGAGTTATCAGGGTATATTTATTATAGATTTACTAGATTTGACTCAAGTCACTTACTAAAATCTTATATTTTTTTTAAAAAAATTGCATCATTTTAATATTTTTTCTGCAATGAAAAAAAAAAAAAACAGTATGCCGGACCACCTATCAGATCTTTCTTTTGAATGAATTTACCTTTGGGGCGACAAACTGCAAACCGTACGATAGATGGAAGGAGGTGTTCCCCTCTAAATATTTTAGGTGGTGGTATGGTTAGAGCCCAATCACACCCAAGCCTGTCAAGCCTGTAATGGAAACCAAAAATCTTAAACTCAGGTTGAGAAGCCCAAATGAAAACCAAGGCTGAATTGGCCCACTTCATCCATTCTATACAATTGACAAGATGGTATTATGCTACCAGAGAAGATAGGTCGTAAAACATTTTATTTTGTTTGATATATATAATACATTAGCGACGGAGATTTTTTTTTTCTCTTTTTATAATTCGATGAGTTTGCAAATTGGAAAATTGTCGGAATTTTTTGGGATTTTTGCTATGTTCTTTTAATCAAGTTAATGATATGGTATTTTATACAATAAGTATTTTATATGCGAGTTTTAGCATATACAATTGACAAAAATGGTTAGTCTTTATATTTGTGAATTCGTAAACTAATTATGTAGCAAAATCAATAAAACTTAATGAACATCGAACATGCACAATTGGTATTTGCTCTTTTTTTCTTTATTTTATTTCATATATTTATGTAAATGATAATACCTTTTTTGCTGTATCAGTTAAATCAAAAATAATTATCTAATAATATTTTTTCTGTAATATTTTTCCGTGTTCATATTATGTAGGGGACAATCTCTATTCTTTTTAATTTTCCTTTAGATTAAATTAATAAAAAAATTCTGCATAATTTATATAAAAAAATAGGTTAAATATTAGTTAAATTAATGCATGATATCGGTGATTGTTGCCTCGTTTATATTTAACCATTCTGTGAAACCTAGAAAAATGTCCACACGAAGCATGCAAGAGCCGAAGATGGGAAAGGAGATACCTGTTTTCTTTTTGATAAGCCTATAGACCATATTATTAGAAACATCAGCTTGAAAACAAAAGGGAGAAAGAGGAGAAACAAAAGCAAACTGCAGAGGTGGAGAAGCCGCAGAACAAACATCATTTAAAAGAGAAAAAATGTTCCTAAGAACCTAGTAAACCTATAATGATGTTCCAAAATTCAATATGATCAGGAATAAGGTTATTTAGTATTTGGATGGTGATTAATCAGATATTCATGTCAATATTTCCTTCTCCATAGCCCATGAAGTCTAAAATTGATGGTAGAAGTTTTGATGCTTACAAAATAGTCTTTATCAGTGGGACTAAAAAGCCTTTAAATGATAGAGTCAAAAAGTTTAAGTGGAGATGATAATAAATGAAAGAAAGAGCTTTAAATTATAAGAACAAGAATGTTTGTTCTTAATTTTGTATGATTGATGCTCTAAGGACTAACATATATAAGTTTGGAGAGTATGAAAAGTGAACCTTTTACTTCAGAGGTTGAGAGGATATTTATAGCCTCAAACCTTGTAATCTTCAAGGAGTAGAAAGACTGGAAAGTCATTAGCTCTTGATGTCATTAATGAGGGATAAATATTCCTTACACATAATTAATAAAAGATAAATATCTCTTACATATCATTAATAAGATGTAAACATGGTAGGCCATTGGGAGATCTTTTATACACCTACAAGTGTAGGGAGATAATTATTTCTAACATGAAAGTATCATGTCAATAATCTTAAGAAAAAACTTTATGGTCCTAATATGGATTTTTAAGATCGACTAGGTTAGGCGTGTAGCCAAACCTAAAAGAAATGAATCTTCATACTTATCAGAACCATAACACCTTGGATTAAGCTCATGGTTGAACCCAAGTGTATTGGGTCTTATATCTTGCCAGACCTATGGTGACGGTTTGGCTTGTGGCTGAGCCCAAATATGTTGGGTCTGGCATCTTATAAGACACATGATGATTTAGGCTCGACTCATGGCTGAACCCAAATATGTTAAGTCTGGGAAGATATTAGACACACGGTAACAAGGGCTCAACCACTAGTTACACCCAAGTTTATTGGGGCATCTTGCCAGACTCACGATGTCTTGGGCTTAACTTAATGTTGAACTCAAGTGTATTGAGTGTGGCATCTTACTAGACTTACAGTGACTTAAGCTCAGCTTATGACCAAGCTCAACTCAAGTGTATTGAGTGTGGCATCTCGTATCCTGCCAGACCCATATTTGATTAGGTTAACACCTTATTATGGGTTTGAGCTCTTTTAAAGCACAAAAATATTGGGTAACAAAATACTAACTCATCAGTTATCCCCCAAATATTTATGCATTTGATACAAAAGAATTGAAAAGTCTCTTGGAAGACAATTGGTTAGGTTTGTCTTGTCTCCCATAAAGAAGAGGAGCCTTTCCATATGGATTTTAAATGTTGTCATGGGGAGGCAAAATAAATCTTATTGAGAAGACTATTTAGCGGCGTGTAATCAATGCAATAGGTGTTTAGCCTTCCTAGGGTTATAATGGAAAGCCACATGTCTTTTATTCATTGCTAAGAGTAGAAGGCGATGATGTCTTTTTTTTTAATTTTGCCAAATTTCTTTCTTAAACTTCCTATAATCGAAGCTTTAAATGAGAAGAATAGTTCTCTCTGTTTTTGCAAAAGAATTGTTTCCTAGGTAAGCACAAAATATACTAATATCTTCTTTCTTATTTTAAATTTTCTTAAGAATGACATATAGAAAAATCATGGGAATTACATCTCCTGAGAAAGATTTCAGTTTCAGATCTAAAACTAGAAGTGCTTGCTAGGGATCTACAACCATTAGAATAATGATGCTGCTCAACTGATGCAACCATATTATTTGATAGTTTCACCCACATTTAACTAGTGTTTTACCTATGTTTGATATATGAAATGACTTGATATTCTTTGTTTTATGTTTTGAAGGCACTTTTGGATGAAAGATGCAAAACAGAGTAAATTGGAGGTAATTTGATGTAATTGGCAGATTTGACCTTCAGTTGATGTTTTATGCACATCGTGAGCTCTAGAGGTTAAAATGAAGTGCTTTCAATGGCATTAAAAAGCTAACATCCATACCTTTTTGGATATCTAAGACAAGAAAATAAAATAAAAAAAGCATTGAAATTGTAGACTTCAAATTCAAATTTTGCAATTTGTAAGTGTTGACCTTCGACCATTCCGACTTGAATATCTGGAGCTAAAAGTCCAATTCATGCAAACTTAATTGTTTTGGATTCTTGACTCAAAGGACTACCAATGCTCCAAATTGCAGCAAAAAACGATGTTATATTAGGGAAATATGATTTTTCAAAGATGACAACTGAATTCTGCTAGCAAACAGGTTTCGTTAAAAAACGAGTCCAAATTACATTCCGAAGCATCTAAATCAATATCCAAGTTTTTATTTCAGTAATTTAGCTCTTCTAAGTCAAAGCTTGAAGATTTCATGCAAGACTATTTCTCCTTTTTTAGAAAATTAGTTATTGAAGTACTTAAATATAAACTGTCTACTTAAGGGAGGATTATTTTTAAAATAGAGACTAGGGTTTTCTAGGATTAAAAAGAATAAGAGAAGAGAAGGGGGGCAACCAACCAAGAAGAGAAAACACTTCATTCCTCTAAGAAACCCGAAATCATGCATTCCTCATTCTTTTTGATTAGTTGTTCAACAAACATGCAACGCTAAACTCTTTTTCTTGGTTGCAAGGACACAGAAACCTTTGAATTTCAATAACTATGAGATTTATTTTACCTTTTCTTTCCAGTTTGTATGATGAATATGTTTGTTCTCTATGCTTATTCTTCCTATGATTGTTTATTTTAATTGTTAGATCGGACTCTAAGTTATTATTGTAGACAATCTATTGCTAAGTTTGATATCAAAACCAAAGTTGTGGCATATGAACTTGTGAAACAACTGAGTTTAATAATTGTGGCGGATCTACGTTATTAATCTTAAGGAGAACATTCAATCAAATCAAACATAGACTGCGGACAATAATGTTTTCTTGATTAATCAATTTATCTATTTCTTAAGGCTGCCATTGAATTAAATTACTAGTGCGGACATTGTGGTTGCTTGATGGTTAGGGTTAGTTATACAATAGATCCGTTAACTAACCAATGTTAAGAAGAGATAAATATTCAGAATATAAACTTATATCTCATTTCTATGATTAGTTCTGATTTCTATATGTGGACGTTTACTTGTAACCAAGGTTTGTTCTATTGATTATTTTTTTTTATCTTATTTAATTTCGATTGATAGTTTTCTATTTTCTTTTGCTTTAGCCTAGATAACGTTCAAAGCCCCCCAAATTGTATATCATCTAGCATAAAAATCTGACTTGAACCTTCCTTGTGGGATCGACCCCTTGCTTGCTCTATACTATCTTGTGTGTTGTGTTTTAAGCTAGGGTAATTAATTTGTGCAACTGCGACATCGTAACATTAACCCTCTTCTACTAAAAAAGGAGATGAGACTTTCCCCCAAAGGGTTCCAAACCTTAGGGTACAATTAAGATTACTTAGGACACCTTTGAATAAGGCAAATGCACAGTGTCCTATAAATAAGTGACCTTGGCTAACTCTAAACAACTAGGGAATTTTATGGTCTTGTTACCGAAGGCTAGTGATCGTGTTACCTAGGTCACTAATAAGCTTGTTAAGGACAATTTCATCATTAATGCCCTCATATGCATGTATGAGTTTGGGTACTCATTTTCCTTACAAAGGTTTGTAAGTGATCTTCCATATCAGGAGGTCTCAAGATTCCAACTTCAACCTCAATTATGCTGGAGGTTGTCTCCTAATGAAAAAGGAGAAGAATCTTTATCGACTCTGATTTTGATGTACAAGTGATCCCTTTGCCAACTAGACTGGTCCTCATGCTCTTTAAGTCCTCAAGTCAGGTGCCTTATGTCGTGGGGTTGGAGGACTTCTTCTTGAGGTTAAACCTGGATCGTGCTCTCTTAGCTTTCTCAACCTAAGTTTGGAAGACATGAGCAAATAAAGACTTTCTTTAAGGGAGGGTTACCCTTGGGCTTGAAGGATTAAAGGTGATGAACACCTTGGACAGACTCCTGAGTTTTCCCTCTGATGTTAGAGCGTTGATAGATCCCAACTACTAACACTTTAGTTATTACTAGGCACATGGCCTTTCGGGTATGCATAATCCTTAAGAAATTTCCTTTTTCTCATGTATTGATTAATTTTAAGGACTTGGATTACATTTTCCTTTTTTATTGTTTAGAACTTTATGATGTATGCCTATTCAAAAAGTTGATGGTCTAAAGAGAGTAGGGCAATGAAAATAGCTATTGAGAAGTAGTGTGCTGATACCACAGGGGTGTGCAAGTTAAGGAAGGATAATGTTGTTCAGAATGCTAAGATAAAAACTCTTAAGGCTGCTTATGCTCAGCTACAAGCGAAAGCTGAAAGCATAGGCCTACCTAGGGGTGATCATTTTCGGTTCGATTCGGTTTTTACCTATAAAATACAAGTAAACAGAAATTTTGAAAAAAAAAACGAAACCGGTTCAAAACTGGCCGATTTCATTTCGGTTCAGTTTTGTTTTTTATGTTAAAAACTGAAACCCAATCGACCGGTTTTGATTCGTTTTGGTTTGGTTATTTTATAGTAAAAACCGAAAAAAAACATTGTTTTTTTTGTTTAGTTTTTTTCGGTTTGGTTTAGTTCGATTCGGTTTTTCAGTTTCAAGCTTACAAAACCGAACCGAACCAAATATATTTTAAATATTCTAAATGGTTTAATCAGTTTTTTTTCATGGTTCGATTTCTCGGTTATTTTTTTCAGGTTTTCTTGGTTTAATTGATTTTTCAGTTTTTTTGTTCACCCCTTAGCATACCTCTCGGAGTCTATTAAAGAGAAGTTTGGGGAGGTATACAGTCGAATAGACTCTCTAGAGAGAGAGGTAGCTGAGTTCAAGAATGCAGTTGTTACCTATTTTTAGGGCCCTATATAAACAAAAAAAAATTCCGAAAAAAGGAGACGAGAAAATACAAAAAAACAAAAAAATATTGGAAGAAAATAGAAAAATATATATCAGTGAGAAGAATATACCAGAATAGCCAGGAAATTGACAAAGACTAATAGGGGAGGATCAAAATATATAAAATAGGAAATTTTAACAACGCATTTTCGATTAATGAAGGCCTTATTGACAAAGAAAATTCAATTTGAGAAAAATTCAAAATTGTATGTTTAAGGACTCAATTTGAATTTTTTAAAGTTTAATTGAATTTATTAAGGGCTTAATTTCAAGAAAATTGATTCTTGAAGTCAATTTTGGCTTTCATTGGAAGAAATTAAAGTTTAGGGGTTGGATTTCAATTTTTAAGAGTTAATTTGGTCATATTAGTGGCTCAATTGCATAAATATTGAAGTTTAATGGGTAATTAGGGACTTAATTGAACAAATCAGAAACCAAGGACTCACTTGTAAAACATACAAGACTCTAAGGTTTGAAATTATTGCAATCAAGGGTTTAATTAAAAGAAATTTAAAGTTTGAAGGTTGACTAAGGGTCTAATTGAAGAATTTCATGACCAATGACCAACTTGTAAAAAGCTCATGACTTCGAGAACTAAAATTATTAAAATCAGAGGCCAAAGTAAAGAAAATTAAAAGTTTGATAGCTGTCTAGGGGTTCAATTGAACAAATCAAAAACCAAGGATGAAATTGTAAAAGCTGCTCGAATTTAGGGATGGCAATTAAGTTTGGTGAGAGTGAGATTGCAAGAAATTTAGATTTCATAAGGTAATTAATTATAGGTGGAATTAAAAGAAATTGGAGGATTAGGGATTAAATTGAAGTTAACCAAATCTCATATTAAAAACCTTAATTTGTAGGGTTTAGCCTAAACAACGCCTTTTTCGGCTATTATGCATCCCTTTCTTCAACCGAAGAGGCTGATCAAGTTATAACATTTAGGCGAATGAATGTAGCATCTCCAATCACCTAAGGGTCTCCAACCACCACCATGTGACAGAGGAGGTTTCCTTCCACAAGGTTTTGCCACATTTACTCGACTTTTATACCTTACCTGCCTCATGAAAGTCCTTAACTTCTTGTCCCAAATCAGCCTTGACTGTTTCAGAAAAATTCGACAGTGTTGAATCCAACTTTGGATCGACTGTAAGGAAGCTACATACCACTAAATGAAGTGTGGCTTGTAATTAGTTGGAGAATAACACCTCCTTTATAATGTCTATGGTTTGTTTTGCTCCAACAAACCCCTATTGTCCACGATTAATTCATAGAATATGAACCTTTAATTAGCCATTTATGACCAAACTTCAACTACTAAGTTCCCAACAAGAAAGAAAGAACAAACATTTCTTTGAAAAAGAGATCCTCTATAACTTAGTTTTAAAAAACCACCCAAAATCCACAAATGGTTTCCCAACCACATGTCTTAAGAGGCTATAAAAAAGCAAAATAAAAATCACCAGAAAAGGATTGAAGGGAAGAGAGATGAGAATCCAAGGAAGAAATTGCTATTTATTTTGCAAGGTAAACCTCTCAAGTTTGATGAGGGTGGAGCTTAATGAGCACACCCCCTTCCATCCCTTTTTAATCCATGTTATAACTATTATTTGATAGTTTAATGTTCATATTTCTTCCTTTAATATGTTAATGTTTGAATTAAGATGCATTTCTGTCTATTTTGGATTAATAAAATATATATGCTCATTTTCAGATAATGCATAGTTTGTCATGTTATGATTTTTATCTTAATGATGAAAGTTTGTTTTAGATTTTTTTTTGCTAAGATTTGATTTTATTTTGGTTATTTTTAGGATGTTTATTCAATCATTTTGAATGTGTTTTTAGGTTTGCATTTTTTTATTGGTTAAGTATTTTTTTTTTGTTAGAGCTGTCTTAAGTTTATTTATTTTTAGTCTGGAGTGGTGTTGGATTAATATTTTTAGCTTATTAGATTTCTAGATGTATTTGTTATGGGGGTTTGAGTATGCACTGTTGCATTTGATTCTTGTGTTTTATGAATGTTTTTCTTATGTTTGTAGAAGTTTATGCAAGTATGTCTAAGTTAGGGCTGCTAAGTTTAAGTCTATTTTCAGGGTTTTATAACATTTTCTAGGCTTGTACTTTGGTTTGATGCATTTCCTGGGTTTGTTCTATTTTCTGGGATTGACATTCAAACATTCATTCATTAAACTTGCCTCAAGTACTAGTTTTAGGTTCTGTTTTATTATGTCTTTGGTATCCAAAGTTTAATGGGTCATCATACGTTTACAATCTAGGTTTTGATTGAACTAAAACATGTGTTTTAGTGTTTTAATCTTAGGTTTTCGTCTCAATGGACCGAAACTTATGAAGACAAGATTGCTCTCTATGCTTTGTAATTGTTGAGTTTGGTCGCGTGATTTTTTATCCTTGCATGATTTGTAAGCTTTTCATGCCTTTTATTTGACAAGATCTGGCTTGATTTGGGAGTTATGTTTCTGGATTCTCTTTGGTTGTTCTTCATGAAACCATGTGTTTGATCTTCGTTGTTTTTGTTTTGGGTCGTGTTTGTGGGCTTAGGCCCCAGGCTAGGAAGCCCAACCCATATGTTTTTGTTTTGGGTCGTGTTTGGCATGCCCATCTTTTGCCAAAGAAAAAAAAGTTTTTTTTTTTGTTTTTAAGGTGTGTTTGCCATATATGACTCTAGGTATTTTTTATGTCTTTCAATTTTTGGTTCAGGGCGTGTTTGGCAAACACGCCCTATCTTTTTTCTAATAATTTTTTATTTCTTTCTTCCTTTTTTTTGCCAAACAAATCGTCAAATAATTTCAAAATAATCTGAACAAATTCAAAGATCTTTTTTGACTTATTTGTAGGTCCCTCACATTTTTTTTAGCTTTTTTTATTTAATATTAGGACAATAAACTTATATCGCGATGTATTGACCCGGTATTAAAAGACTTGCTTTTCTTAAAAAATTTCAAATTTCTTATTTTAAAAAATAAAATAAAATTGTGTGTTTTGTTTGTGTGCATATGGCCAAGTATTTCAAAAATAGATTATATCTGCATATTTTCTCATATAAAGAAATCATCACAAAATGGTTTTGTTATTTTGCATGTATTTTTTGGATTTAATAACTAATTTATTAAAATCATAAGAACTTAACTTATATTTCAAAAAATATTTTGTTTTTTTTAATATGCTGGATTACAAACTTAAACGTAAGATGTATTCCTGATATTAAATTCAAAAACACTAAAACAATTTTATTTTGTTTTCTGTTAGTATCCAAGATTATGAACTTGTATGTAATATATATTCCCGATATTAAATAAAAAGATAGTTTTTATTTTATTTTTATATTGACACTATAATGGTTAGGTTTTTAACCTAATAAGATAAGGATCTCCTTACTGATGAGAACTTTTCTTCAACCTTAGACAAACCAACGATTAGAAAACACAACAATACCTTAGTTTATATTAGGAAAATAAACAATTTTGATTACCTCATGTAAGGTGTATTACGGGTGCTAATATCTTTCTTTTATGTGATCAGTCTCCTTACCTGAATTTTGAGATCAGTTAGGGTTCTTAATAACCAAAATACTAGGTGGCGACTCTCATTTCTTTTTTTTATATCGATAAAGGAGAAGAAATCCTTATCTTTTCCACCTTTATCATTCCTGACCATCCCAACCTAGGAGGATGATCACTGCACACATGTGACAGAGGTCTTGAGGGGAAAGTTGAGGACGATCAAAGACGATACTCATAATCCTTGGTGGAGGATGGAAGCAATGAACTCTTCCTAAGAATTCTATGCTAAGTTTGAAGAGTTTCTCTTTGATAGAGACTGTCATAACCCATTTTTGGGTTACTCCCAAATTTATTTTTCATTTTCTTCCAAAAAAAACTACACGGTGCTGTTTTGAACGGCACTGTGCTGCTTCTCTCCCCTGCGCATGCAGAGGCAGGGAAGAAGAAGATTTTAAATCTTTTTTTCCCCGCTATTCTCCTTCTCTTTCCCCTCCTATTTGCCCATAAAACCCGGACACAAGACATCCCCTTACCCTACCATTAATGCAACCCATACCCCGCAGACAATCGGCCACCCTGCCCTGCAGGGGTAAGGTAACCATGTTTCCCTCCTGCGCTATGATGGAACAAGGCAGTGGGGACTCTCTCCGCTTGCCTATAAAAACCAGAGGGGAAGAAACCAAAAGGGTGGCAAAATTTTAGAGAAGGAACAGAGGATGAACGTGAGAGAGGAGAAGGAGGAGGAGGAAAAGGAAAAAAGGAAACCAGAAGGGGGCAAATATTTTGGGAAACGAACTTGAAAAGGAGAACCGAATAGAGAGAAGGAAGTAGGGGATTGTTTGAGAGAGGAACAGAGATCGTTTTGAAAACAAGGTAGACGAACAGAGAGGGGAAGACTTGAACTGACAAGATAATAGAAGGAAAGAACAGAAAAACAAAAGAACAGGGGAGAAGAACAGTAACTCATCTCTCTCTCTTTGGTTTCTCTCCCTCCACTGTTGGAAGTTGTGCCACCATCATTCTGCTTCGTCACCAGCAGCACCCTCAACGACATCAGCTCCACCATCGTTAGAGACCGAAGAAGGAGCAGCAGAAGCGAGAGCAACAGGAGAACAGCAACAGAGGGCGAGGAAAACATAGAAAAAAAAAAACCACCGGCCACCCTCAACTCTCCCCAACCTGCCACCACCAGCAGCCTCCATTAATAACCACACAATCACCATTAGAAATTGAAGAATATATAGAGAAATAGAAACAAAAAGAAGAGGGAAAAGCAAAAACAGAGGAGAAAGGAGGAGAAGCCGCCGCCTGGAACCACCATCTGCAGCCACATTCAGCCACCACCGTCACAACCAGCACCGTGAGCAACAACAATTGCTACCACAGAAATAGAAGAACGACTAGAGAGAGGGAGAAGGAATAAAATAGGGAACGAGAGGAAGAATAGAGTAGAAGAAAAAATGCAGAGAAGAAGAAGAAGGGCCGACCGCCGTCCAAGCCATTCTCTATTCAACAACCGCCAGCAGCACCACCTTCCACCACAGCTGACGACCATAATCATGCTTTCCTGTTCTAGGTAACTTTCTGATGTGGACCAGCCAAGAAACACCAGTAAGGACCCATTACATGTTCCAAATGGTCCGTTGACTCGGTCTAAGACAAAGGTATTGAAAGAGGCATTGAATGCATTGGTTTTGAATGTTTCAACCAAGTCAGAATTGAAAGGTATATTAGAGTATCAAGAGGAGACCCTAGTACATCTTATCCATGTGCAAGAGGGGTCCAACACAACCTTATTTGGGCCATGAGGTGAGGACAGCAAAGGAAACAAAAGAATCCTTCTACAACTTGGAAACAATATGGGTGGCTACCTTTTCCTTTTACTTCTAGGATTAAGGGGCTGCATGGAAGGCTATAAATAAGCCTTGAATCAGTTCTGTAATATTTTACTTCCTTCTCGTCTTCTCATGACAGAACATGGATTTAATATTATGGGCTTTGTTTTATTTTGTTAGCTACAGCCCAAGGCTTGTTTGGGCTTAATTAATACTTTTTTTCCAGTTATGATCTAAGACTTGTTTGGATTAAGTTATGGGCTTTTCAGTTTAGGGTTTTGGGTCAGTTTTGAGTGGACCTCATTTAAGTCCACATAAGGGGTTCATTAGGGTTAACTTTTCAAGAACTATTTAAACTCATGTAAGCCAAACTTTCAGGAGCTTTGATGATAATTACTTCTAAATTTTTCAGTTTTAACGTGTGAGAGTGATTCTTGAATTCTTCAGTTCTTGAACGAACTGAATCTGACTTATCGAAGATTAACTGGCTTCATGGCGTTATTCTACTCAATCCAATAGTGTTGGTACCTTGGGGCAGGTTTCCATTGTGTCACACTCCTATTAGACCTATTTTGACTTTCCGGGATCATATCTCAATCTTGATTATGGGTTGCATGACCACGTGATCACGAGGTTTGCATCAGTTGGTATCAGAGCTAGGCTTCAAGGTCATATATCCTTATTTTATTTTCGTTTTTTGTAGTGTTCCTTTAAGTTTTTCAGTGTTTGCGTCCATCTTCTTGTTCTTCGTGTCTGCGTCATCTAAGAAAAAAAAAGGTTATTTTTCATCTTGTTACTGTCTCTAATCATATCAGTATATTAAAAAGAAAGAGAGATAAGGATTAGTTGAAATTTGAAGGATCATTCAATTTTTGCCACAGAAACACAACTCTTGGTGAATCATAAGCAAACCACCTCAAAATAAATTGAAACTTCATATTCAGTCTATTGGGAGTGAGATTGCATCATATGTCAAATTTAGGCTTATTCTGATATTGTTTGCTTGAGGTTTTAATTTGAGGCTCAATTCTGCCGCAGAAACACTACTCTTTGTGAACCATAAGCAAACCACCTCAGAATCAATTATAACTTCATATTCGGTCTATTAGGGGTGAGATTGCATCATATGTAAAATTTGGGCTTATTATGATATTGTTTGCTTGAGGTTTTAATTCAAGGCTTAATTCTACCTCAGAAACACTACTCTTTGTGAACCATAAGCAAAACACCTTAGAATAAATTAAAACTTCATATTCTATGTATTGGGGATGAGATCGCACCATATATTAAATTCGGGCTTATTTTGATATCAGCTTCTGGAGGTTTTAATTGGGGGTTCAATTCTGCCGCAAACAGATCATACTAGGGGTTTGGGTACCTAGACATAAAAGAATGATCTATAAATTGATTTTTGTTGTTTATTAGTATTATAATACTAAATATTGAATTTGAGGTCATTTCAAGATCGTTTGGTCTAGGTTTCAATTCTGTTACGTAAAAATTACATAACAGGTTAGATTTGTGTCAAGTTTCAAAACGTGATCCTTATTATTTAGTTTTGTCCAAATCTTTTTGTTTCTATTATATTTGAGTTATCTAGGAGTCAAGTAACTATTTTTGCTAATATTCGCTTCTGTTTTATTTCGTGTCTTCGTTTCGTCCACAATTCGTATGAATTTGCATTGCTACTCGCAAAATCATAATCTTAGTTTTGTTTTTCTTTGTTTTCAGCATATTTATTGATTCTTAAGTCTGAAAATTATAATTAGAGTACACTGCAAAGGCTACTGACTTTGATTTGTTGATTTCAGTTCCTAAAGAACCAAAAGAAAGCAAGTTGTGAGGTAAAAGGCGTAGTGAGCTTATTAGAGTGAAAAGCCTTGATTTTTTTTTTATGATACACGGGAGGTGTGAGGATATATTTTATGCTACTAACGAAATTTTATAGATTCAAAGAATGTCTGAAAACAACGAATCAGCTACACAAAACGCTGACCAATTGTGAGCCATAGGCCAGGAACTTGAGCTGTTGTCTAGAAGGTGCAAGGATTTGAAAGATAAGGTGAATTCAATAAAGCAACAGAATAGTGGGGTTGATCGCCGAGGAAATACGGTCCGTATGGCCATACGGAATGTCAGATATGATTTTGAAGAGTTTGTTAATGAAAACACCGATGCGGGTGAAGATGACTATGATTTTGCATCTGCTGGTCAAGGAATCAGGTTTGGACCGAACAGGATTAGGAGGAATGTGAAGTTTTGTGGCATGGGCACTTATGAAGATATGGATGGGGACTTGGACACCATTAAACTGAAAATTCCTAACTTTCAAGGTAAAAATGATCCCGAGGCTTATTTGGAGTGGGAGAAAAAGATCGATTGGATTTTTGATTGCCATAGCTATTTTGAATATAAAAAAAGGTGAAATTGGTGATAATTGAGTTTACGGAGTATGCATTGATTTAGTGGGATCAAATTGTAATCAGTAGGAGGAGGAATGAGGAGCGACCCGTTCAGACTTGGGGAGAGATGAAAGTTTTAATGAGGAGACGATTTGTGCCAAACCACTATTACAGAGACTTATATTTGAAGCTCCAAGGTCTGAATCAAGGTTATAAGACAGTAGATGAATATCACAAAGAGATGGAGATAACAATGATTCGGGCCAATGTTGTTGAGGATAGAGAAGCCACCATGGCTAGATTTCTTAATGGGTTGAATCGGGACATTGCCAATGTGGTTGAGCTACAGCACTATGTGGAGCTAGAGGACATGGTTCACATGGCTATGAAGGTGGAGAGATAACTTCGGAAGGGACATGCTCGACGAGCGTTTAATTCAGGCTCTTCATCATCTTGGAAGCCAAATCTAAAGAGAGAGGGTACTGTCCGGCCAAGATCCTTTGTTCCTTCTAGAATTGAACCACCAAAGGCTAAAGTTGATGTTCTTACTGATGCCAAAGGTAAATCTGAAACTCAACCTAAACATAACCGTGATGTTAAATGTTACAGGTGTCAAGGACATGGACACTATGCTTCAGAGTGTCCAAACAAGAGAATCATGATGATTAGAGATAATGGTGTTATGGAATCTGAAAAGTGACAGATCTGATTGTGAAGGCATGCCACCATTGAAGGATAGTGATGGGGATGAGTTAGCATTACCGGTTGGGGAGTCCTTGGTTATAAGACAAACACTTCAGGTTTAGGTAAAGAAAGATGAAGTTAATCAATAAAGGGAGAACATCTTCCATACGCATTGTTATGTACAAAGTAAGGTGTGTGGTTTAATTATAAATAGTGGAAGCTGTGTTAATGTTTGTAGTATCACCCTTGTTAGTAAACTGAATTTGTGTACTGATAAGCATGCTAAACCATATATATTGTAATGGCTGAATGATAGTGGTGAAGTGAAAATGACTATACAGGTTGTGGTTCCATTTTCGATTGGGAAATATGTTGATGAAGTTCTGTGCGACGTGGTGCCAATGCAAGCAAGTCATATCTTGTTGGGGAGACCATGGCAATATAATATGAAGGCAATTTATGATGGGGTTAAAAATAGATATACTAGTGTAAAAGATGGTAAAACCATCACTCTTGTACCTCTTACACCCAAACAGGTGTATGATGATCAAATAAAGCTAAAAAGCGAGCATGAGGTGATGGGGAGAGAAAATCAATGTGAGGAACAAGGGAAGAGAAGACCATCAGATTCGGCTAGAACTCAAACCACTACAACCCATTTGTCCACCCATCCAAACACAGACAAATATTCAGCCAACACTCCAAACAATCAAACCATTCGACCACAACTCAAAAACACCTAAATCTAGCTGAGAGTGGAGATAAGATAAGAGAAGTGAAGAAAGTCAGTAAAGGAGATGAGAATTGTGTGGAAAAATTAAAGAAACAACCCAATTTTTATGCTAGAGAGGGTGAGGTTAGATCTGCATTTTTCAATAACAAGCGAATGATTTTACTTGTGAACAAAGAGGCTTACTTTAATACTAATGATCTTGATCATATTGTTCCTAGTGTTGCTATTGCTTTGTTGCAGGAGTTTGATGATGTGTTCCCCAACAATACTTTTAGCGGATTACCACCATTGAGGGGGATAGAACATCAGATTGATTTCGTACCCGGAGCTTCAATTCCTAACCGAACAGCCTATAGAAGCAATCCCAAGGAGACGAAGGAGCTTCAAAGGCAAGTTGATGAGCTGATGGAAAAGGGCTACATTCGTGAGAGTATGAGCCGTGTGCTATACCCGTGCTACTTGTGCCTAAGAAGGATGGAACATGGAGGATGTGTGTTGATTGTCGAGCCATCAACAACATAACGGTAAAGTATAGACACCCCATTCCTAGGCTTGATGATATGTTAGATGAGTTACATGGATCCTGTATTTTCTCTAAAATCGACTTGAAAAATGGGTACCATCAAATTAGAATGAAAGAAGGTGATGAGTGGAAAACAAGATTTAAGACTAAGCATGGTTTGTATGAATGGTTAGTAATGTCGTTTGGACTTACAAATGCACCTAGTACGTTTATGCGTTCAATGAATCATGTGTTGCGTGCATTCATAAGTAAGTTTGTGGTTATGTATTTTGATGACATTCTGATCTATAGCAAGAACTTAACTGAGTATCTTGATCATTTGCGTAATGTACTTAGTGTGTTGCGTAGTGAGAAATTGTATGCTAATCTTAAAAAGTATGCCTTTTGCATGGAGAAAATTGTGTTTCTTGGCTATGTTGTAACTGCACAGGGTATCGAGATGGATAAGGAGAAAGTTAAGGCCATCCGGGATTGGCCTACATCCAAAACGGTAAGTGAGGTAAGGAGTTTTCATGGCTTAGCTAGTTTTTATAGGCGTTTTGTGAAAGATTTCAGTACAATAGCTACACCCTTGAATGAAGTTGTTAAAAAGTCAGTTGGATTTAAATGGGGGAAGGAACAAGAATTGGCTTTTGTTTTTTTGAAAGATAAATTATGTTCTGCACCTGTTTTGGCTTTACCTGACTTTACGAAAGCATTTGAAATAGAATGTGATGCATCTGGAATGGGAATAGGTGCTATTTTGATGCAGGATTGGAGACCTATTGCATATTTTAGTGAGAAGTTAAGTGGAGCGACCTTGAATTATCCCACTTACGACAAAGAACTCTATGCATTGGTAAGAGCACTTGAGACATGGCAACATTACTTGTGGCCAAAAGAGTTCATAATCCATTTGGATCATGAGTCCTTGAAACATCTAAAAGGACAAGGTAAGTTGAATAGGAGGCATGCAAAAGGGGTTGAATTCATTGAAATTTTTCCTTACATAATCAAGTATAAGCGAGGCAAAGAGAACATCGTAGCTGATGCACTTTCGCGCAGGTATGTTCTTTTACACACAATGAATACTAGATTGTTTGACTTTGAATATGTGAAGGAATTGTATGATAATGATTCTGACTTTGCTGAGATTTATAATGCATGTGGACATTTGGCTTTTGGTAAGTAGTATTTGATGGATGGTTATTTGTTCAAAGAGAATAGATTGTGTGTTCCTGCTAGTTCTTTGCGTGAATTGCTTGTTCGTGAAGCACATGGGGTAGTTTAATGGGTCACTTTGGGGTTGCAAAAACCTTGGATGTATTGCATGAGCATTATTATTAGCCAAAGATGAAAAGAGATGTGCAATGAATTTATGAACAGTGCATTGCTTGTAGAAAGGCAAAATCTAGAGTACAACCGCACGGACTATATACACCATTACCTGTGCCTACTGAACCTTGGATAGATATCTCTATGGACTTTGTTTTAGGTTTACCTAGGTCAAAGAAAGGTAGAGACTCTATTTTTATTATGGTTAATAGGTTTTTTAAAATGGCTCATTTCATTGCATGCAATAAAACGGATGATGTCATATCGCAGACTTGTTTTTTAGGGAGACTGTACGTTTGCATGACATTCCTAAGAGTATAGTGTCAGATCATGATGTTAAGTTCCTTAGCTACTTTTGGAAGACTTTATGGGGAAAGTTGGGAACAAAACTCTTATTTTCGACAACATGTCATCCTCAAACAGATGGACAAACTGAGGTAGTGAATAGAACATTATCCCAACTTTTGCATGCAATAATTCAAAAGAATTTAAAGAGTTAGGAAGAATATTTGCCTTTTGTTGAGTTTTCTTATAATAGAACTGTGCATTCGACCACTGGTTTTTCTCCGTTTGAAATTGTTTATGGTTTTAATCCATTAACTCCTATGGACTTAATTCCTTTGCCTTTTGAAGAAAAGGTAAGTTTAGATGGTGAAAAGAAGGCAAAGATGGTGAGACAACTCCATGAGGGAGTTCGACTGCAAATAGAGAAAAAGAACAGACTTTACGCTTCTAAAGTAAATAAGGGATGTAAACTGGTTGTTTTCCAACCTGGTGATTGGGTTTGAGTGCACATGCGTAAGGAACGATTTCCTAACCAAAGGAAATCAAAATTACAGCCTTGTGGTGATGGTCCATTTCAGGTTTTAGAGAGAATCAATGACAACGTATATAAATTGACCTTCCAAGTGAGTATGGTGTTAGTGCTACCTTTAATGTTGCTGATCTTACGTTGTTTGACACAGATTTTGATTCGAGGTCGAATCCTTTTGATGAGAGAGGGGATGATGTGGACCAGCATAGAAACACCAGCAAGGACCCATTACATGTTCTAAATGGTCCAATGACTCGGTCCAAGAAAGGTATGCATGGTGATTATCTTCCATTGGAATGTAAGTGATTGAAATGTTCTTATCTCCATCTTTCAAATAAGGTTGAACCTTTTGAAGATACTATTGAAAGGTCGGCTCTCTAGCTTCATACATTCTTTAGCATTGACAAACCACTAACTAGGAGTCACTATAAGTTTGAAGTGGGTATGCATTCAAGGCGTTGCAAGGTGTAATCTTGTTAGAAGAGCTTCATACTCTAATATATTATTTGTAGTTGGGAACTCAAAACAAACTTTATATTCAATTATTTGTTATTTAAGACTAACAAACATTATCCTAACTTTTTCTATTAATATTGGAAGGGCTATTAACATAAAATTTCCAAGTAGGGATCATCAAAGGTTTTTCTACTAGGGCCTTCGGTCTAGTAAAAGAAGTTGTGGTTGAAGATGGGGATTTAGATGTCTTTATAAGACCTTTAAAAGAGCATTCAACAATAAGTATTTTAAGGCTTGACCTTTTATAGCTCTTCTAGGTTTATATTGAAGGCTATACTCTCTTAATTTAATAGTCCATCTAGCTTGGTGTCTAAACATTTCTGGCTTGCAGAGAATTTATCACAAAGGTTGATTTGTTAAGATTATAACTTGGCAAGCTTGGAAGTATGTTTTCAACTTCTTGAAGGCACTTACCAGAGCAAAAGATAGTTTATATTGTTTTGTCATCATAAAGAATATGACTGAAGTAGTAAACTAGATGTTGTATTCATTTATCCTCTCTTACCAAAACAAAGCTCAAAGCTGAATTTGTCACCCCTAGATAAAAAAAAGAGGTTTTCATTCTCCCTTACTTGAGATAAGATCTTGGGAAATGAAATATGAATTTTAAGCTCTTCTCAAGCCTTCTCACAATTTAAAGTCCACTTAAATTTAAAGGAGGAGTCCTATTTAGTATGACTTGAATTTTTTCTGGATTTAGCTCGATTCCCTTGGAGCTAACTAGAAAACCTAAGAATGTTTATTCTTTGATGGCAAAGACAAACTTGAAAGGATTAAGTTTCATCTGATGACGGCTTAATATGAAGAAAACTTTTTCTAGGTCTAGGAGGTGTTGCTCAAATGCCATGCTCTTTACCAACATACCATTAACATATCCCTCTATATTTCTCCCAAGTCAATTCTTAAATATCTTATTAACTATTCATTGGTAAGTAGCTCCAACATTCTTCAATTCGAATGATATTTCTCTATATCAATAAGTTCCTCCTTTAGTTATGAAGGTTGTTTTTTCCTTATCGTCAAGTTGCATGGAGATTTGATGATACCCATAATTAATATTCAAGGAGTTTAAATATTTAAAACCTGTAGTGGCATCAACTAGACAGTCAATCTTGGAGAAATGATAACTATCTTTTGGGCAAACTTTGTTCAAATTTGTGAAGTCCACACATATTTGCCATTTATCGTTGCTTTTCTTGACCATCATCATACTCGTTAACTAGATATGGTACATCAATTCTCTAATAAAACTAGCAACCAAAAGTTTATCTACCTTTTGTGTCATTGTTTTATGTCTTTTAACCTTAAAATTCCTCTTCTTCTAGTGGACTAGATGAACATTTTAATCAACCTTTAATTGATGAATTACAACTTTTGGACTGATTCTTGGCATGTTAGAGGTGTTTGTTGAAAAAATGAATCTTTGGATATAAAGGAGATTTGTCAATGACTAGTATTATGCTGGTGTTAGGGTGGAGCCCATATTCATGACGATATATTCATGTTCTTCTAGAATGACATCCCTCAATTCTTCAGCAACTTCAGTTCAAACCTTTAATTTTTTTTCAAGGATCTTTGGTGGTTTAATACTAGGAAATTTTTTCCCTTCAAGCAAGTAGAGGTATAATGTTTTTGAAGTTACTTGATTCCCTCACACTTTATTCACTCTCTTTTGAGTTGGGAATTTTAGTGCTAAGTTCTTAGGGTTGATGATTGCATTAATATGATGGAGGAGTGGTCTACCCAAAATAGGGTTATAGGTCAATGTCATGTCAATAATCATAAAGGTTTGCTGAAAGGAGACACATTTAAGAGGAATGCCATTGGTGACTGAGATTTCTATGACACCCTACATTGGTATGCCCAAGCTTTCTATCCCAATAAGGAGAGTCTTCACTGGAGTTAGTCTTAAGAGGTGTATCCCCATCCAAGTCATTACTCAATTGGAGAGGATAATGAATGCACTGCCATCAACCATTAACACTCGATGTACTTGATGGTTGGAAAGAACTGTAGTGATGACTAAAGCATCTTCACATAAGAAAGTTATTCCCCTTTCATCTCTAGGGGTGAAGACGATGGGCTCGAGCTATTGGTTTAATAGACGAACAGTTGTGAGGGCCTACTTCCTATACTTTCTTTTCCTATTATTAGAATCACCTTCTATAGACGTACCACCCAAGATCATATTGATTTCAGGTGGTGTCGGCATAGATTGACCAGCTCTTCTCTGTTCTATTCATGGTGAAAATCCCTCTTTAGAAATTGGTTGAGGTAGATTTTAGTTATCAATCTTTCAATCTCTTTCTTCAAGATATAACAATCCTTTATATCATGACTTTTGTCTTTGTGCAACAAACAAGACTTCCTGGATGTATGGGTAATTGGTGGAGATTTCATGGGTGAAGGATGACGAACAAACTCGTTACTTTTAATAGCTATGATGACTTTTATAAGGGTAATGTTCAATGGGTTGGTACGCATTTTAAGGTAGCCTAAGCATTCTCTGATCAGTCTCTTTTAACCTTTCCTAGGGTTATTGTCCATCCTAGGAAAAGGATTCTGCTTGGAAGACCTTTTTGGCTATTTGTCTTTAGAAAAATAGGAAGGACCATGACGCAACACATTTGCTTTCTCTACCCAAATATGATTTTTCATGGATTGCTTTACTTTCAACAAGCTTCTATTCGGTGAAGCATACAATTCTTTCTATAGAGCTTTTCCCTTCACTCCACCGATTAGATCTTTAGAAGCTACAAGCTCAATCAATTCTTCGACCTTAATTCCTCATTGAACCTTTTCAGGTGTGCTTATGTGGACTCATCAGCTGCCTAAGTGACCCTAAAGAGTTCGACAGAACTCTTCATTGTTGGAATGCTTGTGTTGAATCATTCCACTAGCTTGGCATATAGATCATTGAAGCTTGTAATGGAGCCTGACTCTAAGTTTTTGTACCCTACATAAACAACCCTTTAAAGGTTATGTGGAGGATTATACATATGACATGGCTATCTTAGAGAACTAGTTTCAAGCTGCTTCGCATGTTATATACATGTTTCCTTGAGTCTGTGAGACCATTATAGTTATCCAATGTCATCTTGATAGAGATGCAATCGTTAGGTATACGAGTGTTCAACACTTGTCTTAATAGAAAAAAATCTTGAATTTGATGCGGAAGGGTAAGCCTCTTCTTGCATGTATTCCTTTTTAGGCTACTATCCACTCTTTTTTGTGTATAAAGCGATGAGGAACTCTATGTTTCTAGCATGATATGACAAGATTTATGGCTAGGCTCCTTCCTGTGATGGCTAGATAAATGCCTAGAATATATGTTGCATGCTCGAGTGCTATAAGAGTGTGTATGCTCATTGGAATGGTTGGATGATCTTTAAGCTGAAAACCTCTTATAGATTCATTCTACCCATATTCCTTGAGGTAGTGTAACCGTCTATGAGCACTAGTACGACCTGATGTTATGGAGGTGGTAAGGAGGATATGAAAGCTTGATGAGATGATACTGAGACTTGTTGAAGTGTGTTTTCTTTTATTTGTTGATTCGCCAACACTACTTAGGTGATAAATTGCACCTAATCAATAAGTTGTTGAAGGGTTGGATGTGCAGGAGTATTTGTTGTGACAGAGAGATCAATTACATGTCCCATGCCAGAGTTTCTTGATTGTTATCATTAATAATAAATAGGAATCTCAATAAAACAATAGGATAATTAATAGCTTTTTAAAAGTGTTTTTCATAAACGATGCCAACTGATGATGTCCTAAAATCTAATATGCTCAGGAATAAGGTTATTTGGTATTTGAATAATGGTTAATCAGATATTCATGTTAATATTTCCTTTTTCTTTTCCCATAAACTCTAAAATTGATGATAGAAGACTAGTACATGCAAAACAATCATTATTGATGAGACTTAAAAACCATCCGATGATAAAATCAGTAACTTTAAGCGAAAATGGTAATAAATGAAAGAAAAAACCTTAAATTCCAACAAAAAAAATGTTTGTTCTTGTTTTTATGTGATTAATACTCTAAGCACTAAGATATATAAGTTTGGAGAGTAGAAAAAGTAAACATTTTACCTAGGAGGTTAAGGGGGTATTCATAGCCCCCAAACCTTATCATCTTTAGAGAGTAGAAGGACCGGAAAGTCATTAGCTTTTGATAACAATAATGAGGGATAAATATTCCTTACATATCATTAATGACGAGTAAATATCCCTTATATATAATTAATAAGATAGATATATTGTAGGTCATTAGAAGATCTTTTATACACCTACAAGTGTAGGGAGATGATTATTTCTGACATGAAACTGTCATATCAATAATCTTAAGATAGAACTCTGTGGTCTTAACATGGATTTTAAAGATTGACTGGTCTGATGTGTAGCCAAACCTATAGGAAATAGGTCTGGCAACTGATCAGACCCATGATGCCTTAGACTCAGCTCATGACTGAACCCAAGTGTGTTGAGTTTGACATCTTGTCAGATCCATGATGATTTGGGCTCGACTCATGGTTGAACCCAAGTATGTAAGGTCTAACATCTTGCTAGATCCATGGTGACTTGGGTTTAGATCGTGGCTGGACTCAAATGTGTTGGGTTTGGTATCTTGCTAGACCCACGATGACGTCGACTTCGTATATAGCTATACCTAAGTGTATTGGGTCTGGTATCTTACAAGACTATGAAGAATTGGGCTCAACTCATCGCTACACCAAAATGTATTGGATCTGGCATTTTGCTATATCCACGATGACTTGGGCTCAACTCTTAGCTGGACCCAAGTGTGTTGGGTCTGATATCTTATCGAACCAAGGGTGACATGGGCTCAGCTCATAGCTCCACCCAAGTATATTGGATTTGACATCTTGCTAGACTTATAATTTCTTGGGTTCAACTCATAGTTAAACCTAAGTGTATTAGGTCTCGCATCTTGCTAAACCCACGAAAACATGGATTCAACTTATAATTGGACCTAAGTATGTTGGGTTTGATATCTTACTGAACCCATGTTCAGTTGGGTTAACACCCTATTATAGGTTTGGGTTCTTTCAAAGCACGAAAATATTGAGTCGAAAATACTAACTCGCCAACTTACATCCTAAATCAAGTTCTTTAACTTGGAAAACTACTTTTTGAAATAGCAATGCGGACTAAGGATGGGAAAAAAACACCACAACTTAAAATTTCATTGTCTATCAGAATACTTGATCAAATGTATAGTGTGGATATGGTTCCTTATTTCTTAAAGTTTAGACTCTAAAATATAGAGAAATAAACTAGGGTTCTCATTCCTAAAGTTACAATTCTTAACTGTAAAGAAAAGTTTCAAAACTTTATAATTTTTGAAAAATCTTTACTTCATAAATTATTTTATGAAAAATAACTTACAAGGCTATTTCAATACCAAAAAAAGTTCTAATTAGTAAAATTCAAATTAAATTGAAAGTTTTAATCTTAATTGAAAAGGAAAAAAAAACAATTTTGAAATAGTATTTGGATCTGAAAACTAAAGCAACAAGTTTGCAAGTTGCCTTTATATAATTAGATATTTAGAATTATTTAATAAAATTTCATTCCGATCAAATGGTTGAATAAAAATTTATATCTATTTTTATCAAATTGAATATTGAACTTGTTCAGAACTTGCAAAACCTAAAACATTTTAATAAATTTGAAAGTAAAACAACACAAATAATTATACCAAAAATAATGAAGCAAGTGTTAGAGAATAATATAAATCATATCTTGAACCTCACCTAACAGTTTAAGTTATTCAGTTGAGATAGTTCTCTAATATGGTATCAGAGCCTTGATGACTAAGCGGTTACGGGTTCGAATCTTATCATCTCTATTTATTTGATAAAAAAATGAAGCACAAGGTAATGTGAGTTTGTGTAAGTTTCAAGTCTAAAAAACTTTCACTTGAAGGGGTGTGTTAGAGAATAAGATAAATCATATCTTAAACTTCACTTAATAGCTTAAATTATTAGGTTAAGATAATTATTTGAGACTAAATATCCACCTTATAACTATCCTAGAGTTTGAGAACTCTAAGACTAAGATTTGTCGTTCAAATAGTTGGAGATACAGGAGTTCAACAAGCAGCAAGGTTCTCATTAGTAGGACTTTCCTTTTCAAGAATCAAAATGCTACACAAACATAAACATGTGGCTTTGGTGAATCTTTGTAGAAGAAGTGTGAAATAATGTGTACAAAACACTGAACAAAGAACACCTAGAATATGCTTCAAGAACTTGGGAAAAAAAAAACTAATAAATCACTTGGAAAGACGAAGGATTGAAAGATTCTACCAGGCCATTATTTCAAATCAAAATTTAGCATTACGCCATCATTTTATTTTAATGCAACAATGTCAATTGTAACCGGTTAAATTATGGCTTCGGGATAATCGCATGTTTTCCCTATAATTTTTTATATATATTCTAAAGATTTATTGGTGCATAATTTTTTAATAGATTTAATCTTTTTATCGAGGTATTTTGCATTCCATCCAATTTCATTATCTTGTACATCACATGTCAGGATTTTATGGATCGATGATTAAAAAAGAATTACGCATGAAAAAAATTAAATAATGACATGTAAAGAAAACCATTGAATACCAAAAAAACTCAGAAAAATATAGGAAAAGTGGTTGGACTATTTTAAAATATTTGTTATATATTTATTTAATATCAAATTTAATCAAATTAAAATTATTTGAAAATATTACATTTTCTCTCTAATTGAAAAGGAAAATATTATTTTTTTAAATAATCTTTAAGGTAATTTATGTTTTTTTAACTAATTTTAAGGTAATTTTAGAAAAATTAAATTAATTATATACAAAACATACAATTCTTTCCCCATCTATTAGGAATTAAGATGCAGCTCTTAAGCTTGGAATCTAAATTAAAAAAAGAAGAAGAAAGAAGCATGGTGCTCATCGGGTCCCTTTACGATAACAACCGACAAATCCCCCCTCCAGCTAAATACATCTTGTTTATAGATGTGACGTGACTGTTATTATATATATATATATATATATATATATATATATATATATATATAAGTCTTTTCTAATAAATTGAATAAAGTGACGGCATTGGTCTTTATGATGAGTCAACCGTCTTTCTTTCATCAACCTTTTTTAAGATTCCGATATCCTCCCTCTGGTGGCCGTTGGCACACCACGTTTCCACCGCCCCTCCGTTGGTCTTGGTTCTGAATTATACTCCTACAACCACTGCTACTGAAAACTAGTTAAAGTCAACGAAGTTAGAGAATGGAAAACAACAAGTACTTGAAGTTGCTTCTGCAACAAAAGAAACAGAAATGGT
>Ga0325402_1000552_pt1 | contig 26717 bp, 17 predicted proteins | sample PopdelMetagenome_22_FD_207212 | JGI IMG/M metagenome (GOLD analysis project Ga0325402, IMG submission 207212) | Populus deltoides microbial communities from Bellville, Georgia, United States - Xylem-PdKOR-R3 | ecosystem: Host-associated > Plants > Phyllosphere > Stem > Wood/Secondary xylem... | reverse complement strand
TCAAGAATAAAATTAAGATTACAGTACGAATAAATTTAATTTATCTTAAACTAATTTTTAAAAAACAAAAAATAATTTTTGTTCATGTTTATAGTGCGAGTAAAATCAATTAACTGCACTGGTTTTTTCAAAAAAAAAACTGTTCAGTGAACAGTGATGTTCTGAGTACAACTCGGGCTCCTCCTCTGGCTCTATTTCTGGGTCCACTTCAAGCTCCTTGGTGGTGTCTGGGAGTATCATCAAACATGTCTGGGCGTCGTTCCTTTCTTTCTTACTTGAGTTAAAGGAGCTTGTGCCTTTAGCTTTCTTGTATGCTCCATTCTCTGGCTGGTCCAGATTGAAGTTTCCACTGTTGACATTGCTGGTTTTTTTCTTACCTTGCTCAGTTGAGCTTGGCATGACAAAGGGAAGCAGAGTGGAGAAAGCAGGGGAAGATTGCAGAGAGGAAAATGCAGCAGAAATAAGATGGTTCTGTGTGAGGTTTAGAGAGGGAAGCTGCGTGAAGGAGGACAAATCCATGAGACGAGGGAAGCACAGTGGAGGTTGAAGCTGTGGAGGAGGACAGACAATGGAAGCACAGTGGAGGAGGCGAAGCAGTGGAGGAGGACGGACGATGGAAGCCACAGTGGAGGAGGAGACAGTGGAGGAGGACAGATTGGGCTAATTATTTTTTGGATAATGAACATTAATTGTAAACAACGTTTTCTGAACAGCAACCACGGCGAAAAGCAAGTCCCACTTGCTTTTGCTACACCAGCGTTTCGAACGCATATTTATGTGGGACCCATGTATAAAAAACTATGGTCTCTGTTAACCAAACACATTGCAATTTATTGACGCAGCTAAACGTGGACGCAACCACTTAACCAAACAGAGTCTTAAATTGTTGATTTTTTTTAATTAAATATTTTTAGATTATTTTTTACGCATAAAATAAATTTTAAAAAATAAAAACTATATTATTTTGATATATTAAAAAAAACAATTTAAAAACAACCATTATCACTACTACACACTACATTAGTTATGAAACTAATTCAAATTAAAGCTTTTGATTTTGATTAGATAGCACTTAACCTGTAAGATAAATTGAGTTTAACATAATAACTCCAATTTGATTTAACATAAAACCCAAAAACCTTCCTGTTGAGGATATATTTATAAAACAATATTAAACATAAGGATCAAAATAGCTTTTTTCTAAAAATCTAGGCACTAAAAAACTATTTTTAGCTGTTATTCTTAGGGCACTAAACGGCCGGCAGGGTATGCTTTGGGTGCAGGTCTAGAAGGGTATGAGATATCGGCAAAATGGGCTGAATACTCTTCTATTATTATCTATATTTTCATGCTATAATCTTAAGTATGCATAAGACTTTATCAAGAAAAATGGACGGATCAAGTGGATTATTAACTAATAGACAAGTCTTTAATATATAAATATGCAAAAGTACTGAAGACGTCAGCGCCAATACTAATAGAATGATAAAAGAGGTTAATGGGAGCCTCCATTAATGGTGGTGGTGGTGGTGGCGGCTGCTGCTGCTGCTTAAAGAAATGAATTTGAGGACGTGATGGTGGAGGATTACTTGCTAGCTTATGTAATATATATAGTTCACCATGCAAGAGAAAGGATTCATTAATTATTTAATCTCTGACAATAACATATTATTAGGATAAGAGTGTCAGCATGCGTTTATGGCGAGGACATCTGCTCTTGTGTTCTATGTTTTATTCTTCATGCTTTATTAGCATCTGTTTTATCGGTTTATAAATCAAAGACATGCTTGATTCTATCAAAACATTAGGACAATTTCTTGATCCACCCCCCATCTCTAGTTAAAAAAGCATTAAGCGCATGTCGGTTTAGGGTTGGACCAGTCTGGGTTGAAAAAAAAAACATAAAAAAGAAAACCTATTTGTTTTAATTAGAAATCTAGATTGATTCGTTGATCTAATCGACTCAGGTTTAATCTGGTCAAAACCAAACCCTCCATCCCTTGATTTCCCTGTGAAACTCTTCTTTTTATTCTTTATCCCGGGCCAAGCCTGGTGCAAATTGGGCAGACACCCTTTATAGCATTTTCCAGTCATTGATTGAGATGAGACGATTATTTTTTTCTACGTGGGTTATCAGCCTCCCCAGAAAGTAGGAAGCTCCTGACAATGAAATCTCAAGGCTACCAGCATCTTCATTTTTCAAGCCTATCCTGATAATAATAATAATCATCGTCACTTGCTAGGACCACAATTAATTGAAGGCTTTGCAGCTTTTTAAAAGCTCTAAATGTGTGGTTTTCCAAAAGTAGAGAATGGAGCATCAAAGCATCCCTCGTGCTAAAAAGCAAGCTCTATTTTGGAGTTTAATTTCCAATGTTAGAGCTCCTGGCTTCCACAACTTTGTACCAAATTATTGTCGATCCCAAGACTAAATTTTATAATTCTTCTATTCCAAAAGCTGCTTCATCAATGAATGATTGTAGAAGAGAGAGTCGAATTTCAACGAGTGCTTGCTTTCCACCTGCATAAGAAGTTAATTCACTCATTGTATAAAATATTTCTTCACAGAAATAACTTACAAATTTAATAACCACGGCCAGCTTTTTTAATTTTCTACTTGAGAACGCATGGTTTACCTGGTGATAATTAATATCTGCTTTCCAACTCCGATCACCTTCCAATTCGAGGCCTCCTCTGACGACCTTGCCTGAACCTTCTCCCATGCTTCCTTGCTCTCCTTTTGAATATCAGTGAACCATTTGATTGATCCTCGTCTTACTTAATGTTATATATCCCATAGAGAAACCAATTACTAGTCCGCATCCACAGACACCACATCACCACAATTTTCCAATCAAGCATATACTTTGTCCATGGATCGTCGTCGTTGACAAGTACTGGTGGAGGGATTGGATCATCAACAATGCATTTCCTTGTCAAAAGAGGCCGCGTAATTGTGGGTTCCCTTCATAAGAAGCGTTTGACAATTATCACAGTCGGTTACATGAGAGGTTCATTACAGCAAGGAATGTCAGGCTTGTAATTAAGTTGACGAGGAATCTCCCCAGACAGTTGGTTCTTTGAGAGATCTAAGGACTCGACCTTGGTTAGGTTCATCATTAATGATGGCATTTGACCACGGAAGTTTGGGACAAGTAGAGGGCTTTCAGTTATTTGAGATTTCTTATCTCCTCAGGAACTTCCCCATGGAATTTGTTTTGAGAGACGCCAAGACAGGTGGACACGGCAGTATTCTTCCCATATGCATTTCCAACCCTTTGTTCATAATAGTCACCCGTAAATTTGCGTAACTTTTAAACTTTTTACATTTTCTTTGATAGATCACCCGTAATTTCATTGGAAGATAGGTCCATAGCGTGTGATAATATCCCAAAATTCAATATGTTCGAGGAACATGATATTTGATGTTTTTAATAGTATTTAATCTTTTGATTATAGTAATTTAATTTATTTTTTTAATCAATGTGGTTGATAGTTTGTATCTGATGCCTGATAGGTTAATATAACTAATGACCAGTACCTGTAGAAGATCTTCTTTTGTAGATTTGAAAGCTTTTATATGTTTAAGTAAATATCTTTTTAAAGAAAAAAATACAATAATATTATAGAGAAATATACTCTGAAAATATATATGCTAAAAATATTAAGAATAAAAAGTTTGTAAATTTAGAAATCGAAGGATTTATAAGAATATTTATAACTCATAAGTCTTGTCTTTTTATAAAGAGAAAAAACTAAAGTGTCATCTTATAATAATAACATTTAATGAGGGATAGATATGGTAGGCCATTGGAAGATTTTTTTTTTTTTTTATATATATCTAGAGATGTAGGGAAAGCAAGATATAAAAAATAGTTGAGCCCATGAAGACTGGGCTTTTTCCTTAGACTATATCCAAGAGCTCTACCACTAAACTAAGCTCGAGAAACGTAGGTCTTTTTTTTTGTCGTGCTAAAAGGAGCTGGGTTTTTTTCTTGGTCGAGCCCAAGACAGCTAAGCTCTTTTCTTGATCAAGTCCAAGACAGCTGGGTTTGTCCCTCGACTATGTCCAAGGGAGCTGGGCTTGTCCTTTGGCTGAACCCAACTATATTGGGTTTGATAACTTGTTAGACTCTTATTGTTCTAGGCTCGGCACATGACTGAACCCAGGTATATTGGTTCATTTTCTTGGTGGAGCTCAAAAGAGATAGGTCATTTTCTTGGCTAAACCCTAAGAAAAAAGGTCATTCTCATGGCCGGGTCTAAAAAAGAAGGGTCATTTTCTTGGTCATGCCCAAAAAAGATGGCGTCATTCTCTTTGTCATGCTGAAGAGAGAAGAATTATTTTCTACGTCGAGTCCAAGAAAAAGAGTTATTTTCTTGGATAAGTTCAAGAGACTTAAATTTTTTTTTTAACTGAGCCAAAAATAAAATTTTAAAATTTTTTAAATCCGTTAAATTTGAGTTTATCATGCAAGTTTGGAAAAATATTCACATTACCGAAAAAAGTCAAATTCAACCATAAAATTTAATATCTCGCAGCAAAAGAATCTTCAATGCAGGTGGCAGCCACGACCAGAATGGAAATATGTCACGTATCATGTAGTGTCCAAGGTCCAAAACCTCCAGCTTGAAACAATTGGCTGAGGATATTGGCAATTAACCTTTCAGTTTATCGCCGTGGATTAATTTTGAGTGACTGCAAACTTCTTTCTAATGCAAGATCCGGCATGCTATTGAGGTTATTTCCTCGTAAAGACAGCACCCTGAGGTATGGAATATTGCCCAAACAATCCGGGATTTGACTACTAAAGTGGTTATAAGACATTCAAGAAAAGAGAGTTGACTGCAATTGCACATAGGTTTAGGGAATGAACCATGCAATAGATTAGCATTAAGATCAAGAGTTTCTAAGGAATTAACTGGAATGACTGGTGAAGTTTGGTTCAAAAAATCTAGGGAGTTTTCCTAAAGGTTAAGATATAATACACTCAAATTCCATATCCAGTTGGGTATTTGAGCACTCAGTTTGTTTCCTCAAAGGTCGAGATAACGCTTCTGATTTTTTCTAAAATCTGGAAAGCTATTTAAGTCACAGCAAGATATTGTCAACAGCTGCAGCACGGGAGAAGAAGAGTTTGTGCTGTTTAGCATGGTAAAAGGAAGAGCTTTAGGAAAAACATCAATTGGATTGTGGGACAAATCTAAGGTTTGGAGAGTTGTTTTCCATATGCAGCTGGGAACATGAAGTTGAATTTTGTTGGTGGAACTGTTTTGTGCTTTAAAAGAAAATTATTTTTAATATTAGCATATTAAATCAATATGAAAATATTAAAAAAATTAATTCAAAATAAAAAAAATATGTAAAAACACTTTTAAAACACAAAAATAAATGTCCTTCCAATCTCACCAAATAAGGTTTGCAAGTAATGATGGGATAACTCCACAAAATTTGCAGCCACTCAGGTCTTAGATTCTCAAGGATTTGAGATTGCTAATTGAGCATGGCAAGTTCCCATTAAAGTTTGTTCCCCAAAGTGCCAAGACCTGAATAGAACTGTTCAAAGGAAATTCTGGCAACTGAGCTGAAAGAAGTGAGTTTTCTGACATGTATATTATTGGAGTGGCAAGAAAAAATGATATTGCAAACACAACTGAAGGCTTCTTCGTAGGTGGGAATGCACACTCTCCTAATCCCTGCCAATTTCATGCCTAGTGATAGGCATGTTACTTGCCAGTTAATTTGTACAGTAAAACGCATTCTCCATCTGGATACAGAAGTCAATGTTGAGTAGGATTTAAAGAGTTAGATCATTCATTCAGCAAGAACAAGCACTTTAATGGTTCCTTGACTATTTGCGGTTAGCATTGTAGGGCTATCACTCTTCCAACACACAGCGCTAATGAAATACGATCCAGCATCATCCTCAGTACCGTTCTCCAAATCCGTACTAAATCTATGCCAAGCTGCGGGTTTAGAGATAGCCTGCAATTGTTGGCAAAACTGTGTTATTAAAGGATTTTTTTTTATGCCAGAGAAACCAATTCAAATGTTTTCTAACCCTGTGATACACAAACACTTCGTTTGTTTCGCTGCCGCAAGCAATGTATTCGCTGTTCACTGTGAGACCCACAAAATTCTTCTCATTTGTATGGCCTCTAAATGTCCGCAACTGAAAAAATAAAAGGATCATGGAAATCTGGAAGTTAGTTGAAATAGGTTCAAGATCAAAGCGCCATGGAGAGAAATGGAAAATAGTACAACACAGATGCAAGCACATTTCCATAGAAAGCAATGAAACTACTGCTTTGTTCAGAGGACTGTATTTTCTTTCTTGGAAAGTACCATCATAACTTACTGCTAAATTATCCTTTACATCCCATAAGCGCAATGTGCTGTCCGTAGATGCAGAAGCCAGTTCGTTGCTAGACAGGAATTTCACATATGAAACAGCTTTCCGATGCCCACTAAATACATAAAGCGGTTGGCTAATGTTTCTCAAGTCATAGTAGTGAATATGATGATCAGCAGATCCCACCTGCAGAATATCAAGTGTCATTTCTCTTAAGCATGAATTCATTCAGAAGAATATCTAATGTGTTCCATCCAGTTAGATTTTCAACATAAACTGGATGATTGAAAAGGCGCTGGAAAGTTTCTTGCTTGCTCTCTAATTAGAAAAGAAAAAAAAGGAGTTTTATTTCTTTGCTTTTATTTTAATGGAAAATATGATATTAGTGGATCTTTCTAGGCCATGGGCTTTCAAAGGAAAAAATTCAGGCATAAGATTTTCATTTTGTGCTAGAAAAAATCATAAGGAACACGAATCATTTAGCGAGAATCTTACAGAGACATACCGCCACATGAATGCTGGATCCAGGATTATACTTGACAGAACAAATGTTTGCCTTCATATCAATGTTAAGAACACTTGCTTCTTGCTGTGTGCACCAAATTTTGACCTGTTCAACATAGAATCATATCTAAGCAGCAGGGATGCATAATGAAACCAGTCTTCAGTCTATAACCAACAAGAAAAATAGTTTCTGGATCACTTCAATAATACCTTGCAGTCATCACTGCCAGATACAAGCATTGAAGGTTCAGTCCGTGAAAAATCAACACTCCAAGCTCGCTTTTCATGCTCCTCGTATTCCATTATGCTCTGGTGGGAAGAGGCTTTGTTAAGTGTAATTTAGCACCTCGATCCAAAAAACAAAAATAGGGAAATGACAGGTTTATGGAACTTTAAGGCCATTTTACAGAGCAACGGAAAAATCATAAATTTGCATTCCAGCTTTGCAGGTCTCAGGCCTGATAACAACATCGATTTCATATAAGAACATTAAAGCGTAGGACTATATCCAGAGTTTCCTTCACTGGTGCCAGCCTATCATGAGCATATATGGCGGAACAACAAAAATGAAGTATCATGATGTACCTGGCGAGTAGTTACATCCCAAACAGTTACTATACCCTCATAATCACTGCTAGCAATATGATTTTTCGTATACTTGTTCCAACTTAAGCAACTAAGTTTAGATCGCGTGGACATTTCCACAACAGGACAATGCACATCTGCCGGTTCGTTCATCACCTAGAAAGAAATGAAACAAAAAATCTCATTACACAACAACAAACTTGTAAAATGCTGGCTAGGTTACAGCATACTTGCATTCTGTAATATTATACACATCCTCAATAACATCTTAGCCACATCACAAAGGTTGAATGACAAGAGTTCGAGTCCATAAATTTTCACTGGTCTACAAACTTGAAGAAGAATGAACTTCACGACTCAATTCTATAACCCTCTTTCTCACACTTACCGAGGAAAACTCAAAAATCTTAATGCGCCTAGAAACTCCAGCAGTAGCAAACAGTTCATCATCACGATCAAATTCTATGCTGCAGCATAATGTGATTTTACAATGATTAAGATATTTGACTGTATATATAAAAGTTGGAAAAGAAAAACCATGGGAAATGTAAACTTTATGAGCAAAGCAGAAAACATGTGAAATTAAGAGAGTGGTAGAAATTCCAGCTAACCTAGACACAATATTAGCAGAGTGGAAAAGGTCACCATGTCTCAGTTCAGCAACGGCCCTCAATCGACTTAAACAACAACCAACCAGAAGTATAAGTGACAAAAGCAGTTTTCAAATTGCAAGTAAAACAAAGGATCAACACTTAGAAATCCATCCACCTGTATCGAGTAAAGTTGGTCAGCACAGATTGGAAATCCTCAAGACCTGGATTATATCCTTCTCTATTCATAATATCTGTATCCTTTTCTTCCTCTTTATATGCTTGTCTAACCCAATTTCGCCGCTTTTGCAAGTAACATTCTTGCAAATCATTGAACTGTAACGAGAGAAGATGAATAAGGACCTATTTGGATATCCAATCAAATTAAACAGCATAGCTACTATTGCAAGAAATTCAATGATATGATCCAAGTCTGCTGCAAGCCCGGGAGGTTGGGACGGTTATTATTTTGGCCAACCAAGTGTTAAGAACAAATGGGAAACCCTTATGCAATCACACAACCACTAAAAACATGAAGAGACTAGCACATATGCAAGTTCAAAAGATCACTTACCTGTGCTTGGGCCCATTTCTTTTTAGATGCAACTGGTCCTGATTGAGTAACAAACTGAGAATTCGGATCATCAGCAAACATCCTAAGTTTTAGTGAGCATCTGTCCTTTGCCCTGCATAACTCTATCCTTTGCCTCTCTACAGCATTTATGTCCTCCTTAATGTACTGCAGGTCTGTTTGAATCTGAAAAGGGCACAAATGACTATCAACTGCAGATTAATCAAACACCAGTAAGCAATCAAACTAGTACCGAAAAGAAATATGAGACACAATCAATGTAGTTTGATATTCTCTTGTACCAAATGCATATGATTTTAAGTTTCTAATTATAGAAATGTAGCACTGCCTACAAAAATTTCTCGACTACAAGAAAAATCAGATTACAAATTAGCCTAAAGCCATAAAAATTCAGGAACCTCATTGAGCTCATCAAGCTTTTGCTTCCTGAGGTAGCACAAGAAGTCAAGCAAAATCCGCATATTTCTTTCTGCTTCTTCTTGCTCCATCTTTCTCTTCTTCTCTGCAAGGAGGGTCAATAGGCCATCTAGCTCTTTAACTGAGACTTCACAACCCTGTCTAAGAATCCCAAGAAAATCATTAAAAAATAAAGAGAAAATCAAAAGAGCAAGAAGACGTGGCCAACAATTTATCCAAGTAGATAATATTGAATCCCAATTAACCATCAAAACTACAACAAGAGACCTGCTGTAATGCCTGGCGAAGGTGTTCGTAAGGTGATGCATTCTTGGCTGCTTGACGAGCATAAGTTCTCTCCAATAACTACATCATTCAATACTTATAAAGCTGTAAATAAGCTAGCTTCACAATTGTGGACGCAAAAGCTTAGTTTTCTAAACATTTAAAACTATCATATCAAGCAGAAAATTACAAAATAAAAATAAAATTTGGCAAAGATGAGAAAGAATGAAAGAAAGAACAAACCTTATTGAGCAAAAAATTAGGAAAGATATGGTTGTTGGTGAGGTAATGAGAACAACAAGGACAATCATTCTTGTTTCTTAAATGAGTAGTAATACACAGGTAACAGAAGCTATGTCCACAGGAAGTGAGAAAAGCATCCTTAATGATCTGCATGCAAATAGGACAGAGCATATCCTTGTCTAACTCCTCCGTTGGTGGTTGCATTTTGGAGGTTGTTGCCTCAGAATTCACAGAGGGGACAAGTGCCCCCATAGAGCTCTCTCCACCCATGTTTGTTTGTTTTTTTTTGTGTGGTGGGTGTGAGTGAGTGATGTGATCATGTGGAGGAGGAGGAGTTGTTGAAGGGTGTGAATGCTTTGCCCTTCTTTTGTGGTGAAGGAAGAAAAAGAAAAGGTGGCTGTTAGCTAACTAGAGAGAGTAAAGAATTGCTTTGTGAGGGTGCAAACTGCCCACGTTGGGCGGGGGATTGTTTTGGTCTCAAAACGTAGAGAAGTTTCATATCAAAACGACGTGGTTGACCCTGGTTCATTCTTTCTTCTTCTTCTTCTTCTTCTTCTTCTTTTTTTTTTAATTTTAAAAAAAAAGTGATACATGCTTTCTTGTCAATAAGATTAAATTTAGCTTGTCTATTATCAAGCAGTGGATCCCACTTGTCTTCTGTTAATCTTCTTGTCTTGATTTATTTCTGCTACTGTTCTCATGTATTCCTCCACTCCACTCTAGTCTAGTTTCATTTGATTATTGTAAGTGGACTTGCAAGTTGTGATCAATTAGAGTGTTGTTGGGTTTTTTTTAGTGTCCTTGAACAATCTTAAACACACACCATTGATATAAGCATTCCCCTTGGTTCTTTTCCTTTGCCACAATAGAAATCAACTCGTTGAGTGACCAGTAAGACAAGCTGTCATCACATAAATTGTTCTACAGGAACTCTTGTTTCATTTCTGACTGTCGATTTGCTTTATTGGCAACAAAATTTTGCGCATGCCCGTGAGCCCCACCCAGACCAAGCAATAAGCAAAATGACGTTTTTGTGACAGCATTGGTATTCCTGTGTTGAAGATACCAGGCTTGCTGTGTCCATTTGATCTTAAAGAGATGGTTGCACAGGCTCGGTTTACTTGACCTGTGACCGTCGAGAAGCTTTAAATGTTCAGTGTTCCAGTCAATCCAACAGGGATCCGGGAAAAGCACTAGAGCCAGGTTTTTGGATTTAAATTCTATCACAGTCTATGCCTTCTAGGCAGTTGCAATAACAGGGGACCATATCAAGTGGGCAACTCTGTTATCCAGGAAACTACTTTAAAAACGCAACTTTAAGGGGTATTGAATTTTCATATATAACTCTTAACGGCCTGTATAATTTGTAACTTTGTTATGTTTGTGTATACAATTTCTCACCATTCATCACCTGAAGTGTATACTGTTTCCTTGTTCTCCATTCCTCAAATATTTTGCTTTTGCTTTGACGGAGGAGATGCTACAGATTTCTCTAAACAATCAGCAACACCTCCACAATCTGCTTGACGAAGCTCACTGCCAATATCATCTTCGAAAGCATCCTCTGGATATGAATGTGGAGAGCGGAGATTTCCATGAGTTTGGCAGGTCCCCATGGTCTTACAATGTTCAGCCTCATCATCTCTGATGTTCAGAAATACATCATACAAATTCTCTGGAAAGAAAAGGAAAATTTTAAAAACAGAGAACAAAAGTTCTGTTAGTCTCTACGTAAATTAAACTACCACCCCCCCCCCCCCCCCCCCCCCCCCCCAACACACACACACAAAAAAAAAATCCTCTTTAAAATAAAATTTGTCGAAAAAAGACTTGAAATTTATTTTACCTATTTTTGGCCTACGAGAATGGGGAGCTCTGGAAGTTTGAAATTCATCTGGAAGGGATCATAATAGAGTTGTTATGCCATGCTCTCACATCATATATGATGCAACTGTAGTTTGTTACATAAAAACTTACCAAACAAGTACAAATCACCCTCAGTGTAATATTTTACAGCAACCTCAGGTGCAGGCATTTTTCTCAAATCCTCTACAACGAAGCAAAGCAACCAGAATAACTCAGAATAAGTCCATTGATTTTGGACGAAATAGAATCTATATTCTATAATGTTAAGCATATGATAGAGATCCTTCATCAAACTGTTCTGCATGCTGATAGATTTTGGGGTGCCCCATGGCCTGAATGCATTTGCATAGATATAAAGGTTTTTAAGTATCATCAACCCATGGATTAATAGCATCCAGAGGTGTCATAACTCCCAAGTGATTGATCATATTACACTATTCACATAAAAGGTCATCTTACAGGTTAGGCAACACTATTCACATAATTCCTCTCAAAAAATAAGAAAAGGAAACATGTACAAGACGAACAAATGAAGTGATAGTGGCCAACTGACCAGCAAAAGGTGAGAGCAAGATAATGACAAAATGTTTTTTTTCTCAATATTTATACTCGCAGATGATGGATGTGCAAGAAACTACTCTAATATCATCTACGAACATATGAAAGTCAAAGCATACCTCCTTGTGCCTTGATAAATTTGTCATAAGTTTCAAATGCATGGTTCTCAACACATTCAGAGAAGTGATCTGAAAAAATGATCAAAATGAATTTATCAAAATCACCATTTTGAGATAAATGACTTGTGGGTTATTCTGCAATGGAATTGTCTATTAGACAATTTATTTTGGGAGTTTTTCCTATGGGAATAAAGCAATACAAGTAAATTAAAGTTACCAAAATCAGAAATTTTGAAATAAGTATCAAGTTTTTTTGACATATAAATTCTCTGCTCCCCCATCTAACTAGTTCAGGGTTCGAGTCCTAAACAACCCATTACTCACCAATCTGAGATAAACGACTGAGGGTGGGCTTATTCAGCAATTATTTTGTCTACAAGATGATTTATTTAAGGTGCTTTTCCAGTGGGCTTGAAGCAACATAAAGAAAAACAGTAAAAAAGAAAAAAAAAATAAAAGTAGCTATAAAGCAAATGAAGTTTATCCTCTTCCAAACTAAAAAAATCCAAAACAATAGAAATCAACAAATATGGGACTTTTTTGAGCTCTATGAATTCAAATAATGGTTGCAAGAGTTCCAAAAATATGTCAGAATTGAAAATTTTATACAGGAACACCTGGTTCATTTTTTTCAGTTATGTTCTCATTAAATGATAAACTCTCATATCATTTAATCTCTCATGACTCAAGAGGATCGAATGAGTGGGATGTTATAATGCAAGACAGTTCATAACCAGCAAAATCCAGATGCAAGTACTTACATGCCATTCTTGGGCTTAATGCATACATTAAGACTGTCATGATGTAATAAAAAAATGCCATGTGCTGAGCAAGAAAGCGGTCAAACCACCAAGAATTGCCACCCAATTCCTGCAACCAAATTACAAGGCCATCAGAATCATGAGAATTTTGGTATGGTATTTTTTTACTTAGAGCCACTGTACCGCATATAAATAGATTGGACCTGCAAAGGTTTGTACTTGCACATGCATGGTTATGACTCATGAGCGTGCCATTGGTTGAGTTTGTGTATTCTGTATTTACAACCAATCTTCATTGGAAAAGGAGCAGTTTCTATTTTCTTCTTCAATTTACTATAGACTATTCTCATGCTAACTTTACTTTATCTATATTAAATTTACAGACCATTCATTATTCAAATGCCATCCCATGGAAGGAATCACAAACTGAAACAGTGAAGGGTTTGAAAATAACAACATTTAGTGAACTTGAGACCATGACCAACAGAAAAAAAGAAAAAATGTCCTCCTAACAGAATCGATAAAAGAAACATGTAACCAGTAAAACTATGAAAACTACTTACTTCCATAATAAGCAAGTGATGCATTTCATTCCAGCTCTCAGCAAAATGCACTTTGATATAATCAGATCTTCTCCACCACCCAAAACTCTCATACAAATGAAGAACAGATATAAAGGCTGCCATAGTTCAGAAATTGGCAATTACCATCAAATTCAATATATCTATAGCATAAAGAGAGCAACTCAATAAACCTCAAAACCAAGTCAGCAAATTCAATTTTGATGAACTGCAATGATTTCTTATTGCATTTTGGAAGTGAAGTATGATGTCTATATGAATCAATGGGGAGTCAAATTCTCTCTTGTCGAAAGTAGACCACATCAAAAAGATCATTTTATCAGTAACTAGCATGACCATCCAAATTCTAACCCATCAATAACCTCAGTTCTAACATTTAAGAACATAAACTTGTTTAGCAAACTACTAAACCATTGATGGGTTTAATTAAAATTGAAAGAGAAATCAATAAATATGAGCAGTACTCGCCAAAATAAGGAACTCTAGCAATAGTTTCCAAAACATAGAACCTAGCATAATCACGGCCATGATACAGTGCATCAAGAATCGTTACCACCGAATCCTGACATAAAAGAAATCAAGAAACGAAAACAACAGTCAAATACATACTTGATACTACAGCCCCAAGTGTTTTCTCCTATAATAATAATAATTAAAAAAAAAACTAGAAATAAAAATGGGAACAATTAAATAAATTATGCCAAGAACAAACTAGAAGCCCTTGTAATATGGAAACAAATTCAGGAAATCTTACAGTGAGAAAGATATTGACAGATTGTTCAAGCTTGACAACCCACTTGTCTAATTCAGTAGGGGATGAAGGTTGTGGTGAGGCCTCCGGGCCATGAGTGAGAGTGCTGGGTCTAAATGATTCCTCTACAACAACTTTCTCATCTTCATTTTCCTTTAATACAGTTGCTTGAACTCTACAAAACTTTGTACTAGAAAAGATAAAAAAATTTTATTAGTAAGGTAAATAAAGATGAAGAATTTGATGATTATTGTAGTTGATTAACAACAAAATAATACCTCCTTGTGGAAGGAGGGAATGGAAGTGAAGCGGGGTTGTAGTTGCGTTTGAAAAGAAAAGGGCTTCGTGGGGTTTTAGCAATATATCTCCTGGTTTTAGTAGTAGAGGAAGAGGATGAGATGGTGAATACCGTAGCAGAAGAAGAACAAGAAGAGAGAATCATTTTTTTTTTTTTTTTTGGGGGAAAGATTATCAAATTGTTAAAAGACAAGAAAAGGAGAGAAGAAAAGTGTGAGTTGATTTGATTTTATTATTTTAAGGTAAGGAAATGGAAATGGGAACTGTGAAATTGACAAGCAGAGTAATGGTGATGTTTGTGGTTGGATTCGGACAGACTCCGTTTGGTATCTAGTTGTGTGTTTTGAGATATTTTTTATTTGACTATAATTTTAAAAATTATTTAATTTTATTTTTTAAACTTAGGGTAAAAATTTAGATATAAGAAAAATTAATATTTGTTAATGCATTGTATGGTATTTTTATAAAAATAAAATAAAATATATTTAATGCAACAGCGGCTTAAAAGATTTATGACGTGGTAATTGATTTATCAAACTCTTAATCATCCAAAGATTGTAATCTTATAGCGTGATTAAATTTTTAAAATGTAAAAAAATTGTTAAGAGTGTTATAGTGTTTTAAAATGTAAAAAGATGGTTAAGAGTGTGGTAATTTTTTTTTGTGTTATTAATTCTAACTTAACAGATGAATTTTAAAATCTCATAACCTAATTCTTTGTCTAACTTGAGTTTCAAACGAAATCATACGGGAGTTTATTCGAATTAAATTAATTGATTTCATAAATCAAAATGCAATTTTAATTACCAGTGAAAACACGACTTAGTTTTTAATAAAATTTCAAGATAATAACTTTTTTCAAAAAACTATTAAGATAATGACAGATCAATTTCAATTCCTAAGTAAACTATGTCATGTACTTCATTGAGTTTAATAATTTATTTTTTATATTAAATGATTACAAAATTGAGGACCAATTTAAAAATAAAAACTTATTTGAAACAATGATAACTCTAAAGAAAGCAAAAAACAAATCATGCAGTTTATTTTCTAATCAATTCAATATTTAAGGATAAAATAAAAAAAATTAAAATAATTAACAAACCAAAAACCAAAAAAAAATATTTGGTTAATGGGTGAACTCCCCAAACTTATGAATCGGGTAACTCGAACTAATACACCAAATCTGTCAACCGGGTTATGGACTCCAGTGAGATTATAATTTTTTTCAAAATTTTTTTTTACTTAACCACATGATAAAAAAAATATACAATCATAAAATAAAACATCAATCTAATACTGAGATGTTTTAAAAAATTAAGAGATAAATGAAGATCAAAATATTTAACATCGCAACATAGGTAATTTACCATGTTATGTTTAATGAATTTTTCTTTCAAAATAAATTTATAATAGAAAAACATATAAAATTTGTAATAGAAACCAACACACACATAAAATTTATTGAATAAAAACAAAAACAAATGCAAGGATGCACATTGAAAAAAAAATCTTATAAAAATCAATATTAAAAAAAATTAATATATATAAATTTAAAAAATCACAAGAATCATACCTATATCTTTACAAAATAAACACAACATTCATGAGCGGTTGATCGGTGAGGACATTCGACGTCCGCATCCAGCGCATGTGCCTGGAAACAAAAGGGAACAATCAAGTCATGTCATTGATGGGGTGGTATTGATAAGGGACAACATACATAATGAACTCAGTTTGGAGTTACAGACAACCTAACTAAAGCAACTAATAAACGAAATTGCATCTATATAGAAGGAACTCAACTCTTCAGCTATTGGAGGTCCTAATGCTAAGCTCCCGAAGGGCTTCTTTCTCTGTTGCTACTGTAGCTAATCTGCTTTCTCACTAATAGCATCTCTAATGTAAAATGTTATTTTGAAAAGCTAAATTTTTAAAATAGCATTTTGAATAATATAAATATGGTTTTATTTACCGTATCTACTCCAATGAAAAAAAAGTCATTTGAAGAGTCATTTATATTGGAGTGAAAGAAACAAGTGTTTTATTAGTTCTTAATAAATTTGATGTTTTTTTTTCCACATGGCTACATTTAATTGGTTTATTTTTTTAGTGGCCCCACTTTGTTGGTTTTGGCTCTTTTAAGAGATATGTAGGAATAACATTTGTGAAAGAGAAAATGCATTTTAGCATTTTGTTTAGCACTTCCTTTGGAGTGTGCAAAATAAACATAAAAAAGCTAAAATAATATTTTTTAATATTTAGCTTTCCATTTAGCACACCTATTAGAGATGCTCTAATAGCTTACCAATCGAGAGCTAAAAGCTTCCAATTGGCCCCTTGACCTATATTTATATCGTTTGGAGTCTATGTTGAGTTTGGGTATAACGTGTGAAGCTTAAATAAAGTTTTCTAAGGGTCACCACTCCCCATCTTTATTTATCGTCACGCCTAAGTATGAAGGAAGGAGAAACAGGTGGGATCTCCTCTAAAAGTTGAAGTCCCACCCCGCCACATGAATCCCCTATTCATACCAAGCAACCATTGAGTTACTGGATACCGCTTGAGAAATCGCTTATGCAAGTTAGCTCAGGCACCATTCCCATAGTACAGGGGAACTGGGCTCAATAAGGTTCAATGGTCACTTATGCAATTCAAAAAGAACCCCTGAGTAGTTTGATGCATTAGCTGACCTCAGTAAGGTTCACCCTTCCTTATGCAATTCGAACTACTCAATATCATTAAAAAAAATCATCACAGATTAATTAAAAAATAAACCCAAAATTTATTTGAAAAAAATTCAACTAATGCATTATTTTAAAAAAAATCAATTTTTTTTAAATTTAGGCATGCAATGTCTAACCCAATTAAGCAACGACCCATATGCGGCCCTATAATGTTTTTAAGTTTAATAGGGTGGACGATACGTCGTCCGTCTTATGCATCAGAAAAAAAAAAAAGAAATGATGCATCATATGTTCATCCCTAGAATCCGGCCACTATAATGGCCAGAAAAATAAGGTCATTTTTTCAGCTAAAAACTCATTTTCAATCTATTTTTGACTTAAAACACTTAGGAAACACCTTAGAGACTCTTTTAAATCAATCTATAACAACAAAAAACATAAAAACAACCCTAAAACCCGAAATAAAACACAATTCCTAATCTCACATATGATTTTTAGGTATTTTCAAGGTAAAAAAATACATAATCTTAACTCTCCTCATCATATGGAACCATTTGACACAAAAAAATAACCGTTTTAATGGCTGAATTCCTCACCAACGGACACTTTCTCTTTCTATGTCAAAATCCGGCGACATCCTTTCTCTCCAACCAAAAAAGAACTGAAAATAAGTAAAATAAAGTTCGGTACCAAAAAACAAAGTTCCTAACCAATTTTTAGGTATTTTCAAGGTAAAAAAATACATAATCTTAACTCCCCTCATCATATGGAACCATTTGACACAAAAAAATAACCGTTTTAATGGCTGAATTCCTCACCAACGGACACTTTCTCTCTCTATGTCAAAATCTGGCGACATCCTTTCTCTCCAACCAAAAAAGAACTGAAAATAAGTAAAATAAAGTTCGGTATCAAAAAACAAATTTCCTAACCAATTTTGTAAAATCCAAGTAATCAGTCACCTAATAGCTAAGAAAGATTGGGTTTTCAAATGAATTTTTGATAAAAAAATTTCATTCCGCCACCTATATTACCTGTTTTTTTTTTCACTTTAGTCCCCTTTCTTTCAATTCAACACTCTCTTACAGAAAAACCTGTAATTAGGCTCTAATTTGGTCTCAAAAAGGCTCAATTGTGCAAAAACAATCAAAGGATCAAATTGAAAACTTTCAAAATTTGCACTATTGTAATCCATGGTAAAATGTGAGAGTGTGAACAATGTTTTTATGAATAGTAAAAACACCACACGTTTTAGCTTTATGTTCTAGCTATTTAACTTGCACTTCACCGCAGGTTATAATTTTTTTTTTAAAATATTGGGTATGCAGGTTGCGTCAATATGTTTTTACATAAAAAGTTCAAAGTATAAATTAAAAAGCCTATACAAACAAGATCACACGGTATATTTAAATAAATGAAAGATAAATCTACACCCTAAAAAATCTATGACTTAAAAATAAACACAAATGAAACTGACTGAATGAACTCACGTCATAAAAAGTATTACGCAAGGCCGAATGCATCAACAATATAATTTTAAAATGAATATTTCTTATTTTAAAAAATAAACTTCATTTGTATAAAAAAAAATTATAGATCAATTAAAATAATAACTTGAAAAATAAAATAGGAACATGAAAATTGAAAATACTTATATTAAAAAATGACATGCAAAAACGTGACCTAGTTCATGAGACCGAGATAAAACCATAAAAAAACTTGAAGATAATCACAGAACCAATATTAAAAAAAAATTAATGTAGAAGCTGAATTCCAAACAAATTAAATATCGAAAGATGAAATTAGAAAAAAAAAATTTATTACATAAAAGGAAAAAAAAATGAGGGTGAGAAAAAAAATTAATTAAAGGAATAAAAATTTTCAATTGGAGGGTTTAATTGAATTAAAAACTAGCTTTAATAAAAGGAAAAAAAATCAAAAGAATGATGGTCAAACTAAAAAAAATAAAGCAACATAAAACTTGATTGAAGGATGAAATTGAAAGAAAAAAAACTTCAACAAAAGTGTCAATGAAAAAATTAAAAATTTTAAAAAATAAGGATTGAAATGAAAAATCAAAATATGAGAAATTACAATTGAAGGACTAAATTGAAAAGAATAAAAACTTCTATAAATGGAAAATAAACGAAATAAGAAACTAATAGAATGAGGACTGAAATTGAAAAGTAAGAAACAAAGAGGACAACGGTGTATATTACCTATCAGGAGAGAGAAAAGAAGGGGGGAAATTCAAAAGACCACTAGCAACAATCCAACCACCGTCAGCTGCCACGAGCCACTCCAAATGAAAGAGGACACGATGACGCATATAGGAAAATGATGAAAGGCCAATTAGGTCCATTGGTTGACATCACACGCGTCGTTTGAATAACACGGATGCCACTCACGTGTTAAGCACGCTCCAACAACTTTAGGCATTAAAAGATTTGAGAAAAATGTGAAATACCAAAATACCCCCACAACCCGACAATTACACAAAATACCCATACGAAAGTAAAAACAAAATACCCCAAAATGTTAAGCTTATGTTTTGTCTCTTTCAAGGTTAAAGATATAATTGCACTGTACATTGAAATTCAAAAATCTAAACAAGGAGAAAATGTGTATTTTTACTTTTAAGAAGCTTATGCAAAGTTATGAAAGTTTTTGGTCAACAATTTTTTATTTTATTATTTTTAGGGGCAAAATAATATTTTTACTGTAAAAAAAAAAAATATCAACACCCCACCCAAAACGCTTAATTTCTTTGGACCAAAGGATACAAAGATAATTTTACTACAGCTTAAAACATATTTTATTGTAGATTGGGGTACAGTAAACAAAGCAATTTATTTTTTTTAGATAATAATAATAATAATATCACCACTAGGCTCATGCATGCAAGTAGCATAAAGAAACAAGATAATTGAATACAAAAATAAAATAAATAAGGGAAACAAAAGGGAAGGGTCCTAATCAAAAGGTAGGAAGGGAGTAGGGACTGTAGAGTGGAGCAGGGTACGAGTTTCAAGTTTTATTAATATTAATATTATTATTTAGTTATGGTCTATTTCAATCAACTTGCCCAAAAAAACAAAGTACTTTTGAGTTTTCAGTGATTGTTTTTGGTTTATGATTCATTTATTGATTTTAGCTAGCCTCGATTGTGTGGATAAGTACACTGCTGATTCTATGCCCCAAGCCACTACTCCTTTTTTCTTCTGTTTTTGTTTTAGCATACCAGTTTCTCCCCTCGAATCTATGAATGAACCCTTTTAATAATACAATTGAGAAAAGAGGATCGAAAAGAAACTTTCTAAGCTTGGCCTTTACATTAGGACATGTGGCATTGCCGATCAAATCGATTTTTCCTTTATTACTTGGTTAAATACAGAAGAAGCTTTCACAGTAAGTGTTATAATCCATGTCGGCATCTGCCACTGTTCATTCATGTATTTGTTGTCATTGTGTATATACATTGAATTTGTGACAGGTTGGATATTCTTTAGTATCTAGAACTCAAAAGATCATAAGAAAGGAGAAGACTTGCAACCATATCATATAGATGATGATCATAATGCCCCTTTTCAGTTGTGATTTTCCTGGGAATGTGTAATTGACAATTTGATCCAAGATTTTCTTTTCTGGGGTGGGGGGTCATAGATTTAAATCCCAAGATCATCCCGCAATTATAAGCTTAATTCATCAATCAATGTAAAAATACAACACAACTTTTTGGCATAATAAAGCAATGGATATGAATATCCAAAATAAAATAAAACTGGTGGCAATAACTGGCAGGCCATATCAGCCCTGAGATTGTAAGTGTCGTATACTCCAGGCCCCAAACCAGTTATGTCAATCACATACTGTATTTTATTCATGATGAAATCAAGAGAGTAGAAAGTTTAAGCCTTGCCTGATCACTGATTACACGCACATATATGTGTTCACGCTCCCATGCAGTTACCTCCACTATCAGATCCTGAATCTAGCAAGATTCCCAAAACTAAGGAAAATGAAGGAAGAAAGCCTTTCATACCCAAAAACATGGCTAATCTTGGCTTTGAACTAAAGGGCTTGAGATTATGTTTACATTAGTCGAATAGATGGAGAATTGACATTTCTTGGTCTGTTTTCTTTCTTCTTTCCATTGGTGTCCCTACGATGTCTGATCACTTCCTTCTTTCTTGTTCCAATTGTATGATGCTGTGGTCCAATTATCTCTTTCAATATTGGCTACCATTTCATTTATTTGTCTCCCTAATTGGTCTCATAACTATAGGATTAAAATATTTCTCTTATTGGATAAATTGGATGGTGAGAGTGAGAGGATTCAACAAAGATGTCGGCAGCTATGCTCCATTAATCTAGTGACAGGGCTCTTCATATGCCTGCGTGGTGCAACTCCTATCTTTTATTGTCCCAATCTCCCAATTGTTACTCACTAACTCTAACTGCGACGTGCGAGTATATTTGTATAATCCAAATCTGAAAATAGTGAACTTAAATTTAGGTTTTAGATGTCAAATAGGTTATAGAAACAGAAACTTAGAAGTGATCATTAAACACTGAAACCTGCAGACTTACATTCATTGGATCCGTATGTACATAGATGAGAACATTTTCAGCTATAATCCACAAACCAATTGTAATGATGGAAAGATATTCAGCACCACGATCACGAATATAAACATATCCACTTGCCTACAAATTACTATTTGTTGAAGACTGCTTCAAGAATCCAGGAGTCCTGTTTTTTCTATTCTGTTATCATCATATAAATGTTGAGCTAGTCTATAGGAACAGATTAGTTTAGTTAAGATATTATTTGCAGATTTGATGCTTTATTATAGCATTTCGGTTGTTTGTTTTTCCTATAAATGTAATGAAGTTTTAATGAATAAAATAGTAACTCAAGGCTGTACAACAATAGCATACTATTATCATAAAATTCTCTCCAGTTTTCTTTTCTTTTCTTCCTTTTAAAATCAACAATTGGTATAGGAGCACTTTGTCTTAAGAAACCAGCAATGGAAGTTAAAGCAAGCTTCTCTCATGTAACCCCTCATATCTTTGATGGAGAGAATTATCGGTTTTTAGATGTAAAAATAAAAACTTATTTGGAATCATTAGATCTTTGGGAAGCTCTTAAAGAGGATTATGATGTTCCTCCATTACCAAATAACCCAACCATTACTCATATCAAAAGCCACAAAGAAAGAAAAATAAAAAAATCAAAATCAAAAGCATACTTGTTTGTTGTTGTTTCAACAACCATTTTCATAAAAATCATGTCTCTCAAATCAGCAAAGCAAAGCAAAGCAAAGGATGTCTCCGACTATCTATAGAAAGAATATGTAAGAGATGAGAAAGGATACGTGTCATGCAAGTGCTGAATTTAATAAGAGAATTTAAGCTACAAAGAATGAAAGAATCTAATACTATCAAGGAGTACTCATATATATTGTTTGTTATAGTTAGCAAGGTCAGATTACTTGGTACGACATTCACAAACTCAATCACTTCTTTGAAGAACACAAAAAATCTATCCAAAATTACATTCATAGAAATTTTGAATGCCTTGCAAGCTCAAAAACAACAAAGGCTTATGAGGCATGATCATTTTGCAAAAGGAGCTCTATCAGCTAAGCATCAAGATTCTAAAAGGGATAAGAAGAAATTTTTTATGAAAAATCAGGCTTTAGGTAATAAAATTACAACTAATCAGTTTTAGAACAAGGAAAGATATTTGAAAAAGGGCTATCCACCATGTCAATATTGTGGTAAGACAAGTCATCCACCATTCATGTGTTGGAAGAGACCAGATACAAGGTGCAACAAGTGCAATCAATATTGAGGTAGAATAAACCATATCATTGGCTAATTGAAGCTGTCATTTGCAAAACCAAACCTTAGAAACAGGAGGCAAATGCTCAAGTCGTTGACCAAGATAATAAAGATCAAATGTTTGTAACTACTTGTTTTTCAACTAGAGACTCCTCATATCATTGGCACATTGATAGTAGTTGCACAAATCATATGACTTTTGACAAGAGTCTTTTTAAAACAATGCAACCTACAAGAATTACAAAGGTTCGAATTAGGAATGATGATTACATAGAAGCAAAGGGAAAAGGAACCATTTCAATTTCAACAAATTCAGGTACAAAAATAATTTCAGATGTTCTCTATGTACCTAATATGGATCAAAACTTGCTGAGTGTTGGGCAGTTGATAGAAAAATGAATGAAGCTAACTTTAAAAGATCAATCCTGTCATATTTTTTATGCTACTGGACAGAAGATACTGTAGGCTAAGATAAGAGGTAAAAGTTTCTCATTCTTATCATTCGAGAAGGAGCATACAACTTTCTTAACAAAGATTAATAATAAAAAAGTATGGCACAAAAGACTCGAACACTATCATCGTCAACGTATGCATATTATGAAGAAGAATGATGTTATAAAAGGTCTGCTATTGCTTACTGATAAATTATCAAACTGTCAAGCCTGTCAGTTTGGTAAGCAAAACAAGAGCCATTTCGCAAATCAACATGAAGATCTATACAAAAACTTCAGTTGATCCCTACTAATGTAGCAGACCCTAAAAAACATTTTCATTAAAAGGTAGTTGCTATTACAATATTTTTATTGATGATTTTACTAGAATATGTTGGATTTTCTTAATGAAATACAAGTCAGAATTGGCTGAAATCTTTTGGAGATTCAAGAAGAATGTGGAGAATCAAAGTGGGTGTAAAATTCAAGCCATAAGATCTGACAATAGAAAGGAATACACTTTATCAGAATTCAACCTATTACGTGAAGATGCTGGCATTGAGCATCAACTCATAACTCCTTGCACTCTAGAATAAAATGGAGTCAGTAAGAGAAGAAATAGATACATAATGGAGATAGTTAGATGCATGCTACATAATAAGGGATTGCTTAAGAATTTTGAGCAGAAGCAGTTAATATGATTGTTTTTCTTCGGAATCGATTTCCAACCAGAATTTTAGAAGAAAAAACACCTTTTGAAGTTTGGTACTGTTATAAACCTTCACTAATCTTTCTTAAAATATTTAGTAGTATGTGTTTTGTCCATGTTCCACATGTTAAGAGGGATAAACTTGACAAGAGGACAGTTCCATGAATTTTTATGGGCTATAGTTTAGTTTCAAAAGCCTACAAAATTTATCATCCTCAAATACAAAAGATGACAAATTCAAGAGATGTACATTTCTATAAAAATGAACAATGAAATTGGAAGGATTCTCAAAACAAGAAATTAGTTGAAGATCAAACACATTGGCAAAATGAACTGGTTGATGATTCACCAGTAAGAGGAATGAAGTCTCTAGTAGAAATTTATCAAAGAGGCAATGTAGATGTGTGTGAACTAGAAGGATATGAAGAAGCACACAAAGATTCAAGATGACAGAAAGCAATGAAAGAAGAAAAATCAAGGATTAAAAAAACTCCACCTGAAAATTGGTTGACAGACCTCTAGGCAAAAACATTATTAGAGTTAAATAGGTGTGTAGATGGTTCAATCAATAAACATAAGGCCATATTAGTGGTTAAAGGGTATGCTTATATATTTAGTTTTAATTATTCAGATACCTTTACCCATGTTGCAATATTAGACACTATCATATTATCTTTCCATGTATAAAGGCTAATTATTAGGAATCAGTTGTAATTCCGTGAATAGATGGACTTAATATATAAGGAAAGAGAGGAACTGACAAGGGGTGCATTTTTAGAGAAACAAAGCTCTCTGTTTTACATTTCTCTTGGTTTTATAGAGTATATTGACAAGAAGATCCCTCAGACGAGGTGAAGGATTGCAGTATTTATAGAAGTAAAGGGTATCATTGATTAATCCTTGTTGGTTTTAATCCTCTCGTTAAGTCCTAGTTCATATTAATATCCACTTGGATAATTTCTCATGGTAGATGCAAAACAATATATTAATTAAGAGTTATAATGATAAATAAATAGAAAATGGTCCATTGAGCTTTGTAAGATCCAAAACAAATTAGCTATAACTTCACATTGTTGTTGTGTCTGGAAAAAACAAAACCACTGCTTTCTAATCCTAATGTGAGTTCCCTCATATATGCTGCTTTGAAAATTTGAAGGAAGTTGCGAGAATTGAGAGATGCAAAGATTGCAGAAGCTTGTAGAAATGCTCTAGATTTGAGGGCTGAAAGTAGACTTTACTTGCCAACATTGTAGTCTTAACTGAATGCTAACCCTTCAGTTTTCCTTTTCCTCTTGTATTTCCACCTCATCCATCAGTTGAGAAATGCAGTGTAACAAATTCACAGCAACGAAATATTCTTGCTGTAAAAAACCGATATTCTTCCCAATCCCAGCTGATATATCGAAGAGTGTTTTCTTACAGTGAATTGGACATGAAACCACCTTGAGTTGATCGAAGCTTGATCAGCTTCCAAGCTTTATAAATGAAGGGAGAAATGTAGGTGGCACATCTAATTGGAAATATTCTAGGATTCAACAGAGCATCGTGTTGTATTATATAAGAAGTTTGAATCATGGAAAATTCAAGAGGGTATTTGAATTTCCATTGTAATGATTGTTTCCTTTGTTTTCAAATCCTATCTTCTCATGTTATTGATTGTTTTTTTTTATTAACGTGGATGTTCGAACTAGTTTGTGTGCACCTCGACTAATTTCATAGGCTCTGAAGTTAACAACCATATAAGTCTCTAGTGGCCATGAGGTTTGTGATATTCGAACTGATGATCTCTAGAAAACAAATCTAGAATCTGACCAGTTGAGTTACACCCTTCAGAGTTCATGTTATTGTTATCTTTTATATATATATATATATATAAGATAACAATACCAGTTGTGCGTGTGTGTTTTTAGTTTTAGAGTACGTTTGTTTGCGTGGTTGCTTCTGCGTTTGAAGCAACCACATCAAAACAAATGTTTGGTTACATTAGAAACACAATTTATTTTTGGTGGGGCGAGTACAAACCACATTCAAAACACAGGATTTGCCGAAGTAGCTCCAAGCTGCTTTTCTTCTTCACTGTTCAATGTTTTAGTGAACAGTGCAAGTGGAATTTAATTCAATCGCACTGTTCACGTGAACAATTTTTTTTTAGTGTGTTTATTTTTTGTACTAGTTTAGAGTGAATTAAATTCACTCGCACTGTCATGTGAACAATATTTTTTTTCTCGAAAAACTAGTGTAGAGTAAATTAAATTCACTCGCACTGTAATACCAATTTTATTCCTGATAATATTTTATATAATTTTATTGCACGCTCAAAAAATTATGGAAATTGTGGTTATTTTCGGATGAATTTTATACGTAATGAAATTGTAGATGGTTTAATGGAATAATAAAAAATATTTTATATAAAATATTATTTATTTCATGATGTAATAGTAGTAATTAAATCTACAATATTTAAATTTAAAACCATTAATATATATGTATATATATATATATATATATATATATATATATATATATATATATATATATATTATTTTATATAAAAAATAT
>Ga0325402_1000549_pt1 | contig 26778 bp, 23 predicted proteins | sample PopdelMetagenome_22_FD_207212 | JGI IMG/M metagenome (GOLD analysis project Ga0325402, IMG submission 207212) | Populus deltoides microbial communities from Bellville, Georgia, United States - Xylem-PdKOR-R3 | ecosystem: Host-associated > Plants > Phyllosphere > Stem > Wood/Secondary xylem... | reverse complement strand
TTTTTTTTTTTTAATTTTTTTTTGAGGCGGTAAAAGAATGTTGTGTAACCCCAAATGGGTCCCTAAATAAACATGGAATAAATGTGACGTTGCAAGAGGATGGGGTCGGACGATCATTCAGACGGAGATAGAAAAGAAAAAGAAAAAGAAAAAGAGGGGATTTTCCAAGGCATTTACAAACAGGATTCAGGAGCAATGAGCTCGTGGTCCCTGTACTATTCAATTATGTTAATATGATACTCATCCTATAATTTTCTCAATGTTGCCCTTGCACTAGCTTTTGATGATCCTTTTATTTGATCCCTTTCTTTTTTAAAAAAGTAAAAAAAATAAATTATATTTATATAAAAATTAGAAAAACAAAAATAACTTATGCCTTTTAGCCATAGAACACGTAAATTAGCTAGAGAAAAAAGTCATTTTCTAATTTAAAGTAAGAAATTATTTTTTATTCATATTTCCGAAGTACCAGAAAGTTATTATATTTAACATCAAGGCCCCACATTAACAATGTTTAAGGAGATGATGGGCAGAAGGATCATATTAACAGATAGAAGAACAGTACAGGGGTTGAATTAAAAATATTACAAGAAGAGGGACAGGTTAGCAAGAATAAAATAGCACAGGGATTACCAAGCTCATTTCTCCTTGACAATCAAATATGATTTTCTAGCTCGTCTCTGGCTCAAAATAATGTCTCTTAGCAGAGAGCAGCAGCACAGCACCCCAGCACCACCTGGCACAGAGCCAGTGACCTCGCTTTTTCCTTCTCTTTTTTAATCATCCTTTTCTTAGTCACCTTTTACCTTTCCTATCCTCCCTTCTCTGGAGCTACTTTCTCCTTTTATTTTCTCATAGAAACGTTAAAAAAAACCCCCACCTCCTGCTTAACAATAACCCAGATATGAACTAGGGTTTCTTGCAATGCACAGAGCTTGAATCTTCAAGTTCGCATTGAAAATAGAAGCAATGGGTGAAATGGGGAAGAATGTGCTGGTTTTGTGTTTTATTATGCTCTTGTTTTTTGGAGGTGTCACTTCAGTTCCTACTACTACTTCACCAGCAAGTGAGTGAGCTGCTTTTGTTTCATCTGTTTTTTGCTTGTTGTCTTGAAAATTTTAGCTAAATTTCTCTATTCTCGTAGAGATTGCTGGTGGGCTTTTCTCAAATGTCGTGTCTGCTCTCATGAAGTGGTTGTGGTCTCTGAAGGCCACCACCAAAACAGGTTTGGATCTCTGATTCTACCTGATTCTACTACCACCTTTGCTCCTTTTGTTCTGTTATGTTCTGTTTGTTTGCTGGTTCCTGGCTTATGAAATTTTCGTGGCTAGTGATCTCTGGTCGTCCAATGATGAAGTTTGAGAGTGGGTATACTGTGGAGACTGTGTTTGATGGAAGCAAGCTTGGGATCGAGCCTTACTCCGTGCAGGTGTTGCCCAGCGGAGAGCTTCTGATTTTGGATTCTGCTAACAGTAACATTTACAGGATATCTGCTTCCTTGTCTCTCTGTAAGTGGGTTGTTTGTGATGGCTTGAGATATTGGTTGAATGCTCTTGTCTCGATGAATCACTTTCCTTGTTTTTTATTTTTTTATTTTTTTTTATATGAAGTTGTTTTGAGCGTTATTTATTTTGACAATTCGGCTATTTTCTCAGAACTCCATTCTTTTTTCCATTAAACTTTGTATTGAATCTAAAAAAATCTTCGAGGCCATGATTTAGTAGTTTTGTATTTAAGATGCAGATAACCTGCTTGTTCAATTTGTCGCATCCATTGTTTTCTCAGAATGTCAAATGCCATATCAATTTCATCTTAAAAAGAAAAATGCTATGCCAATTTTAATGGGGAAAAAAAGGTCCAGAAAGAGATGCCAGCACAGACTCATTTATGAGGAAATTTTCCTCTTCCCTTCACCGTGCACTGCGATGGATTGCTACTTTAAGCATGCTGCAATTTACAAAGAAATACGTTTTCTTATTTTCACTTTTCATGGTGTTGCATTCATTCCTAACCATTTGCTACATATCCTTGACCCTAAACCAGGTGCGATAACTTAGAGCTGATATCATATCTCACACCTGCAAGCCGATTCTTTATCTGATGTACACCTGCATGACTTGTACCTATGTGCCTAATGGGAGAATTCCATTCAGTCAAGCTTGTGCCTATATCCGATATGCATCTTTTGTATGTTTGAAGACATTTTACTTACGGAACCCCACCTTTTAATAACTAGTTTGATAGGGATGAAGTTTCTTGGCACTTTCCATGCTCTTCTTTTTGGGTTTTTAATGGAAATTACCGGAAAACTGCAGACAGCAGACCTAAGCTGGTTGCTGGATCCCATGAAGGATACTCTGGACACGTGGATGGGAAGTTAAGAGAGGCAAAGATGAACCACCCAAAAGGGCTTACTGTAGATGACAGAGGAAACATTTATGTTGCAGACACCATGAATATGGCAATCAGGAAGATAAGTGATGCAGGTAGATGCTATCAGTTTTTTGTTTGGGAGGGGGTTTAAAGGCAACCTTAAATTTCTCTCAGCTTCACTGTAGATCTCGATAATTACTACTATCAATATCAGGTTGTTGCTGATGTTGGCTGTTGATGCTAGTAGCTGATATGGTTGAAAAAACTTCATGCAGGGGTTACAACAATTGCTGGAGGGAAATGGGGCCGAGGGAGCCATGTTGATGGGGCAAGTGAAGATGCAAACTTTTCTAATGATTTTGATGTGGTTTACATAGGAAGCAGTTGCTCCCTACTTGTTATAGACAGAGGAAATCGAGCCATCAGGGAGATCCAGCTGCATTTTGACGACTGTGCTTATCAATATGGAAGTGGTTTTCCTCTTGGTAAACTGATCCATCTGAATTTTATCTTCTCTTATTTGTTAACATGCTTTGATGTTTATGTGATCTTCCTTCTTTGCAGGAATTGCAGTGCTAGTAGCAGCTGGCTTCTTTGGTTACATGCTAGCACTGCTGCAACGTAGGGTGGGAATGATTGTTTCTCCTCAGAATGTAAGTATTGACTTATTTTTCAATAAATAAATAAATTGTCATTTCTTGCATCCTTATTCCATAGGATAATTAAAGGGATACTTTATAATGAACCATTGAACAGACTATTCTACATGGAGTCATCCGAACTCGTCTATTGTTTTGTTCCTTTTTCCTCTTTTATTTATTTTATTTGTTTAGTTAACTTCGTCTGTTGTTTTGTTTTGTTGGTTTTTTTCCCTTTTGTTTATTTTATTTGCTTAGTTAACTTTTTAATAGTTTTTCCCTCTGTTTGGTGAGTGGATGGCTAGACCAGATAAGCCTTTGCAGAATTACGCTTATTGGCATTGCCAGGAGGAAATAAATCTACTTAAATGAAATTTATAAGTAATTTTCTTTTTGGAAATCACTTCAGTGAGGTTAGCCATGCAATCCTATTTCATTCATGTTATTCTGTGCCAAAATGGCATTGCCATCTCTTGTCTGAAAGTAGTTCAGTCACATTTCTCATATCCTGGTTAGCATCTTCTTGTGCACAATGGACAGAAATTGTTTAACCTCCTTTGTTGTGCTCCTGAGCAGGTTTCAATGAAAATGAGCACCACAGGAATTCCTTACCAGAAGCCTATCAAATCGATCAGGCCACCTTTAATCCCTACCGAAGATGAACAGGAGAAGCATGAAGAAGGCCTATTTGGATCACTTGGCAAGCTTTTCATCAACACTGGGGCTTCGGTTATGGAAATTTTCGGAGGTATAGTCCCCAGTTTTAGGAAGAAGCCAGTAAGCTATCAATATCAAAACTACCAGCAGTATCAGCATCAGAAGCAATCGTCTTCTTGGCCTGTACAAGACAGCTTTGTGATACCAGATGAAGATGAGCCTCCTTCAATTGAATCCAGAACCCCAACACCAAGGAAAACCTACCCATTCATGTCGAAGGATACGGAGAAGATGCATCAATGGCGGCAAGGTCGTTCCATCTATAGTGGGTGGGATGGTGATTTACAGCAGCAGCAGCATCATCATCGGTATCAATCCTCTACACCACATACTTACTACGAGCAAAGCTATGAGAAAACCAATGAGATTGTATTTGGGGCAGTTCAAGAGCAGGATGGGAAGTATGAAACTATGGTGACAAAGCCCGTTGATTATGGAGATCCAAAACACTACCACCACAACATTCGTTCTCGAACCAATCCTCTCCATTATGCCAAGGGGTATTAAGTATGTGACATTCTGAGATTTTGGAGCTATAACCCAATTCCATCTTGATATGAGTGCTTCAGGATATACATGGTGTCCGGGTTTATTCTCAAGAATGAAGTATTTTTGGGAGCTGCTCAGTGCTTTTTAGGGTTTAATCGGTCTGGAAAAAATATTATAGGCCTGTTGTATTACCTGGTGTTTTGATAAATTATGAAAATGCTTGTCTTTGATTCTGTGTGTCAAATGCGTGGTTGCCAATGATTTGGTGAGGGCCTTTGAAGAGTTATGCAGCCCAGTAGCCGTGATTACATATCAACGAGGCATGCTTTGATGTTCCATACTGTTGGAATCAAAATAACTGTGTCGCTTTCATTTCCCGTTTTGATCATATAGCATTTGTTTCGATTTTTGTTAGCCAATTAGACTACAAATCCTCCAACTTCATGTCCATGGCCCAGCATCTCCTGTTCTGTAGCTAATAGACGAAGAAGAAACTCGGATTTCGAAATTTCTAGAGTCGGTCTGGGTTTTTTATTATCCATTCTTTTTTATAATGTATTCTTTAGGAAGTTTATTTTTGGAAAGCCTTATGTGCTTTGATAACCTAAGTGTTCATTAACTAATTATCTTGGGTTATCAATTTCTACTTTCGGCAGCTATTCATGTACACGCATCGTTCTCCTATTGGCAGCTGCTCGATCAACCTCACCATCACGTTCTTTTTTTCAAGGAGATTGATGGATGCTTTAAATTTCCCCAAGTTAGTAGTAGAGGGGCCAATTAGGGTTCAATATGACTAGATGAAGACAGAACGGTCATTTTTAGCCACCTATTGGGATGTGAATGGCCTGGAAGTCTATTGGGATGTGAATGGCCTGGCAAGGGATCAACAATTCCGTGCCAATATTCGCGGGACCTGTGACATCCCGGATTTGGTCCTACGAGGTTGTCGAAGGGGCACGATACATCATTCAGTAATTGCTCAGGCCTGCGAGGTTTTTGAACTGAAGTGACTTTCTACTCGTCGCGTCAAAAAGGTATTTTCACACCTCTCGGGGCCAGGGAAATGCTACTTTTGGTAATGCTTGATTTGGAAGAAATTGCCATTTTCAGGTTTCGCGCGAATGTGATTATTCGTGTATGGTGATCCGTAAATAACACCTTGAAATTCCATGAACATTTTGTGGCTCTTTGTAGAATAACACATCTAAGTTAAAACAACTATGACTGCAGACAACGCACAGAAGACCACAGGTGTTGATCTAGGCAAAAATCCATCGAAAACAGACAGCGATGAAGATGCTCAAATTAGGTTGCAAAATCCTGCAGAAAAGTTAAGATCATGTTCTCTCGATCTGATAGCTAAGACTAACAAATCAACTTCAAACATCTATCATTTTCCATCTGTTATTCGACCTGTCTTGCATAAGAACATGAAAATCTATATGGAAATGGTACACAAGGGAACAGGTCTTGCTCGCAAAAGCTGAATAGTGGATGAATAAATTTTATACCTATCAGGTTGCCTGCAACAATTCCTTGATATCATATCCTTGGAGCTGGATAGAAACAACCAGAAACGGTGTTAGCTTAATTTCTTCATTCAATAACTTAAAAGGGCAAATATTTATCACTCCAAGCAAACCCCTTTTTGACCGCCCTCTGAGTCCAAACAGTAGAAAGCTAAATTTGAGTTCTCATGAAGCTTAATAGTAACCATCAGAAAGCAAGCAATATACCTGAAGCAAGGTGAGAATGAGGACTACTCCCGAGTTCCAGAAAGCATGAATTGTGATTGGTGTTAGAAGGTTGCGAGTTTGAGCATATGAAAATCCAAGCGCAGTCCCTACAGAGATGAATGAGTTGATTTGTTTTCTCCAAAAAAGTACATGTTTTGAATTTATCTATACAAAATCCAGTTCGTTAATTATCATATAACTGAAGAGCAAAATGTTATCAAGAAGGTTCAAACCATCAACCTCAAAAAAGAAAGCTTCATCATGGAATAGGCATTTCCTTCAGAGAAGGTACACAAAAACTTTTGATCTATTCACCAATCTACACATCTTACCTAACACAAATAGTTGGGGAAACTCTCCTGGAGTTAAATGTGCTAATGCGAATACAGCTGCACTAATTAGGACAGAAACTGGTGTAGGTACCCTGCAGAAAAAGCAAAGAAATAGAACTTGGAAAATAAATCACCAATGCAAAAAAAAAAAAAAAAGACGGTCAAATCCAAATAGCTCAACCATCCTTGATGCAAAAATACAAATTACACAATTTGTAGATCAAATGTCCAAGCACATTTTGATTACATGGAAATAGATGGATATAATAAGAATTAACAACATTTCCCCCTTGTGCTTGTGTAAAATAACTGACTTATTCCAGTGATTCCAATTTGGTCAACTGATCCTAAAATTGGACAAATCTGAGTCAGCCTGTTCCAACCGGTAATGGGCCACTCAATCTTGACCAATGTTGTATTTGGCTATGCTATTCACCCTCAACAAGGACTTTATCAGACTTGTCACCAGAGCAGTCATCAAACTTCAGTAAAAGTAGTCTAAATATTTTGACTGACAACGTATCATATGAGGACCAACAAAATTTGCAAAGAGCAGTAGAAAAAATCAGCTGACTTAATCTCATCTGCTCCTCAACTAGTGGCTATTGCAGATCCATTCTTTTTAAAATATTATTATTTCTGATTTCATAGTCTTGCAAGCTATTTATCTTACCCCCACCCCACTTTTTATAAGCACATGGCATGTAACATGCCCCAGCTCTGAGAATTTGAGACCTGTCTAAACATCAGGCTATTTAACAATATTGATTGTTCTCCAACTGCTAGGTAGCAGACATCTGGATCACTTTCTGTATTTTCTCTCCAACTAGCTATTAACTTCTATCAGTATACACTGCTTTTGGTTGAATTCTCAAACTTAACTGCAAAATGTTATGCAGGACACAATTTTATCTCCTGAGCTGAGCAACTTGGTTTAAACTCTCAACTGAAGGTGATTAATATAAGCACAAGTTCCTTTATCAAAAGGGAAAGAGGACAGCTTATTTTCTGAAATCAGAAAAAAAGAATAATACCACTTTGTCAGAGACACCATGAAAAATCCTCGAAAGACATTCTCCTCCAAAACTGGAGCAAGGACACCAGTGATGCCAATCAAGCAAGCGGTGCTGCAGAGATAGCAAGAGCACACACTATAAAGATAAGCTTCCTTACCAGTTAGGCAGGTTCACAATCAAACCATATAGAATTGCAAACAATCTGTTATCTATATACCTGATACTGGAAGATCCAATCAATGGAAGAAGTCGAACAAGAGCATCAGTCTGCAACCATGTCATATAAATTAATATAGAAGAAAACACACAAACGCTTAGATGTTCATTACCATATGCCAAACGGAAAATCAACCAAGTCACTTCTTTCATTCAAGTTAAGCACATTAAACCTGGCCATATAACTCTAGTTCTTTCAGTCAGAAACATCATACATGAAACAATCAGAGGCGCTTCTTTCAGAATTACCACTGATTACACAGTCATATAGATACACAGTGAGTCCATTTATGAGGCGTGCTGTTTCTGTATGGCATCGTTTTATAGTCATTCATGGTAAGAAAGGCCTATCTAAAGCTATGCATAAGTTAGCAATTCACTCCACCAACAGAAAGAAGCACTACATTTGTTAATTTGTATCTGTATGGCATCGTTTTATAGTCATTCATGGTAAGAAAGGCCTATCTAAAGCTATATATATATTTCGGTGTCTCCCAAGAAGAAAACAATTGAAGCTAAAAAACTAATCCTGACCTCTCTCTGTGGGGTCTCGCCACTGAAAGTAGACACAGCAACTCCGGTCAATGCAACAGCAAGCAGAGCACTAGCAAGACCAATACCCGCCCATAAGAGCCACCCTTTTTCTAGATTGAAAGGTTCCTTTAAATCTGACACAACAGTGCCCAATATTAAACTAAAGAAGAAAACCCAAAACCCAGGTAGAAATTATAAACAGAAAGCAAGTTATCATAGTAAAAGATTGATCAGTACCATAGCGAAACACATCTTCAGGAAGAGGTTGGAAGGTGTTGAGGATTCCATAAAGAACTCCAAGAACAACGGCAGTTGCAATGCTACCAAAAAAATAATAAGAAAAAAGCCAAAACAAATTAACAAATGTAGTGGACATTTTTTATATTGTTTGTTACACGCGATCAATATTCAATATTATAAATTTGGAATTGGTGAGGTGATGGTTAAAGGGGGCATGCTACATCCTTATTCCTAAGCCATCAGAAAGAATTGGATAGCCAACCTCTTACAGGAAAAGACCAGAGAGATGAACTTAGTCACAAAAACCAAGAGATTAAAATGAAATTGGTATACCTTTGGTCCAAAAGCAGTATCTCCGCTTTCTCGTCTAAACTTAGCTCTTCAATCTTAATTCCTAAATATGGTATGGCCGTTGCCTCAACCAAACCTGTCAGAATAAAGCTGCCTGCCGAAAATCAGAAGCTAAAAACAAAAAACTGCACAGATGAAAGTAATAATAGTAAAAAGTAAGAGAAACCTTATTCCACAGGCAAGTGAGGTTAAGGAAATCGTTTGCCATGGCCAAGGCACGTCCCATCGCTTGATTATTGGCCATTCCAATCCCTTGTCCTGCGCTTCAACTTTGGCTTTGGAATCCTTTCCAGCATAAATTGAAGAAGCTAACTGACGTCGCTTTGGCCTCAGCAGAACTACTTTCTGTCTGCAGGAAAGAAGGGAAGAACCGGTCCGTTTGACTAGAATTGGGAAATCCGCTAGACAGTAGAGTGAAGATTGAGCAAGGCATGATAATGATGATGGGACTATTGTAGTAGAAGAAGAAAAAACCATTGTTTTGTTTTCACAAGAGACTGGAGCGGACACACGATACCCCCGCCTTTTGACTCCAGTGCAGGAGGATAAGATGATCTGATGGTATCATCAGTCCTGTTTAAACTTTGTCTGTGTCTTAAATTTTGTTTTATTTATTTCAAAAATAAGTTGCTTCTACTGGTCTCTGTTTGGAATTGCATTATACTATTATAGAATGATTTTAATATATTAATATAAAAAATAATTTTTTAAAAATAAAAATATATTATTTTAATATATTTAAATAAAAAAATATTTTTAAAAATAATTATCAATACACTCCTAAATACCAGTAAAAAATCGGATCAGGTGAAGTTAAAGTTTAAAAGGTCTATTAAAATGGCTATTATTATAAAAACTTACTCCCCACCTATGTTCCTCTTATTCTTTGTTTTTTACATTTATGTTGGCCTTTTTTTTTTAATTTATTTTGTAATAGGTGGAATTGCGATAACAATTGTTTTTTTATTGTAAATATATTATAATAATTTTTTTAAAAATTGTTTTTAACATTAATACATTAAAATAATATAAAAATATTAAAAAATAATTAATTTTAAAAAATAAATAAAAAATTAAAAATATTTTTAAAACGTAAATATTTTTAACGCAAAGTGTGGCCAACATGATAATTTTATTTAAATATTATGCATGAGAATAATTCAGCAACTCGCCAAATCTTCATTTTATTACAGATTTTATGACGTGGCTGCAGGGAGAGCCATCCAAGTACAGTGACAACCTGAAATGACTTCAATTTTTTTTTCGTTTTTGGAACATAATCTGGAAGAAGTTAAATCCACGGACGAACTTATACTTAGATGATGTTTGATATTCCAGTCCGATCGTATTTATTTATTTATTTTTTATTTTAAATTATTTTTTTGTGTTGCACTATTATTAAAAATACAATTTAAAAAATAATAATAAAACATGTTTTCAAAAATAATAATTTCTAAATGCAATAGAGGAGATGTTCAAAAAGAAGGTGAGAGAAAATAAAAAGAAGAAACGGAGATGACACAGAAAAAAGGGAAGAGACCATACAAAAAAGGAAGAATTAGAGGGCGGAAAACGCACTCAGCTTTGGCCTCAGGTGGTCATGCCACTTTCAGTGATTCGGAAACCCATTATTTTGACAAGACTCGAGCAAGGTCAACTGTCCTTGATTAGAAAACTGTTAAAGTGCTAAACTGCTCACGAACAAGAGCTTCATCATCAACCACATTGCTAAAAAAAATGTATGAGGTTTTTTTTTTTTTATGATCTACTACAAAATGTACATGACCAGTTTATATCCTGTACGTATAACAAAAAGAGTTAAACATGGTATACCATCCCCACCTGCAGAGTAGATGCATGAGGTGCACTTAGTGTAGAGGCAGGTGCCCTGCTGTTTCGCCTCAAAAACCCGTACCCATAATTTATTACAAGCTTCTTCAGCATGCTAGATCCTTGTTTGGCCCTCACATAGGAATGCCCCAGTATGTAAGCAATCCCAGCTTCTCTAGCTTCCATAAGTTCCTGCAACTCCTCCCTGGCACCTCTGTTGATCTTCGGGCTGTCTGGTACTCTAAACCTTACTCTTTTCCTAGGTTGAATCACAGGTGGCGACCTTATCTCCCTCAACTCTGAGGTGCCAGCGGACTCTGTGTTGTCAACATCATCCTCCCTCAATTGGATTCCATCTGTATGAGTACAGCATGTTCCAACTACTGTCATTTTGCCATCTTCACTCTCCAAGTCATCCTTCGTGCCATTGGGTTCATGATTCCCTGAGCGTATAAACTCTGCTATGCTGCATATAAGATCCTTCTCAAACTCCATGTCATCCTTGTGAACATCACGATATCCATATCGCACGATGCACCTATACAACCTGTATTCTCTTGGGCCAATGTACCCTATTAGAAACCGTTCCTTGGCTCTAACATGTGGAACCGGGACAGATTTGACGCAGAGAAAGACTAGGACTTGGTGGAATGCTGGAAGGTTGGTAACAAAGTGGGAGAAGATTGCCGGGATTCCAGAAACTAGCTCCGTGTGTATGAGGCCAATTCCTCGGACACGCACAATACCAAGGCTAGGACCCAAGCTAAGTAGCCAATTAATGGAGACCTTGTTTTGGACATCAAATTCGTATGTTTTGAGTGTGCCATAGTGCCACACACACATAACGATCAGGAAGATGAATGAGAGGGCAACAGGAACCCAGGCCCCTTCCAAGAACTTTATTAGGGAAGCTGAGAAGTAAAGAGCTTCAATTGTGCCAAAAAAGCACACAAAGCATATTGCAAAGAAGACATTCTTGTGCCAGCATAAGACGATAACTAGAGACATCAGGCATGTAGTAACCAGCATGACGGTTATAACCGCCAATCCTGTTCCAAAATGAGCAAGGTGTTAGAAGCAGTAATGAAATTTCAGTCAACGCTTTCAAGCACACTTATTTCTCAAGAAGCATTATGAGAGATTTCATAACAACCAAGTAACAGTGAATCCACATCTTGGGATTTTTTTGCATGATACCCCAAGTTCTACCATTTTACCAAACTAAATCTAGGCAAGTTCTTTCTAATGACATTAAGATTTCATTAAATTTTTTTACTTAAAGTCCAAATAGATAAATCCAGCTTCTCTTTCTCTGCAAATGCTTGTTACAGTACTGCACCAACCATGCATCTGCATACATACACTTGAATAGCTCCTTGTGCAAACATATAGTCTATTGACTTTCATGTAATGGCCCTATCATTATGATGCTAGAGTTTAATGATCTTTGGCATGCTTAAATGTAAGATTAGGCTTCCTGCTCAATGCAGCATTCTTAGCACAAATTACAAGTACCATGAATTGGCTGGTGGATAGTCTAATCATTAATAACTTGTGTACTTCGATTTGGAAAATTCAATTCACTCAGTTGATATTACTCGTAAATTATCATATAAAAGAAATAATTGGAATTTATAGTGAGATGGCTGTGTTCATCAGGACAATCTCATGGCAAAAGCCTTGTGTTGAATGGTACTGAACAACCAAGTACCTATGATATCCATTTATAATTCTTTGAATAACATGCTTCAAGCTGAGGCTAGAACCTAAAGTACTCACAGCACAATAGATATTTAATGAACAAGTAAAACACACGTTAGATTTCTATGCATAGCAAGAGATCATACACTAGAGTTCAACACCGCAAAGAGTCATACCTGAGGCATTACCCATACGTTTTGTGTCCCTGAAACCAACAGTAACAGCCAAGCACAGCAGCATCAAAGTCCAGTTTATCTCTGGGATGTAGATCTGACCATGGATTTTGGATGATGTGTGAACTATTTTGACTCTAGGGAAGCAGCTCAGAGCAGAGCACTGTTTGATTATTGAGAATGTTCCAGTGATGATGGCTTGGCTTCCAACTACTGCAGCAAGGATGGCTATAACTAAAACTGGCCATCGTAATTTATCTGGAACGATAATGTTGTGTACTTCTGGTCAGTCAAAACTTGCATAATATCCAAAGAATGATGCTATTTGTCCCAAAAAGTTTCCAAAAAAAAAACAGCCACTTGATATTATTTAGAAAATTGATTCAAAAAACTTTTTAATAATAACCTTCATGAAGACATCTTAAAGGCACCTACCCGGAACAGATACGTAAAATCCAATGCGGTAATCACTATCAATGGCATGATGTTGAGATAGGTAAGCAGCTTGTCCCATATATGCAAGAATCAAGGATGGATAAACCAAGGAGGTGAAAGCTATCTGCAGGAAATGAATGACTTTTAGAATAAGGCATGGACTCATGAAATCTCATGTCATTTAACCTTAAATAGATTATCTTACTTTACAATAATTTATTTGCATATTATATTTTGAATGGGAATAGTTTTAAGTTGATACGCTATGCTGGGTGACAAGACTATGAGTGCTTCTCCTGACATTATGAAAGAAAAATATTCTTATGTATCTTACCAAAACAGTATGAGTAGGGAAAATTAGTATGGTGTCATCCAAGATCGCTAGAGTTTGGCGTGTGCGAAATAAAATATATTAGAAAAATGTTTAGAAGAAACTGGAATGTCATTATGGATATGATAAGAACCTTTGCAGGAAGAATTTAGGAGGAAGAGGAGAAGAAGAAGAAGAAAGAGCTTTGAGAAAAGAGAAAAAAGAATACTCTAGATTGCAACCCCAAACTAAACTAAAATACTCATAATTCCAGTAGTCACTTGCAATTACAAAGAATAGGTGTTCCTTCCATGGGCACCAAAAGCCCTAATTGTTCAAAAATAAATATGAAATAAAAACATAAAATTCAGTTTGCAACTCCTGTAAATGAGGCAAAACAATGTTATTTTCATGGGCAATGAAGAAGGTAGAGTAAAGCTACTTGCTGGTTGCATTCATGTAGAAATTGAGCCTGCTTTAGACGTTTCCAGCCCTGGATAATCGCCAACAATTGCAGCCAAGAGCTTGTAGAATGCTGCTTTATCTCATCCAGCTTTGCCAATTTTGTTATCTCATTGATTTCATTGTTTTAACCTTGTCTTTTACGACTTCAAATTCTTCTTGAAATGTCTGAAACTTTTAGGAGAGTTGGGCATATATAACCATCATGATAACTTGGAAGATGGTACCCAAGAAAGAAACTTGGATAAGAGGACAGAGAATAAATTACTTTAGCTTTGATAGCAAACTGGTGTAGGATAACGTAAGACGTGTCCTGCAGGTCTCTCGTGATAGCTGGGACAGAAGATTCAGGATTTAGAGGGAAATTATGATTTTTACTGTAGCTGTGAATAGTAACCAAGGTTACTATAGCAAGAAAGAAATAAAGAAGAAGAAGAAGAAGAAAATAGCATATGGAGAAAAGAATAGAAGAAGAGTACTCTAGGCCACAGTCCCAAACCAAACCAAAATATTCACGATTATATCATCAACGGCCTTCCAATTACACAGAACCCCTTCTATAGGCACTAAAAAAGCCTTAATTGTTCTAAGCTAAATAGCAAATTGAAATTCAAATACGAGAAGAAGAAAAAAATACAAAACACTATTAATATTCTAGTTCTTAAATAACCTCAATTCCTAAATAGTATAGGATCCCTAAATAAGATGTATTCCTAAATATCCCATGTCTGTGAGGAATACCAAAATATATAGAATTGAAAGTCAAATCAAAATAGGCCCTTTTTCTTGGCTGGGTCACCATGGGAACAATTTAGTCTTCCAGGAAACATTTCAAGAAGTAAATGAAAAATACTACGAAGAAAAATTGGCATGCACCATGATATTAAGATTGCATCCGATGAAAGATTCATTTTCTGTTGAAGAAGCAGCAAAAGCTGTTTGAAAGTAATCCATAACATATGCAGATATACATTAATGAGAAAAGGACACGACCATCAGGTCTTGAACATCCAAAATCTCATAAACCTAGAGGGATGCTACGAATTGGTACTTGCAGGATCAGAAACCTTGTAAGGTATCATGATATGAACTCACAAAGCTCAAAACACATTAATCAACACGCTGCTCTATAACAGTGACTGATACAAGCATGAAAGTAGCACATCTACCAACTATTATTGTGACAGGCACGCCAACTTAATTGAGTACAGAAAACCTCATTTAAGTAGAACAGAGTTTTTAAAGTATATATACCTGGATTGACAATTGAGAAAAGTGTCCAAGATCAGCGAACATAGCTTCTGAGCCTGTTTTTTGAAAAAGAATAAACAAGAACGAGAGAATAAGAGGTTGGTTAGCAAAAGATGCTAACTCTTTGCTTGTATATGGCCTAAAAGAAAAAGTTAATCCAATAATCACCTGTTATACACAACAAAATCCCGCCCAAGGACATCCAACCTCCTCGTTGAGTTTTCCTCAAAAACTTGTACATGTAATAAGGTGATAGAGCTTGATAAACATGAGGATTCCAGTGTATGATATTATATATCCCAATGGCACTGATGCACAGAAGCCACATTAGAACCACCGGTGCAAACAAGAATCCAATCCTGTGGGTGCCATAATGCTGAAGGGCAAACAAGCCAATGAGTATGATGCATGCAACTGGAACTTCCACATCTGCAAAATTATTGATTTTTCAGCAGGCAATGCCACAGTAAGAGGCATGAAATTTACAGTATGCCATGCCACCAATGATAATAGCAGTATGAATACAAAAAAGAAGCAGCCTCGTGCACTAACAATGGGAGTAACTGAAGCATAATGAAGCATAAATTTGGACTCAATTCCATAGTTTTTGTTCATCACATGGAAGCAAACCCGTGCCACCCCCCAACCAGAAGATTATTGAAATATAACATCCATCTTGTCACAGGTGTTTAAAAATGAAAGGGACTACTTTTCAAACTTGGAAATTATGGTAGTCATTTTCTATAGGATAATCACATTTTTAGTACTCTTTACTTTTCGCAGTTACAATTTGAATATTTCAACATCATTATTTTTTTTCTTATTGAGCATCTAAACTGCAGAAAATTTTCAAATCAAGCACATCATTTCACATCACTTCTTTTTGAGCATCTAATCTAGAGTTGTACCCGAAAAATGCTAGTTTAGCATGCTAATTGGCCGCAATTTTGCATAATTGAGAAAGTAGCATCACGAGCTCCATAATACAGTTCTTTTTGAAAAACAAGATGCATACCAGACATGAATATAAGCAAGTTCCAGAAGTTCTAAAGAAAATGTCAAGACAGCAGGACGCATTATGAGCTCTGAATTGCTTGCCGTGGCATTAAATTCCAACCAAAAGTTATTCGAATGGAAAGAAATTTCTAGAAGAAACACGCAGAGAAAGCAAAAGCAATAACCTTAGCCCTAAAGCCAGTCGGCCATAATTAATATACTACAGAGAATGGAGTTGTATAAATCGAAAAGGGACATTGGAATTCCGAAAAAGAAAACGAGAAAAAAAGCGGCAGGTATCTTACATTTGTGATGCTCTCTTGACATGGAAAGCTCAAGGCCAGAAACCGCGGAGAAAACTGTATATATGGTACCCGATGATCGCACAAGTAATTCAATTAGAGCCTAAAAAGCAAAAATAAAACATTTACAAGCTGGAAGAGATCTAATAAGTGATGATTACCAGAAAGAGCAGGGGTTAGGACACCATCACCAATGACCATACAAGTCCCAATCAAAGCCAGCAAAAGTAAGAACCTCTGCAGAACCCTGTGTTTCTCAAGAGTAGATTTCAATCTTGAACCAAAAGTAGTTTTTGGTGTCAAACAAGTAGCTGCAGCATCCTTCTTGTACTCGTAAAGCTCTTCATCAGCCACCTGGCAATTGGGGAGTGAGTTGACTCGGGCATGCCGACAGAGCAAGGAGTAGAGAGCAAAAGTACCTCCTTCGCCATTATCATCAGCTTTTAGCACTATAAACACGTATTTTAACAAAGGGATCAAAGTGAGAGTCCAAAAAACAAAAGACAGGACACCATAAATCTCTTCATTTGTCTCAGAATGTTGAATATCGTCAGCAAACGTGCTCTTGTATACATATAGCGGCGAAGTACTTAAATCTCCATACACAACTCCTAGACTTTGATATGCCAAAGTTAATACTGTCTTCCATGATTCTCTCTGAAACACACCCCACGAAAGGAAAAAGAAAAACACATATATTTATATGATTCTTCTTCAGCAACAAAGGTTAATAATACTAAAAAAAGAACTTACCTTAACATGGTTTTGAGAAATCCCAGTTTCCAGATCCATGATGGGACTGGGAGGGGAGCTCTCAGAGGTTGAAATATTCCATTTGACGATGACCCATTTTGGCAAAACTAATAAAAATGGAGGAGTACTACTATTTTTTTTTTAAATCACAAGCATGCATTGATGGAGATAAAGATGGACAGATACATGGGTCTAATTCTGTTTTAATTTAATTAGTTGAGCAGAGCACTAGTGCTGAATGTCGACAGCAGCTGAACAACCACGACTACAGACACAACTCGACAAAGTAGAAAAAACTAGTAAAGCTAAAATCAAAGTGTTGCGTTGCGTGCGTTCTTTTAAGACAGACAGAGTTCTGAGAGAGACAGAAATTAGGTAATGGTTTCACTCCTTAAAAAAAAAAAAAATCAGGTGGTGACTGGTGAAGATTTTTTTTTGTTTCCAAAGTCCAAGAGTGTGTCTCTACGGTAAATTACTTTTTTATTTAGTCCCTGTATTTTTATAGTAACTATAGCTTAGTCTCTTTTTTCTTTTGCTGACTATTTTCTTAGAGCAAACCAGCATCGTGGGGGCTTAGAGAAAATAAAGAGCTAAGGTAAGGGACCAAGTTGTACTGTTTTTAAATATGAAGGACTAAGTTATAAACATGTTCAAAATCAAGAGACCAAGTAATAATTTGCCTATTTTATTTATAAATCTTGTATTGAAAACTCTAAAATGATTTATGACAAGATAGAAGGAAAGGTGGTGAAGTCCCAACGTGCTCTCCAATTGAGCCCGCATAATGCAGCCTTCGGCATCTTTTGACTGAGAACTCCGATCATGGCTTCTGTCCTTTCCATCTCCTCTTGCCTTGCTTTATGGAACTTGTGTTGGAGCTAGTGTTTGACATGAAACATGTTGAAATAAATTATTTTCTTAATTTTTTTTTAATTCAACAAACAGCTGGTGAAGAAAAATCAACATTGTTAGGTAGATGTCTTCGCATTCAATCAGGATTGCTTTTGTTAATATCTTTATGAACTCGGTATAGTTTAGGATTTAGATTTTTTAATATCAATTTTTTAAAACAATATATATGACCCTTCGCTTTATAAAGAGTATTTTCCCTGTTATTTTTATGAAAAACCAAATGGTTTTTGATAGAAGAAAAGTAGTAGCCATTTTAAAATTCCGGTTGAACGGCAACGACGAACATCACCAAAATCTTGTGATTGGACCAATGATGAAGTGTTTGATTCTATTTAACACATGGTTGACTCAAAATGTGAAGGACCTATGAGAAACCATTTGGCTTTTGAAAACTCATCGCAGAAGTGCAGTTAATGATTCTCCCAATCATCTGGCTTCAAAAAAAGAGGGAAAGGACGGCAGAAAGCACTACAAATTTTCCGTTGAGGTAGTCGTTGGAAAATATCTGGTCAGATGCTCGAATCATTACCGATAAATTAGGCACCCTTGCTAAATAAACAACTAGTTTCGTAATTAAGGATCTCTTACAGTGTAATCATGTGTCGAGCGCTGCTGTTTTTTTAATGTTATTTCACGGCCTTCTGAACTCTGAGCAACCTCGACAGCATATTACTACGCAGCAACCCTTCGAATAATGGAGTATAACTTCTTGGAAATATTTTGGACAAATATAAGGGCTTGATACAGTATTGTTTTCTCACTTGGAGAGCAAAAGAAGATCAATAATTTATTTAAAAGAGAAATTAAGCTGGTTGTTTAATGTTAGCTTACAAAAATTAGTACAGGACAATTTTGGACCGCATTAGATAGTTTTCAAGTTTTTCATTTTGCAAGGTATTAAATGATATATAACGTAATCACTACAAAAAGAAAACAAAAGATTGCGTGTAAATTGATGGTGATACACCCGCCGCTTCGATTGCTATTAAATTTGTTTTCTGGGGGCGTGTCAGAAGAATTCAATGATGAGGACATTTCTAAGCATTTGCATCCTACAGCAAATGATATGACACTTTTAGAAGCTGATGCTTCAAAACGTTGAGGATAAGCAAGTGAGATTGTTTTTGTCTTTATGCCTCAGCCCTTTTGGCCCAGACAGGATAAAATTGACCCAGGCACCTAACCATTTTTCTCACCACAAGTTTTGATTCCAGTCCAGAAATGTTAGAAGGATCGAAGTTAAAGCGGAAAGGGTGCCGATGAAGAAAAGCAGATGAAAAGAAAAGCAGCTCTTAAGCGTAAGTTTTTACGTTGCTAGAAGAGATATGTAGCATCAAAAGTCAAAACATTGTTTCATACCACGGAAGGGAAGGGATGGTGTAGGTAAGGTGGCAAGAGGAAAGCTCATGGCATACCAGTTAGGTTCACCTCCTACTCTTGGATAGACACTGAAAGGCTCCTAAGTTGATTACAGGGCATGAATCAAAAAGCAAATTCATCAAGGATTCTACATGAAATGCTACAATGCACACAGTCGCACAGATGCAACTGCAGTTCTATCATTATTTTTCCCAGAGTTTTATTTAAAGCTTCAAATGGAGAGACTAAAATCCCAGACAGTCTTAAATGAGAAAAACGAATCAGACCATATATGTCATCGCCACTTGCATGATATTCATGTGGGGTACACTCATATTAGCAGCACCAGCTCTACAATTATTCCTCAAGAATGCATAGAGGTAGTTAATAACCAGTTTCTTGAAGAAAAGGGAGTTTTTCTTTGCCCTCACATCCCCGTGAGCCAATAAATAAGTAAATCCCGAATCCATTGCTTCTCGAAGAGCTGAAAGCTCATACTCCAGACCTGGGTCTTCATCCAAGGACATTACACTTGCGGGCAATGATGATGAAGTGTCTTCAGGAATAGAAGTTCGCGGGTCTTCCAATCTATGATCATGCATTAAAGGAACCCTAAGTTCCTCTGTCCCATCACCACCCGCAGCTCCAGAATCCCTTGACCTCTCGGAAACACTATCATCAAAGTGCTCGTTCAAATTGCTCTCCATGGCAAGATCTTGAGCCTCTCTCCTCAAGAACTTCTCAAGGCTTTTAACCAAAAGTTGCTCAAACACATGGTGATCTACCTTCCTGACATCTTTGTAACCGTATCGGGCAACACATTGGAATATATGGTAGTCCTTCGGACAAACTCTACGGAAAAGAAACCTTTCCTCTTGAGGAACCACTGGCACGGGAACATACTTGATGCAAACAAATACTATAGTAGAGTGGATTGCTGGAAGGCTAAGCAGGAACTGCCCAAAAATTGAGGGAATGCCTTGGACAAGCTCATTGTACAGCAGTCCGATTCCTGGAACTCTTACAGTTCCAAGGGTGGAGCCAAGTTCAAGCATAAAATCCATGGAAATCTTCTCTCTCACCTCACTCTGGTACTTCAACACGCTCCCATAATTCCAAGTGTACATCACACATAGAAAGAACGTAGCAAAAACAAGCGGAAGCCAACCTCCCTCTTTGATTTTTGATAAAACTGCAGACAAGTAAACGAGCTCTACAGACCCAAACACTAACGGGAAACACAAAGCCAGGAACAAGTTGGTCTTCCAAATTAGAAGCATCACAAGTGTCACCAGCGTGGTGCTCACAATCATCACACCAACTTCAGCTATGCCTGCAAGAACAACACGAGTTCCATTAGCAAACCTACAACTGTAGGCTTAGAAACAACTAACAAGCATTAGCCCAGCCCCTCCTTGAAGAAAAATCGTTAGATACACAGGGGACAAGATCAAAATGACTTGTCGAGCTATATTGGAAAGCAATAGATTTCCAACTGGAAATTATTAAATACCAGCAGGTATTTCTATTCCAGAAAATTTCAAATGATATTTTTTTAATGCAGAAAAAAGAACGCTATGGAGATGAAAAAGCAGGAAGATACTTACCATATGCATTGGCAATATCTGTTGTTCTTCGGAAGATTGAAACCACAACAATGCACATTATCATTAGAAAATAATTGATTACAGGGATATAAATTTGGCCCATCAGCTTCCTTGAGGTGTGAACTATCTTCAACCTTGGGAAGCATCCAAGAGACATTGCTTGCTTAACACACGAAAATGTAGCAGATATCATTGCTTGGCTGGCAATCATGGCAGCGAGGGTGGCAATGACAAAGACTGGCCAGAACAGGCTCTCTGTTATTCATGAGATTCAGGAACTGTCAGATTTTGCACTTAACATACAGACATTTTGACTTGAGATAGTTTAGAAGGGAAATGAATTAATGTTAGTAATCATACTAGGGGAAAAAGTCACCTGGAATAGAATCGTAGAATATTCTGCTTGCTGAATCGGGATATTTCATCAAATATGAAGCCTGACCCATGTAAGCCAGGAGAAGACAGGGAAACACTACACAAGTAAAGGCAATCTGTGCAAGTAGTAAAGGGTAATTAGGTGAAATATATATAGTAAATCTTCGAGAAAGATACAAAATTCAGGGAAGCAGAAAGAAACCTGTATGGATTCTACGGAAAAATGCCCTAAGTCAGCGAACATAGCTTCAGCTCCTGAAACGACATGCAGACATGGTGTGGCATAAAACATGTGTATCTTTTTTACAATGCTATTTGACAAACTCAAAGATGATAATACGAAAAGGCAGGTTGTCACTTTTCACATTGAAGCGAGGCTGATTCACCAATCAGCCTTTATAGCCGCTGTGTCCAACACCTAATTTGCAATTATCAATATAGCAGAACAGACAAAAGCAAAAATCTAATTTATGCAACCAGCATATCGGTGTAAAGAAACAGTGTGTTGCATTTAGACTGGACTGTAACAATGTGTTACAAGAAGTATAAGAGAGGCAAGCAAGCAAAAGATCAGGAGATTCTACTGTAAAAGAAGGCAATGTAGACAGTTCAAATTATAATCAAACGAACTGGATTGCCCAAATGTCTCTACCCAGAACAGACTTAATAACAATACCTGTCTCGGCTTATTCATTCAATACTGACTGATACGTATCTGTGTCCCCAAAAGAAGGCTTTAAGAGAAACTTTCACAATAGGAGATCAACAGGTATGGTTGATATGCAAGAAGAATTTCATCAGTCATGAAACATTTGTACACAAGAATGGTAGAGTGATCTTTATACCGGAAAAATTCAGTGGACACCTTACCAGCTAAAGTCGTATGGATTTTGGGTTCCTAACCTTCTAATGTGGGTAGCAAATTTTGAAAACAATGAGCAAAGATGATTTACATCTACTCTTACTAGGGAAGATGTCTCCAGGTCCCAGTAGCATAGCTGATATGACTGGGGAAGTTGAGGACAGAGTAGAATATCCAAATCAATGTAGTAATCCACCAGTAGAGCTCACAGTTTAGGGCAGTATGTACCTGTAATGCACAGAACGCAACCACCAAGAGCTGACCAAGCAGCACCACTGTTCTTTTTGAAGAAAAAATAGATATAAGCTGGATTGAGTGCCTTGATGACGCTGATATCATGCTTCACTAGATTGTAAATCCCAATGGAACCCAGAGAAAAGAACCACAGACCAAGTACCGGAGCAAACAGGAAACCCACCTTCCCTGTTCCAAACTGCTGTATGCTGAACAGCCCCACAAGGATTATGATTGAGACAACAACCACAGCATCTATAGACAAAACCAGTGAGATTATAGTGATTTTGGTCACAACATTCATTAGTTGTTGCATCTACAATAGCCAGAGAAAAGAATGCGGAAGTTGCCCAGAATTGCGTTGTGTGTATCTGTCTTGTAATGCAAATGTAATGGATGGTTCATATTAACCCAGTGAGTAATGAATTCATGATAAAATAAGTTTCCTACTAACATGGATCCACTGCAATAGCATCAGGTTTGTATAAAACTTGTTATCCTTCCGTGCATTCTGGCCTGAACAAAACAAGCATCCCACAATCTATGCCTAGAGTTCACAGACACATGAGGATCTCTCTGACTACAATAACATTACATTGTGAAAAGAAAAAATAGGTAAAGTAGAACTTTAAGCACACCACACAAGGATATTTGACCCCATATAATATCTTCAGTTCTTTCCTGACACCAAACAGTAAAGTAGACCACACATGCATCTAGAGAAGTAAAAAAAAAAAGAACAAAAAATACTTACTTGTACCAAACCAGGGTATTTCACCTTGCAGACCGCTCACGGCCGACATCACTGCATGGCAGATGCCATAATAGTGAATTAGTGTCATTCCAGGCAATTGAAATTGATTCTATTTCACAAATAAAATAAAAATAACACTGAAATGGCTACAGGTTGATATAGGTTGATAGAACATTCCACCATAATTATTGAACCAAAGAACCAACGAACAAGTTCAATATGCCTTGTCCTCTGGTTTGTTAATGCATTTCAAAGTGCTTTTGGACCGAGAAAGCATTGAATTGATGTTTTTTTCATTCTGAAAGCGCTTTTTCAAACGCACTTGAAACACATTACCAAATACACAATTCTAAATTAAGGTTAAAGGGAAACCAACAGCAAAATATTTATATGGAGAGAATGATCAAGATGATGTTTCAAGCGAAAATAATTCCCCTTTTAAGGAAAGCTTCTGCCTTTTTGGAAGTTGCAAGCACTCTTCACCTATCTCACTGACAAGCAAGCCAAACGAAAATATCTATACCCTATAGGGTTTGATTTCAACGAATCAGCACTCATGATTTATCCAATAGGTAACTGTAGCTGGTTCTTCACATAAATTCATCGAATTGGACTTTGATGATGTTACAACACCATGTGATCCTTAGTTAGTTGGAGAATGACACCATGCTTTATTAGTTGGATAAGGATTGTTAATAGTTCATAAGTAAATATTAGTTAGCACAAGAGATCAACACCTCTATAAATATCGTTGTAGAATTCCTGAAGAGAATAGGAATGAGATCAGTATAGTCTATTTTGTAGAAATTCTGCAGAATCCCTTTTCTCTCTCTCTCTCAATTCCTCTCTCCCTAAATCTTTCTTTCTATCAAGAATCACTTTGTTAAGCCTAGTTCTTAACAGACGATAAATCCTTAAACTCCCACAGTTAATGTAGCATGTATTTCAGAGCTTTGTTCTCTGTTTTTTTTTTTTATTATTATTATTATTTTGACAATCAGGAGCTTATTTTCTAGGAGGTCACTAACTTTGAATTTTGTTGGCGTTCCCCAAGAAAAACCGCATGGAATCGTCTACTGCTTAAAAAATCTCAAAGCTAGTTACTGAGTTGCACCTTCACTATTGAATAATCTCCAGTTCTACATGGTGAATGGAAGATAGAAATCCACCAGTTGTAAGACCATATGATGTGAGCAGAAAATTCTCAAAAACGGACTACGTTTTTATAGCACCTAGCTACCAGTCAATGACACAACACATCCATGTACCTGACATTGCGGGGGTAAGAATACCATCTCCTATGACCATGGAAGTTCCTGTCAGAACCAAAAGCAAAAGCAGTGTTTTCAAGGATGATCTTTTCTCCAAAGTTTCTTTTATCTTTAAAGCCCTCTCCAGTTCTGGTGTGGGCAATTTGAGCTTAAAACTTGAAATATTTTCATCAGCTGGCTGTCGATTTGGCAGCATATTAACCTTTGCATATCTGCAGATCAGTGAGTAGAGAGCAAATGTTCCTCCTACAATCAGAGTTATCGATGTATTAAACAATATATAGTCCATGAGATTACTAGCAATAAAGCACGATGAAAAGTAATCAATTTGAAAAGATATCTCTTACCTTCCCCATTATCATTTGCTTTGAGCACTACAAAAACATATTTTGCTAATGGAATGAGAGAAATCGTGTAAATAACTAGTGACAATGCTCCCAAGATATCAACTTCTGAATTGATGGGCACCTTGCTGAAAACATCAGTAAAGACATAGAGAGGGCTTGTGCCCAGGTCACCATACACCACACCAAGCGTCTGAAAAGCCATTGCAAGAGTTTTCCAAACTGAAAGGTCCTAATATAGTAAAGTAATGGCTTAGTAATAGAAAACATCAGATCTCATTGACTCGTGAATTTTTTATTTCATTCTAGCAAACCACTTTTCCTGCTTGTCAAAGTGAGTAAGATTGGCTGATGAAGCAGACAATCTTTTTGAATGCCTAGCAGTTAAAGTTGGGACTGATATGAACTCCTAACTTTTCAGCTGCTTTTCTGCTGCGCTCTCTTTTCATGGATTCTAATCACGGCTAGAGGAAAGGTGCTGTTTATGGAATTCCTAACCCCCCCAACCACCAAATGTTAGTTACGAAGAATCAAACCATGTCAAATTTTGGGTCAACCAGGCAACACTGAACGCTCTTCCCCACAATGGCCACTGATAAAAACCGTTCACATGCCCAGCTTACTCCAAAACGTAAAGCAATAGGTGGAATCATTGCAGAGAATAGCAAATATAATAATGGTGGAGTTTATCGATTCCCTACCTTCATCATTGGTCACAACTCACAAAATTCTCGTGAAAGTCAATTTTATAGCATTTTTCCCAAATTTACACAGTAGCATAACAACACGAGCTAGGAAACACAGATACATTTTGAGGGAAATGGACGATAGCTATGATAAAATTCAAAAGGAAAGAAAGAATGTAATTAGTAAATGGTGATGATTATATGATTATTAGTACCTTAGAGTGGTGGTGGTGAGCACCAGCAATCTCCATGGCTTCAACATCAAAAGAGTTAACTTTTTTGGGCTTCTTAACCAGCCTCCTCCTCATGGATCCATACCCTAGTCTGCTATCGTTCTCATCAAGCAAAGACCAAGGAGGCGACTCCGAGTCCACTTCGCTACCATCCACCCACCTAGATTCACCAACACTACCACCATCAACAATGTTATGATTACTCCTGCCTACCAACCTCGCACTGCTCTCTTCAATCCGATCCTCATCTCCTTCCATATTCTGCAAACCCACTTCAAGAACGAAACCTACAGGTAATTCGGTCTTCACGTACAATGGCACCACCCCCTTTGTGGCTAATGTTCATCACAGACTGAAGCAGTCACCGTACGCTGTAGCATTGATATTAGGTGATGTTGAGTACTGATTTTGCATTGCTACTGACAATAATTATTAATAGAAAGGGATAAAGAACTGAAGAAAATAAACCAACCACGAGTAAAAGACAAGAAGAAGAGTTATTTTCAGACATCGTCACCAGCAGAAAAGCATCCTTATGCAACGTAACGAACACACGTTGTCTTTTTTTAAAAAAAATATTAAAATTAATTTTTTATATTTTTATTTTTAATATGAATACAGGTTAAAAATTATTTAAAAAATATTAATTTAATATTTTTTTAAGCCAAACACTTTTAAAATAGTTTGGTATATACTTTTTAGTTGGTTTTTTTTTAATGTGTTCCAGAATATGATAGAAATTAAGATTTTTATATATTTTTTTATAGATAGCAAAACTGAAGTCACTCAGGATTTACAATTAAAAATATAATAATTAAAAAGCCTAAATCAAGACATAATTTAGATTGTAGCAGTAAAAATATTAATTATCCTTATTTGAAAAAGTCAAAACACATGGTCTTGGAATATAAAGTTATTTTCATTGGGATTTATTTATTAATATTGTCGTCTGGTTACCGATTAGAAAATCTTATAAAAATCTGAAACACAACGGAAAGGTGGATAGACTGTACAGGCTTGACTCCTCAATGTCACAAGAAATTGAGCGGCTGAAAGGCAAAGAGAAGAACTGACTCGTACGTAAAAACTCTCTCCAACCTGACGCCAGACCTAAGTCGAGAGTCGTGCTTTCTTGGAACGGGAAAGAGAATTCCGAGCCACCTACCCTCGGCAATAAAACATTCTTTCATCGAAAAGCTAACTGCTAACAGAGTTGGTTACTTTTTATGGGTGTGAATGGGAAAGTTGTGTAAACTGTATTTTTTAAAATTATAATTTTTTTT
>Ga0325402_1000547_pt1 | contig 26857 bp, 19 predicted proteins | sample PopdelMetagenome_22_FD_207212 | JGI IMG/M metagenome (GOLD analysis project Ga0325402, IMG submission 207212) | Populus deltoides microbial communities from Bellville, Georgia, United States - Xylem-PdKOR-R3 | ecosystem: Host-associated > Plants > Phyllosphere > Stem > Wood/Secondary xylem... | reverse complement strand
GAATTTTCAATTTCCAAATCCAAAACCAGTGTCGATCACTATTGAGAGTAACATAAGATTTCAAAAGCCATAAGTAGGCTGATTTCGGGTTGTATATTCTTGTAATACTAGACAGCCAAATGATGCTATCATCAGACCAACGATGTGAAGGTATTGGGACAACTGTAACAAGGTTCCTGATATCATTAGGAAGATTAGTCATAAGATGACTGAAGTTCCAGTAGCCATTAACCCATAAATCATTCACCTTCAAATTAGAATCACTAATATGAACATAGTCAACAAGGGAATCCACTATACCTGCATTAAGCTAATGGTCAAACCATAATGATACATATTTTTTACCCAATTTAAAAGCAAAACCATCACGTAAGCATATGAAAGCTTTATAAATAGCTTTCCACGTGTTAGACGTTGTTCTTGAAGGAGGAGAACAATAAAACAAACTAGAATTTCACATATATTTATGATGAAAGATTCGAACCCATGACTTACTCCCATTACAAAGTAATTGCCAAGCTAGTTTGCTAAGGATAGAAACATTAGCTATCCTAGTTTCTCTGATGCCAAGCCCCCCAAAATTCCTCGGCTTAATAATGGTCTTCCAAGTAATTAAATTGAAACCACAACCTAATTCACCTTTGCCCCAAATAAAATTCATGATAGTCTTGTCAATGTTATTACACACAGCTTTTAGAAACAATTGATTTTGGATATAATATGTAGGGATAGAAGAAATAACTAAGCAAGCTAGAGTTACCCTTCTTGCTCTATTAAACATATGACCCTTCCAACCTGCCAGTCTAGATTGAATACGATCCATGATGAAGTTGAAGTCTGATCATTTTACACGCCCTTAAAACAAAGGAAAACTAAGGTATCGTTCAAGGTCACTTGTAAATTTCATCAGTGACAGCTGAGCCAATGTATTTTTCAAATGTCTGCTAACATTCCTTAAGGTCATAACTCTTGATTTATCAAAATTCACTATAAGGCCTAATGCATTACAAAAGCTAGTGAGAACATCAATAAGTGAGCGTATTTGTGTTTTGTTAGCCTTGATAAAAAGAAGGACATCATCAGCAAACAAGAGATGTGAAATGCCTGGGCCATTTTTAGAAACATGAATTGGTTGCCACACTTTATCAGATACCTTCTTGTTTATCAAGCAAGATAGCTTCTCCATATTTAGAACAAATAAGTACAGAGAGAGTGGATCACCCTGCTGAAGCCCCCGATTTAGAGAGAAAGAAGGTAATTTCGAACCATTCCAGAGGAGTGTTAGAGAGGTAGACTACATACAAAACATAATTAATCTGACTGTTCCTTCAAGGAACCCAAAATGCTCTAGAGTATTATAAAAAAAAAAAGTCCCAGTTAACTTTATCATAAGCCTTCTCTAGATCAATTGTAGCAGCTAGGTAACCCTGTTTCCCTATGGTCTTATGCATGAAGTGCATCACCTCTTGTGCAATCAATGTATTATCAGAAGTATTGCGTCCTGGAATGAAGCTGCTTTGAAGAGGCCCAATAAGGTCATCCAGGAATGGTCACAATCTATTTACTAGGACTTTAGTAATAAACTTGTAGACTACATTGCAAAGACTAATGGTATGAAACTCTTTAAAGGTAGCGAGTCTCTTCTCTTTAGGAATAAGAAACTACAAGAGTCTCAGCAATATCCTGATTAAAAAATCCATTCTCAAAAGCCGAATAAATTAACCTGCAAACATCATCTCCTACTATTTCCCAATATGTTTTAAAAAACAGAGCATGAAAACCATCCTTACCATGAGCTTTATAGGAACCCATGCTCATTAAAGCAATATCCACCTCCTCTTTGGTTACCAATTTAGCTAACTCTGATACCCCCTTCAATGACAATTTAGGAATAGGAACACCCTCAAAGTCATTCAACTCAACAGTGTCATTATAATATAATAGTGATTTATAGAAACTGATAGCTTCCACCTGAAGAGTATTATCCTCAGAGCACCATGACCCGTCAGGCAAAAATAATCCACATATTTTATTCCTTATTCGCCTGGTCTTTATAAGAGTGTGGAAAAATTTGGTGTTCATATCCTCATGGCTCACCCATCTTTATCTTGATTTTTGAAACCTTAAAAGTTCTTCTTGTCGGAGAACTTCGTTATATTCCTGTCACAATTGACGTTCAAGAGAAAAAAGAGATTCCTAATAGTTATAATCCAGACAAACTTGGACACCCTTCAACCTAGCTTTGATACATCACTTCCTTCAAAAAATATTTCCTAAGGTATTGTTATTAAAGTTTATAGAGTCCCTACAGACTTCATTGAGACCATGCATTATATTATTTCTACTCTTATTCCATATTGTACTAATCACATTCATGTATTCATTATGAGTAGTCTAGGCTGCCTCGAATCTGAAAGGCCTCTCCCCTTCCCTGCAAGGCAATCGCCCACGTCTCAAAAGAATTGGGTTGTGGTTAGAATGAAATCCATACAGGTGCTCTACATAAGCATCAGAAAAAGCATTTTGCTAAGTCATAAATGCTATAACCCTATCCAATCTCTTGGCCAAATAACCAAAACCATGAATGTGGTGGTGCCAAGTAAATTGCTGACGTTGATACCTCAGGTCCATAAGGCTGCAAGCTATCATTGTCTATAAGAATCGGGAAGCTTTAGACTAATAGAACAATCTGCCACAACTCTCTACCAGTGAAAAATCTCATTAAAATCCCCGATCAGAGCCTATGCCCCTTGCACAGTATCCGTAAGAGTTGGCAAATAATCCCAAAGTTGTTGTCTTAGATGAGGAATTAATGATGCATAAACCGCTGAGACAAACCAATGATTGCCTCCTAAAGAAACTTTAATAGTAACATATTGACTAGTAACATCCACGATATTAGTAGTAAAAAAAACTTTTTGTTGACAAAATCCAGACACCCCCTGCATGACCTTTGAATTCAACTATAACTGCCAGAAAATAACCTAAGTTGGCCTAAAATTTCTCCACCCTAGCAAATAGAACGTAAGTTTCCAATGTCACAAAGAGTGAGGGCTGATATTTATACATTAAATCTCTACAATGTCTTTTACCCTAGCTGTTAACAGCTCCCCTAATATTCCCAGATAGGATTGAGAAGCCGTTGAAACACTTCATCATAAGAAATAATACAAAAGGGGGGGAAGATGGTAAAAACCATCAGTTCATGGCCCACCATCCATAACCATAGCTTCTCCAATTTCCAGTACCCCATTAATACTATTTATGATGTTAATAGTATCCTCCTTACTAATGGCATGATCTGAACATTCAGCACCAAAAGGATAAGCTATGCTAGGGTCATGTGTACTGTTATTTTCTTTCGTTGTCATTGTGGTAACTCCAACGTAGGATCCTGTCTTCCCCAACCCGTTAACATTTTGCTCTGAGTCTTCTTTCTCCCTTGTCATATCAGGGCCTTTTGATGAGAAAACTAGAGGCGTAAAGATAGTTGGGTTATTAAAATCATGTTTCGTTGTAGATGTAGGCACCACCTTCTGCTTTCCTTTTGGAATTCTACCTTGTCTCTTGTATGTAGCAATAACAGGCTTCAAAATAGGTTTAGCTACTGTGGGCTCATCTCGTCTTACACATTTTTTATATTGAGTCATAAAATCCAGGCCTGTACTAGGAATAGTCAGGCCCATATTATTTTTTCCTTGTAATCCATGTTATGATGCAACAAAAATATCCTCATTAACCCCCTCTAATACCGTAACTTTATTATATTTATTACCCTAATACACCTCCTTCAATTTCGCTCCTTACTGTTTTTTGGTTTCCTAACTTTGATAACTATTAGCCAATCACCGTCAATTTTGCTTTCAATACCTGGATGCACAACCTGAACTATGGAGCCGTTACTACTATTCATATCTCCTCTAGCTGTCGTTGCCCTAAGCTCATCAACTACCATCCCCTCGGCTGACACACTATATGATGACAAAACTTTGCAATCCCTCCTTAAATGCCCATAACAGCCACAACTGCTGCAAATTAAATGCAAACCCTCATACTCTACCTTATACCAATTATCTTTGATCCATAATTTTTCCAATACGAGTTGATCAAGATCAATTTCAATTTCAATGCAAATACGAGCAAAACACCCTCGTTCAACATTTAGTGTAGGCAGGTCAACCTTAATAGGTTTGCCTATAGTCGAAGCCATAGCCATGAGGAAACTCTCATCATAAAACACAAGATTAAGGCTTGGAATCCTTACCCAAACCATTGCTCTATTGATTTTTTTTTCTGTGGAAGATACAAACTCTAGTGACTAATTACGTACTGCAAGGTAATGGTAAAAAAGAATCCAAGGCCCTGCATTAAATACTTTCGCTCTATCATCTGCAAAATCAAATTTGATCATGAAAAAACCATTGCCAACGTCCATAAGCTCAAAACCTTAATTCAATTTCCAGACCCCTTTCAATCTCATTCTTAACTGATAGTAACCAATGTTCTTACTAAGAAGTTTAATGATCACATAGTCATACCAAGGGTAGCACAACTCTTGAAAGACTGAATCATCAATATAAATCTTTGGTTATAAACGATTCCCATTATCATGCTCAATACGGGCAATCGTTGGTAATCAGATTAACCCTTTCTCTCATAGGCGGAGGAGTTTGATTACCTAGCACCTTATCTCTGAAAGAGACTCTCCCTTGTCTTGATGAAGATCCAAATCCATTCACTATATCAGGTGGTTTTGTGGGAAGCGATCTCACCCTAGCCAAGGTATTTGCGGACTCCATATTCATTCTCTCCTTACGAGACCCAAGTGAGAGAGTTCTCTTAATTCATCAAGTTTAAATTGTGGTTTTAAATACTATCATAAATTGCTTGTAGATAAACATGAAGTAACTAGTAACATTATATTAATTATTTTGTGGTATTTATTTTATATAAAAAAATAGATACAAGAGAGAAAAAAGAAAATAAAATCCATTTCCAATAAAAAAAAAGATTACCAATAAAAAAAGACACTCATTTATTTTTTTTAAGTAAAATTTAAAAAATAATTAATAAAATACCACTAATTATTTCTCATACACCATAAAATATCTCAATGCTCTCCCTGGTTTTTTTTTTTTTCAAAACTTAGGAAAAAAATGGCAAATGTTGATGGGAGGAGGTACTGTCGAGGGTGAAGAGGCGGTGGTGATGCATTGCAATGGCTGGCGGGGAGAGTGAAAATTGCAAAGGAGTGAAATCAAGTGGAGGGCTGAGATTAGAGTTTAACATCTTCATGATCTTCGTCATCCTCGGTACGTTATCATAACATTACTAAACTTGGTGTTAATGTTTTACATGAACATGACCTGATAAATTCATTGTGAGCAACGATAAATTCATAAATAAATAGTAATAATAATCAGAAAGTTAAACATCTCCAAGGTAACGCTCGTCCTTCCTAGTAAAAGCCGCCAACATTTTCTGTCTCTTCCTTCTCCGACTCCGAGTTCTAAGTCTTGCTCACCACGTTTGCAATTCTCTCTTTCGTTCTCTCTCCCACTAAACTCCTTTTCTATCTATATATAGATTTGCAGCCACGGATTTCCCCACTAGCCAAAACGAAAAGAAAAAAGGGGTCTTCCTCTCCCATTTTGTTTATTGGCGAGCGAAGCACCAAAAACCTCTCAAAACACTAAAACACCTCTCTCTCTCAAAAAAAAAAAAAAAAAAACGAAAAACATCTCAAAACGATGCATCTGTTTGATTCGACAAACACTGCTACTGCTCTCCTGACCAATCTTTTAAATTCATCTTCCAGCTTAATGGATTCAGCTACTTATTTTCTCCTTAAACCCATTTTCCTACGTGGCTTTGCTGCTTCATTGCACTTTGTTTTGTTACTTGCTCTGTTTGTCTCCTTTGTGTTTAAAAAGCTCAGGGTGGGTGATGGTGATCAAGGTTCTAAAGAGAAGTTTAGCAATAACAAGAGGTTTTTTTTCTACAAACAGACTCTCTTCTGTTCTTTAGGTGTTTCATCGCTTAATCTTGTCCTGTCTTTAGTCAGCTACTTCTATTGGTATACAAATGGTTGGTCTGATGATACAATAGTGACCCTTTTAGATTTTGTGCTTACTGCACTGTCTTGGGCTGCACTTTCTGTTTATCTTCACACCCAATTCTTCAATTCAGGTGAAACAAAGTTCCCTTTTTGGTTGAGAGTCTGGTGGGCTCTTTTTTTCTCAATTTCTTGTTATTGTCTTGTTGTAGATTTTCTTGTTTATCACAAACATGGGTCCTTTGAGATACAGTATTTAGTATCTGATTTAATCTCTGTTTTCACTGCCTTTTTTCTCTGTTATGTGGGGTTTTCGAGAAATGAGTGTCAAGATTCTCTTCTTGAACAACCCCTTTTGAATGGTGATTCTAGTTCAATTAATGTTTTAGAGTCAAGTAAGTCCAGAGGAGGTGATAGTTTGACCCCTTATGCAAATGCTGGTCTTTTCAGTATTCTTACCTTCTCTTGGATGGGTTCTCTAATTGCTTTTGGCAATAAGAAAACTCTAGACCTTGAAGATGTTCCTCAACTTCATAGTGTTGATAGTGTAGTTGGAGCATTCTCAGTTTTTAAAAATAAGCTTGAGTCAGATAGTGGTGCTGCTAGTAGAGTTACGGCTTTCAAGCTCCTCAAGGCATTGCTCTTGTCTGCTTGGAAAGAAATTCTATTGACAGCTTTGTTGGCAATAATATACACCTCAGCTTCTTATGTTGGTCCTTACCTTATTGATTCTTTTGTTCAATGCCTTGATGGGCGAGGAGAATACAAAAATCAGGGGTATATTTTAGCTTCGACCTTTTTTGTTGCCAAGGTTGTAGAGTGCCTCTCACAGAGGCACTGGTTCTTTAGGTTGCAGCAAATTGGAATTAGGCTCCGTGCTGTAGCAACCACGATGATTTACAACAAGGCTTTAACCCTTTCCAGTCAGTCAAAGCAGGGCCAGACTAGTGGGGAAATCATCAACATCATGACCGTTGATGCAGAGAGAATTAGTGATTTTAGTTGGTACATGCATGATCCGTGGTTGGTCATCTTGCAAGTTGGTTTGGCCTTGCTGATACTGTACAAAAATCTGGGGCTTGCAACAGTTTCTACTTTTGTTGCAACAGTAGTTGTCATGTTGTTAAACTATCCACTGGGGAGATTGCAAGAGCATTTTCAAGACAAGTTAATGGAATCAAAAGATAAAAGAATGAAGGCTACCACTGAGATTTTAAGGAATATGAGGATTCTCAAGTTGCAGGGATGGGAAATGAAGTTTTTGTCTAAGATTCTTGATCTTAGGCAAGTAGAGACAGGATGGTTGAAGAAATATGTTTATAATACGGCAATGATCAGTTTTGTCTTCTGGGGGGCTCCTAGTTTGGTGGCTGTGGCCACTTTTGGTACTTGTATGCTTATTGGAATCCCTCTTGAATCAGGGAAGATCTTATCTGCACTTGCAACATTCAGGATTCTTCAAGAGCCAATCTATAATCTTCCTGATACGGTTTCTATGATAGTTCAGACCAAGGTTTCCCTTGACAGAATTGCATCTTTCATTAGTCTTGATGACTTGAAGAATGATGCGTTAGAGAAGCTTCCAATAGGTAGTTCTGATACAGCAGTTGAGATCGTGGATGGGAATTTCTCTTGGGACGTTTCTTCGCCTAGTGCAACATTGAAAAATATAAACTTCCAAGTGTTCCATGGCATGAGAGTTGCTGTTTGCGGAACAGTTGGTTCAGGCAAGTCAAGCTTACTTTCCTGCATTTTGGGTGAAGTACCCCAGATCTCAGGGACTCTCAAGATATGTGGGACAAAAGCCTACGTTGCCCAGTCACCTTGGATACAGAGTGGCAAGATTGAAGAGAACATATTGTTTGGTAAGGATATGGACAGAGAAAGATACGAAAGGGTACTGGAGGCATGTTCCCTGAAGAAGGACCTTGAAATTCTGTCATTTGGTGATCAAACAGTTATTGGTGAGAGGGGAATCAACTTAAGCGGTGGACAGAAGCAAAGAATTCAGATAGCACGGGCTCTGTACCAAGACGCTGATATCTATCTCTTCGATGACCCTTTCAGTGCTGTCGATGCTCATACAGGATCTCATTTATTTAAGGTAAAATTTCTCATCTTCTTAATACAATTGTTTGTAGTGACTGTTAACTTTTGTTTGTAGTTTCTGTGGGAAAAAAGAATTACTAATCCAACTAGTTAAACCACCCATCATTCTGTTTTGTATTTTGATTGTTGCCCTCTTTTTTCCTCTCTTACATCAATTTCTCTTAGAATATATTTGTTTAATTTTGCCCAACAGGAAGCTTTGCTTGGGCTTTTGAATTCGAAAACTGTTATTTACGTTACTCATCAAGTCGAGTTCTTACCTGCTGCTGATCTAATTTTGGTGAGTATGCACATTTCTTTTCTTCATTGTATCTGGATTATCATTTCGCTGATGGAATATTTTGATTCAACTTGTGCCTTCCGGTTAGGTCATGAAAGCTGGAAGGATCACACAAGCTGGAAAATATGATGAAATTCTCAATTCAGGATCTGATTTCATGGAACTTGTTGGTGCACACAAGGCAGCTTTATCAGCATTTGATTCCAAACAAGCAGCATCGGCTTCTGAAAATGAAAGTGCCGGGAAGGAAAACAGTAACGGGGATAGGATTTTGCAAAAAGAAGGAACTAAGGATTCTCAAAATGGTAAAGAAGATGTGGTAGCTGGGCCAAAAGCACAGCTCATTCAAGAAGAAGAGAGAGAGAAAGGTAGTGTTGGGTTTCCTATCTACTGGAAGTTTATCACAACAGCATATGGTGGAGCTCTTGTGCCCTTGATATTATTGGCACAGATTCTCTTTCAGATCCTTCAAATTGGTAGCAATTATTGGATGGCATGGGCAACTCCTGTGTCAAAGGATATGAAACCTGTTGTCAGTGGATATACTCTCATAATGGTCTATGTATGTCTGGCTATTGGAAGTTCATTTTGCATCCTCGCTAGAGCTACACTTCTTGGAACAGCAGGGTACAAAACTGCAACTCTACTCTTTAATAAAATGCATCTGTGCATTTTTCGTGCCCCCATGTCCTTTTTCGACTCAACTCCTAGTGGAAGAATCCTAAACAGAGTATGTAATTTCTGTATGTCTCATCAGGCTCTTTAATTTGCTGATAAAAATTGACTCAAAAGAAAGATACCAAGTTCACTGGTTTCACTTTATGTACTATTTCTTCTCGTACAGGCTTCTACTGATCAAAGTGCGGTTGAAACACAAATTCCATATCAAGTTGGAGCACTTGCCTTCGCATCTATTCAACTTCTGGGAATCATTGCAGTTATGTCTCAGGTGGCTTGGCAAGTTTTTATCGTTTTCATCCCTGTCATTGCCGCCTGCATCTGGTATCAGGTGATGTCTCCAGACTCTTTATATGTATCAAGTTCTACCTCAGTGTACACCATTTGTGCGTTTATCATCTCTTAATTGGCCTTTTTCTTTCTCCCATGATTTTGAACGGAAATGAAATTTTATAAGATAAAGTTCAACGGCATGCAAGTAGATGCAGCCACTGCTTCACATCTTTGTTGTTTAACATTCAGGAACAGAGGGTTTCTAACATGTTTCATAATTCATGCAGCGATATTATATACCTTCAGCAAGAGAACTTTCAAGGTTGGTTGGGGTATGCAAAGCTCCAGTTATCCAACATTTTTCTGAAACAATTTCTGGAGCAGCAACTATCAGGAGCTTTGATCAACAATCAAGATTCCAAGAAACAAATATGATAGTAACAGATGCATATTCTCGGCCCAAATTTCATGCTGCTGCTGCAATGGAATGGCTTTGCTTCCGCCTTGATATGTTCTCTTCTATTACGTTTGCTTTCTCTTTGGTTTTCTTAGTCTCTTTCCCAAAGGGAATTGATCCAGGTATGTAGTTCATTTCTTGTATATCGTTTTTTTTTCCCTTCCGAGAATTGACAATTAATTGCTAAACCTGAAATAAACCTTCTCCCTTTTCCTTTCTTTTTCTAAAGCCATTGCGGGCTTAGCAGTGACATATGGACTCAACCTGAACATGTTACAAGCTTGGGTAATCTGGAATTTATGCAATTGTGAGAACAAAATCATATCAGTAGAGAGAATTCTTCAGTACATGTCCATTCCTAGTGAGCCTCCTCTCATAATAGAAGCAAGCAGGCCAAACCGTTCTTGGCCATCACATGGTGAAGTTGAAATTAATAATCTGCAGGTAATTTTAGCTGCTTTTCTCCAATGATTTCTCCAATTGCTATGTGCTAATTGTTACTAATGATTGAGGTGTTATGCAGGTCCGGTATGCCCCACATATGCCACTTGTTCTGCGTGGTCTCACTTGCACTTTCCCAGGAGGTATGAAAACTGGTATTGTAGGGAGGACAGGCAGTGGCAAATCAACTCTCATACAGACTCTTTTCCGTATTGTTGAACCTGCTGCTGGTCGCATTATGATTGATGATATTGATATCTCATTGATTGGACTGCATGACTTGAGGTCAAGACTAAGCATTATTCCTCAGGATCCAACCATGTTTGAAGGGACTGTACGAAGCAATCTGGACCCCCTTGAAGAGTACACGGATGAACAGATTTGGGAGGTAAACATAATTATTTACACATGCATGCATATGTGTGTTCTTAGAATCGATATGCAATGCTTTTAGAAATGGTAATTGAAGGATGCCACACATGCTCACTTGAGTTCTTAATGGTTCTAGGCTCTGGATAAGTGTCAACTAGGAGATGAAGTTAGAAAGAAGGAAAGGAAGTTAGACTCCACAGGTTTGTATTTCTCACTAGTCACTGCTGTTCAATCTTTGTGCATATCTTCTTAAAGTTGAAAATGACATTTACTTACATTGGAATTGGTCATGTGGTGCTGCAGTGATCGAGAATGGAGAGAACTGGAGTATGGGTCAGAGGCAGCTAGTATGTCTTGGGCGTGTGCTACTGAAGAAAAGTAAGGTGTTGGTCCTTGACGAAGCTACTGCCTCAGTTGACACGTCTACCGACAATCTAATTCAGCAAACTTTAAGGCAGCACTTCTCTGATTGTACTGTTATAACCATCGCACATCGGATAACTTCTGTTCTTGATAGTGACATGGTTTTGCTTTTGAGTAATGGTGAGTAAGGAAACATGATGTAACAGCAGGTAGAAGTTCTGGTGATGGTAAAGTTTCTAAAGCATTTGCTATCATGTTGCAGGGCTTATTGAGGAATATGATTCTCCAGCAAGATTGTTAGAGAACAAATCTTCGTCATTTGCACAACTTGTTGCAGAGTACAGAGTTAGGTCAGATACCGGTTTTGAGAAATTTAACTGAACTAAATGATACGGCTGCTGCTGAAATGAATTATCATATGTTAATGTTTTCTCGATGACGACGACAACTGAGGCATCATCACGACCATCTGAATCGTGTCCTATCAGGAACTGTAGTTTTGGTAACCAAGACAGTTATAGTTAGTGTATTTCACGCAAGAAGTTTTGCTTCTAATGACATTATATATATATATATATATATATATATATATATATATATATATATATGTTGACGTTGTTGTAGTTTGTGAATTGTGAGCTTTACTCTGCTTACAGCAAAGGCTTGCATGTATTCTGGCTTAAGTTAAATCAATTTTTGGTGTAGATTTTTCTGCCACCTTGAATTTAAGAGTATACTTGGCTGAAATGCCTCTGAATTTATAGGTAATAGATCATCCAAGCTTTGAAAGAAAAGAAAGGCCAAGTAAATATATAAAAAACCAAGTAAGATATGGCACTAAAAACCTCAATTTTCCTTCGCTCATTTTAGATCATCATGCAAAATTGTTCTAGCCCCTTCTCCCCAACAGACCACATATGGATTTGGGATGGTTTCTTTGCAGATAATTTCAATAATGACAGAAAAAAAACTGGTTCCACACACTGGACCAGATTTGACAGCGTTGTGTGTTTCACTTCTTTGAGCTTGGAACCACCTCAACCTGCCATAAAAGGCAGGCTGCCTTCTCTTCAAATTTCATTCCATTGTGTTTCTGGGATTATGCTAGTTTTTGTGGTTATTTTTTGAAAAAAAAATAAGTTTTTTAAAAAAATAGTTTTAGTTGCTACTAGTTAAAAATTGATGTTGAATATAAAAAGTCATTAAATGATGTTAAATTAAAATTTTTATTGAAAATATTGTTAATAATAAAACAACTAAAGAAAATATGCAATAATTTCATAAGTTTGAATTATATGAGAAGTAAGTGATTATTAATACATAATCAGTATAACAAGTTCCTATTTTACATCAGATCATTCTAATTTGTAAGGGTCATTAGTTTTGATCATTTTATAATCTAATTATGACTGCTTAAATAGAGCAAGTACAAGACCATTAACTTGATTCTCCCTCGCCACCTCTAACATTTAAAAAAGAAACGAAAATATTATCCATTCATGAAATTCAAAGTTTACCATGCACAAATCAAATTCAACTTGGAATATCATACATATATTCTAATTTAATTTATGTTGCAAATAATTAAATCAATCCACCAATAGAATAGAATAGGATGGATGTTGCACAACCTATTGCTTTTACTATATAGTTTGCCAATGTCTAGATCTCAATCTTGTTTGATAGAGATAAGTTTAATCCTAATTAAAATTAATACATTTTAAAGACATAGGGTAAAACTAATTACAATAACCTTGTTAATGTGTTTTCAAGTTGTAGGAATTGTCCAGATATTTGAAAATATAACAGAAACCCCCAATTATATCCAAAATGCCTTTAATTACTATTTAGAAAAAAGATTACTTGAATTAATTTTTAAAAATTAAAGAGATATTAAAAAAGCTCCAAATAGAATTGACTGATATTAAATAGTAAATTTAATATTATTTTTATATTACAAAACCATGTGCAGTTCTTAACTATGACTTGTTAGAGAGGACGAATCATCAATCAGTGGATTTGGCAGTCATACCTGGAATGATCGCTGGGTCGAGAATATCTTCCATCATCCTATCCTCACCTCAGCTTTTAGATTGAATCCAAAAAAGAAAGATCAAAAGGTCAAACACGAGCTTAGAAAATCCTAGATTTGTTGTCGCTGCCCGGAAACTAGGACCAGAAACGGATAATTTGAATTCCGATAATCACCCACCCACTCATTCTCTTACAGCCACTTGCTACGGCGTTGAAAGGCTTTTAATTTTACAAATGCTTCCCTGTAATTTTCAGCCCCCATTTCCCATCCTTTTTATTATGGTATGGTTGAATATATATATATATATATAAACTTTATTATTTTTAAATGCTCCTTATCGATACAGAAAATACTAGGTAGGTGTCGGTCGACTTTTTATTTTTATAAAACATATCATAAAAATTTACAATATAATAATATTTTTAATATAAATAATAATATTTTTAATATTAATACTATCACTTATAATAAAAATAATAATATTTATAACATAAATTTATATTAATATTTTTAATTATAATAAAAATAATTATATTTAAAAAATAAATAATTATATTTAGAAATCTAAGACTTAAAAATCTTAGTCTTTAATGAAAGACCCAATAGAATTGGATCATGACATCGAACCCATTAAGCTTGGATCCTTATGTAACATTCATTACCTTGGGTCCTGATGCATGACCCATTTAAATGGTAAAAGCATAAATTATTGTTCTTATTATAATTATTGTCATTAATAAATTTGAAATAAAATATTATTACCATCAAAGAAAAACCATATGGTTGATTTGAAGGATAAAATTAAAAATTAAAAAATAGTATTATTATTATTATTTGTGTTATAAATATTATTATTTTTATTATAATTGAAGGTATTAATATTAAAAATAATATTATTTTTATTATAAATGTTAATATTTCTATTATAGTTCAAAATATTAATATAAAAAATATTATTATTTGTGGTACAAAGATTATTATTTTTATTATCATTAAAAGTATTAATATTAAAAATAGTATTATTTATAATATAAATATTATTATTTGCGATACAAATCTTTTTATTTTTATTATAATTGAAAGTATTAATATTAAAAATAGTATTATTTGTGTTCTAAATATTATTATTTTTATTATAATTCAAAGTATTAATATCAAAATACTATTATTTGGGGTATAAATATTATTATAATTGTACTAATAATAATTAGAGCACAAATTATAATATTTTTATTATAATATTATAATGTGTTTAATAGTAATACTTTCAACTATAATAAAAATAATAATATTTATAAGGAAAATAATTATATTTAGAAATCTAAGACCCAATAACCTTGGGTCTGGAGTCTTGACGCAGGACCCATTAGACTTGGGCCTTATCGCCGAATCCAAAAGCACCCAATAGCCTTTGGTCTTGACAAAGAACTTAAGAAAATTGGGTTTTGACGCAATGCCTATTAGTCTTGGGTCCTAACACCAAACCTAAGAGCACTGGATCCGGACGCAGAACTTAAAAGAATTGGGTTTGGATACAAGACCCATGAGCCTTGGATCCTTGATCCTAACAGGAACCCAAGAGAACTAGGTCTTGGCGCTGGATCCATAAGCCTTGAGTCTCGCCAGGGTCTCCAACCATGTGTGCCGGTCTGACCCAACACATTAACAGGGCACCCCCAACACCATGTGTCCCCACATGGCGTGCGGGTCTGGCTCAACGCCTAGGGCTTGCTAGTACCAGTGCCAAGTGTCTGCATTCCGGGGCCTGTAGCCTCATCAAAACTCAAATTGATCATTTTCTCTCAAACCATCTTTTCAATACTAGATGCATCCTAGTGAAAAAATAACTTCACCCCTCCATTATTATCCTTGCAACTTTCTGTTATAAGAATAGTTTTGTCATTACACTACTTTAATTTATAATACTTTGTATCTAGATAAATAATAATAGAAATATTGAGTTATTTTAGTATATTGTATAAAGTATTGAGAAATGTTTTCTTGTAATCGTATGATTTTAAATTTTGAATTAAATAATTAACCATACGTGCTTTCCCCTTATAGATATAAGAGAGAGTATTGAATAGTATGGGAATTTTAAGATCTAATCAATTTTTCTCAAGGACAAAATCAATACTGCAATTGATACGTTAAACTTTTTCATCACATGAATTAGGAAATGCTGTCTTTCAGTCAACGAACAAAACATGCACCTCTTTGATTCAACAAAGCTTGGTCTCTTTTCCAGTCTTTCAAACTCATCCTCTTTAATGTATTCAGGTGCTAGTTTTCTCCTTAATCCCATTTTCCTGCGTGGGTTTTCTGGTTCATTGCACCTAGTTTTGTTACTTGCCTTAGTCGTCTCATATGTGTGGAAGAAACTCATGAGGGCTGATGGTGGTGAGGGTTCTGGAGAGAGGTTTAGGAACAACCAGAGGTTTCTGTGTTCTAAGCAGACTCTTTTATGTTGTTTAGGTGTTTCAGTGTTCAATCTTTTCTTGTGTTTGCTGAGCTACTTTTATTGGTATAAAAATGGATGGTCTGATGTTAAACTAGTGAACCTTTTTGATTCAGTGCTTAGAACACTCTCTTGGGGTGCACTTTCTGTCTATTTGTATACCCTTAATCCAGGTGAGAAAAGGTTCTCATTTTTATTGAGAGTTTGGTGGGTTTTTTATTTCTCAATTTCTTGTTATTGTCTTGTTGTAGATTTTCTTTTTTATCACAAACATGAGTCCTCAGAGGTACGGTATTTAGTATCTGATATAGTCTCTGTGTTCACTGCTTTGTTTCTTTGTTATGTTGGGTTCTTGAGACATGAGACTCAGGATAGCCTTCTCGAGCAACCCTTTTTGAATGTTGATATTTCTAGCGACACAAGTAATAATACTCCTACTTTGGAATCAAATAAGTCAGGGGGGGGGTGATGCTGTGACGACTTATGCAAATGCTGGTCCTTTCAGTATTCTTACCTTCTACTGGATGAATTCTCTAATTGCTTTTGGCAATAAGAAGACTTTGGACCTTGAGGATGTTCCTCAACTAGACAGTCTTGATAGTGTGTTTAGAGGATTCCCAGCTTTTAGAAATAAGCTCGAGTCACATAATGGCGCTGCTAGTAGAGTTACCCCTTTCAAGCTCGCCAAGGCATTGTTCTTGTCAGCTTGGAAGGAAATTCTATGGACAGCTTTGTTGGCAATACTACACACCTCAGCTTCCTATGTTGGTCCATACCTTATCGACGCTTTTGTTCAATGCCTTGATGGACGAGGAGAATACAAAAATCAGGGATATATTTTAGCTTCAACCTTTTTCGTTGCGAAGCTTGTAGAGTGCATCTCACAGAGGCACTGGTTCTTTAGGTTGCAACAAATAGGATTAAGACACCGTGCAGTAACAACCACACTGATTTACAACAAAGGTTTGACCCTCTCCAATCAGTCAAAGCAGGGCCAAACTAGTGGTGAAATCATCAATATCATGACTGTTGATGTAGGCAGAATTGGTGAGTTTAGTTGGTACATGCACGATCCATGGTTGATCCTATTGCAAGTTGGTTTGGCCTTGTTAATACTATACCAAAATTTGGGGCTTGCATCAGTTGCTGCTTTCGTTGCAACAATAGTTATCATGTTGATAAACTATCCTCTGGGTAGATTACAAGAAACGTTTCAAGACAAGTTAATGGACTCAAAAGATAAAAGACTGAGGGCAACCACAGAGATTTTAAGGAATATGAGAATTCTTAAGCTTCAGGGGTGGGAAATGAAGTTTCTGTCTAAGATTCTTGAACTCAGAGACGTAGAGACAGGATGGTTGAAGAAATATGTTTATAATTCGGCAATGGTCATGTCTGTCTTCTGGCTAGCTCCTACTCTTGTGGCTGTGGCCACTTTTGGTGCTTGTATGCTTATAGGCATCCCACTTGAATCAGGGAAAATCTTATCTGCACTTGCAACTTTCAGGGTCCTTCAAATGCCAATCTATAGTCTTCCTGATACACTTTCTATGACAGTTCAGACCAAGGTTTCTCTTGACCGAATTGCCTCTTTCCTTTGTCTTGATGACTTGCAGTCTGATGTTTTGGAGAAGCAACCAATTGGAAGCTCTGATACAGCAATTGAGATTGCTGATGGAAATTTCTCCTGGGATTTGTCTTCACCTAGTGCAACATTAAAGGATATTAACGTCAGAGTGCTCCATGGCATGAGAGTTGCTGTTTGCGGAACAGTTGGTTCAGGCAAGTCAAGCTTACTTTCCTGCGTTTTGGGGGAACTGCACAAGATCTCAGGGACTCTCAAGTTATGTGGGACGAAGGCCTATGTTGCCCAGTCTGCCTGGATACAGAGTGGCAAGATTGAAGAGAACATATTGTTTGGTAAGGAGATGGACAGAGAAAGATATGAAAGGATACTGGAGGCATGTTCCCTGAAGAAGGACCTTGAAATTATGTCATTTGGTGATCAAACAGTTATTGGTGAGAGGGGAATCAACTTAAGCGGTGGACAGAAGCAGAGAATTCAGATAGCACGGGCTCTGTACCAAGACGCCGATATCTATCTATTTGATGACCCTTTCAGTGCTGTGGATGCTCATACAGGATCTCATTTATTTAAGGTGAAACATGTCATCTTTATAGATAACATTTATATGATGACCTTCACTTTCGATTCCTGCAGAAAAGATCACTAATCGAACCACCCTTTATTTAATTTTGCAGTTTTCTTCATGCCTAGTTTTAACAAATGCATTTCTCATAAACTATATTTGTTTAATTTTGGACGACAGGAAGTTTTACTTGGTCTTTTGAGTTCAAAAACAGTTATTTATGTTACTCATCAAGTTGAATTCTTACCTGCGGCTGATCTTATCTTGGTGAGCAATACGCATTTGTTTTCTTCATTGCATGTCGGTTTATCATTTCATCTAGTGCATTATTTGATTCAAGTTGTACCTTCTGGTTAGGTAATGAAAGATGGAAAAATTGCACAAGCGGGTAAATATGATGACATTCTCTGTTTAGGATCTGACTTTATGGAACTAGTAGGTGCCCACGAGGCAGCCTTAACAGTGCTTGATTCCAAGCAGAAAGGACCGGCATCAGATACTGATGTAATTATGCAGAAACAAGGAAAAAACGATTATGAAAATGGTAAATCAGATAAGGTACCTGAGCCAAAAGCACAGATCATTCAAGAAGAAGAAAGAGAGACAGGTAGTGTTGGATTTCCTATTTACTGGAACTATATCACAACAGCATATGGAGGAGGTCTTGTGCCGTTTATATTATTGGCACAGATTCTCTTTCAGGTCCTTCAAATTAGTAGCAACTACTGGATGGCATGGGCAGCTCCTGTGTCAAAGGATGTTAAACCTGTTGTCAGTGGATCTACATTAATAATCGTCTACGTCTTGTTCGCTACTGGAAGTTCGATTTGCATTTTAGCTAGAGCCACGCTTCATGCAACAGCAGGGTACAAAACTGCAACTCTACTCTTCAATAAAATGCATCTGTGCATATTTCGTGCTCCCATGTCATTTTTCGATGCTACCCCTAGTGGACGAATTATAAATAGAGTAAGCAATTTCTGTAGGTCTGATGCTCTAAAATCCAATCTCTTCAAAAATAAGATACCAATTTCATTAGTTTCACTTTATTGATGTCTTTCCTCTCATATAGGTTTCTACGGATCAAAGTGCAGTTGAAACTCGAATTCCATATGTAATTGGGGCACTTGCCTTCTCAGTTATCCAGCTTCTAGGAATCATTGCAGTGATGTCACAGGTAGCATGGCAAGTTTTTATCGTTTTCATCCCTGTGATTGCTGCCTGCATCTGGTATCAGGTAATCCTCGTGATTGTCAGAGTTGGTTTGGAATGACTTGAAAATGAAATTTGATATTGAGTTATAGTTCAGAAGTTGTTTTTCATAGATAAGTTATGATAAAAATGAGTGAAGTCAGAAGATAGAAAATGACTTTAAAGTAATTCTTAGCAATTCGATGTAACCCCCGTTTTATTAATTATGACTAAGAGGAGATATAATGCATTTCCATAATGCACGCAGAGATATTACGTATCTTCTGCAAGAGAGCTTTCACGTTTGGTTGGAGTATGCAAAGCTCCAGTTATACAACATTTTTCTGAAACAATTTCGGGAGCAACAACTATCAGGAGCTTCGATCAGCAATCAAGATTCCAAGAAACAAATATGAAAGTTACAGATGCGTATTCTCGGCCCAAATTTCACATTGCGGGTGCAAGGGAGTGGCTTTGCTTCCGCCTGGATATGTTACTTTTGCTTTCTCTTTGGCTTTCTTAGTCTCCTTCCGAAGCAATATTGATCCAGGTATGTAGTTCATGTCTGATATCTACTCTTTATTTTCTTCAACATTAACATGTAGGTGCTAAGCCAAAAACACACCCTTTTCCTTTTGTTTTTCCATTTCTAAAGCCATTGCAGGCTTGGCTGTGACATATGGACTCAACCTAAACATGTTACAAGCTTCAGTGATATGGAATTTATGTGATTGTGAGAACAAAATCATATCTGTAGAGAGAATTCTTCAATACATGTCTATTCCTAGTGAGCCGCCTCTTGTAGTAGAAGCAAACAGGCCAGGCCGTTCTTGGCCATCCCATGGTGAAGTTGATATCAACAACCTGCAGGTAACTTTAGTTTCTTCCATTGATTGCGCTAATTCATAGCTATTTGTGTTATTATTAAATACTGTATGACAGGTCCGTTATGCTCCACAACTGCCACTTGTGCTCCGCGGTATTACATGCACCTTTCCAGGGGGAAAGAAAACTGGTATTGTAGGGAGAACAGGCAGTGGTAAATCAACTCTCATACAGACTCTTTTTCGTATTGTCAAACCTGTTGCTGGTCAGATTATGATTGATGGACTTGATATCTCATCGATTGGACTGCATGATTTAAGGTCAAGACTAAGCATTATTCCTCAGGATCCAACCATGTTTGAAGGGACTATACGAAGTAATCTGGACCCACTTGAAGAGCACACTGATGAACTGATCTGGGAGGTGTGTTGTTTCTATCATGTTTGCCCATAAGAGAAGAGGGGTGCGTGTGTGTAGAATATATAGTAATATACAAGTGTGATTATGAGTTTGTGTGTTTCCTTTGAATTGATTTGCAATGTTTCTAGGATTGGTCATTGATGGATGACACGCATGCTAACTTGAGTTCTTTTATGGTTCTAGGCTCTTGACAAGTGCCAACTTGGAGACGAAGTTAGGAAGAAAGAAAGAAAGCTAGACTCCACAGGTTTTTCTTTCTTTCCAGCCACCACTATACAATTTGCATGCATAGCTTCTTGAACTGATAATGACATGGAATTTACATACATTGCAAATGATCATCCGATGTTGTAGTTAACGAGAACGGAGAGAACTGGAGTATGGGTCAGAGGCAGCTAGTTTGTCTTGGGCGTGTGCTCCTCAAGAAAAGTAAGGTGTTAGTCCTTGATGAAGCTACTGCTTCGGTTGACACATCCACCGATAATCTTATCCAGCAAACCCTCAGGCAACACTTCTCTGACTGTACAGTTATAACCATTGCACATCGGATAACTTCTGTTCTTGACAGTGACATGGTTTTGCTTCTGAGTCACGGTGCGTATTGAAACGTTAGAAATGTAACAATCCCTAGAAATTACATTAATGCTCAATTTTCTTTATTATCTGCGATCATGCATGTTGCAGGACTCGTTATGGAATATGATTCTCCAACAAGATTGTTAGAAAACAAGTCATCATCTTTCGCACAACTTGTCGCAGAGTACACAATCAGGTGGAATAGATAGTTTGTGGTAAAAGTATTAGTTCCTGCAAAACAATTTCTTTTGTGGGATTTAAAGACAATGACTTTTTAATAAAAAATTGTAATAAATGAAAAACTAAACATTAAATTCTAGGAATCGGAGTGTATGTTTTTGGTTTTTTGTGTGATAAATGCTCTAAGAATGTATGATAAGAGAATAAAAAATATGAATAATGTACCTAAATGATTTAGAAGATATTTATATTTTTTGAACCTTGTTGTTTTGTTAAAAAGATGAAGGAAAGCTTTGATGAGAAGAAATATCTCTTACACAATATTAATGTTAATGGAAATAACTATTATATCAACATTAATGTTAATTAAAACATGACAAGATCTTAAAAGACTTTTATATATTCAGGGGTATAGAGAAATAACTATCCTAAATTCTTAGAATCGTAAAAATAGTCTTGTGACTCAATATAGAGCCTATAAAACTATCAATTCCATATCTATTTAGTCCTAAAATGATTCAAAATCCTAGGGTATTGAGTCAGGCATTTTATTAGGCCTACATGTACTTGGGCCCAACACATAACTAAACTTATAGGTGTTTGTTCTAACATCTTGTCAAACTCACATGTACTTGGGCTCACCACGTAGCTAAACCTAAGAGGTTTGGCAACCACAGGCACTTGGGCTCAACATATAGCTGAACTCAAGAGGGTTGGGTCTGGCATCTTACTAGATCCATGTGCACTTGGCTTCAACGTATAATTGAATTAAAAAGTGTTGGATCTGGCATTTTGACAAATTCATATGTACTTAAACTCAATGCGCAGTTGAACCCAAGGGGTTAGCTCTGGCATCTTACTAGACCTACAGGCATTTGGGCTCCGCTTGTAGTTGAACTTAAGAGTATTGGGTCTAACATCTTGTCAGATCTATATGTACTTGAGCTCAATGTATAGTTGAACTTAAGAGATTGGGTCTGACATCTTGTCAAATCCAAGTACATTTGGGTTCAACGTGTCACTGAACCCTAAAAGTGTTGAGTTTGATATCTTGTCAGACCTCTGTTATATGGGCTGGGCACATATTGTATACATTTTTTTATGTTCATTTAATTTTTCTTGAATATTTCATGAGTAAAAAAACTTATTTTCATTTATATACATTATATAGTTGAATTATTGATTAAAAATTTTACTCTCTTCATTAAGATTTATTTCCTTTCATGTTATGCTATATGGTTTTATGTCTTGGGATTTATTTCTATTTGCATGTTTTTGAATATTTGATGTGTAATAAAATATTTTGATGTTAAATTAAATTTTGATTTTATGAAATAGAATTTTTGGTTATTATTAAAAGAAGATAACATTAAAATGACTTTACTTCAAAAAAAAAAAGAGATGAGAGAAAAAGTATTCGACCGGCCATGTTTCAACCCAAAACAATGGTGAATTTGGAGTGAATTGGTTCCTTGTAGAGATAAGAATTTAATGGAGGTAGTTTTTCCCTTAAATAGGCTAGAAAAAAAAATAGATTTGGTCGTGTGAATTTTGTTTTGATTCGATTTGACTTTGAGTATTTAAACTCATTTGAGGATGTTTTAGGATTGAATATAACTTTATTGAGGTTTCTAAAATGTTTTTGAGGTTTTTTTGTTTTTGGAAAATAAGTTTAAAAAATATGGTTTTTGAGGTAAAGAATTTCAAACAAAATTTTCCATCACTAAGAGGTGTTCAGAAAATTATACGAAAGATGAAACGTCATGTAGCATAATAGACAATACATCATTTACTAAAAAGAAACGCTAGAGGAGATGATGCATCATACACTTTTTCTTTTTAAAAATACAAAAAACAAAATCAAGGGCATGGGCTTGGCTTGCTTAGCCCATCTATGCCTGACTTTTTTTTTAATTCTTTATTTTAATTTTAATTAATATCCTATCTCTTTTTAAATTGTTTAGTTTAGTTTTTTTCAATAATAATTATTTTTTAAATTGTTTCTATAATTTCATAATACTTTAAAGAGATTATTTAAATTTATTTTTAAATTTCTTTCCTCTTAAATTTTAGTTAGATAAATTATATTTGAAAGTTACATTTATAAAAATAAAAATCATATGTATTTAGCGACTATTATTGATCATTAGAATAAATAAAATAACAATTATAAAATAAAAAAGATAGTGAAGTAAAATATATGAATGTACTTCTATTCATTTCTTCTTACAAGAAAAATCAATTTTTCGCTTTGGTATTTAGTTAACATTAATAATTATTTTTTTAATTTTTTTATTTATTATATTTTTCAATTTATTTTATTGTGCATATACATTATTTTTTAATTGTTTTATTAAAAAATTATAATATTAAAAAACACATTCATAATGTTGATATCTTCTTCAATAACATTAAAAATTAAATTAAAATCTTTTATGTAATGTAGTGCGAATGCACTAGTTTACTCTAATCAAGAGCTATTTCAAATTATAATGCATAGGTTCTACCAAATGAATAGTCTTTTACAATAAATCAATACCAAATGAATAGTCTTTTACAATAAATCAATTCTATTTGACATGGCTTATGTGAGAGAATAAGGATGACCATTCATGCTAAAGAGAGAATTGTGGATAGTGTTTTTAAGTTTTTTCATAAATTTTTAAATAGTTCAAGAATCATTTAGTATATTTCAAATGTTTATAGTTTTGAAAACTATACATATTAGATTCATAAATTTATAATTACCAAAACTCCTAATTTATCTACAATATGTTATTTTTAATTTATTTTAACGAAGTCATAAAAAGTTTTCACACATAAATTAGAATTTCATGGTTGGATTGATGGGTCTAGTCTTGAAAAAAATGAAACTCTTTGATGTTTAAGTTAATATGTGTGTAAAGAAAAAAAAATACACATGAAAAGAAATAAATAAAATGAGAGTTAGGGTGTGTGTATTTGGCATGAATTTCAATGGTTTTGCATGGGCTTTAGATGGATCACAGGATTTGAAGCTTCTGTAGGTAAAGGTGTTGACTTGAGCTTGTTTGGAAGTGAACGAGTTACAAGTAAACGAATTGAAGGCAAGCGAGGAAGCACAAGATTGAGACATACTAAAAGGGTAATTAAGAAAGCAATACTGAAAAGCAAATTTATGATAAACAAGCGATGATGATTTGATATAAAGAAGTAAAGAGAAGGCAAAATTAAAAGAATCAAAACCCTCAAATGCACACAAAGCAGACGAGCATGGCTGAAATGGAAAAGGACCCTGTGAACTACAGTCTTGATAGATAATTGAGTAGTAAATGGGGAGGTAATAGTATTCAAAATTGTTTTTTTATGAAAACTTGATTGGTCAAGGTTGCCATGGAGAGAGGAAAGCGTAGGAGAGTGAGAGAGAGAAGAAGGTGGTGACTGAGCCATAACTGTTAGTCGCTTGAGAGGTGTTGAAATAAGGTGGTTTTTGGGTTGTTGAAGGATTATTTGACAAGGTAAGGTTGGATTGATGGGTCTAGTCTTGAAAAAATATATAATATATAGAAACCCACATTACAACAGTCCCATAAAACCAAAAAAATAAAATAAAATACACAATATGGTGGATGAAACAAGGGCCTGAATCTCAATCTCAAACTACAATTGTTTTCTCTAAAAAAAAAACCCCACCTTCTTTACCCCAAATGTTTCAAATCCTTTAAAACTTAATCAAGTAAAGAACTTGAAATTTAAACACATTACTCTTATAGTTAGTATGCGTATCAACCAGAAATAAGTAGTAATAATATACAAATTGAAACTAAAAAAAATAAATTAGTAAAAAAAACGAGAGATAAAATGTAAAAAACAAGAAAAAACTAAAGATTTGTGGTGGGTTTTGAATGCTGTGAGAGGGACATAAAGAGAATTAAAAAAAATTGAAGCTAATGACTCAAGGGTTGGCTCTGAATGATGATGGTGGGACTTAACGATGATAACGAATGTGACATAAAAATAACTCTAATTTAAAAGAGAGAGAAAATTGGATTTATCTCTTTGATTCTTTTTTTTTTATTATTTTTTACATGAGAGAAATTGAAAGTTGAAAGAGAGAAAAAAAGATAAGGTCAAACAATTTCGGTATATTTATGGGTTATTTATGGAAAAAAATAAAAAACCTATACCAATCAGTTAACGATCAAAATTTTGTTTTGATTTATGATTTTTTTATTAGTGGAGATAGAGAGGAGAAAATTAAAATTAATTTTTTTTTTAAATGATGGATTAATATAGGACAATATCTTTGTTCTATTTATGTTTTTATCAAAATTTAAATTTTATATTAACCTAATAAATAAAGTGTAATTTCTAAAATTACAAAAGGAAAATATAATCCTTACAATCCTTGAAAATGTCACAATAATTACTACTACATGTTAAAACAATTGAAAAAGACTATAATGCTTCACTATTATATGAATAGTGAAGTGCGCCTTAATCTTTTTTAAAAAAAAATATTTTTTTATTTTTTTAAATTCTATCTTTCAAATATTCTTCTTTAAATTTCATCATTCAATATTTTATTGATTTTGAATTGGTTGTTATAATTTATTTTAATTTGTGTTTTATAAGGTTATCATAGTCTTAAATAAACGTCCTTGTATTTGATTGGTGTTCAATTTTTTCAAGCATTTTTTTTGTTATCATATTATTAAATAAAAAATAAAATTTTTAACCCAATAAAATTTATGATCTGGATCATAGATTTGCGAGTTAAGCCGCGAAGCCTAAGTTGATCCAACATGTTACAATCTTAATATTAAAAAAAAAATCATCTTGAAATATTTTTAAAGGCAAACCACGATTTCACTTATTGTTCAGGTTGCTTTTAGACTTGCCAATTCAACAGAGTTATCTAGAGTCAACTCCTATACAAGTTAATTTTAAACCTGAGCTGGGTAAGAAGTTAAGTTGAAATGTTTCAAAGTTGACCTATTGGATCAGGTTTAATAACAATGCCAATAGTTTCCTTTTTTATAAATTCTGTCTTTAAATTGAATCCTTTTTTTTGTGTCAATTTTGTCCTTCAATATTTGATTATTTTGAATTAATATTCGTAATTTGTTTTTATTTACTTTCTAAGAGGTTATTATAGTCTCAAACAAACATCCCGATATTTTGTTAGTTCTTAATTTTAGAAGTGTCTATTTTTGTTATCACATCATTCAGTACAAAATATTTTTTTTAAAAAAATAGAGTTGTTAAACCTAGTGGAGTCCATGATTTGGGTCGCAGATTTGACAGGTTAAGCCGCGAAACCCAGGTCAATCTAATATGTCACTATCTCAATGTTAAAAAAATATCATCTTGAAAGTTTTTTAAAGTCAAACAATGCTTTTTATTAGTCATCCGGGTTGTCTTTAAACTCGTCAAGTTGATTGAGTTATGTCGAAACAACTCTCACATAATTTTATTTGAAATATGTGCTAGGCAAGGAGTCGAGTCGAGAGTTTTTAAAGTTGACCCCTGAGTCAGGTTTAGTAACAACTAGATAGGTTGTCCGCGCGTTGTCGTGGGCTATTTTTGAAAACACGCGCTACTTTTAATTGTGTGACAATTGAAAGATAAAAAAAACGTTTTTTAAGCATGCAATCAAGAGCTAATAGCATTAAAAGGTATATGATTTGGCTTTCAAGGCTTGCTTAAATTGTCTAGAATTTCATATAACAATCAAATTGTAAAATGTAAAAGGACATCAATCTAACAAAGCATTGTTTGAGCTACTTAAAACAAAAGATGGCATGATGAACAAAAGGAGTATGGAAGCCCAACTTTTAAGTGAGAAGTAAAGTTCCAACAACTGTTAGCAAGTAAAGAATAACAAATACTTGTCAACTCCTTGTTACTTCATGGACCTGAATCATTTAGTTAAGTGTCTGCAAAAATATTTTATGTATTCATCTATGTATTTGGACCTAATTTATAAAATAAATATGGTACACACCTCAAACA
>Ga0325402_1000545_pt1 | contig 26872 bp, 15 predicted proteins | sample PopdelMetagenome_22_FD_207212 | JGI IMG/M metagenome (GOLD analysis project Ga0325402, IMG submission 207212) | Populus deltoides microbial communities from Bellville, Georgia, United States - Xylem-PdKOR-R3 | ecosystem: Host-associated > Plants > Phyllosphere > Stem > Wood/Secondary xylem... | reverse complement strand
TTACAATATACAAAATATATATATATATATATATATATATATATATATATATATATATATATATATATATATTACTCCCAGAGCGCCAAGAAGACATTTCTATGAAGACCTTAATTTTCTCCTTCGAGTCTTTGTCTGGAAACAAGCTTTTCACGAGACAAATCCCTGTTAGGGCTTTTGAAATTGGGCAACAAGCAGACATGATACATGGGTTGCTTTTATTGATGCAGAGTGGTGGAAAATATCCAGAGACTGACCAAATGCGGAGCAGGAGTTATTAATGACCTCCTCCTTGTGGTTTGATTAAATTAATTAATCAATTAGAAACTATATACTTAATCTTTTTAACGAGTCAAGAAACTTGGTCCCTTCTTTTTAAGCAATCTATCAATTTTGTGTTGTTTTTCAATTTATTTTCGTGTTTCTATTTTCAAAAACACAAAAAGAGAACAAAAGTGGGTAGAATAGGGAATTTCAAGGAAAGAAAACAATTTTAGAATAAGAAATTACTGGGTCGAGGATGGTTAACATTGATCAAGGGATTAGTATATTGTTTTTTATATCAACTAATTTCAAGAAACTACAAAAAAGAAATTATAACCAACAAATCCAGATTATCCAACATGTAAACAATACCATGAGATTGAAAGATTCATTATGAAGGCCTGGATCCAGGTCAAGTTGTAGTTATTAACCGTGTTTCATTAGCATTGATGTTGCAAAGAGTGATCAAGTTTAAGGCAACTAAACAAGCTAATGGACTCAGCTGGCAAGATGCATGTCATGGGCAGGTAACAAAGGCAGGAAGGGGCTCTCACAGCATAATAAACTTCATGGTGTTTATGACACACAAGTGCGCACACATTCATATATGAATGCTTTGAGAGTGAGGGAGAGCAGAGGAAGAGGTAGGCAAAAACCTTATCATTTGCTTAAAAGTGTGAGGATTACAATTGTGGCACAGCATGTTCAAGATTTAGTATACAACAGCAACATCTTGATGCTTGCAGATTGCTTTGAACTGCTCTCTTTATAATTCACTTCTAAGGCTTTTGTCTGAAAATCAATTTTCTACTCCACTGTGACTGGGCAAACCTTTGATTAATAGTAACCTGGGAATCGACTCCACTCAATGATTGGGTAGGGTAATGCAAAAGTTACTCAAAGTTAAAACCATCCACGACATGCTTCTCCTGAACATCCTGAATGACTGGATCATCTGTGTGACTAAGAGTAGAAGCTGTTCTTTGCAAGGGATTTGATGGGGAGGGATCATCGTCTTCTGCAGCAGAGTCTGATGATGAGCTAGCATCCATGTCCTTTTCAGGACAATCAAGCTGAACACATTCAGGAACTTCACTATTGTGATTTTCCTTATCGTGGACCCTATTGGATGGCGCCATGTCCTCTTTCTTTACAACATTCAGCACAAACCCATTAAGGATTCTTTCATGCTGCAAAAGATCTCCTTCGGTGACTGTAATGCTAGAACCACCTGGAGAAATTCTATTGCTAAAATCTCTCGGATCGAATTCACTTTCTGAGTTTCTATCTGGGGTTGACAATCTGGAGATCTGATTATATAAATCCCTCTCTCCCATCTGAGCACCAGGAGAGTTAGGATGACACACAAAACCTTTGGTGAGCTCAGAATCCACATCCAGACTTTGGACAAAGTCAATTAACTTATTTGCAGAAGTAGTCCTCATCAAAGGCCCACCAGATCTTGTCCAAGAATTCAAATCTACACTCTCCGATTCACTATCACTTCCATCATGATGTAGGTTACGTTGAGTTCTCAAACTCCTACCAGTAGAAGTTCCTGCAGCCACACCAACTCCTTGATGGAATGTGGAAGCAACATCAACAAGGAGGTCTTCTTCAAGTGAGCCTGTTGAGTTTTCTCGAGCAATGCAATTCCAAGAAGGAATTCTTTTTGATGCACTAAATTTCAATGTGCTCGCAGAGCTTGGTTCGCCATGAGAAGCAGCAGCAGCCCTCTCGGCACTCCTTTTGAGTCTACGCATGTGGTTCAGAATAGCCACGCACTCATCAAGAGCAAGCTCAATGCCACAATTAGCTTTTATGGCAGAAAGCTTCTCCCACGTGCACCTTCTGCCTTGGTTGGATGCCTTTTGAAGTTCCACATGAGTTGGGTTTTGTATAATTTTTGAGTACTGCATGATAAACAAGAATTGAATTCAAGCAGCCAGTCGGTAACCATGGGAGAGATTGTCATTTAATTCACTTGGAGTAAGTTCTGTTTTGTTTTGTTCTTTTATTTTATTTTTATAAACAATGGGCTGGAGAAAAATGTTAATTAATTCACATGCTGTACGTTGTGCAGAATTGAATCAGAAATGTCCAGACTGATGAACTTTCGATATCATCATTCCTTTTAGAAACTTATATATACACCTCAATTCCAGGTCCTATTTTAATTTTTTTTATCATTATTTAAAACTGCCACCTTACTAAATTGTAAAGCCTTTATTTGACATGTACCTGAGCGAGAGTGGCAGTATTAACAACAGTGACATCACCCTCCCAATCTTGCGCAAAAAGCTTGGCAAGTCCACCTAATGGAAAACCAAGTTCCAATACCTGATTGCACCTATGTTTTACCTCCATCTCAGTGAGATGAGCAAGCTACAAAGTTAAACACCAAAATGAGTTATTTTCATTTCATCAGAACTGTAAAAGACAAAAGGCCAAAACATATGAAACAGAAGCACTCAACTTCAAGCAAGGGCTAAGAAACAAGCATTATAACTGAAGTATCTCCATGCTAGTACACCTTATGTTTGTAAAAGCTACCCCCTTAGAGGATCACGAAAGCTACATGTATTGCATTGTTATATATGTCATAATCAAAACCTACATCTAGAACCATTAACTCTACACCAACAAAGAACACATGTAGTTGAGGAAAGAAGTCAATCCTCTGCATTCCCTAACACGTATTCAACCAACCCCAATTGAAACGCTAATCCCTCTTCCTTCAGCTCAATCACTAGAATCACTAGTTACGAGATCTTAAACCACCGCAAAGCAAACATGGCCACATTACTTAAATCTGTTATATGCAGCTGTGCAAATAGTTCACATGTCATGAGTGATTTATGAAGAGTTTTAGCCAGCCTCTGAATAGAATAGCTGTATATGAAATACAAAGATAACTAATGATAATGATGAGCTGGAGTGTTAAAATCCATAAGACATTGGTCCAAATAATTTAAATTGGCGGAAAACGTTTTCCTCATACACCATCCAGGCAAGGGAACCAAATGTAAGCATTTCTGCTGAAAATTAACAACCCTGGGAAAACCCAGCGACAAAAAAGAAAAGTGAGCATCTTGGGAAGGCTTTCGACATTCAATGACAGACATAATAATAAACATGTACCAAGAGCAATTAAGGCAGCATGAAATGTAAGCTTGAAGCAATGTCTGTGTACCTTTGCAGCAAAGCTACCTCCATATGCCCTCACTATATCCTTCAGTCTCAACAACGGGGCGATGTGAGGATTTGCCTGACTAACAATAAAATGATTGACATTGAATAGTTCTTTCAATTGTATCATTGGCAAATCAATCTCCAGGCTACCATCCCTCCACCTACGCATTGGTGCACCTGATCCCTCCTCAGGATCCAGATTAAAAGGTGGGTGATAAGGCACAATTTCTCCACTCCTGTCCTTTGCCATTAGTTCCTGAGCTTCAAAAAGACCAGGAAAGGCGCAAGAAGCAGTGACTGCACTCCATATAACGACATGAGGGGAAGTCAGGTAATTAAGGCATCTAGGGGGCTCGTGCTTCCTGGGTGAGCAAACTGTGATCCCAAGAATTTGACCTGTCATGTCATAAGCTTCTTGAAATGTAAGATTACTTGTAAGATTCCTTAACATCCATTGCAACTGCCGGATTTCATGAACAACTCCTTGTCTCATGACCCTCTTAACAACAGTGAAAATTCCACCCAACTGATCAAAAAACTGCAATGAGTGCCAGGAATCCTCAAAAAAACTTTGCAGCTCTGGCCATGACCTGGTGGCAACAACTGCACACATAATGGACCCAACACTAGAACCAGCGACTATATGGGGCACAAGCTTATGCTCCACCAGTGTTTTCACCACACCCACATGAAAGGCTCCAAGAGAAGCACCTCCACTCAGAAGCAATGCTGTTCTCCCAAAAGCATGTCTTGTTTCATGCATGAAAGCAAGCTTTTCTTCCAATGAAAGCTCCTCTGAATCGGAGTCACAAACCATTCTTAACTGAGTTGAGACCTCATCAATATATTCCTTTATGAGCTTGGGCACTTGAAGCCTATCCTTGTGAAGCTCAGGGTTGCACATATTTCCGAGGTTTCTTACAAGATCAGCTCTCATACAGAAGATTATATCTCTAAGACATCCCTCTTGGCGACGGTGGCGGAGCTCTTGAAGCTTGTTCCTGACTAGTTCTTCATCGTAAAGATCACATTCATGCATCTTTGGGGTCTCTTTATCGAGCATCTTAGCAGCATGAGACCACTCCTCATATGTCAACGCAGTTCTCATCATATTCCTCCAAAATTTCCTCCTATAGGCTGTTTCTGCCCTCAACTTAACATTAGTATATCGTTTCAATAAAAATGCAATTATCGTCATCATGACCAATATCCCTTGTGGATTCCTTGGATGAAACCACGAAAACATAGGTGCCACGAAGTCACCAAATCTATAAATGTAATTCAACAGCACATGAAAGATTTTATGCCTAAAATGTGAGATTGAATTGCAGAATAGAACTCTGAAAGCAATTGTCCTACCAATGATTGATGAAGGTCCAATTTTGAAATGATCAACATTGGCCTCATTGCTTATATCCATATCTTGGCTAAAACCAAAAGAAAAAAGAAGAAGTTCTGTAATTGGGGGCCTTCTTTTGTCAAAGCTCAAAACAAAATTAGCTTGTAAGAAACAGAGATGAAGCAACTACAATAGATGGTCACCAGGTATCAAATTTCACAATTGTGAAGGAACTACATGGCAAATGAGAATGAAAAGGACAATAAAAGATTTGAATTTGTCTCTCCTCAGTCTAGATAGCAATATAGAGACAGTAGAGCAAATAGAGTAAAGGGATGCAATCCTTAACGCAAACAAACTGGTTATCACAAAATAAGGAGATATTTTTACGTAACAAAGTCCAACCTTTTTGATCGTGTCCTGTCCTGTCTCAACAAGGAAAAACAGAATCTTCAAATTCCAGACTGCCACCAGCCAAGCTAGCCAAGTGGGTTCTCAATAACCAAGCCCTAAGAACCATCAAATGAAAGGAAAAAAAAAACGAACAACTCAACTACATCCACCTCAAGAATCAAACTACAAAACAAACAAAAGGGTCTCAATATCACCACCAAATAAATAGCAAAATCCACTTAAAAAACAAACCCAAAAACTAAGAAAACCCGATAAACTAAATTCAAGAAAGAAACCCAAGAAAGGGAAGAACGTACATATTTCAGCCAAACAGAGAAGGAAAGACAGAGACTTTGAGAGTGAAAGGGAAAGGGATGGATAAATAAAAACAATAAATACAAAGATTGGAATCATGGGACATATTGGGAAATGTGAAAAGAAGATAAGGAAATCGATACGGTTACGTTAAGAGGGAGTAGAGAGGGGATGATGGATCTGACAATGACATGTGGCGGTTGCACTCAAATGGAGCTAAAGGAAAGAAAAACTTTACTGATAATCAATCACTCAATAGTCGGACAATACAAGACATTGTAAAAGGGTGGTTGGTGGTTTGCCTGTAAGTTTCTTAAAAAAAGATTGATTTGTTCGTGTTGTATCGTTTATTTTCCCTGGTTTTATTTATTGATGTGATTTTGTTTTTGGATTTCAGAAAGCAATCGATTGTGTAGACGAAGAAACAATCTTTTCTTTTCTTCTTTCTTTCATTTTATTAATGCGCTTGTTGTTTGTTGCTTGCATGGGGTCGGCAATGATTACAGGAGGTTTTTTCAGTTTTTTATTTATTAAATACTAATTTTAAAACAAGAAAGGGTTGATTTGCAAAGTTTTGAAATTCAAGATAAATTTATTTTTTAAAAAAAACTTAGTTAGTATTTTGAAACACGGGTACACCTGAGTTTTTAAAAATTTTAATTTTTTTTTTAAATTTTTTTTATATACATATTGAATCGTTTTGATACGTTAATGTCAAAAATAATTTTTAAAAAATAAAAAATATTATTTTGATGTATTTCGGTACGAAAAAAACTTTGAAAAGTAACCGTAAACACACTCCTAAACAGGCAGAAATTGCACTAGTTTTAGTGCCCGGGTTCAGCTATGAATATAATCAAAATTTAATTTTAATATAAAAAAATATATGGGTGCTGTTAAGATTTTTAAAAATAAAATAAAAAAATTTCAATTGTGAATTAAAAACCGCTAGCATTTATTAAAATTAATTAATAATCACATGTCAATAAATAAATAAAAAATTATTAACAAAATCCTTAAGACAAAACACAATTTTGTGCCAAATCATTCTATTTAATTTCTTTTATTTAATTATACTTGAATATTCTTTTGAATAAATAAAGATAAAAATCTAATTGTAACAAAATAATTTAATAGTATAGTTTCTCTTGCTCTTATTAATTTGACTTGACAGTCTTGGATCCCATAATCCTCAAGTAACTTAGAGGATCAAAATCTGATCACCTACAAGTAAATATGATCTCCTATAAAAAAAAACTGTAATTAATTAGATTAACAACATTCTTAGATGAAAATTAAGCAACATAGAGGAAGTGTTAGATGTGGAAAAAGAATACCAGAAGGCCAAGCCGCCGCCGCCACCACCACCACCGTGCGATCTCCGACAATTGAGGTTGGGCTTGAAAGAGGCCCCATGTTCAGCAGCTTCGGAACGTGCGACGCGGTTTCTTCTTCCTTTCATGGCCCCACCTTCTGACACTCTCCTCGGTTCAAAGAATCCAAGATGTGATATCGATTAAAAAAACTAAGTTTTCATTGATTGAAAAGACAGAACAGCCATAGATCTTGAAAATGACCAGTTTCCTTGAATCTTTCCTCCTTGTATGACAAAACCAGCCAGGGATTAACATGTAAATGACTGTCAAAACCTGTGGAATCACTTTCTTTTGTATATCAGTTCTTGTACGGTGTTTCGTTGTCACTCTTGGATAAAATAAGAAGCACAGAGAACCAGAGATGATGCTTTTTCCGGTTGTGCCTCTCGTGATGATGATGATGGGCAAAGAATGCGGTGGTTGTGGTTCTTCGTGCTTTGGGTCCACCCAATTGATTTTACAGCTATAAAAGCTGAATGAGACATCTAAAAGCCACTATTTATCCTGTTAGGATTTCATTGTGGTATTTTTGCACCGTACAGCTTAGTTATTTTTAAAAATATTTTTTATTTAAAATTATATTAAAATAATATATTTTTTTATTTTTTAAATTTAAATTTTAATATTAAGAGTTTAAAATAAACCAAAAATACTATTAAAAAAAAAGAGCAAAACGAAGTAATTAACTATGGTATACCCCCAGAAGGAAGAATCAGTCAATTTATCAAAGCCAAGTCAATGGGAAATACAAGTCGAGGCACATTCAAGCATTCTTAACAGTTGAAGTTAAAAAAAAAATGAAGTCAAGAAGAAAAAACCAACCAAACACGGCCACATCACAACTTTGGAATGTCCATGATTTCTTTGAGCACATATCAACTTATATCCAGGGTGGCACCTTGCAAATCCTCCAAAAACTGGTGTTGTCAATCTGAAATTTCAAGAACAGAGAGAAAAAGCTCTTGTTATTCCTTTCTTTTGTCTCAGGGAACCAGATCCTTCCTTCTTTTTTAAAAGATTTTGAACATGATGCCTGCGAAGCTTGGAACTGAAGTTGATTCTGATTATTCCTCCTCGTCTGAAAGTTCATCTGTGAGCAGTGGATCATCATCATCATCATCATCATCATCATGTTATCAGAATGAAGATGTTGGCAATGAGGGAGGAAGAGAGCTGAAGAGGAAAGTAAAGAAGCTAAGATCAATCAAGCTTGCAAGATTGCCAAGCTTGAAACTCATCACAAGACAATCTAAAGTCAAATCTGGTGATGTTTCTGTTCTGTCTAGTGATGTAGCAAGCTCGCATCATTCACGCATGTCACCAAATTATATGAGGACCACCACTTCTTCAAATGCAAAGAAAGAGAATTTGCAGGCAAGTTCCTTCTTTTTAAAAAAAAATTAAAAAAAAAAAACTAGTGTTGGTAGGAATGTTCCAAGTAATGGAGATTTTAAATATCATAAGCCAAATTATTACCTTTTCCATGCAGAAATCAGCAAGAACTTTGGCGAGGCGATCTAGTTTTAAACCTGCAAAGAGTTTGACGAGGTTGTCTAGTACAAAATTCAGGAGACCTTTGATGAGGATATCTCCTGGAGGAACTGACCTGAAGAAAAAACTGAAGAAGTCAAGATCAATCAAGATTGCCAATCGATCTTCCATGGTTTTAGCCAGTGATGCTGATAAACCACCTGATTTTTCGAAGGCAATGAACCGTTTTGATGGGAGAAACGTTCAGCTTCAGGCAAGTCTCCACAATTTTGAATCTGCTTTGAGTGGTAATGATGATAATAGGAAAATACCAAGGAATTCAAAGCCAAAATTAGCTTCTCCTGGTAACAATTCTATGAGAGTCATGACAAGATCTTCCACTTTGAGACCTGTAAGGATCTTAACAAAAGTGGCTAGCATAAGAACAAAGAGACCATCCATGAAGAAGCGTTCTCAAATTCCAGACTCGGGCATACAGAAAGCCACCTGTTCCTCGGCTATCAAGGACTCCAAGTTTCCATACCATCTTGAGCTGCAACCACAAGGAAGGGAATCTGAAGGAAATTCAGCTATGGAGGTTTGTCCATACAGTTATTGCTCACTTCATGGCCATCACCATTCTGATGTACCTCCACTAAAACGCTTTGTATCAATTAGGCGACGTCTGTTAAGGAACCAAAAAAGCATGAAATCAGAAAGCCGATCCTCTCGAAGAGTAAAACGTTCTGGCAATGCAAAGAAGGGAACTCGGACAAGTCAACTGCCTTCTTGTGGAGATTCAGCAGTTCTAGAAACATCTCATGACAAGATAGCTGTATCTTCTTCCATTGGCAAAACAGCTGGACCAAGATCTGGGTCAACGAAAGAAGGTGCTCATGGTGGAGATGACAAAGACACCAGCAATGTTATAAGTGTCACTGACATTCAAATTCTTCAGCAAGAAGCTGATGAAGGTAGGGTTGAAAATTTGAACTTGGATGTACTCAAAATTGATTCACACTCAAACACTGCTAAGGCTGATGCATCAACAAGTGTAGCCGATGAACAACTAAATAAAGCCAGAAGGCTAAACCAGAATAGAGTTGTGGAGTCTAGAGACATCAACAACATGGTCTCTTTTGCTTCCATCGGTAAGCCATTGCAAGAGGAAACAGCAGCCAGTGAAGAAAATAACCAAGATGTTGTGCAAAATTATCAGTTCCTAAGTTCAGATTCTGAGCATGGATACGCCATAGATGTAAGCCACGAAACTCAGAAGGAAAAACAGAAGCATATGGGATTGTGGAACCTAATATATCAGCACATGGCAACAGGTATTGCCACAGAAAATGGAGCCCAGCCACCTCTCAATAAAAAAACCACGGAAGAAGAGAAAGATGAGAACACATTGCCTGGCATCAACAAATCTGGTTCTTTTCAGGATTTTTCTAGTACAGATCAGAGCAACGATGAGGAAGATCATGATGAACACAGTGGAAAAATTCACCAATACCAATGTAATGCCATTAAGTTGGTGCAAGAAGCATTTGATAGAATACTGGCAGAAATTCCTGACCAGTCATCTGATGATCAATCAATTACTGGTGACACTTCAGACAAGGAGCTTGCAGTGAAGGATCAAAGTGAAGATGGGCAATTAAGCATCTTGACTTCCTATGATTCAGACGGGGACAGTATAGTTCAGGAACCAGAAGAATTGAGGCTCAAAGCTGATAATGCCTTTGAAAGAGAGAAAGCACAATCAAGGGTGGAAAGCAAGTCTAACCAGCAAATGCCCAAGAGCTGGAGTAATCTGAAAAAGATACTTATCCTCAAGAGATTTGTCAAGGCATTGGAAAAGGCGAGGACCTTCAATCCACAGAAGGCACGGTTTCTACATGCAGAGGCTGAACTAGGATCAGAAAAAGTTCATCTGCGCCATCAAAACTTGGAGGAGAGAAAAAATTCTGAGGAATGGATGCTTGATCATGCACTTCAACAGGTTATTTCTACACTAGCCCCAGCTCAAAAGAGAAAGGTAGCTCTGCTTGTACGAGCATTTGAGACCATCACCCCACTCACTGAAGTTTGTACTTCACCAAGGTTCAACACAGAAGCTTCTTCTCATACAACTCCAGTTAAGACCTGCAATGTTGCCTCTGACTGCAACGGGTCCATAGAAGGAAAAGAAACTATTTTTGGAATCACTCTTCGTAAGGCATCAAGCCTTGACACAATCGCATCAACCACTTCGTCATTGGAGAACACTGTTGCAGACTTGAAGAACCAATTTGTTGCTCTCAATCTTGGTAATGGTGAAACTAATTCCATTATCAAAGACAATGAACCTGATTTTGTCAACCACTGTTTGGTTGAGGATACAGAATCTAAGTTATGTGACAGGCCCTTCCCAAATACAGCTGATGCTCTACGAGCTTCTACTGAGGAACTTGTGGTAAATGAGGAAGTTCTCCCAGAGGATGCCAAAGGAGCAAGTTCAGTTTCTGCCTCGGAGGTTTATGATCGTGATTTAGGATTAAGCAGCCAAAATTCAGACACCAATAACCAAAACAGCAGAATTTATGATGAATCAGATGAACCTGACGGCCAAACCCCAAAAGATAACGAGGGTTCCATTGCCAATACCAATGTGGTTTCTTCATCTACAGTTTCTGCACCGGTAGAGGAATCATCTGAAGTTGCTGGAGAAGAGAATAAGCTCACAAATAAGTTTCTCCAAGGGTCCACCTTGCTTCACGAATCAGAACCAGGTTGCACAACTGATGTAGCACATGAAAAGCAGAAACATATGAAGTTCTGGTTCTTGATATATAAGCACATAGTAGCAGGTAATGCGACACTTATTGAGGGAGCAGATAAGGATGAACAAGGGGATGATGGCAACACGTTGGCTGAAATGAAAACATCGAAGAATGATGATGCGGACAACCAAAAGATTAAACTCCAACAGATGGAAGCCATAAGGCTGGTGGAAGAAGCAATTGACCAAATTCCTCTTCCTGAAATTCAAGATGACGCGCCTGTTTATCAATCAGTTGCCAGTGACATAACTCAAGACCAGGATCAGGAGTATATTGAAAAGAAACCCAAGGAAGGAGAGAAACCATTCATCTCATCTTCCTTTGAGCACACCAGTGACAGCTTTGGAGAATCTGACAGCACAGAAGCAGAGGAGAGCACCACACTGTATCAACAAGAATCGCAGCTCAATTTTGATTACATCAGTGCACAAGAAAAGACAAAACCAATACCAACAGAAGGAAACAAACCAAAGCCAGCTGTGCAAAAGAACTGGAGCAATCTGAAAAAGGTGGTCCTCCTCAAGAGATTTGTCAAGGCATTGGAGAAGGTGAAAAAATTCAATCAACAGGAGCCACGATTTCTGCCCTTGGACCCTTTAAGTGAAGCTGAAAAGGTTCATCTAAGGCACCAAGACACGGATGACAGGAAAAATGCTGATGAATGGATGCTTGATTATGCACTTCGACAGGTCGTTGCTAAACTGACTCCAGCTCGGAAAAGAAAAGTGTCATTGCTTGTAGAAGCCTTTGAGGCAGTCACCCCTATTGGAAGTGGAGAGTGGTCAGATACATGATACAGTAGCCCTTCTAGTTATTCTTAAGGTGAGTACACAGCCCTTGAGTTTCCTTTCTGTTATCAGTTCAAAGCCAACAATCTTGTACACAAAAAGCAACCACTTGATTTCTGTTTTTGAAATACTAGAAGTCATAAAGAATTAACAACTCGGTGTTTGAAAAATATGCAGGTGTGGCGACAAGAAGCTGCTAATCGATAATTATTCATTTAGTAGTATCAGTAAGACATGCTAAATAATCACACAGGAGTAATAAACTCAGTGGATTTATCATGCATATAGGGGATAGCATTCTATCAAAAGACGAAAGTAAAAAAACTCAGTGAAGATAGTCCAGGTGTATAGGCTACTATAATTTTTGCTTTTTTAAAACCTTGTGAGTGTACAAAAGATGTTTGTTGTGGAGAATGAATAAGAGTTATGTTGTTATTCAATGCAGATTAGGGTTTTCTGTAAGTTTTTACGGCCAGATTCTCTTCGAACTCGGCAGAATCAGCAATCAGAATACTTGATATCTGATAAACCACCTAGTTTCCTGACTTCTCATTAGAAGCAAAAATTAAGAACAATAGTGAACATTACCGCACTAAATCTCCCATTTTTTCTTGATTCTATAAATGACTTTCTTTCCCAAGAAATTACAAACCTAACGGTATTGTAATCATTTTCTGGACCCCTGATACATGATGCAGCTGTAAGTAACGATAACAAATTACCATGCCAGCAGGTGAAGCAGGAGAAAACAAAAGAGTTTCAACAAGGAAATGTGAGGTTAGGAAAAGCAAGAAACCAAGGAAATTCCCACGAAAAATAATTTTTGTTTCTTTCTAAAAAAAACCCTCAAGTAAATAGACAGACAGCTGTGAGCCATTTGTGTACCTTCTGGAGTGGAAACTACTAGTTTTGAAGCGGGCTTCTTCTTTGTACTATGAAGACTGGAACTGGTAAAGAACAGTTTCTTCTCTTTGCTATCGTGTCTTGAACAAGCCATCCACACCGCCCTTCCTTGTATTTGAACCCAAGACCATTACATGAAACTTACTCGGCTACCATCCAAATTTGATCCATACCCATTAAATACACAGCAGTTGTGTGTTTCGAGCTGCTAAATTTTATTTATGTATACGCAAATTGATTGATTGAATAATGTTACGGGGTGATAATCCTGGCCTGTGTAATTCGAAAAGAAACTCTTTACTTTTCTGACGTGATTTTTTTTCCTTTTATCATTTTCATCCAATTGACAAGGCAGGTTCATGATCTGTTCTCTGTTAATATATCCTCCGGGACTCTGCATGCAGAGCATTCAAGGGCTGGTATTTATTCTGTAACAAGATGTATCTTAATTGATGATTTCACGTTCAATCCAAAACCCACTACAAGTCATGGAAAACTTAACGTAGCATATCTAGGTGAGAAAATGTGGACACTTAAAAATCCATTACAGTCTAAAAGCATCCATACTAAGAAAGTTCCTTAACTAAACCACAGAAAGACACATTACACAGAATGACAGAATGTTGTGGATCGAACCAGCATAAACCATGAAACAGTTCGAAGGCAGCTCCAAAACTGAAGCTATCTACAGAAATCGGCCTTTTGATTCTGAATAGATGAACTTGGAATCCATGCAGGGCTTGCAAGGCAAACAAGCTCCAATCCTGCTGCATCTGCAAATATCCAAGAGCTTCCTCGACCTCATGCCCTAAAACCATTCATCCAACCAAAAAAGAAACAGAAAAGAGAATGATGCCTGCACCCAAGATGTAAATACCTAAATATGTCTATAAGAATACCACTATCAGAAGTATCTCTGTGCCGCTAGCATAGCAAATTCGAACCAATCACCCCCCATACTCCATGAAACAACCTTCTCACACAATCCCCAAATTCATAAGCTACCAAAGATGTACAAAATGGAAAACTTGAAAAAGATAAGAAACGTTACATTGAAAAAGAAAAGATTAATGTAAGTTTCATATGAAACAGCACAGCAACAAAATTTCATAAAAAAACTTCATGAATGGTTCAAGGAGAAAAATAAAAATTTATTGCACATGTGAAGAATATAACAAAATTTTTATAGCCAAATAAACCATTCTGAAAGCAGACCCCAGTTTTGGAAATTGTTTCTGCTTAAACTACATGAAAACATTACAAAAACTACTAACAGTACTGCAGATGCCATAAGTTAACAAAAGCAGGCATATCAGAATTACTACCTTAAATCAAAATGTTACTAACTTTCTTGTCTAATCTTCTCCATCTTTGTCCTTCTTCTTCTTCTTCTTCTTCTTCTCACTTTTATCAGCCTCTCCATCAGCTTTGCCATTCTCAATGGTTGCGGCCTCTTCAGCCTCTTTGTCTTTCTTCTTCTTTTTCTTCTTCTCAGACTTCTCAGTCTCCTTTTCTACTAAATTTTCCACTTCAGCATCCTCTTTACTCTTCTTTTTCTTCTTCTTTTTCTCTTTCTTCTCATCTTCACTTCCCACAACAGGCTCTTCCTTTAGCTTCTTCAACTCAACCTTCTCTTCCTTTCCAGCCTCACCGTCCTCTTTACTCTTCTTTTTCTTCTTCTTTTTGTCTTTTTTCTCATCATCACTTCCCTCCACAAGCTCTTCCTTCACCTTCTTAACCTTAACACTCTCTTCATCTTTAACTAATTCAGTTTTAGCCTTCTTTGCAACATGAGCAGCAGGGCTATCAGAGCTTTCATCCAATTTGCGCTTGCGCCCCTCACCATCTTCACCAATCTCCTTCACAACTGGTTCAGCAGCAGCAGCAAGGCCAGCAACCATGGAATCACCACCAGCAGGCAAAACCAAATTTCTGGCCCATTCATGAGGAGTATTCTCATTTGGTTTCCCATGTTTATCCAACTTCCCCTCAGAAATCAACTTCTTCTTGATTGATGCCTTCGGCCCCAATCCCCATTTCCTCGGATAAGTATCCCTATCCATCACAACCCTCTTAATCTTTGCCACAACACCATGATCGCAAGTAGCCATAACAGCAGTTGTCATCTCAGCAATTCCCAGAGCAATAGCCTCACCCTTAGTAGTCATCAACACAACTTCCTCACCAGCCTCAATATCATTCTCAAACCTCAACAACCCTGGAACCATCAACTTAGCACCATAACAAATTGCATTCACAGCAGAATCCTTCACAACCAGCCTCTTATAACTAGTCAAAATCACTTCAAGGGGCATAATAACCCTCCTCAAATAACTCTCATCACGATAATTATCATAAACCCATTGAGCATCCATAACATCATGCATAGTAACCATATTATCTTTCTCCCCTAAAATCCCTGACCTCACCCTCCTCAATTCTTGCATATGCCCACCTACCCCAAGAATCAACCCCAAATGCACACACATTGTCCTAACATATGTCCCCGCCTCACACGAAATCCAAAAAACAACCAAATGCTTATCTGCATCATACTCTAACAACTTACTCTCATAAATTGTCCTAATTCTAAGCTGTCTTTTAACAGCCGAAATCAAGGGCGGCCTCTGAAAAACCGCTCCAGTAAGCGTCTCTAATGCTCTGGCTACTTTCGTAACATCAGCAATCTTATCATGCAATCTAGCAATACAAACATACTCTTTCCCAGCACCTTGTTGAGATTTAACAAGTCTAGTAGCTCTATCAATGCAAACAATTAAATTACCAGTAACTTTAGGGTCTAAAGTACCACTATGACCAGTTTTTTCGACACGTAAAATCCTCTTAATCCAAGCAACAACTTCATGTGATGATGGGTTTGCTGGTTTATCAAGATTCATAACACCATACCTGATGTATTCAGCAAGTGGACGCTTGAGAGGTGAGTGACCACATGGAAGTGGAGTGTAGTGTCCAGTTCGCACATTAAGTCTGTCGTAGTTTTTCAAAAGAATTGGCCACTGTGAAGTGTCTATTGTTGGGGTGAAGTTCTGAGGTTTGATCATGAAATCTTTGACTGTGTCTGTAGGGTTCGTCTCTGTTTCAGTTTCTTGGGTTTTTTTCTTGTGTTTTTTCTTCTCGGAACGAGAAAGCTCGACTTCAGACATGGTGGAAACCGGGAGTGTCTGAGTTTGTGGCTTCAAGGGTTTTTGACGGAGGCTAGCGAAGGAGAAGGGTTTAGAGGTGGAAATGCGGATTTATAGGGTTAGGGTTTTGGGGGGTTTTGAGAGGAAAGGGGCGAGAGATGTCTCGTTGAGATGGGCTAGGGTTTTCTGTTCATGTCTCTGATGTTGGGTACGAATTGGACAAAGACCTTATCCTGTTAGGCCCAGTAGGTCCTTGCAACCAAACCGGCCCAGACGTTTGTTAAGCCCGGTTTACTTGGATTTGGACTCGAGTTAGGGAATAAAAATGGGCCTAGCCCATCAGGTACCGTCTTGACCTTCTCCAGGAAGCAGACATCCCTCACATGAACATCACTGAGTCATACCATCATATAAAAAGGGAGTATAAATTTGATTTGGAGTGAGAAAATATCAGGAACGTCCCTAAAAATCGATCCGAATTAAAAATAGATCCAAAATTAATTAAATTATTTTTTTCAATTTTTGAATAATTTTAATTTCAAAATTTTAAAAAAATCCAATCCAATTTTGTTTTGATTTTAGATTTTAAAAACCAAAAAAACCACCGATTGAAACTACGCCGGATCGATTAGTTTTATTAAAATCCACATTGGGAGGAACACATTGAATATGAATAAAAGGAAACACAAAAAAAATACGGACACAAATAGACAATTTCCTTAAAATTCGAAGTAAATGTTGGTTTCTCAGCACACCAGACTAATATGCCAAGTACTAAGAACCCGGCTACGTGGTGGTATCCATAATTTTTACGATCAAATTATACAAGTTGTTTGGTTAATTAATAAATACTTATTATTATACATGGGCTCATAAAATACTGTGTTTGAAACACAAGAAAAAAAAAAGCAGCTAGGAGTTGCTTCCTGCATCTTTTAAAAAAAAAAATCATGCTTCACTGTTCACTGAATAAGTTTTTTTTTAATAATTAGTAAAGTCAATTAATTTCACTCGCACTGAACGTGAATAATAATTTTTTTTTATTTTTTTTTTAAATTATTTTAAGGTGAATTAAATTTACTTGTACTATAATCTCAATTTTATTTCTGATAATATTTTACCTAATTTTATAGTTCTTGTCGGATGAATTTTGTACGTAATGGAATTGTAGATAGTTTAATGGAACAATAATTTTTTTATATATATAAAGTATGATTTATTTCATGATATAATAACAATAGTTAAATCCACAATATTTAAATTAAAAACCATCAATATTAATATATATTTTTTAAAATTATTTTATAACCTCAATTTCAAAAGCACTTTTAACCAAACACATTAAACTATTTTTTCTTTAACCTCAATTTCAACCACAGTTTTAACCGAACATCTATTTTTTCAAACCAATCTTAATTAAAAATACTTTTTATAAAACAATTTTTTTCAAATCATAACCACAACAGCTACCGCAATACCAAACACAATGTAAAATGCTTTCACATTACAGCTCCCCTCCCTCTCTATAAATATGACAGCCGAGGGAACCACTTCCTGCCAAGATTTCAAGTTCCTTCGCTCTCAACAACCATCAAGTTTCTTGATTCCATGGCTGGCCTTCAATACAAATTCTTCCCTACAGATTTCTTCTACCCTCCTCGTCCACAATCTGTGAAAGTAGACACCGGCACCACCGCCCAGAAAAGTATTGCTCTTCCCTTGGAGGTTCAAAAGCGAGAAGTCATGATCACTGATGATCTAAACCAGAAACACCATCCCACAAGCTTAGTAATTCTACGCCACAACAAGCATGGCAACAAGTCCAATACCCCCATGAACAGGAGGAGTACTGCATAATCAAGCAAGGTGGGATCGAGAAGAGAAGATGGTGAAAGCAAGCTTCTCAGATAATTCTCTCCGAATCCAACTTCTTGGTTGCTGCGTGGATCAGATTTTGGTTTTCTAATTAATAATGTTTCCATATGATGAAAGGAGCATGCACCCTCTCTTTTTCTTGGCTTTTAGTCTCTGTTCTTAGACATAGCTATATATTTCTGTAATCTCCACTTGATCGATGTCTGATATCCAAATATATATATATACAATGAAAGTTTGATAAAATCCAGCAGATGATGAGCTTTTCCCTGTTATTAACATCGCATTCCGAAGGGGATTTCATGCTGTGACCAATGTAACATTTGGCGTAATCTCTTGCACAAGTATCAAATCATGTTAGCTTTATATCCAATTTTCATAAACTACATGGCACTTTCTTGAGAGTTTTTTATTATTATCAATATTTGTTTCTCGCAAGATACTGAAAGAAAGTCAAGGGAACTAATAAAAAAAAAAACAACTTCTTTCCTTAGTGCGGCAGGTATTGATTTCAAAAAAGGTTTTCTGCTGCATGAGATTCATAGTGGGAAGGGATGCATGATGTCTGTAGCTTTCCATCGATGGTTACCAATGGTCACTTTGTCCCTTTCACAGGAAAGCCAGCATGTTACATGGCCAATATCTCACAAACTTTGTTTTTCACTCATGGCTGGGAAACACAACGTGCATCACACGCAGGCTGCATTATGAAAAGGAATATTTTCACGAATATCCCAAGGTAACTGTCATATTCCTCGTACCGATGTCAATTGTCAGCTATATATAATTTGTTTAATTTATTCCAAATTAATGTTTCTAGTTTATTTTATATAAAAAAAAATAAAACAAAACAAAACAAGTTAATTGTTTCGGTTTTTCAAATAGAAACCATATTATTTTGAAAAAAAATGAAAACAATATTGAAATAACGTTATTTTGAATAAAAATTATACATAAAAAAAGGGATTTGACAGGTATTTTACACCAAGCATTCTTGTCTACTTCTTTTGTTCTTCCATTACTATTTTATTTGAACATCGTTCCTTCATTATTATTAAATTCACTAAAGAGTAATTTTTGGATTTCCACGTACTTTAGAATCTAGCAAAGACTGGTGGGACTTTTCAAATATTAAAATTGTTAGGAAGTGTTTAGTATTACGGTAATAATTATTTTTTATAATATTTTTTATTTAAAAATATATTAAAATGATATTTTTATATTTTTTAAAATTTATTTTTAATATTAATATATGAAAACAATCCAAATATATTTTAAACAACCCGTTCACACCGCTAAAACAAATAAATTATGTATAAACATGTGATTAAAAAATTGCTTATAGAACAGTCAGCTTTCAACTAACATTTTTTTTTTAGGGTTGGTGGGTCAAAATCGATTGACGGAGGATTATTATTCTTGTTGAAATTAATTTGGAAATCAAATTATTAGTGGATACCATTCATCAAGACACTAGGAACTTCATCTATCTATTTTTTTAATGGAAAAATGCATCTATATATCTTATACGTATCGACCATTGTAATTTAATAAAATTATCGTGATAGGCTCAAGAGTCAATTATAGTACTCCACTTGTTTCTTGTTTTCTTGTTTTCTTGTTTCTTGTTTCTTGTTAAAGATCGGAGTGAATTTAAAAAAAAAAAATGGGAACAAATTACAATACTTGTTCATTGAACCTCTTTCTCAATTCTTGTTCCATGTTTGTTTATATTTAATAATTGAATTCTTTTATTTTTTACCATTAATTCTTGAATAAGTGGAAGGCCTGCATTTTCTCATGCTTCTCGCCGCATGAGTGCCCACGTATGCTGGATTATTATTATTATTATTAATCTATATTATGTTAAGATTAATTATATGCTTGTTTATGCCTATGCATGCAAGTTTGATCCCTAGTAGCCAAACTCGTGAATAGCCAACTTGCCGGTTTATGACCTGCCCTGAGTTAGGTTAACCAAAACAGTGATAATTTTTTTAAAAGAAATTTTTCGAGTAATTATTTTTTACTTAATATATAATAACAAAAACATAATATCATTTTAGTGATAATTTTTGAATAAAAAAAATTTTGAATTGACTCGGGCTATTGTTTTTTTACTCGCTACTTGAATCTTGGATTGTAACGATATGTTGATATTCTCTGATTGGGTCTTATAATTTTTTAAAAAATAAAAAGCAAAAGAAAGAACAATTTTTTTTCCCATTTGCCGTTCTTCGTTTTGGAATTTTAGGGTTCCTATATGAACTTTCTTTTTTTCCCCCAGGAATCCTTAATTGGGCTTTTTTCCGAGCTTTACTTGGTTCACCTACTAGACAGCTCCATCCTGAATAGAACGACCACACAATTCTCAAAATAAGCCGACAGTATATAGCATTCTAATCCAATCCTCCCATTCCAATTGAAAATGCAAAGACATCCCTGCTGCTGCCCATAATGCAAAGGCATCAGGTGAAAGTAAAACAATTAGATGAAAAATAGAGTGAGGACTCACTTATACTCAAAAAGTTGCTGTGGAGGATGGAGACCATAATGCTCGATCTATTTTTGCCCCTATCATTCTTAAGATATGACTTTTCAGATGAAGAACAGGCTCTGTCATGACATGCAAGCTCCAGAGAATCATTCTGACAAGAGGCAATCTCAAAACTTGCCCCAAAGGGACATCTTCTCCGTCTCGCCAACCAAATGAAAATTTTAATATATGGTGTGTTATGAATCATAGATATTGTGACTTCAATCAATAAACAAGTAAGAGCAATGGCTGTGCTCAAAATGGTGAAGAAAATATAGAAAACAGAAGTTGGTAACAGAAGTAAAAGCGGAGTGAACAGAAGGGAACCCACAATATGCTGCCTCACTGTGTAGTGAAAGCTATCTAATCTCTGACGACGAGGATTCCACTCTCGACCACTGTCAACAGCTGAGGAACTCCGAGAGCAACATGGTTAACCATACACATAATATCAAATACATCAAGAGTTCCCTGATTACAGTCGCTAAATCTAACACTGAAGCACAGATAGATAAGCAAGAGTTTTTTCTTCTAAATTCTGTTCTAAAAAGTATTGGAACATTACCAAGGTTATCAAGAATTATCTATTTCATTAGAATATAATATCCACTAACCCAATCCCCAAATTTAATAGTCTCATTACATGTAACATGAAATCTTTCTTGCAATGGAAGCTAATCGTCAGCCTTTCCTTAAAATTATAAAGAAAAAATTGTTCATTAAAATTGTAATATTGAAACACAGCTCTGACTGTAAAAAGACAACCAGAGCCCTTTTTCCTAGAACACTCAGTTACTTGAATCTCTTTGTCGACCATTTAAATTGGCCTATTTCTAAGATCCTTGAATTGCAGATAATTCAAGTGAGATTTCTTGTTCTGATCTATAAAGTGGCACATTTTTTTCATGGATTCACAAATCTGTTCCATCAAAGTGTCAAGATGTCAAAGGCAACAAATTCATCTTCAAAACAAACATATCAGGAATGTGCATGCATGAGCATGTGGAAATCAAGGATCCAAAGCAACTTTGTTGTCGGTCATATGACATCCCCGTAGCATAACTCACGTCATAATCAATTACACAACACGAGCGGTAGTTTATTTGACAGAGACTAATTTTGAATTATAATTGTAGATAGAATCTTCAAGGGATGGTCAATTTTTACCTGAAAAGATGTCACAGAGCTGCTAAAGCTTGTATTTGCCGGGAATACAAGACTGAGATTGCCCAGTGAAGAGTTGACACGTACAACGTTGCTAGGGAAACCATATCTATGATCAAAGCAGCAGGAATAGTTGCTCCAAAAAGAATCCCCAGTAGACCAAGTCCCTCAATGAAATAAATGAAGAGGAAATCAATTAAGATCCAAAGGGTAGGCCATATTTGTATTGCATTTAGAGAAATCACGCCAGGAACTCCTGCCAGTTCTGTATTCAACTTGAAACCTGCTGGTACTCCCATCAACCACACACAACCTGAGCGCAACAACTCATTGGTAATGACATTGGCAAAGGTCAAAATCCATAAGCGAACAGATTCAGCATGAAGTAAGAGTGCCGAGCCAATCAAAATTCCCAAAAGATGATCAACAGCTAAACTTGACCGTATAGAATGCCTGCGCAGCGCAGCATTCTCCTTATATTCCACACATGATTGCGACCTTCAAAGTAAAATTAAAAAGATAATCAAAATGATGAGGAATGAACAATAAACATTGTTCCAAAAACTCATGACAGCAGAAGATTCAGAATATCGAGGCATCAATTGTGGCCCCAGTTGGGAAATGAAACATCATATGCAGGTTCAACAGGTTAATTGTTCATTAAAATTCCACAAGCAACTCAAGCAGAGGATAACTCAATCAGTGGACAAAATCAGGCCATGAGGAGGAAGGTACATTTTTCACCCATTAAAGAATCAAAAAGTTCTTCCAATTCTATAAAGACTGTCCCAAAAGAGACTGTTCCAATTCTAAATTCCATTAGCACCACTACCAAGTACAAACAAAAACTGAATATCGCATGGTAGAAGCAATCATGACTTACATCCGTGGACATCACAATGAGAAACTATCTGCCCATTCGAATGTAAGTGATGCAGCTTCGGAACCCAATCTATGCCTGTACCATATTCTTCAAAGGAGTCACACACCAACCAAATACAGAGCCCATCTTTTGAACAATCCCATCAAGTTTATCACACCCTCAACTCGTCCCTCCATTGCTTCCTCCAAACACTTCCAGGCAATTCATCACTGGATCAATCACCCTCTTCCATTCCATCCCTCAACATTTTCCCATTGCCTCTGCCATACAAAACACACTGTCCCAAAAGAGAAAACGTCGCTCTCTCCTGTAAAAACACCGGCATTTTCCCATTTACACAGCCTAGAATCTCCTGTTTAAATAAATAACAACACAATTCATTTTCTAACGTGGTTAACGGGTTATCCGAATCTTATATTTCTTGTCACGAGCATAACAGCAGGTTGATTGAATATTCTCGAAACTTTTTTTTAATGATATTGCTTTTAAAAAAAAACATTTTTGTCTAATTTTAATTCTAATTTTAAAATTGAGATTAATTTTACTCAATTTATTTTTTACATACCTATTCTAATCTTGCAGCTAAATTAACCCTAGGATTATAACTTAATTGACTAGACTATTAGTTTACTCTCTGAAAATTAAATGTTCGAGTTTTATAAATCTTATAATTACTAAAAATTTATATAATTATTAACTTCAAAACTCATAAAATTAATCGAGGTGTGCACAAGTTGACCCGGACAATAACGTTAATAAAAAAAATTAACTTTGAATAAAGTTTTTTATTATTTTTAAAAATTTATTTATTTAATTTTTATTTTATTATCAAATAAAATTTTAAAAAAATACCGGTACGATATTTTTCTATAATATTTACAAATATTTATTTTTTTATGATCAATCATTGTCAAATAATTTCTTTCAGTTAAATAGTTTATTTAATGTTGTTACGTGTTTAATTTTAAAAGCGAAACAACACCTAAAAAATAGAGAAATATTGGACCCATAGGACCCAAACCCCGTGCAGTGCCGGGCTCTTTTCCAGACAACTCAAGGCACTGAATGATGTCCTTCTCCTTTTCTTCTGAAGAATTTGTCGTTTGCTTGCGTTTTGGCAAACGACATGGGCCTAACTCTTCCTCCAACACTGAGCCTAAACTCCCATATTTATTTAATACCCAGGATAGGAAAAATTCTTGCCTCCGCCGTTGCCTGCAGTTGTAAGACTTAAGTCTTAAATTAATTGATTTATACAAATAATATGTCAGACAAGATTATTAAATTGACGTGTATTTATAACTATTACATTTTAACATATTTTATCTATAAATTCAGCCATGATCGTGAAGCAACGTTCATAATAAAATTAAAAACACAGCCATGATGTTAGCTGCAGTTAGGAAGTCAGAAGACTGGAAAAATTAAGTAGCCTCGAGATTTTTGAGAATTTAAGGATATAACTAGGTTTTTGGCATACGGACAAAAACATTGTAATTACTTTGTTCTTTTGTTAATTATTTAATAAGCAGGACGATGACACCAACTATATATTAAAAATGCCACGAATTGTCCACAAGGTAAGGCACGAACCACCAATTTTGGATGATTTTGTTAATTATTTAGTTACTATTTTATAATACAGTTATTAAGTTTCTATATATTTAAAAAGTACATTTCAAATTATCTTTAGACTTATAAAAAATAATATTTCTATATGATTTTAATGAAAACCATGGAAAATATCTAGAAAAAATAAATTGATAGTTTTTTTAATTATAAAAGCATTTGTTTTTTATTACTATTCACAAATTAAGTTTATATGTATATAAAAAAAATTGGATTCGCTGGATCAAAGTTAAAAATAAACTTCTCTAACCACCCGAATTAATTATTAGAGATGGGATAGGCTGAACGTGAAAAAAATCGATTAGAATTTTAAAAAGACCAACCGGTTTGATTTGGTTTTATAAGTCCGAAATTGAAAAAACTGAATCGAACCCAAACTGGAAAAAAACCAGAAAAAAACTGATACAAACCAGAAAAAAATCGAACCAAACCGATTTGAACTGGTTTTTATTCTAAAAACCTAAACTAAACTAAAATTAATCAATTTGAACTAATTTTGATTCAATTTTGGTTTTTTATTAAAAAATTAATTTAATTATTTTTTATATAAAAATCAAATAAAAAATAATCACCCGTAACATGCAGTGAGCAGTAAAGATGGATGGAAAGGGCAGCTTGCAGTATTTTCCAGTAGTATTTTTTTAGATTGGCCAACTGCCTAATTCAATTTACTTCTCACATCATGATTTTATATTTAAATTTAAAGAGAATTTGTATATTTTTCTTGATCACAAAATATGTTATAGGTCCTGGTAAAAAAAAATAATGTTCAGTGTATGAAAAATGGTGATAAGATAAAAAAGAAATATTGCTTTAAATATTTAATTTTTAATTTTAAGAGGCTGATCTAGCGATAAAAATAATTAATTTTCTCTGAACCTTTTTTATTTTTAATTTTAAAAGCTAACATTTAAAAATAAATTGTTTTTATAAATATATAGTACGTGTATTCTATCTTTAATTATAATGAGATTAGACGGAATGATTAGGATGTATTCCTTGTGGTTGGCAAGATATGGCAGATATCATCAATCTATGATCATGTTTTCATCCTACCCACCAGCACGCCATGTGTACAACACTCCCAACCGGGTGCTCGGTTACCTAATATGGTCCCACTTTGAGTACGTGTCGTCATCAAGTTCGATGATCTTGACCATTGATGATTTGAAAATTACATCGAAACCGTGTTAATTATTAGGTAGCTTTTTATTGCAAGGTCAATAATTGCTCACATGGGTGGGCCCGTTGTCGTGGTTTGAATAATTAAGCACTGTTTATCATTGCAGTTTAACTGTTTTTTAAAACAATTATTTTTTTTTAATTTTAAATTAATTAAAAAAATTAAATTGTTTTGATGTGATGATATTAAAAATAAATTTTAAAAAATAAAAATAAAATATTTTAATATATTTTTAATTAAAAATTATTTTTAAAAATCTCTTAAAAGTTTTTTTCATAATTTTGTGTTTTTTATTTTGCCACGTCAAGTTACTTTCTAGAAAAAAAATCAGAAAAAACGATGATTTATGATAATTTTTTTTAATATAGAATTTAACGATATAAATCTTACAGTAGAAACAAAATCCATTAATACACCAGCTTAAATTTAAATAGTTAATAAAAAAAATCAACGCGAGGAGGTCAAATTCATGCAATAATTGATGAAATAATGCCTTAAAAAGAACATTTGAAAAAAAAATCAAATTCTCATTTTAAAAAATTAAGTGATTGTTTAATACAATGCATATGTTGATATAAAAAATAAAAAATTTTAAATTAATATTTTTTAAATATTTAAAAATAATTTTGATATATTGATATAAAAAATAAAAAATAAAAAACACTATTTTAATATATTTTTAATTAATAAACATTTAAAAAAAAACATATTAACACACTGACCAGGTGAGATTCACCACACTTTTAATTCTGTTCCATCATAATCGTGAAAGGTGTTTGGTTGTCATTTTCCATAATTTGTCTCTCCACTTTTCCTTTTCCTTTTCCTTTTCCTTTTCTTTATTAAAAAAAAGGGCAATTCGGGCAAAGAAAAAACTGATCGTGCCTTGTTCACGTTAAAGAATAAGCGTAGACATCATAGAATAATTGTGTGTGTGTGTGTATAACTTGGAATAAAATCTAAATTAAAAAATAATTAAATTAGAGATTAATCTAATTTTTAAAAAAAAATAAATAAATAAAAGGCCGTGTTTTACACCCATAACAAATGGATTGAGAGTCGACCTAAATTTCTAATTATTATTTTTTTCCACTCAAATCAATTAAGACATGGGACAACCAACCAATTTAAATTTTATAACTAAAACTATATAGATAAACCAGCTAAGTTTTTATTTTTATTTATATGAAGTATCCGAACCAGTTTGTGCGCACCTCAATTAATCATCATGGATCCTAAAATTAACAAACAGATAAATCTCTAATGACTATTAATATTATAAACCAACTAAGTTTAATCCGCTTAGTTATTCCAAGTAATAAACTTTGTCTAAATAATGAAATCTTACGAGTGCACAAGAGAGAGAGGGAGTTTCTTTAATCTAAATAAAAATACATAAAGCCAAGAACTTTAGTTTGTATTTTTAAATTTATCTTAGCTATTTTTTAAAAAAATTAGATGTAATTATCAAACTTTATCTCATGGATTAACTGGGAACCTAACTCGGACTAAATTTATTTTTGAATTATTTAGAAAGCCGAATCAATTAATCCAGGCTTCTTGATTTAAACTTCAGGGAGATCTAGTTAATGTT
>Ga0325402_1000544_pt1 | contig 26905 bp, 16 predicted proteins | sample PopdelMetagenome_22_FD_207212 | JGI IMG/M metagenome (GOLD analysis project Ga0325402, IMG submission 207212) | Populus deltoides microbial communities from Bellville, Georgia, United States - Xylem-PdKOR-R3 | ecosystem: Host-associated > Plants > Phyllosphere > Stem > Wood/Secondary xylem... | reverse complement strand
AAAGGATGAAATCGAAATTAAAAAAATCAGTGAAAAAAGTCAATAAAAAATACCAATTTCAATTCGGGTTAACTTTTAAAAGTAGTGACCCAGATCTTGAAACCGGGATCACCTCAAGATGAAAAAAAAACAATTTTATGAAATGATTCAAAACAAAAGATAGCAATTAAAAGAAAACAAACCAAATTTGAGAAAAATAAAGAGAGAGGACAACTTAAAATTTTGGGTTGAAGGGTAAAATTGAAAAAACTAATTCAATAAAAAGACTTAAAACAAAATTTAGCAAACAAAAGAATGAGGACATGACAATAAAATGAAAGGGCAACTTTGAATTATGGATAGATCAACGTGAATTCTGAGAAGATGAGAGAGAAAAAAGGGAAAGAAGAAAGAAAGTGTCGTCAGTAACAAATCATCGAGCTACAAGTCACATGTGCTGCACTAGATGGAAGTTTAAGTCGGGATGCTTCCAATGCAACCGTGGACGACGATGTCTTACGACCTGAGGAAGTCGTACATGCCACCAGAGCGCTATGACTTCGTTTACTTTATAGCAAATGCAATGCACGAGTCAACTAATCTTCACCTTCCCATTAACTTTAGTCCCTGATATTTGTTTTAGAATAAAATTTTGTCCCTCCATCTCTAATTTCACTAAATAAAAAAAATATTTTTATTTTGACAAAATAAGCGTCAATTCAGCTCCAAAACGTTTCATTGATATTACGAGATCCCTATATCTAGGTTAACAAAATAAATCATTAAGTCAATTCCCAAAAAAACAAAATTTGAAATGATCAAATAAATCATCATTGAGATGCTTTAATGATAAAAAAAAAATAGTTTTAAATTTGGCAAATTAAACATCAACCTATTAATGAAATATTTCCTCGACACCTCGACATCCCCTTTTGCAGGTAGTCAAAACAACATAACCCAAACCTATATTGTGGCAATGTCAAATGACTAGATTAAAAAAATTTAAAGGAACAAAACGTAAAATATTGAAAGAAAAATAATAATAATTATAAAAGAAATCAATGTGGATTGGGATGCTAGTAACCATTAAGGCTGAAAAGACAATTTCCATGATAAGGAATATAGTTGTACCATTCATTGAGGCAAAAGATTACGGCAATGAGAACATTCACACTTTTGAGATCGTGAACGCTGAGTGGGTTCCTGAGCGTACAATGCTGAGAAGATTGAAAATTTTAGAAGCAGCAAGGATGATAGTCAATCGCTTCTTTAGATATAGAATTCACTTATAGTTTGATCGTGACACTTGGATGCCAGAGTGAGTCAATGTGATGAAATTAAAATGTGTTAACCAGAGATTTGGGCTTGGATATAATCCTAAGAAAGACGATTACAAACATGTCACCATGATCAAAAGAGAAACAAGAATGGTGAAAATTGAAGGAATGAAGCCAGAAAAGGAAGAGTTTATCATCCCACCACTCTAAACGACCTTTTCAAGACCTACAAAGTTGATCAGATATGGCATAATAGACCTCCACATCAACGCTTTAGAATGTGAAAACAAGTAACAAATTAAGGAGATAAAGGTTAAAGTGGAGGATAAGATGCTACCACAACTGTTTGTTCACACCATCAACGAAACCCTTGCAAAAGCCTTTATGAAGAAGTTGGCCAATGAGGAATCAAACAAGAATAGAAAAATGGATCTTGCTCCTATTATGTTAAAAAAAAATTTAATTATTCTTGTTTAACCATGCTTGTTGAGATGTTTTGTTATGTAACGTTTTGTTGGTTTACCTTTTTTAGTTGTATTGTTATGTTACCTTTTCTAATGTAGTTTGTAACTTAGCTTATTATACTATAAGATTTTCTTTGTTAATGAGGCTTTTATTTTTAATAAGATGATGCATTTTCTTGTGTTCAAATATGTCTTTGTTTTCCTTTTCCCTTTCCATGCAAATCCACATTTACACAAGCGTACCTTACACTTTCAGTAAATCTAAAAACAAGTTTTCCATCAATTCACAAACCCACTACACTAAGAATAATTGGCCAAACTTTAATAACCTAATTGCAATGAATGATGAAGAATGAGAAAAATAGGACCTAAAAGAGTTTATCAGGTTGGTTGAAAAAACCAAGAAATCTTAGAAACCTACCAAGAAAGAACTAGAAGTAATAAATCTGGGACCAAATAAGATAAGAAATAACTGAAGATTGGTACTCTTATTATGGTTGAGGAAAAGGATGGTTTAGTATCATTGTTACAAAAGTATGCAGACACCTTTGCTTAGACTTATACAAACATACCTAGATTGGATATCGATATTTTGGTGCACTAGATTCCCTTGATGGAAGGAAGCAAGCCAACCAAATAGAAGATAAGACGAATGCGCCCAAATATAATGCTTAATGTGAAAACAAAAACACAAAAGCAATGGGATGCAAGATTCCTTGAAAGTGGTTCATTATCCTTAATAGGTGGCTAACGTAGTTGTAGTTCCCAAGAAGAATGGTGGGATCAGGGTTTATATGGATTATAGAGATCTAAATAAGGCAAGCCCAAATGATGACTTTCATTTACCCTACATAGACGTCTTAGTTGATAATTCTACAAAAAAAAATGTCATGTACTCATTCATGGATGGGTTTTCAAGATACAATCAAATTAAAATGGCTGAAGAAGATAAAGAAAAAACTACACTTGCTATACCTTTGGGAACCTTCTATTATAAGGTAATGCCATTCAAATTGAAGAATGTTAAGGCCACTTATCAAAAGGAAATGGTCACCTTATTCCATGATATGATGCATCAAGAAGTGGAGGTACATGTGCATGACATGCAAAATCGAAGAAAGAAAAAGATAATATGCAAGTTTTGAGAAAGTTGTTTGAAAGTTTATGGAAGTTCGACAGAGGCTGAATCCCACAAATGTTAATTCAAGGTGAAATTAGGAAAATTATTGAGTTTTGTAGTAAGTAGTCAAGGAATAAAAGTTCACCTAAACAAAGTAAAGGTAATCCAAGATATATCGGCATCTAATATAAATAAAAACACATAGCCAAAAAGTTTATGGTGATTTACAAGCAGATATTCTGATTGCTTAGAAAGAAAAATTCGGGGTATGGGATAGTGATTGCAAAGAAGTTATTGACAAGATCAAAAGGTATTTATAGAAACCGTCATTGATAGTGCCCCTTATATTAGGAAGACTCTTGATCCTATATTTGACAATGACATCAACAACTATGGGATACGTGTTAGGCCAAAATGATGAATTAAAGAGGAAAGAACAAGCCATCTACTACTTGAGCATAAAGTTTAATGATTGTAAATCTTGATACACTGCTATAAAAAGGCTATGTTGTGCATTGGTTTGGAGTGCAAAAGGAATCAGGCAGAACATGTTATACTATACAACCTAGTCGATATCAAAACTAGATCTGCTCAAATACATATATGAAAAGCCTTACTTGTCAAGCCAGATGTTAAGATGACAATTGTTATTTATAGAATATGACATTATCTATATGACAAAGAAGGTTGTAAAGGGAAGCACAATTACTGACCACTTAGCAAATAATATTGTGGAAGACTACGAGCTATTATATTTTGATCTTCTTGATGAGAATGTATTGGCAACCGAGGATGATGGTGAGAAGAATGGCTGGTGGACCATTTTTTTATGGAGCAATAACTGTATCAGGTAATGGGGTTAGAGTAGTGATAATTTCCCCAGAAAAGAAGTAGTACCCTGTTTCGGTAAGGTTGCAATTTAAATGTACCAATAAGACTATTGAATATAAAGCTTGTATCATCAGTTTAGAAGTTTATTTAGAGTTGGGGGTTGGAAAACTTGATGTTTATAGAGATTCACTGCTAATTATTTGTCAGGTGAAAGAGAGATGGAAAACTAAGGATGAGAAGCTAAGGTCATATCAAGATTATCTTTTCAAGTTATCTAATGAGTTTTAAGATATAAAGTTCACTCATATGAGCTGCGAGAAGAATAAGTTTGTCGATGCTCTAGCAACTCTAGCTTCAATGACACAAATCAATATCGAGGATATGATTCAACTAGTAAGCATTGAAGTCAGAAACATCCAAACTCACAGTTGCACACTTAAAAAGTCACTAGATAGGAAACCACAATATAATGACATTAAGTGATTTATCCAGCACCGAGAACACCCTCTAGAAGCCTCCAAGAATGATGAAAAGACTTTGAAGATGATGGCTATGAATAACTTAGATGGCAAAATCTTGTATAAGAGGTTGTTCGACTGGGTTTTACTTAGGTTTTTTAGTAGGAAAGAAGCTGAGCAAGTATTATAGAAAGTCCAAGAAGGAATATGTGCCACTTATGCTAATGGGCATACAATAGCAAGGAAAATACAGAGATCTAGATACTTCTAGTTAACCATAGAGAGCACTATGTAGACTATATCAGAGAATACCACATGTGTTAGATACATGGTGATAAAATAAATGCACCTTTAACACCGTTGTTCAATTTGACCTTGCTTTCGCCTTTTTATATGTAAGGATTGAATATCATATGACCAATTAACCCAAAGGTTAGCAATGAGCCCATGTTCATCTTGGTGACCATCGACTAGTTCACCAAATAGGTAAAGGCCAACTTTTATACATATGTAACATGAAAGGTAGTTTAGAGGATTATCGAGGAGGATTTGGTTTGTCGTTATGGTTTGCCAGCAAAATTGATAACTAACAATACTTAAAATTTCAATAAGAAGTTGATTGTTGAACTCTACACCAAGTAGAGGATTAAGCATCGTAATTCTTCTACTTACAGACTCAAGATGAATGATGTTGTTGAAGCAACCAACAAAAATTTTAAGAAGATTATCCAGAAGATGACAGTCACCTACAAAAATTGACATAAGATGCTTTCATATGCATTTCACCCGTACCGCACTATAATTAAAACTTCTACGAGTGCCCCTTTATTCTTTGGTATATAAGATAGAAGCACTAATGCATTTAGAAGTGGAAATTTCATCATTAAGGATTCTGATGGATGCAAAACTGAAAGAATCAGAAAGGGCAAAGCTGGAATTTGAGTTGTTGAATTTGATTAGTGAAAAAAGACTAATAACCATTTGTCATCGTCAATTGAACCAAAGTAGAATGGCTAAGGCATACAACAAGAAGATTGGGCCAATGTTATTCAAAGAAGAAGACTTGATATTGAAGAAGATCTTGCCAACATCACGAGAAGATCAGAGTAAATAGGCAAAGAACTATGAAGGACCATATATGGTGAAGAAAGCCTTCTCTAAAAGAGCTTTAATTTTGACCAAGATGGACGAAGATGATTTATCTAAACCTGTAAACTCTAATGTTGTAAAAAAAAATCATGCATGATGTATTTTGTCAATAAATAAAAATTAAAGTTTGGCCAAGAATTCTTTGTTGTATCTTCTTTTTTCTCTAAAACCTCCACATGATCTCATAGGCTCAAAAACTTTATTTTTATGTTTTCATAAAAGACCAAAATGTTTTTAGGAAATCAAAGTTATTAGTACAAATTCCAAGGTCAAATTGGTGTTTGTTTTTGACAAACAAGTTTTGGGAATTCAAGTGATCTCTTAGTACGGTAACCAAACTTTTAGAAAACCTGAAAAATAAACTAAAAACCACTCAAATTAATTTGGAACTAATTTTTAAATGGCTGAATAATGATTCGTAATTTAATTATGATGAAAACAATTTTACATGACCAACCAATCATAATGAAAAAAAAACAAAACTTTTTAATCCTAAACATATGCATTTAACATGAAGAAAAACCATATTTGATTATCCTTTTACAATACTAAAAAATATCATTTGCAATCCTTGTATGAGTCTAGTACGTTTCTTTTTACAAATCAACACTAGCTATGATCACACCCCATACTAGGGGGAAGTACAAGGATTATAAAAGTAATTTGATCACTAAATACATAAGATAATCTTCAATGATCAAAGGTGCCCAAACAAGATAATCCTAGTAAGTTTCTTTTTGCAAATCAACCCTAGCTAGGATCACACCCTACATTGGGGACAATGTTGCAATGTCACGGTCACATAAATTAATTACCCTAGCTTAAACAAAATAGTATAGAGCAAGCATGAGGTTGATCACGCGAGGAAGATCGAGTTTAGGTCTTTATGCTAGATGATTCAAAGTTAGGGGTTTTGAGATTATCTAGGCTATGTTATGGTAAATAGAATAAAAGAATCAAGCTAAATTAGATAAATCTAAAACTTATCAAGAGAAAAAAACCTTGGTCTTAAGTAAACATCCACCTACGGAAATGAAAACTGATCATTAAAATGATATGTCAATTTATATTCTGAATATCTATCTTTCCTTAACATTAGTCAGTTAACCAATCCGTAGTGTAACTAACCCTAACCATTAAACAACCATAATTTCCACACTAGTAATGTAATTCAATGGCAGCCTTAAGAACTAGATGGGTTGATAAATCTAGACAATATAATTGTCTGCAGTCTATGTTCGATTTAATTGAATATTTTCTCTAAAATTAACAACATAGATCCGCCATAATTATTAAACCTAGTCGATTCACAAGTTTAAATATCACAACTCCGGTTTTAATAGCAAACTTAGTAGTAGATTGGTTTAGAATAATAATTTGAAGTCTGCTATAACAATCAAACTAAACAATCATAAGAAATAAGCATATGAAAGCATTCATATTCATCATATAAACGGAAAAGAAAAGATAGAATAGATCTCATAGTTTTTTAAATCCAAAGGTTTTTGTATCCTTTCAACCAAGAAAAATAACTCAACCTTGCATGTCTATCAAAAAACTAATGAATAGAACATATGAGAACATAATTTTAGGTATAAGAGAAAAGGGTGGAGTTTTCTTCTTCTTTCTGGCTGCCTCCTCTCTTTCTTTCTCCTTTTCTTTTTATTTGATATGAAAACCTAATCCTCACATCCCTCCAATCCATTTGTATCGTCCAAAAAAAAAGTAGTCCTTTACAAAGTAGATAATCTACATTTAAGTAAGTCGAATATGTTTCTTCACAAAACTTGTATGTTAGCAGAATTTATAGGTTGTCTTAGAAAACTTATATCTCTCTCATATGAGCTCATTTTCTGTCAAATTTGATAGGTTGATAGGTCTTTGAGTCAGGAATCCAAAAACATTGATTTTGCAGCAAATGGATGTCTCTAACTCAAGATATTCAAGTAGTAATGGTCGAATGTCAAAACTGGCAAAATACAAGACTTGTATTTGAAGGTTGTGATTTCCATCCCTTTTTTTTCTTACCATATATGTATAAAAAGGTATAGATGTTAGTTTTCTAATGCCACTAGAATCACTTCATTTTGATCTCTACAACTCAAGTTCTCCATAAAACATCGATCAGATGTCAAATGTACCAATATTCGACACAAGTTGGAACATGGTTTGAATTTTATTTTCAATTTATTCCTTTCCATACCTCACATCCCCAATATTTGTTTGCTATTTTTGGGCTTGGGCCTCAAGCTAGGAAGCCCAGCTCATATAGTTGGGCTTAGCCCATTCTAGCCATACGACATGTTAAGACATATTTGGTAAACACGACCTATTGATTTTCCAACAATATTTTTTTTTTGGTGTTGTTGCCAAACAAGCCCAAATAAATTCCAAAAATTCTAAAATTCTTTACTAACCATTTTAAAATTACTTGTGGGTCTTTCGCGTGTTTTTCCAACAATTTTACCTAATATCGAGCTATGGACTATACTATAAGATACTAACGTGGTATTAAAAATACTAGGTTTTCCTCTGAAATTTCAAAAAAAAATTAAAAATTCAAAAAATTTTCTTATTCTAAAAAAACAAAAATATGTTTTATTTGCATGCATACAACCAAATTTTAAAAAGTTTTTTTCATATAAATTTTCTATAAAAACAAAAATTGTATTTTTATCATTTAAAAAAAATACAAAAATGAGTATCATAATTATTTTATAATTATCCAATAGGATTTGGTGAAAATTTCAAAAATATTACAAAAATTAATTTGTTTAATTAATATTGAGGGTATGAACTTTACAACATAATGCACACTTTCGATATTAAATTAAATGAATTAATAGCAATAAATATTAGGAATCAGATGTAGACTTTATTATTTGAGGATATAAAATTACAATGTAAAGTATGTCCTTGGATATTAAAGATACAAATTAGAAAATAAATGTAATGCTAAAATGTAAGCCCTAGAACAATTAGGATGTAGCCTGATAAAACACAGACTTCTTTATAAAAGGAGATCTGCCTTGAATTTTAGATAGACTAACGAGTGGAAACATAAACTAGAAAAACATTCAACCAACAATGCAACTTACCTTGATGAGGTGTATTGAGGTGATGCGTCTTTTCTTTACACAACTAGTCTCCTTACTTAGACGCTTTCAGACCATTAAGTATCCTAGTGAATATATTACCAGGTGACAATTCCTTCAAAATCATAATTTTATGATTAATCTCAAAACCTTATCAATCTAGGAGGAAAACTCGTCTTTCGATATTGTGCACGTCACGACAATCTTGATTGCATTTCTCTAATTTAATTTAAATTATTTTATCATCGGGTTAGATTTTTATATTTTACTAACCCGAAAAAAATTCTAACCAAGGTTTTACACATTAGCTATATATACTAGCCTCATTTTTATTTATTTACATATATGCCACTATGCTTTATTTGGGCAAGCTGTCTCCTTTTATTCAGGTGTAATTTTTGCAATTGATTTTCTTATACTGTATTCAACAGTCATAATAATAATAATAATAATAATAATAATAATAATAATAATTTGAAAGAAAATCCTAACCAGAATTTACATGTCGTGCTCTTTAATGGTGTGTATAATGTTGCTTGGTGTCCAAACACTAGCTTCTAAAGCAATATTCAAATCATCTTGGTAGCCCCTCTATTTTTGGGCAGTGCATAAAGTTAATGAACATTTGGTTTAGCCCTGAAAGCCTTTTCTTTCTTTTTTCTTCTTTTTCTAATGAACATTTGGTTTGGCCCTGAAGGCCTTTTCTTTTTTTTTTTCTTTTTTTTTTCTCCTCCTCAATTTTCATGCTTGACACTTTAAATTTTCAATGTAGCTATTCAATTTTTTTTTTTCAGATTTGGTTCTTATTCTTTTTATTACTATATATGAAATAATTTATAAAATTAGAATTTTTTTTTCAATTTTATCTTCCTTTAGTTTTTTAATATGTCAAATTTGATCTTTATTATTTTTATTGCTATTTTTTTATTTGAGATAATTTTTAAAATTTGAATATGATTTCTTTCTCTTTTAGTTTTTTTTTCTATCAGATTTGATATCCATTTTTTTACTGTTATTTTTTTTTACTTTGAAATTTTTTTAAATTGATATATTTTTTTTAATTTCATCACTTAATATTAAATTGGTTGGGAATTGAGATTCTTGATTGAGTCTGAGTCTAGAATTTAACAGGTTGAAAGTCTGGGAGATTAACCAAGGTTTAGAAGGCTCGCCTGAGTTTGCTTATTTTTTTCTCTTTTTAAAGCTCATGTTTTTTTTTTCAGATTTATCATTTGACATTTATTTAATTAGAGATTGAGCTTCACTATTTATTTTTATTTGTTTTCTATAGGATTTTTCAATAATTTTAAAAATGATTTGAGTTATCTCGAGTCTTTTTATTTGTCATTCTTTAAATTTAGTATTTTTAAAGATATTTTTAATTAAATTAAATTTTTTATCAATTAAATATAAGTTTGAGATAACCACTTCATGATATTTTGTTTGATTTGCTTTCCAGGTCATTTCTTTGACAGCATGTGCTGCTTTTTTCAATATCATCGTATAGGCTTTTACAATGGTGTTATAATTGTCTTAGTGAACTCTTTATTGTAGTGGGGCAGTCATCACGGTGGAGCAATGATGAGTCTTTAAAGGGCATTTTTTTATTCTCTTATCGAGTATAATACTGACAACTCATTCTTTAAAGTTAATCAATACAATTTTTTATGGTTTTGTTTATTGGCAATATTTTTTTTATCATATTATTAAATTAATTGAGTTTATTAAATTCAGTCAAGTCAATAGCTTGAGTATCAAAATTTTCTTGTTTTTTTTAATGTTGGCATAGGTTGAATATTATTTTATTATATTAAAAAAAATTAACTTGAGTGTAAAGTAGACATTGCCTTTTAAAGTTTTTTACTTAGAAATATATCAAAATAATATATATTTTTTTAATATTAACACATTCAAACGATTAAAAAATATTAATTTGAAACAAAAAAAATAAAAAATGTGGTCCAACTACATAAAAAAACATGCTTTTAGAGCTTGTTTGGAAGTAAAATTGAAGTTACTTTTCAAAATATTTTTCACTTGAAAATATATTAAAATAATTTTTTTAAAACTTTTAACATCAGTACATTAAAATAATAAAACATATTAAAAAAATATTAATTTTAATTTGTTTTTAAATTATAAATTTATAAATCGCGGTGGGATCGCAATACAAAATTTGGTTACCACTGAATTTGTTAATGTGAACCTATGACGTGGAAGCTCACGTACACTGTGACGTTGGCCCCGATACTTCATAGCATAGTTATTAAACACGTCCTGGCCGGTGGTTGGACCGGTCCAGGTTTAACAAAAGACCGGCTGTGGCAACAGCTCGGCCAAACCCGGGCGACCCGGGCGAACCCGAACGAGATCCGGTTTTTTTTTCTTCAAATGTGGGATTTGAAACACATTAGTATATATACTCTATGTTCCCAAGAAAAAAGTCATGTTTTTTCAATGTGGGATAAAAAACCTTTTGGTTTAAATACTGCAACTTAAAAGGATAACATAATATTTTTTCAATGTGGGATTTGAAGCCCTTTCATATATATATACACTATGTTCCTATGAAAAAAACCATATTTTTTTAATGTGGGATAAAAAACCTTTTGGTTTAAATACTTCAACTTAAAAAGATAACATAGTATTTTTTCAATGTAGGGTTTGAAGCTCTTTCATATATATACACTATGTTCCTATGAAAAAAACCATGTTTTTTCAATGTAGGATTTGAAACCCTTTCATATATATACTCCATGTTTCCAAGGAATAAGTTATGTTTTTTCAATGTGGGATAAAAAACTTTTTTAGTTTAAATACTTTAACTTAAAAGCTTAACATAATATCTTTTTAATGTGGGATAAAAAACTTTTTAAAATATTCTTTTAAACTTCATAACATGTATAATCTATATTTACATGAATTTTTTCATATGAAATATTAAAACTTTATTTTTTTTTTAATTTTTCTGGGTTAATTCGAGTTGACCCGAATTGACCCGGGTTGACCCCTAAAACCCGGGACCCGACCCCTTGGCCGGGTCAACCCCCGGACCGTGTTTAATAACTATACTTCACAGCAAACAAATTAAGCACTGTACAACAAACAAATTAAGCACCATGTACGGATGGCGCAGGTTTAGGAATCTACTCCAAACTAGAACACAATATTATATTTAAGATTTGAGATTGTTTTGAAGTTTTTATTTTATTTTTTAAATATATTAAAATAATATTTTTTATTTTAAAAAATTATTTTTAATAGTATTGCATTAAAATAATCTAAAATTATAAAACCATTAATTTAATTTAATCAAAATAAATTCAAAAGTATTTTTTTTAAAATAAAAACAAATACACTCTAAAATTGTGTTGAAATGATGATTTTTAAAAATTTGAAAATAATTTTTTATTTAAAATAATTTTTTTATGTTTTTAAATATTAATATTAAAAATAATTTTTAAAAATTAAAAAAATATTATTTTAATATATCTTTTAAAAAAATTATCCCTTAACATATTTTCTAGTTACTTTGAATTTTTAAAGTGTTTTTGAAAAAAATTAATTTTTTTTAATTTTTATTTTATTTTAAATTAATATTTTTAGATTATCTTGATATTAAAAATAATTTTGAAAAAATAAAAAATATATTATTTTAATATATATTAAAGTAAAAAATATTTTCAAAAATTAACGTCACTTTTAATCCGGCTTAATCATCACTCCCAAACATCTACTCTACGACCGCCACATGGCACCGCGTTTTCCCTTTCTATCTTGACGGCGTTTACCATTCTCTCTCTTCAACGCTTCTTTTCATTTTCATTTATTTTTTCTCGCTTCAACCATTACGACTCCTCTTGGTCAGACATAAAACATAGCCATATTAACCTCCTTTTTTCTCTCCAAAATTTTCCCGGTAAAGTGACAGAAAATAAAGATATTTTCACATAAATTACATAAAAGAGACAAAAAGAAGCCCTAGCTTGGCTGTTTCTTAATTTGATTCTTCTTCTACTTTTAGATGGATTTTGTTCTCAATGCATCACTTACCTCAATTTCTCACTCGTAAGAAGAAAACCAGCTCGATGGACCCGAAACATCGAAGGAGGCCAAGGCTGGAGAGACGTAATGCGTTGAAGCACATTGACTACGATGCAACGCCTTCGTTTTCATCTCTAGACGACTCGACGTCGTCGTCTTTATTTACTCGATCGCTTGATTTGCCGGATCGGACCAGTTTTCGAATCGAAGGAACCGAAGGTGAGTTAGATCGCATCTGTCGCAGCTTAGGCCTCTCTGGCCCCGAGGATTTCGCGATTCCGGCGGCTGCTTGGGAAGCTATGAAGGCCCGGTCCGCTTCCGATCTTGTGCGGCGGTCCAGATTGTTGGGGCCGGATAGTCCTAAAGCAGCTGAAGAATTTAAAGCGATAGTTGAAATGACCAATCAGCAAGAGGAGAGGGAATTGTGTGCTGGGGTTTTGAAGAGTGTTAGAGTTAGGGATTCCTCAACTGAGTTGAACACTTGTCATGATATTGATAATCGTGGTGTGTCAGTTGGAATTAAAGGGCCTAGGCCGCCGCTACTGAAGCCGCCGCCGTCGATGTCATTACCAGTGATTGATAAAGAGTGTTCAACTTGGGATTTATTCAGGGATTTTGCACCTGAAAATGATGGAGAGGTTAATAATAACAAAGAATTCAGTTCTGGTGATGATGATGACGGACGAGAAAGAAGACCGCAAGTAATTGATGCAGCTGTGGATAACAAGAGAGAAGAAGAAGAAAATTTGTTGAGGATAGGTGAAACTGCGGTATTATCAGAGTCGTGTTCGTTTACCACGTCTAATGATGATGATTCGTCAAGTAGTACAACCGAACCCATGTCGAATATTTCCCCTAATTTGAGATTTAGAAGGTCTATTACCTATTGGGAAAAGGGTGAGCTTCTCGGACGTGGGTCATTTGGATCGGTTTATGAAGGAATCTCTGAGTAAGTTTTAAATAGTTTGTATCATTGTTTTTTATGATACGTATTTGTTTAATTATGATCTGGGGTATTTAGAATCGCCAGTTTCCAAAACTCTTATTGAGTTATTAGAGAATCTTAGCTTATTTTTAGGTTATTGGCAATTGACGAGGAAAACTGTTCTTGTTTTCCGTTGCAATTCCATTGATGTTTGATGGTCAAATATCAAGTTTTTGGTTAGGAAGGGCGAATTTCTGAAGAAACTCATGCTATGCTTTGTGTCTTTGCTTATCAAAAGAAATGATTTCATGTAAACTGTGCTTTATTGGTTGTTTATCTCCTTCAGCGATGGATTCTTTTTTGCTGTCAAAGAGGTTTCACTGCTTGATCAGGGAAGTCAGGGAAAACAAAGTATTTATCAACTTGAGCAGGTGAGATAATCTTTATCTTATTTTATGGTGTGTCAATATTCTCTACCCTTTGCTAACAAAAAATAATTTATCCTGAGGTATATAACTGGATTTGATCTTTTACCAACAGCTTTGTTTTTATTTTCCTGATCATTTACTTTCCCTGTTGTTTTCAGGAGATTGCTCTTTTAAGTCGGTTTGAACATGAAAACATAGTTCAATATTATGGCACAGATAAGGTACTGTTTTCTTGCTTTCTGTTGGGTTCTAGATTTGATTGTTTGATCTACATCAATTCTGAATGGAACTGATGGAACCCAAGATATAATTCTGTTTCTTAATCATTTTCTATTTTTTACGAAGTGTATGGTCTTTAGAAAAGTTCTTTCTTTTAGTAGAATTGAAATGTAATTAGCTCTGGGCTCAACTGAACAGTGCAAAAGGGCACATAACTACATGTTGCCAACTCCAAGTGGTTAAAATTTAGCTGAATTGAGAATAATAGATTAACAGATATAATGTGATTTGGCAAGTTTGCCAGATATCATGAATTCACTTTCCTAGGGGCATCCTGTGTATGTTTCATGACTGTTTTTCGTACTGCTTATTTTGACTAAGGTATTCTTATTTCCTTTTCTGCAGAAATTTGATCATCCATGCTAATCCTTGCATTGGTTTTCGCAGGATGAATCAAAACTATATATCTTTCTCGAACTTGTAACTAAGGGCTCCCTTCTAAAACTCTATCAGAGATATAATCTTCGAGATTCCCAAGTTTCTGCTTACACAAGACAGATTTTGCATGGTTTGAAGTATCTTCATGATCAGAATGTGGTCCACAGGTGAAATGAATAAATTGTTATGCCATGCATTATGAATTTTGTTGTGATTTTTTTAGTTCTTATGATCTCTCTAGATTTATTTTCCTTTTTTGGTGATGCTTCTAGTATTATGTTTACTTCATTATTCTTTTATGAATATTGTGCAAACTCCAAGAATCATCATTAGCTTTCCTTACCCAAGGAAGTGTAGCTTTCTATGGCCCAAGTGTTGGTTTTCCACTCTGGTGTACTGAATTCTTTCTGCCCACTTCAATATCATGAGATGGTGAATGCTGCTTGTCAGTTCTAGTTCATGCCCTTTTAGGACCTCATCTTTGTAATGCTGAATTAACTTTCAAGACCATTCAAGACCGTTAAGGTTGCTGGGACCTTTTCTCAATTGCTAGGCTCAGGGGTGATTGGCTTCTTGCTTGATGCTGAACCTTCCTAAAATTGTCCATTTAAGATAACTGTTTTTAGGTGTTTTCCTTTTTCAAACCTAAACTTGAGGAAGATGCATGAATTTAGGAGAAACAGTTGATGGGTTTAAATTTCTTATCAAAGACAAAAACTATGCTGATGCAATATTGGTAACCAAATTGCTAAGTTAATATAAATGCTAACACTGCAGAATATCTTTCTTTACTTGAAAGATGTTTATGTCATTTGGCTTGGAATTTTTTCCAATTTATTTCTTTCCCTGTTTTTGCTTTCATGCATGGGCTTGCTTCATCAGGTGACAGCTTTCAATTTTTTTTTTTTGTATTTTAGGGATATAAAATGTGCAAATTTATTGGTGGATGCAAATGGCTCAGTAAAACTTGCAGATTTTGGTTTGGCAAAGGTTTTATTCTCTTCCTCGTATTTTAATCTTGTATCTTGTTTCCTAGAGGTGTCTATAACAGCTGCAAATTTCTTTTCTAATATTATATGCCGTTTACTTTTTCAGGCAACTAAATTAAATGATGTTAAATCTTGCAAGGGGACTGCATTCTGGATGGCTCCTGAGGTGTGTACAACTTCTGTAATGAATTGTTCAGTGGCAGCATCAGATTTTGCTGAAATAATATATGATTTCTGTACGCTGTCATGAATTGATGAATTAAAATACTGCAGTCTGATACTTGTTAATTGAGTCAGGGGCAGACATGATAATCTAGTCGTAGTTTTGGGAAGCAATATGGGAGAAATTTTTGACTTTTCGTAACCTCCTAAGAGGGGTTCTCTTGGTCTTCAGCATTTACTTGTACTAAGTGCAAGTCAATCAATTAGCCACTTGCTTTTGCCTTGCAGACTATAAATTGTGGGGACATGTATTTTAGCGATAGGTCATAGGGGTTTGGAGCCTGTTACCTGGGTTGGTTATGGGGGAGAGAGTAGATTTGAAGGGGAGTATTCTTTTGCACATATACTAGGAAAATTTATAATTTTATCCCTCTATTTATTTATTGGCTATTGTGGTGATGTATAGTAGGAATTTGTTGGGATGAGGTTTTCACTTCCTGATCTTTGAAGAATCTAAACATGCATTGTGGAATCCTGTATTGCAGTAAATATGGACAACGTTTTTTTTTACCATTTGTTGTTTCTCATTCTATGGCACTTAAACAGAGTTATGCGATGTGCTTGTCATGCTGTCCCTTTATGTGTTGTCTTAAATTAAAATCCTTCGTTGAGATAACAATAGAAGGAGATCATCAGCGCCAGTGGATTCCTTATATCTTGTTGTGTGGGTAGTTTTAGTTCCAACTCCCAGGTTACTATTCAGGTATGCATTATTGGGAAAGGCAAAATTGAATTGTCCTTCAGATCTGCGTCATTTACGTTGATCATCCCTCTTGTTTGTAAAATTATGTTACCCCTGAGATTTCCAACCATTTCTAATTTGTATCTGATTTCTAGTTTCATGGCGTTTTGAAACAATACCATTTTGTGTAAGTCTGGAGTCTGGACTAAAGTTAAGCATGTTTGACTTGTGCAGCCAAATTCTGATTCTGATATTTGTACTGCAGGTTGTCAATAATAAAAACCAAGGATACGGGCTTCCAGCTGATATATGGAGTCTGGGATGCACGGTGTTGGAGATGTTAACCCGTCAGATTCCATATTCTGAATTGGAATCTGTGAGCACTATTTGTGGCACTTCTTTATACACTATCATATTATGTTACCAATTTTTCCTTGAGAGATTTATAGATAACTTGAGACTTCTACTTCTTGGTAGTTATGTTCTTGCATTAGCTAGTTTATGCATAAACTGCTTAATTTTATGATTCATTCCATTGCACCATCACATGCTGCCATTTTTTTAATTACTTTTAACAACTCATCTTTCTGTAACTCAACAGATGCAGGCATTATTTAGGATTGGTAGAGGTGTTCCTCCACTTGTTCCTGATTCTCTCTCAAATGACGCGCGGGACTTTATCCTGCAATGCCTACAAGTTAATCCAAATGATCGCCCTACTGCTGCCATGCTCTTAGACCATCCATTTATGAAGAGGCCTCTCCCAACATTCTCGGGTTCAGCATCTCCCTATATTGGCCGTCGATTGTAGAAATTTTTGGTTCATTTTGATCATGAGAGATAAGTAAGTTTTCTTTATTTTCATATAGCTCTTCTCATAACCCTGAACAATGATGTTGATTCAAAAGGCGGACATTTATCGGTTAAAGCTCCTTTTTTGAGAAATAATACTGTCAGAGGGTTACATTCGTGTCTCTGGTGACAAACCTGAGATCATTAAGTGCTTGCTGTTGGGATGTCTGACATCCTTTTGCTTTTTTCTTTTTTTTTTTCCATGTAAACAATCAATAATGTGATTTTGACCTGAGATCTTCTACTTTCTAATTGGAGCCATGACCTGACTGGACTGGCAACAGATTGTACAAGTTATTTGTCATGAAACTTGTACCATGGTTATTCTCGATAGAACTTTTAATTTGTCCATGCCCCGTTGGGACATGAATCTGCATCTGAGATTATTGTTGTTGATCTTGAGGCTTTGTTCTTTTCCTTTACCATCATGTCAATTTCGCCCACTGATTTGATAATTTTGCTCTTGGAAACAGTTCTGTCCATGACGAAGCAAATGGGACCTTTATATCACAATGCATGCTCAAGTTGGATGACATGGTCGTGGACACTGTTTGACAGGAAGCAACCATGGATTCAGATTCTGTAGGCTCGAAGTCTGCATGCTTATAATTTCTGGATTGAACTCGAAGCATTGGTGGGGGGGTGGGGGTGGGGGTGGGGGGGATCTGGGGTTGGATTTTACCGTCATGATAAGAACAAGCAACCCTCATTTTCCCTGCTCTGAAGATTCGGCATCACAGAGCGACGAACAGCTTGAATTGCTATTTTTTTACTTTTCCGTTGTGGAAAAAATAAACTCCTGATGTCAACTTGTGCAACATTGCAAGTACTTGGGTTCATTTATATTTTATCGGGGAAAGGTGCCCCTTGTAAGGGCAAGGTGTGAGAGCCATTGTTGTAGGGATTGGGAAGCGTGCACTAATTTGTATATATCATCATTGTTGTAGCCATTGTATCATTTTATTTTTTCCTTTGTTACTTTCTTTTTGTTCATATTATATTCCAAATAATTTCTTTGCCGACAAAATAAACTAAGCTTTTCCACAATAATGTTCATTTCTTAGTTGCACCAAGCCTGATTGGGGTGGGCTGTGCCAAGCTGTTTGGTTGAATGGCTTTTGGATCTGATTTTTCAGTAACCTTAGCTTTTGCTCGATCCACGGAACTGGGTTAGGGACAGGGGAGTGCAGCCAATCCTAAAATGATGTCTTTTTTTTTTCAGCCGAGGAAAACCGATGACAGATTGATATTCATCCAAAAACATGGTGAGGTGCGATTTAGTGCCCGTTCGGAAATGTGACCGCCACACGTAACAGCATTTGATTAAAAAAAAAAAAAAAGCATCATGCTTGTATAACCTATTAAAATCAAAGATCGTGCTGCACGTTTTGAGAAGAAGCAATTTGTTGCTTCTCGTGGGGGACTAACCACAACAGTGAAGCATGGCTCAACTATTAAGTGAAGAGGGGAGCTGAATAGTGGAGCCATGCTTCACTGTCACACTGTTTATTAAAATAAATAATTTTTTTTATAAAAAATCAATGCGAGTGAATTAATTTACTCGTATTGTTTACGTGAAAAGTTTAGGTTTTTTTCCCGAAAAACCAGTGCAGTTAATTAATTTTACTCGCGCTGTTCACGTGAACGTGAATAGTATTTTTTTTGTTTTTTTTTAAAAATTAGTTTAAGGTGAATTAAATTTACTCGTACTGTAATCTCAATTTTATTCTTAATAATATTTTACCTAATTTTATTGCACGATCAAAAAATCATGGAAACTGTAGTTCTTGTTGAATGAATTTTGTATGTAATGAAATTGTAATTTTTTTTTAAATTGAGTTTTACTCGAAAAACTAGTATTTAATATTATTTAATAACACTACATAAATTAGAAGGATATCGCATGATGACGTAACATTTATGAAATTTGATCGCAATTCCAATTATGTTCTTGCCAGGTCCGACCCAGTTAAAAAAATTCAGTTTTTATTTTTTTTAATTGTGTTTTATTCGAAAATTTAGAAGGAGATCGCTTGATGACGTAACAAAAAAATTCAGTTCTTGTTGTTGTGCGCTTAAGAAACCATGAAAAATATAGTCCTTGTTGGATAGATTTCGTATGTGATGACATTGCATATAGTTTAATGGAATAATAAAAAATATTTGATATCAATATTATTTATTTCATGATGTAATAACAGTAGTTAAATCTATAATATTTAATTAAAAATCATTAATATTAATATATATATATATATATATATATATATTTTTTAATTATTTTATAACCTCAATTTGAAAAATATTTTTTTAAACCAAATACATTAAACTACTTTTTGTTCAACCTCAATTTCAACCACAGTTTTAATCAAACATATATTTTTCCAAACAAATCTCAATTAAAAGTACTTTTTATAAAACAATTTTTTTACAACCACAACCACAACCTCAATACCAAACACATAGGAAATTGTAGCTCCTTCAGTGGCAAGAAATGACTACTATGCTTGGAAGTGACTAAAATGCTAAGGAAATTGTGGACTTGATTTTTGGTATTTAAAAAATTTTTAATTTTAATTGAGAATTGGAAAGATAATTGAAAAAAATAAAAATTGATAAATGGCATAAAGAGTTGTAAACTCTAATAAAATATTAAAGCAAAAGAAGAAGAAAAAAAAGATGCAAAAACTCTAATAAAATATTTTACATAAATGTTAGTAATATTTTTTTAGTCAAAATTCTTCTTGTTTTTTTTTCAATGTTTTTTATTTAAAAAAATATGTTTTTTTCTAATATCAATATGGTTCATGGAATAAAAATTAAAGGAAATTGAAGTAGAAATTAAAAGAAATTCAATTTATTTGAAATAAAAGTTAAAAAATGAATATTATTATTTTTAAATAGTCCATCGGTGATTCCATCTTTAAAGTCCCTTTGAAATTTTTATTTTGCACTAAAAATTTCAAAAACCCCTCTAGATTTTTCGTTCCGTCCATGATTCTGTCGATAAAATAGTCAGAAATGCATTAATTACCAGCATGTTGGAGTTCGCAGTCCATTGGTGATTCCATTGGGAATCCTGCAACTCAATCAGTAAAAGCATTAAGTGTCAGCGCATTGTAATTCACATTCCATCAGAGATTCTATTGGCAATATGAAAAATTTATTTGCCATCACCGACATGTGAAGGGGAACAATTCCCTTTGCCTCTAGAATATACTGACGAAATAGACCGTCGGTATACTTGTGTGTAATTTGTTCCATGAACAGTGCCAAGGAGAAGGGGAACAATTCCCTTCACCTCTGGAATATACTGACGAAAACAGACCATCGGTATATCCGTGTGTAATGAACAAACCGTTGGTATTTTCATTAGTGTGAAACAATATTTAATGCTAGATTGTATTTGTATTTCTTATCTATCCATCCTACAAATACTTAAATTGATAGTTGAATGCACATCACAATAACATCAGTTCACATAGAAATAATAAAATAAATACTTCTTTGTAGAGAATTTTGTCAATAAATATTACATTATAGTTTATGGCATTACACTTTCGTGTTTTGATAGTTAGTCAGAACTGTCTTCTTCTTCTTCAATTGACTCGTCGTTAGCTCTATCACAATCTTCTACGTTGATTTCATTGCTATCATCATCTTCATTGACTTGTGCTTGTTCGCTAGAGTTCAAAACAACATTTAACTCCTCAACGTCAACATCAACAAAAATATTCTCGGTGACGCGAAAATTTGAATTTTCTTCTAAGTCAATTGATGGAGCAAATTGATATGGATCAACTAACTCACTAACTTGAAAGACATCATCTCCCACATTTGATTCATCATTTTCATCTTGAACAACCTTGACACGACCCTTGGGTTTGGTTTTCAATACGGATAACCAATTAACTCTTAAACGATCCTTTTTAAAGGAAAATGTGTATGTGTAATAAACTTGTTAGCATTGCTTGACAAAAACAAAAACATCATTGTTGTTGCGGAGTCTAGCTTTTGAATTAATTTTGACCAAACCATGATGAAGATCTACTCTAATTCTTCTGTCAGTGGTGTCATACCAATAGCATTTGAATAAAAATATTCTATTCTGCTCGCTATGATATTGCAATTCAATTATCTCTTCTAATTTCCCATAATAGTCAGCTTCAAACTCATTAAAAGTCAATCCCTTAATACAAACCTCATTGTTATATGTCTTTCTACCCTGCCTATATTCTTTAGTATGAAACACGTATCCATTGACAAAATACCGGTTGTAACACTTCACCTTTCTTTCAGGATCCAGACCTAGTAAAGACAATGTAACACTAGCATTCCCTCCTAATTTATAAATATGGTATATAAAGTACAACAATGAATAATGAACAAGAAATGTGTAATGAAATTAAGTATCCCGATAGATAATGATAATTAAATAGTACTTACAGGTGGAAAATTATTCATCTTGTAATCGAAAGATTTAGGATTCGGTCAGCTGTGAGTTTTTAGATAGTAAATATTGACGATGTTGCCTACAAGGTATTCAACAATGTATGAGTTTGTGATATTACAAGAGAGAAATAATTAATAACAAAGTTTAAGTAGTATACTTACTAAGTAAAAGGTTTCAGTTTATCGTAATTAAATAGCACATAATTATGTACTTGTCTGAATTCTATTTCAACCAAATATCTTCCCTTCACAATATTTTTTGGTGCGGGTCGTCTAGGATTGAAGAATATTGATAAGTTCCCACTCGAAGGCACTTCACCACCATCGTAATGCCTTGAAATGTGATTGATTCTTGTTCTCAATTGAGGCTCGAAATAGTTTGAGATAAATATTAAGATCTCTTCAACAATATAGGCCTCACATATCAAAGCCTCAATATGAGCCTTGTTTTTAACTTTTTTCTTAAGGTTGAACACGTATTTGCATATAATTAAATGAATATTTTCAATTATAGAAATCAATTACAATAAATGTTTAATTGCATTGCATGTATAATCTCTAACCTCTCGAATGGATATATCCATCTATACTAGACTAGGCCTCCAATTTTTTCCTCAAACAATAAATGTATGGGTAGATGCTCCATCGAGTCAAAAAATGATGAAGGAAATATCATCTCAAGTTTGCATATCGTCTGGACGATATTCATTTCAAGCCTCTTAATGTGTTGTGTCTGTAACTTGTTGGAGCATATATTTCTAAAAAAATGACTGATCTTCATGAGTGCATCCCATATCCCATTTGACAATAAATCTCGATAAGCTAATGTAATGAGTGTTTGTATAAACACATCTCAGTCATGGCTCTTCATTCCATACAATCTACAATCCTCCAAATTAACCAACCTTAATATGTTCGAGGCATTTCCATAATGAAAACACAGACTCTTAAGACATTGGTAGACAAGTAGTTGTGCATTCTTGTTTACGATAAAACTTGCTTGGGCTTTGTGACCCGTGACCCAACATAAACCAACTCCATATTTTTACGATGACAAAACAAAGCTATATCTATTCTAGCTTCGATGTTGTCCTTTATCTTCCCTTTCATGTCCATATCCGTTTTGAAAATGTTCTCAAACAAGTTCTTTTCTATGTGCATGATATCAAGATTATGGTGGAGGAGATTGGTATTCCAACAAGAAAGCTAATGAAAATACTTTGCTTTACCCAGTTATGAGTCAAACCAAAACTAGGAAACTTCTGCTTACCGAATTGTAAACCAAACACCATGTCACCATATTTTGACACCTTATCATACAATTATTCACCTGAAAGATGTGGCGGTGTAACATCATGTTCAACTCTGCCAACATAGAAGTCTTTTCTGTTCTTTATGTACCTGTGATCCATTGGTAAGAACTGCCGATGACAGTAAAAAAAAGACGTTTTAATGCCATTTGTTAGCGTGAATACCTTATTATTTTCCATGCAGTATAGGCATGCTAGTTTTGCATGCCTGCCCCAACCAAAAATCATTCCATAAGATGGAAAATCATTGATAGTCCATATTAAAGTTGCCTTCATAAAAAAATTCTACTTCATTGATACATCATAAGTCAAAGCCCCGGATGACCATAACTACGTCAACTCATCAATTAACAGTCGAAGACAAACATCTAAATTCCATCCCGAACTATTAAGATTGGGTATGACCATAAATTACAACATAAACTCCGGCCTCACACATCTCCGGGTGCCAAGTTGTAAACCGTGAGTATAACCAATCAGCAAGAATAAGGAGCACCAAATGACCCGAATGGATTGAATTTGTATGTACATATCTTAAGACGCACGTTCCTTGATTCAACTGAAAAGTGATGATTCTCACTGTTAAAGGTTTTTTGTACTTCACCATCGGAAGGGTGCACCTTCACTCCATCCACCGTATTATGTGATTGGTGCTATGTATATGCTTAACAGTCATTGGTGATATGAATAACTTCATCAGTTTAGGTGTGATTGAGAAGTATATAAATTTTTTATGTGTGACAAGAGTCCTTTCCCTGCCAGTTCTGGGTTTATAACAGGAATGCACACATGTCCTACACTCGGTCAGCTTAGTATTTTCAAGGTAGTACAATATGCAGAAGTTTGGACACGTGTCAATTTTCTGGTACTGTTGCAATGTCGCAATTGCACAAATTAATTACCCTAGCTGAAATAAACAACATACAAGATAGTATAGAGCAAGCAAGGGGTCGATCCCACAAGGAAGGTTCAAGTCAGATTTTTATGCTAGATGATATGTAATTTTGGAGGGTTCGGAGGTTCTTTAGGCTAAAGCAAAAGTTAACAGAAAGAAGCAATCAATGTTAAATCAAAGAAAATTGAAATTTATCAAGAAAAACAAACCTTGGTCGCAAGTAAACGTCCACCTACAGAAATCAGAACTGATCATGAAAATGAAACGTCAATTTATACTCTGAATATTTATCATTTCTTATGTTGATTAGTTAACAGATCCCCTGTATAACTAATCCTAACCATCAAACAACCACAGTGTCCGCACTAGTAATTTAATTCAATGACAGCTTTAAGAACTAGATGAGTTGACTAATCTAGACAACATAACTGTTCGCAGTCCATGTTTGATTTGATCAATCAAATATTCTCCCTAAAGTTAATAACCTAGATCCATCATAATTATTAAACTCAGTTGCTTCACAAGTTCATATACCACAACTCCGATTTTGATATCGAACTTAACAATAAATTATCTACAATAATAACTTAGAGTCCGCTCTAGCAATTAAAATAAAAGATCATAGGAAAAAATAAGCATAAAAGAACAAACATATTCATCATATAAACTGAAAAGAAAAGGTAAAATAAATCTCACAGTTCTTAAAATCTGAAGGTTTTCGTGTCCTTGCAATCAAGAAAAAGAGTTTAGCCTTACATGTCTACTGAACAATTAATAAAAAAGAAGGAAAATAACATGATTTCGGGTTCTATTGGAAGAATGTGCATTTTTTCTCTCTTGGCTGGCCGTCTTCTCTTTTCTTTTCTCTTTTTATTTTTATATCCTAGGAAACCTTAATCCTTTTTCTACAAAATAGTCATTTCCTTAGTAGACAATTTACATTTAAACCTTTCAACAACTATTTTCCTAAAAAATGAGAAATAACATTGCATAAAATCTTCAAGCTTTGACTTCTGACTTAGATGAGCTAAATTGCTGAAATAAAGACTTGGATGATGGTTTGGATGCTTTGGACTTATTTCTTCACAAAACTTGTCTGCTAGCAGAATTCATGTGCCATCTTAAACAAATCATATCTCTCTCATGTGAGCACATTTTCTGGGAAAATTTGGTAGGATGATAGGTCTTCGAGTCAAGAATCTAAAAAAATTAAGTTTGCATAAAATGGACTTTTGTAGCTCAAGATATTCAAGTTGGAATGACTAAAGGTCAACATTGGTAGAATACGAGATTTGAATTTGAAGGCTGCGATCTCCATGCTCTTTCTATTTTCATTTTTCTTTTCTTATATGTATAGAAATGCATGAATGTTAGCTTTTTAATGCCACTAGAATCACTTTGTTTTGACCTTTAAAGCTTAAGCTCTGCACAAAACATCGATTGGAGGTCAAATCTGTCAATTATCTCCAGTTTACTTCTTTTTGAATCTTTCATCCAAAAAGTGCCTTCAAAACATAAAACAAAGAATATCAAGGCATTTTATGTATAAAACATAGGCAAAACACTAGGTAAATGTGGGTAAAACTATCAAATAATATGGTTGCATCAGGTATCATAGATCGAGGGGTTTCATTATGGACTTTGCAATATAGAAGTTCTCTTTCAGCCTGTTCCCTTCAAGTGAAATGCTTCTTGTCCATTCAAAAATTCTATCATAGTCGGCCTCATTCAACCCATGATCCGACTTGATGGTGAACACCTGTACAACAACCGATAATTTAATGTGATTTGTGCAACCATCCTATAATGGTTCGTCAGAATCTTTCAAAAGATCAAAAAACCTGGTTGTGTCTATATTAGGTTCTTCATCTATGATTGGACATTGACCGATATGACCTTAATTCATTCCCATCGCATTCATAACCATAGTGCTATAAGGATTACTATTGCCATCTACAACTATATGCACGTTGCTAGCACTAGAAGTTGACCAAACCATCTTTTCTTCCATGGTCTCATGAGGAACAAATGGTTCTCCATGTGCATACCAATATAGGTATTCCTCCATTAACCCTTTTTGTACAAAAAGCATAGTTGAAATATCTAGATCGAGAAACTTTTTATTCTTACACATCTTGCATGGACACTAATACCACCTTCATTAATATTTTTTGGATTAGATATAGCATAATTAATAAAACCCCGAACCCCATTATAATAATTCATCATTCGCAATCCTTAAGGTGAATCTCAATACATCCATGAACAATCATCTATCACTTCTATCAAATCTATATCAAATAATGATGACAACATGTATTAACTATAAATTTGCAAAAATATTCGTTTAGCTATTTTAATACTTCTCTTAATTCATTATCAATTATATATGTAGATATAAATTCTGTACACATTTACAAAAATTACATCTCGGAAATAAAATTGACAAAATATAAAACGGACCCATTAAACAAGCTGTTATTTATTTCATCACAAAACACCTAAGTCGGTAATTCAACATAAGTTTCAATAATTTACAAAAAAATATAATTTTACAAAATCTAAAACAAAGTACAAATCATAAATCCATACAACAAGTTTGTTGGAGAAAAAACAATAAAACAAGCAAACACTCAAACAATAAAACAAGTAAACACCCAAACAAAATACATATATTACAAAAATATGTAATAAAAAATTAACATTTTAAAATTGTGTTCAAATTAAAAAAGGGGTAGATTTGCTTACTTAAGGTGGAGAATCCTCAATAAAATTTCAATCAGAACATGAATGCTGAAAAATAGAGTGTTGTTGTGACTGGAAAAGTTGTGGGAGGTTGAGTTGTGTTGAGATTTAGGGGGCTAAGGAGGGGGAAGGCTGTTCTGTTGTAGAGAAATTTTACAAGTAAGAAGTAGAAATGAGGAAGGGGGAGAAGGGGGTTGAGCGCCTGGTCATATATTAAATATTACCGATGGATTTTTTGACAGAATTATTCCAACGGTGACTCCATTGGTCATTCTGTTGGTATCAATGCCACATCACTGTATGGTTTGCCTGTTTGAATTCCACTGTATTT
>Ga0325402_1000543_pt1 | contig 26910 bp, 13 predicted proteins | sample PopdelMetagenome_22_FD_207212 | JGI IMG/M metagenome (GOLD analysis project Ga0325402, IMG submission 207212) | Populus deltoides microbial communities from Bellville, Georgia, United States - Xylem-PdKOR-R3 | ecosystem: Host-associated > Plants > Phyllosphere > Stem > Wood/Secondary xylem... | reverse complement strand
TTTTGTTAATTTAGAGTAACAAAATAATCAAGTGAGAAATTTAACAAAAAATCATGCAAAGTGATTTTTCCATATATTCAAGCTTTTTTTCTTAATTCTGGAACTTGATTGTTTCTTGAAAAAAAAACATAAAACATATAAAATTAGTTGAGCCAACTTCTTATTGATTCTTTAAAGAATTAAGAATATTAAAAAACACTAAAGTAGCTTGGCAACTCATTATTTCAATTGTTGTAGCTTTTCATCTGTAATAGATTCATATAATGGCTTTATTTTTCATCCATGAAGTATTTTTTTCTAGTTTGATCATCATATATTGATTTCATTCAAGATTTTTTTGATGGTTTGTTCCAATTAGCTCGATGTGAGTTTCTCGTAGAGTAAAAAAAAACATCATGTTGTTAGGTTGCACTCAATTCACTACCAGAAAATTGATAAATACAAACGAAAATACTTAGGGAATATTTTCGTCGGTAAATTTCCGAGGGATTTTACCGACGGAACTATTTCCTCGGTATATACCGAGGGAATTACCGTGGGAAAAAAATTAAAACAAAGCAAAAAAAATGATGGCGTGTCATTTTTACCAACGGAATTACCGACGGAATTTATTCCGTCGGTGATTCTGTCGGTAAATTTGTTGGTAAATTATGAACACTGTTCATCATGATAATTACAAAAGGAATCACCGATGGAATATTCTGTCGGTATTTTCCAGAGAGTAAATCACCGACGGATTGAAAAGTCGTCGGTGTTATTTGGCGGTTTTCTGAAAAAATTCAATTAATTTAAAATTATCATTTAAATATTACAGACAGAATCACCGACGAAATGAAAAATCGTCGGTAATTTTTTGGCGGTTTCTGAAAAAATTTTACGAAATTGAAAATTTAAATTAAATATTACCGATGGAATTACCGATGGAATAATTAAAAAATATTAATATTTAATTATCCGTCGGTAAATCCGTCGGTAAAACGTCCCAATAAAAAGCCTGAATGCCCTTATTTCACAAGAGACAAACCCGTTTCTTATTCTTATTCTTCTTCTTCTTGTTCTTCTACTTCTTCTTCTTCTTCTTCTTCTTCTTCACTATATGTAAAAAACATCATTAAGGTATGTCTTCTTCTTCTTCTTCTTCTTCACTTTATGTAAAAAACATCATTTCTTATCTATTTTTTTCTCTTTTTTTCTCTCCTCATCTCCTTCTCTTTTCCTCCATGCTTGGGCATGTCTTCTTCTTCTTTCTTCTTTTATCCTCTTAGTTTTTTTTATAATTAATATGCTTAATGAAAATTTTTTTCTCTCCTTAGCTTCACTTGCAACTACATTAAGGTAAGATTTTTCTTTTTTCTTCTTTTTTCATGATTTTTTTCACTATATTTGTTCTTTATTTTATTTTTAATTGTTTTTGTTCTTAATAATTGTATAAATGTTGTTGTGAAATTTTTTTTTCATATGAGATCAATTTTTAGTAGATTTATTTATAGGATTTTTAAATTTTTAGCAATTGCAACTTCATTTTTTTCATATGAATTTTTTTAGTTGAATTTATTTTTTTATTTTATTTATTTTTTGCAAATTTGTTTGAATTGATTTTCTTATTCTTTTTTCCAAGCATTTTGAGTATATATTATACAGTGTTAATTTATATTAATTTAATTATTTTATAATTTTATAAAATGAATTTTTTAAAATGTTTTTCAATAATTACCGACGGAACTTTCATCGGTAATTTCGTCGGTACTTTCGTCGGTAATTCCATCGGTAAATCCCTCGGTAATTCTGTTGGTAATAAAAAAATTATTACCGACGCGTCTGTTCCGTCAGTAAATCCATCGGTAATTATATTACCAACGGATTTACCGACGGATATAACATTACCGATGAACGATTCACCGACGGATCATTTCCGTCTTTGATTCCGTCGGTAATATAATTACCGATGGAATATGTGTCTTACACCGACGGAAAAATTCTATCGGTAAAACTGTTAAATCTTGTAGTGATTTTGTAAAAACTTATTTGGATTTTCCATTTCCATGATTAAGACTTGAGGGACTATAATTGGAAATTAGGAAAAATCAAAGCCCTTTCTATCCTTAAAAAACTGAGACTTTGATCAAGCTGAAGGAGGAGCAGTCTATCAATAGTGAATAAGGCTTTCATAGGAGTTTGAAACTCAGGAAGTATTTATTCTTTCAATGTATTTTGGAACCGCTTGAAGAAAACAAGTATAATGTTAAGTGTCTTTTCTTTCTAACTAAAGAGAATCACTTTTTTCTTTCTCAAACATGGCGTAAAAGGGGATCTAACTTAGGAAGAAAGAGAAGAGGAATTGGTTGCCTGAGTTCTCCTTCCCTTCCATGATGCTCGATTCCGAATCAAGCGAAGCGATCTAACTTGTGCGAAATCCGAAGAGATAAGAGAGGAAAAATAAGAAAAAGAAAGAGAAGAGGAATTGGTCGCCTTAGCCACATCGAAAATCAATAACTGTTATGTGCTGCCTTGGAAGTAAGACCCAGATGAGACATGTAAACCCCAAGTTAGAATTAATTACAGAAAAAAATAAATATTTATGGAGTAAGTTTAGAATAAGTAAATAAATTAGGAAGTCAATCTAACTATTAAAGTGTGGGAATGAAAAAAATTACAAGATAGAGGATTAAAGTGTATAAAAAGAGTGGAAGAAATACTAGGAATTAATAGGATAATAGCCAAACAAAGCCTAGTCCCAATTAGAAAGGGGTATAAATATGCGTGAGAGAGTAAGATTGAGACTTTTCTTCTCCATAAAGCTGGCGGAAACCATAAAGAACAACCTTTCCCCGTTTCAATTTCAAACCATAAATCCTCTGTATGTTCCCTTTACCAAGCACAAAAGTGAAAGAAGAATAATTGTAAGGTGAAAAATCAAGAATTTGAAGTAAAGAAAGAGAGAGTGAACCGGCTGAAACAAAAAAAAAAATAAAGAGAAGAAGGAAAACCGAAAGGGAGGAGGAGAATATCACCCAAGTACTCCCTCAAAATTCTTCCAAATTCATGAGGTAAGAGTAATCCTTTACCCTTGGAACTTGTTATAGGAGGTGTTAGGTTATATGAGAAGAAAGCCCAAAATGAAGTGATTTAGGATGCTTGAATTTAATTAGGGTAAATAAAAAAATCAATGCAAATACATACTCTAGAGCATAAATAGTCTAGGAACACAACATTTTTAACTAAGGGTTGATGAAGGTGGGAGTTGTTAGAAACCCCCACCATTCGGCCAAAAGAAAAAAAAAATTAAGGGGGGGTCTTCAATGGTATTATACTAATATAATGACGATGAAGTATGCAGTAAGTGAAATCATTTTTAACTTCTTTCATATCTCTTGATTTGCACATATATGCTTTATGATGGTGTTTGAAGTTGTGTGAATCATGTTATCATGAAAATAATAATAATAATAAAAAAAATAGAAGAAGAAGAAGAAGAAAGATTTGATGTCTTGATAAAAGTGAACTTTAATTGCTGGTTCCTAATATAGTTTATACGTAATGAAATCCTATGATGTTAAAAAGATGCATAGGAAATGTTTGATTAGTGTTTAAATTCATGAATTCAAGTATTGGGCAGTTTGGTAATGGAAATCCCAACATAAAATGGACATAAAAGATGATAGAAATTGCTGTAACGTTTTATATGAAAGTTGTAAAGGAATGCATTAGCTAACATTTGGCACTGATCTTGCCTTAATTGGAGTTGTATAACTCTAGACATGGGCAAAATACCATTAAGAGGTCATATTTTCCATAACAGGATAGTTTGGTTCTTAGAATTAAAACTACTCTTTGACATAGAAGGTGATAGAAATTTTTGTAACGTTTTATATAAAAGTTGTAGAAAAATGAGTTAGATAACATTGGGCACTGGTATTGCCTCAATTGGAACTATAGAACTTCATATATAGGTAAAATACCATTGAGTGGACAAGCTGTTTGTAATAGGATAGATTTCACTACCTTACTTCCAATTAATTTTAGAATAGATGAACAATAGAATTTTGGGCAGCTTTATACATGAAAGTTGTACTTAAGGATGTTAAATTTCACTTGGATTTGGCCCCACCTGAATTGAAGCTCTAGAATTCTATTTAGAGACTAAAAATTACAGGCTGACCATGTTGTGAATTGATGGACATATTTAAATTAATTCTTCCGAATCATGGGATATGTATATGCCAACATTCAAAACAAATATATGAAAGGGTTTAGACAAAAATAGATGCTGAATTTCGTTGACGCAAACCCAAGTCATAGATACTGAAATCTCGTTGATGCAAAACTGAGTCATGCGAACACTTGAACATGATATACTAACTCTAAAGAAATACACTTGATACGTATATGTGCATTACGATGAGGAAATGAACATGCATAGAAAGTAGCATATGTATAAAGAGTGAATATGGATTGCCTATAACTTTAGGCTTGAAGGAATCATGACCAAAGACTTTTTTGTGAATTAGAAGGAGCGACCAGGATTGGATCTTCTATTGGAGGAAGTAACGAGACAGGCGGAGCAAATGCATGGTTTCCCTCTCCTTAACGCTTATGCAATTTAAAATCTCTTTGATGAATACAATTACAATAATATTATGTTCAATATAAATAAAGTCTGGTGTATTAATGAGATTAGCTTCAGCTAATGGCATCCGTGATAGGGATGCTGGGAAATGAATTACAAGATTAGCTTCGGCTAATGGCATCCATGATAGGGTTGCCGGGAAATGAATTATAAGGGTAGCTTCCGCTAATGGCATCCACGTTGGAACACCTGAGAATGATCGATAAGGCTTGATTCGTAAAAGGTATCCATATTTGGATGACCTGGAAAATTTGATAAGTATAATTGTCTAAAAATATCCAGGTTAGACTATGCAAAGTTGAAGATCTAACAAACCAATTAAATAAAGTTACTAAGTTCATGTAAGAAGATAAGAGTAATAAATTAAGAATAAATAAATGATGTTTAATTGGTCTTTAAATGTTTCCAAAGAAATTTACAAGTTGGTTATTAGAATTCTTAGGACACTAATAGAAAACTTATGCTTTATTTGTATTCTTTACATGATCATTTATAACTATACTATCAATATAATTGTATGCTAATTAAGTTGTTTTTGTAACAGGTCCATCTACCACCTAGGAAGCTCATTAGATTTTAGGATTCTGCTTTGCTAAGCTTATGTAAAAAAAATTATCTTAAGCATAATAGCATTAGCTAGATCACGCAATATGTTTTTTTTGGTATAAACTTTGATGTATATAAAAATCTTAGCTCAGCATGTAGTATGCTAGTTATGTAAACTCTGATTTTGTTTGAACTAGAACTCCTTAGTTATCTTGTAATTAAACCTTTTGAAACTTTAAATATACTTGTGTGTGTGTGTGTGTGTGTGTGTGTGTGTGTGTGTGTGTCTAGTGTTGAGTATTGATGATGGAAATAAAGTCCAAAACCTTTGGACTATGTTGTGATGGATTGAACGGGTAAATTGGAAGTAGTTGATAACTCGGGACGTTCTATATACAAAGAAAACTTTGCTGAAATTTTAGCATAATTCTTTATATATAAAAAATTTTTCACCCTCACATTAAAAGCATATGTCAGGATCTTTTAGCATTTATAGAATAGAACAGTCGAGACTATTACAAGACAATTCTAAAGTCATCAAGGAAGGCCATCTTTAGAGCTTGGATGATGCCATATTCACCTCCCTAATACGGCGGCTCCTCTCACACCCTGATGCGTGTGTTACGCATGTTACATATTGTTTTCCCACTTCATTCAATTGAGTCCATGATTCTATAATAAATCTTTAATTGAGTCTTGAATTTCATCACACACGAGCCTAATAAAGGCCTAATAAAGAAGGGAATATGGGAAGGGAAAACATAACAACAACTAGCCAATCGAGTTATCATGTTATGGTTGTGTCCATGATTCACGTCGCGAATCTGATTGTAAACCCCTGATCCAAAAACATTGGGGAACCAATGCTAGATATGATAATTTTCAATTGAGAAATGATAATTAAAGAAAAAGATTGTTATAAATAAGGATAAAAAATCTTAGTAATTTGATTTTAATTTTGGTTGAAATAAAGTGATAAAAATCACTACATGAGATGTTAGTTAGTGATAAGTTATGTAAACTTCCCGATCGGATGCAATAATTATTATAATAGAATAATTCTTGTAAATTTAGCATGAAACCATTTATAAAAATGGAAGGGGATTCCAAATAAATTAATGTATGACTTTACACGTAAATAATGTTAACCGCAGGTATAAGCTCTAAGTACAATCACACAGTTTCTAACCGAAAGAGGAGAAAATCTTAAAGAAGGATTTTTATTATGAACAAGGATAAAATTACCTAATGAATTAGTTTGAAAATATTTATGATTTAATTAAATAAAATAGTATACAAATTCAAATTTTTAACGAAAAATTATAAATTATCTAGTTTTACAATATCAAGCATAAATCTTAGTCTAACCATTAGATTGGGATGAGATTATATGATAAGCCTCTTGACATATTTTTATATATTAGTTTAAAATTTCAAGTCCATTGAAGTTTGGAAAGGTCTTGTAAGAGTGCCAATGGTCACACAAGATAACAAGGAGTGGCAGTTTTGTAATTCTATAGAAAATAGTGGTAGTTTTGTAATAATAATAAAAGTAAACAACCCCTCTCCCTTTTAATTGAGTTGGTCGATGTGCAGAGAAGAAAAACCTAAAGGGAGAGCTTCATTCTTCATAATTCTTCATAAAAACTTGGTGATTTTCTTAAAATTTAGGACTTTGAAAGAGTGTAAAGGCAGAATTCATTAAAAGAAAACAACTCTTTTCTTTTAAAAGGGGTTATAGATAACGCGTTTGACAACAAATTATGAAGAAAAACCAACATCCAAGTGAAAGAGGATGAGGAATTGGAGAGAACTTTCAAAACAACATAACAAATGGTTTCAAAATATAGTGGATAAGGTGACCCTTATAAGTTAATTATGTATTATTTATGTTTTTGGTGAATAAGAGGAAACCTATAATTGTTAACAATTCTAGGATTCATAATAAATTTTAGGGGAATGATTGTTTTTGAGGAATATAGGTTTATTTGCATAACAATAGGTAGGATAACAACAAATAGATGTAAAATTTTGAATGGGAACAATGGATTTTTGAAGGTGTAGGGTGACCATGTGAAGAAAACATAGGAGATGAGAGATGTTTCTTAATTTTGTGATGTTGGTATTTAGAAACTAATATGAGAAGTTAAGATATTGTGCTAAGAAAAAATCTTTGTTGGGGAATAAGATTTATATGTATAAAGGTTAGGAGTTGGGTTAATATTGTAGAAAAGTATGGTTATTCAATGTCTATGTATGATAAAATTGTAAAGGAACAAGCTTTAAGCTAAATAGAAATAATGTATGCTTTGTATGTGGTAAGAAATGAAAGTTTATGATAAAGTAAGAGGATTTAACATATTAATATGTAGAAAATCAAATAAATATTGTGGGTTGGTGGTGTGAAAAAAAAATTAATGAGATAGAACAAATGAAAAAAATAAAAAAATAAAACATGAAATATTTGCTTACTAAGGACCGACTATAGGTAGGAAGAAAACATGGATTAAATTATGTATAAATTAACTAGTTGTACTTGTATGTTGTGTTAGTGTTGAAACAATTGTGCTTGAGAATGGAAGTAAGGAGAAATAATAAATGAGATAGAATGAACTTAAATACTTAATTAACATATGATGTTCTAAATTTTATAAGTTGATAAGAGAAATAAAAGAATATGTGAAGTTAGTTGTATAATGAGAAATTTTAATGATTATCAAAATGGATTTAAAGGAAAATATAAAGCGTTGTGTTTTATGAAACATATAGAAATTTAGGCTAAATATTTAATAAAAGAGGGAAATAACCAAAATAAAAGTGTGAAACTTCATATGTCGAGATTTATAGGAACAATGGATATTTTGGAATGGTTATAAAGGGAAAATCTTATAGACATGAAAGAAAATTCTTGAGGAAAAGTAAATAATATACTTAGTTAAGGAAATATGCTTATGTGAACATGAAAGGCAATAAAAGGAGTTGGACTTGCAGCAAGAAGAGCTCGCTTAGCAGAAGTGTCATGTAGGTGTCTAACACCCTGTCCTTTTAAATTTAGTACAACTTTAATTATAATTTTGAGAACTTCATATCATGTTGTAATCATGACATTGAATGAGAATGATTGGATTATGTTTCTTGAATGAGAGAATGAATTATATCTTCGAGGCAGGAAATGATATCAAATGAATTATGCCTCATGGTGCGAATGATATCAAATTATATTACCTTCGAGGTGGGATAATAGAATTCCTAGAATGGATTGCCTTCCGGGTAAGATGATAAAATCCCAAGAATGGAGTTTCTTTGGGGTGGGATAATAAGATTCCAAGAATAAATTGCTTTCGAGGTGAGATAATAGGCGGAATATGAGGATTATGGTAAAAATTGCTCTATTGTCTCTTTAATTAATTAATTTTTCGTGTAATGAATGCTAAGAAAATTTATAGTTATGTACAACTGTTCATATAAGAAAATACAATATATGAATATTTCTTACAGGGTACGAAAATATTATTAAGTGAAAACATACCAACGAAAAAGGAAAAATGATATAAAGGGAACATGTTTTGATGACAAGAATATTAATGTGTGATATTTAAATAGACAGCAACAACAAATTCAATAAGTAAGATTTGAATTGACTGTAACAACAAAAGTAATAAGTGAAACTCAAATGGACCACAACAGTGGAGTAAATACATGAAATTAGAATTGACCGCAATGATGGAATTAATTTATGAGATTTGAATTGACCATAATGACATAATTAATAAGTAAAATTCAAATTAATCATAACAATAGGATTAATACGTGGAAATTAAATCGACCATAACGGTGGAATATACATGTAAAATTCTAAAAGGATCATAACAATGGGGTTATTATGTTTTGTAGTCTGAGTTATAAGTATTTTAAATTAAGTGGTGAATATAAATGACAGTATACCTATCATAACTCAATTCTGGGTTATTCCCCCAAAATTCATTTTTTTCAAAAATAAAAATAAAAAATAAAATAAAGGTTGGCAATGCGGAGAAAGCTGATCAAGAAAGACTGCAAAAATAGGCAAAAATCAAAGCTGCAATTTTCGGAGGCCTAATTGTATCCCATTATGCCCAAAAATAGAAAAATACAAATTCAAAGGTCAAATTAAATGATTATTGGATGAATTTGCATAAAAATTAAGTCCAATGACATAATTAAATTTTTAATGGGCCAATTTGATTTAATCATGGGCCAAATTAAATTTTAATTATGTTCAAGAATTAATTTGGGGTCCAATTGAAGGATTTAATTAAGTGCAAGGACTTAATTATACTTTAAGCGGGTCAAATTAATTTGAGGGCTTAATTGGTGAAAAATTAAGTTTGGGAGTCTAATTTGGACTTAATTGAAAAGATTAAAATTTTAAGAGACCAAATTTAATTTTTACCAAATTAATTGATTGATTAGGGGCCAAATTTACACAAAAATTAAGGGACCAATTTTGAAACCCAAAAAATATTTTGCCTATAAATACCAGCCTACAACTCAAAACCTGGAGGGGCAATTTTGCAATAAAAAAGGGGGACAATTTTGAAATTAAAAGGAAGGCAACACAAAAAGAAAACCCTAAACCTAGACCATCTCTTTCAAAAAACCAGAGCCGCCGATCCCCCGGCTGGAAAGTCTTCTCCCCTCAGCCGCGAACCTCCTCACAGACCCAGACACACCTAACCAAAGCCTTTGCGTTTTCCTTCTCTTCCCCCGATCTGCCCTCCATCACTCCTGAGCCGGCCACCCTTGGCCACAAAAGAAAAGCAGCTGCTCACCATTTTCCTAGCAAAAAAAAAAACTCACCCTCCCATTCTCAGCCACCAAGCCGCTGCCCTCTGCCAAACAGACGAAAACCAAGCTCTCTCGCGCTTCCTTGGCCGAGAGCCAGCTCTTTCCCTCATCTTCCCTTCCCCAGCGTCTTCAACCTTCAACGAACGGAGCCCACCACAGGAGCAGCTGATCTCCTTCTCTTTCTCTTAGCCATCAGCAGAACTCACGACTCCCACTCAGCTGCACACAGACCGGCCTCTCCATCAACGCCGGCCTCCACCAAGCCATACAGCAGAACAACCCCATCTCTCCTCAGCCAGCCGGTCTCTCCCGTTTCCTCCACCGGAGCTTCAGCGGCCATAGACCCACCGTCTTCACTGTCGGTCGCAGCGGCGGCCGAACACCAGTAGCAGCGCCGTCCTTCTTCCCTCTCTCGGCCGACCCAGCCACCGCCAGATCTACAACCGGACAGCTCCCTCCCAACCACCAGATCTGCCATCGGCAGAAGAAGCAGCCACCAGAAAGAGGGAGCCGATTACATATCCAAAGTTGAAAAGAACCGACCGGAGGAAACAGATCTAAAAAACAAAACAACTAAAATCAATTGTCTGTGTTGCGTTTTTGGTTGATTTTGCAGGTCACCATCGGCAGAGAAGAGAGGAGGAGAAGAGACTGAGCCAGACCCGTTGTTTCTGGTTGTTTGCGGCCCACGTGCCGCCAGTGGTCCACGCGCCACCACTGTTCTAGCACTGTTGCTGCAATTCCAGAAGTGTCAATGCAATTCCTGGAGTTTTGAGGATTGTTTTGTAAAGTTTGGATTATTTGATGTAATTTTTATTTATTTTTTTGAATATTATAATTTGTATTGTGGATGTAAAAATAAAAGAAAAAAACAAAAAAGAAGAAAAAAACAAAAAAGAAAAACAAAAAGAAAAGAAAAAAATATAGTAAAAAATGTAGATGTGTGTTTGAATATTTTTTTATGGATATATTTTTTTAAGATGAGACTGCAAAGCATAAAGAAGGATTTAATATTTTGATTGAATCACGGGGTAGAAATACAAACTTGTATGGAAGTTGTATTTCTAAAATCCGATGAAAAGACAAAATTTTTAAAACTTCTTTAACACATCACAGCCACGAAACAGCTTACCTCAGGTAGGGTGTGTTAGGGGTGCTAATACCTTCCTTAACCACAACCAGTCCCTTACCCGTGAATCTCTGACAAGACTAGTACATTTGGGTTTCCTAGTAACCCTCAATTAAATACTAGGTGGCAACTCCCAACAAAATCAATCAAACAATAACAGAGAAAAAATCGCCAGGTAGGTCAGGACTAGGAGGATGCCGCACGGATATTTTCGATTTGCAACAATACCAAATATAAATTATTGAAATAAACTGATGAGTATGGAGTTGATGAATAGTACAAGCTATAAATATGAGGTTAAATTAATGCATGTTGGTTACTACAAAGTAAGGCTTCAAGTATTCAAATGAATAATTGAATATTGTTGATTTGAAATATAAATTATGGATATGAAATTTGGGATGGAGGGATTTGAGTATTTATATTGATTAAATGAGCACTTATAACTGTTGAAATGGAATAAGAAATTTATAATTGGAATAAATCACTAGGTGTGAAGATAAAAATGAGTAAATGAACATAATTTATGTAAATATCACGGAAATGCACACGTTCAGCATATAGTTGATATAAAGCCTGTACTATGAGTACCAAAATAAATTAGTGAATATGAATGATGTAGAATACAAGTTTTGAGTACGAAAACGGATCGAATGAACCAATGAATGTGACTAAGGTATGACATTAACAAACAATAGGTTTAATGAATCCAAAAGCAAATTTACACATTAGTTAAGTGTATGCATGAAATTATTGAATCTAGAAATATAAATTAAGCACGAGCCATGAGTATCGATTCAGAGTAATAAGTCCAAACTCATAATAAAACACAAAGATTAGGTATTAAATTGGATAAATAGTATTGGTCACTTTAAGTATGAAGTATGATCATTGGAGTAAATAAATAATTGTGGTAATGTATGTTTCAAATATTAAGAAAAATGTTTTAGACAAATGTGAGAAATTGCTGATTTTAAGTAAGATTCTTAGAATAAAGAATAGTAAGGATATATTATATTGTAATCTAAAAAAGTTAACATTGATACAAGTATCAACGAGACTAACATAGTGAGATAATATTATAAGGTTCACCAGAGGATACTATGGTAGAAAATGAGGAGGAAATCTTATGTAAACAAAATATAATGTGAATACACTCGAAAAAGGATTGCCAATATTTGAGATTGTACATATAGTCGTAGTTGTATTGCAGTAACAATTATGTATGTGTATAGTTTTATATTGATATGTTTATTTATACAACCGAGAAAAAATTATTGAAATAAATGAATGCATGAATGTTTATTATGTGTGCTATCTATTGTGGATTTTTGCAAGTACATCCTTTTGACACCCCAATAATTATTTATTTAGTTTTTGTATTATAAAAACCTTTGTATAAATTAGTTGATGATGTGTTGTGGATACAATTTGATTATACCAAAGAGTTGTAAAACTCTTTTGTAAGATGGATAATATGCAATGATAGGGTTACATCATAAATAAAAATGAAAAATGATTTTGAATAAGGAAAAACATTATCCCATTCTTCATGTTCAAGACAATTAGTAAAATAATAATTGTGTAAACGGTTCAGGGTGTTACAATGAAGGTTTACCTAGGTTGATCAAGGTCGGTCCAATAGGTTATCATCTCAATATTAAAGAAAAAGGATGTCATTCTGAAAAATTTGTTAAAGCCAATTCACATTTCTTTTAATCATCCGAGTTTCATTTTGACTTGCCAATTTGACTAGGTACGTTATGAGAACTCCCACATGGTTTGGTCCTTGATTCTATGATAACACTTAAATTGAGTCTTGAATTTTATCCCCCCTAAGTTTATGGTTTCTTCTTTAAATTTAGTCTCTAATTCTTAATAATTCCTTAATGTAGTCTCGAATTGCATCCAACACGAGCCAAATAAAGGCCAAATATAGAGATAAAAAGTTAAGGGAAAAGAAAGAGACTTTGAATTTTTACAGAAGGATTTTCATTCTGATACTTAAAGAAAGGCCAGTCACTTCATTAAGAAAGGAAGGAACAAATGATTTGTTGCTGAGTCAGCTCTTACAATTACAAGAAGTCAAGCAAAGGCCAATGACGCTAAGCCGACAAGAAGATAAACTCGATCTGATGCCCTTACCTAACTCTGATCGGAACAACAAACTCATTCCTTTCATAATTTTGCAGTTAACCTGGGTTAACTAGAGTCATTCCAATAAATAATCGGCTTAATGTTACAAAAAAGGTTGTCATCGTGATTTTTTTAAGCCAACCCATATTTTTAATGGCCATCCATGTTGTCTCTGGACCCATCAAACTCATTAGGTTATATCGTAAAAACTTTCATATAGTTTAATTTGAAGCTCGAGTAAGGCAAGCAATCAGGTCGAGAGATTTTGACATTGGCCCGCTATGCTGGGTCTGATGACACTATCAAAGACTCCCACATGGCCTATCATTGCTTAATTTTTTTTCTTCAAAAAAGTTCCTAGAACATCATTTTACATTTCTTTTTAGTTTGATCAGGTTTCAACTGGAATAACTTGGTATGTTATGAGTTTAAGCTTGTTGTTTTACAAAACAAATATTCACAAGAACATTACTAATACCTCAAATATGTACCCGTAGTGATGCACAGGAAAACAAAACTAGTTAATAGAAAAAAAAACTAAAAGGGAGTAGTGATTCATTGTGGATTTGCCCAATGATTCCTTTTTTTTTTGTTCCATGGATTTTTTTCATTTTGGTTCCTCAATTTTGTTTTCTTTTTATTCAGCCTTAAACGTTACATTGGCTTATGATTTGTCTCGGTGATTTATTTTTTATGCAAGCATATGACAATCTCGCATTGTCAAGGAAATGTTCTGCTACTTGGTTTGGATAAACAAAATTAAATTTTATTGATTTAAAAGAATTAGAGCTTTAGGGAACAAATTTGAAGCTTAAATAATTGTTCAATCCCTTTTGTTTGTCTAAAATCACGGACTAATTTGCATGGTTAGGGGAAGAGTTTATGTCTTTATTTTTTTCGCTCACTTAACTTCTTTTTTTTTTTTTTAATTTGAGCCTTTCACTTGCATTTATTTGGATTTGTTTTGGTTACTTATATATTGGGTTCTCGCAATGTCAAGATAAAATTTTGATACTTAATTGATGCTCAGTTTGAAAAAATAAAATAAACTTATATTAAGGTAAAAAAAATCAAAGCTTAAGGGACTAAAATTGAACCTAAAACAAATATGGTGGACTAAGGTAGATAAGTAAGACAACTTTGCTGGCGTGTGGATGCAAGCTGTCGTGTTTTAGTGGTGCATATAGCTTGCTCAAAAGACCAAATGATGACTTCCTTAGTGGCTTTGGAAGTAGTAAGCCAATAATTGTCAAGTTGTGTAGTGCATGTCGTAGGTAGAGTCGCGTGACCATCCTTTTTTTATTTTTTTCCTTCTCCCCTTTTTTCTCTCTCTCAATTTCTCAGGATTTGCACTGATTTGCAAAAAAAAAAAAAAGAAATGTGTCTTGTCATTTTATTTGTGTTTCAAATTTGATTCTTATACTTTTGATTGTTTTTTTTTTGCTTTATGTCATTTTTTTTTTTTAATTTTATCTTTCAACATTGGGTTAGTTAGGGATTGAGCTTTATAATTTTTTTTCTGATGGGATTATCTCGTTCTCATGACCATGGTCACTACTTTGAGAAGTTAACCCGGGTTGAAACTGGTTTTTTTTAATATCATTTTTTGACACTAATTTTTTTTCTTTTTCATCCTTCAACATTGGATTTATTGAAAATTAAGCTTTGTGATTTTCTTTGCTTTCCTTTCTATGAGGTTATTCCGATCTCATAACTTAAGTTGTGAGTTTGACAGAGTAACTGGGGTTGACTTGAGTCTTTTTTTTTAAGCTTCAATATTTGTTTGGTTTCGTCCTTCAATATTTTGTTAGTTTAAGAACTAGTGTTTAAAATTTATGTCATTTTGCCTTCTATTAGGTTTTCTTGTTCACATGATTTGGCTCACAGGGTTTCACGGATTTCCTTGGGTTTATTTGGCTCATTTTTATTTATTGATTTTTTTTGCCCTTTTACATTTAGGAATAGGGCATCATAATATTTTTTTTGTTTGCTTTTTTATGAGGTTATCTTGGTCTCATGACCCACGTCATGAGTTTCCTATGTTAAATCGGGTTGCTTTTATTGTTGTTTTTTTTAATTTTTTAAAAACATTTTGTTATTCAGTGTTGAGTTGTCTGGAAATTAAGCTTTGTAATTTCTTTTCTAAGTAAGCATTCTTTTTAAAATTCAGTCTATTTATTGTTATTGTTTTTTATTATATAATTAAATAAAATAAATTTATTAAACCCATTAAAGACTAAGACAAGAACCATGTATTTTTTGTACTTTTTTAAAAACATGCTATGCCTTTTCTTCATTCTTTCGCGTTAGAAAGAAATATTGCAGCTCGCAAAGTAGAATTGGCCACCTATTTAGTTTCTTCTAAGGCTTGTTTGAGATTGTAGTAGTGGTGATGGTTCAAAGTGTTTTTCGCTTAGAAATACATTAAAATAAAGTTTTTTTTTATTTTTTAAAAATTATTTTTGACATCAGCACATCGAAACGATATGAAAATATAAAAAAAATTTCATTTTAAGCAAAAAAAAATCAAAAGTTTTAGAAACACGGTTTGCACCTCGTTTCCAAACATTCTTTATATCACGTTGCAACCAATAAGTTCTCAAGTTTATTAAAATGAAATTGACCAACAAGAAAAGACCCTTCTAAGAACATCCAATTATTTTGGAATCCAAGGCCCCGTTTGTTTGTTGAAAAGTAGTTTTCTTTTGGAAAGTGAATTCCAGGAAAATGAATTATTTTCTGATGTTTGGTAGTGTAATGAAAAATAAGTTGGAAAACACTTTCAAATGTTTGATTATGTCATGAAAAATGAACTGGAAAATAACTTATTAATGTTTTATTTTTCTCAATTTTATTAAAATAATGAGGAACAAATATTACAAATTAAAAAGTTGAATGAGAATGAAATTAAAAAAAATATATAATTCATAAATTATCTCAAATAAAATAAATAATAATCAAAATAATAGAGATCAAATCTAAAAAAAAATAAAATGAAAGATGAAGAAATTAAAATAATAATAATTAACATTTCATAAATTATTTAAAAAAAAGTAACAATAAAAAGAATTAGGATCAAATTTGATAGATAAAACATTTCAATAAAAAAAATGATAAGGGAAAAGCAAATAACAATTATAAAAATAAGGACCAAAGTTAATATAAAAATTAAATTTTAAGAGATGAAATTGAAAAGTAAATATTCAAAACAAAATATATATAGCAATCAAAAGTTTGAGGACTAAATTTGATATAATCAACAAATAATATGACATTTCTAAATTTTTCACAACTTTCAGAAAGTGTTTTCTGCCCAAATTTTCCAGAAAAACACTTTCCTGGAAACCAAGCCAAATTTTTCTTTGACTGGAAAGTGTTTTCCGTTGACCAACTTTTCTAATGTCAAACAAACACATGAAACTTTGGAAAGTGATTTCCTGGAAAATGAATTCCAGAAAACAAACATAGCCCAGGTTTGACTTTTTTTAGCTTAAAAAAGAAGAAGAAAAAAAATACTACTTATCTAGACATAGTTCATTATAGACAAGAATATAGTTAGACAAGAATATAGTTTTTTTATATTGGCTTAAAAAAACTCTTAGCTAAATGTTTAAAGGTAAAAATAATCTTTTTATTACGATAATTTTGATGTTCTAAAATTGATTGGGGACAAGATGGGTATTTTGTGTTTTAGTTGAACAATAAATTTCTGTAATTGTAATTTTTTTTGCATAGTAAAAAGACCTTGGCGTCCTTGATCTCAAATAATTGAACTGTTAAAGAGTATTTGTGTCATTTTGTTGATTTTTTTTTTTTGTAATTAATGAGTTGGGGTGGGATCATTTAAGTATTCAATAAATGAAAAAAGAATTAAAAAAATACATTGATGTGCTGGGCACGCGTCATCCACGTGCTGTGCAGGTGATTCAAAAGGCACAAAGTATAGTTCCGAGGTTGCTTCTGGTGCGTCTTGACGTGTTTTTCATGAAAAAGCTGCGAGTATATAGATAAGTTTGTCGGTTTGTCGCCGACGATCATTTCATTTTTCTTCTCTTTTCTTTCCTCTCTATTCCTCTATCTTTTCACCTGCCATACAATTTCTTAGATTAGCAATTAAACTTCTCTTGCTTTATTTTAAATAAATTATGACATTTTATTCTTGAGTTAAATAGAATTGATTGATTAAATATAGACGGATGCTCGCTCTTTTTTTTTTCGCGATGTTTCTCTAGCGATCTATACAACTTCTTTTAATGTCGTCATACACTATTTTGTAGTGGGGTTTGGATTGCCTGAACAAGGTCTTTTGGTAGAGGGCATTGTCCACTTTGAAATGATGGTAAGTATCCAACAATCTTTTTTTCAATCTCATTCCATATATGATATTTATGGCTTATTTGTTTTTATTAATTGTTACCAAATATTCTTTGTATGTTTCTTCAATCTCATTCCAGATATGATATTTATGGCTTATTTGTTTTTATTAATTGTTACCAAATATTCTTTGTATGTTTCGTTTGTTATTATTGTTTATGGTTTGAATCAAATAGTTATATTACTCAATTTTATTGGATCCAGTTAAGTTAATGACTCAAGCTTGGATGCAATTAGTTTCTAAATAAATTTGGGATTTAATCACGTCTTTGTATAAAAACTAAGTCAAATGTTTATTTTATATATATATATATATATATATATGAATTTTATTAAAAAACCATGTTAATTTAAAAACTTAAAAGGATGGATGAGATTTTTGAAATTGTATTATATTAGTATTGTTATTAAAACCTTGGTATTATATTAAAAAATAAACTTAAAATATAGGGTAATATTTTTGGAATGGTTTAATATTAATTATTCAACAAACTTTAATTTAATGAAAATTTATAATGTATTTGAAAGTATAGTTGTTGTTGTTTCTTAAAGTGATTTTCATTTAAAAATATATTAAAAAATGTTTTTTTTCAAAATTATTTTTAATATCAACACATCAAAATAATTTGAAAATACAAAAAATATTAATTTAAAATAAAAAAAATTATATTTTTTTAAAAAATCTTTTAAAATATAAAAACAAACATGAATGAGTTTTAATTAACATAATTTGTGAACTTAGTAAATCCCTAAATTTATTTAGCGATAGATTGGATCAAATAATTTCTTTAACGATTGATGGTATTTGGACTAATAATTGAAGACGACAGTACAAGTTTATGCATGGCATATTGCTAAAAAGAATTATGGTATGTCTTTATTTTTAATTTAAAAATATATTAATTTAATTTTTTAAAAATATTTTTAATATTAAAAAAAGCAGGCACTATGTTTCAACGCTGACAACTCACCCGCGCATTCAACGACTGCAACGTTTGACAGTTGTTCAAAGGAGGAGAAGACACAAAAATAAGAATTGTGTTTAAACTTCGATTTTTATTGTTCTGATGAGGGGGGACAAATATAATTACAGGCTCCGACCAACCATTTAAAGAAAGTTTTCTTTTTATAGCCATTAAATGATAAATAAATAAAAATTAACATAGTTCTTATCACTACGTTGTTATTGTTCGTGTGAAAGCTTGCAGGCAGCTTTTGACATTCTTTTCTCCCCCCCTCTTCACCTGGAGAACCAATCTTTTAAGGCCTTGGAGTTGATTGAAATCAGATTTCAATTCAATTCATTCCCAAAGTTTCACTGGTAATGAAATTCTTTTATTTAGATCACTCAATCTTTCTCCTTTCTACTTTTATAATTGGTTTGCATTCAAGACCTTTTCTTTTCCTTGCTGTTAATTGTTATCAGTTAACGTTAGTTTTTTTTAAATGATTGCAAATCTATTATGTCTGTGTTCTTTTCTTATGAATCATTTAATTGATTCATTTCTCCATTTCTTGATGTGACTTTTTATTTGTTTTCCATTAGCAGCAATGCCTGTAATTTTTATTGTGTTGTCTGGATGCTGGGAATTGCTTTTGATGTGTCATATTAGAACTCTTTTCATCTGGGTTCTGCCTAAAGATAGCGAAAATTAATCTTTTGCTTCATTTTTATTTAATTCCTCGCCTTCTGTTTTCTGGGATGCCATTATAGCGTCACAGACATAATTCCATTTTATCAGCAACCAAAAGACAAATTGTGTTGTGTTTCATCTTTTTGTTTGGTGCATTTCTGGCTATGTCTTCACATGGCTAATTTCGGATTCTTTAATCTTTGTTGGCTAAATTTAGGATATATTGGGTTTCTGGTCAAAAGAGAAAGGTGCTCTTTTTTTGTTCAAAAGATTTTAGTCTTAACCTTAAGTATTATTGTTACTGAACTGGGCTCCTCTTTCTTCTGGTCATTTTGTGCAGATAGCTTGGTGGAGACAGGATTTGTTGGATGTTTTTTTGTTATTATTGAAGCAATGAGCCGATTTTCAGAGCTGAAGCATGCTGCCTCAGGTATGGTGGTGAAGTAGTAATATAGTATAACACCCTTAACAGGTTTACACTCTTGTAATTTGAATGTTTTCTAATGTTATAGTTTTCTGCGGTAGCTCTGAATTCTTTATTTAGAAGATGGAAGGAACATACTTGGAGATTTTTTGCATTCTAGGCTTTTGCATTGAAGTTTTTCATCGTGTGAAAATGGATCGTGTCCTAATTCTTTAATGCTTTAGATTCTCTACAAGAAAAGAAATTGAGATTTCTCTGACTTATGGAACTCTATTTAATTGCTTGTGGGAGCTGTTTCCTTGACATGGATGCTATTAAGGTCATAAGTTGGTATTATTTTGTGGATATTCATTTGATGTGACATATTAAATTGTTAAATGCTCAACTTTCAGGACGTAGTTTGACCATCGAAACTGAAAATTCTTGCTGTTGAATCTGAAACTAAGAACCTGATTCACTCCTAATGTTAAATCCTTTTTAATTGTGATATGTTTAGACATGATACTTTGTTTCTGTAAGATCTTCTTAGGTGCAGAAATGTACTTTTCATGCATTTTCTTTCTGAGAATTCTTTCTCTAGAAACTTTTACAGTTACTGATGGTTAAGAGTTTCATTATTCTGCCTTGTTGAAGAAACGTCATTTTCACTCAAATAAAATGGGACTGCCCTATCTATTTGGAAACAGAAATGCGCTGTGTAGATTTCTCATCGGCATCTCTATCAGATTGTGGAGATTAAATAATCTGGTATATCATGGATCTTCAATTTGCAACAAGTTGGAGAAGCTCCCCATGAGATGCTGAATTTAATATATATTTCCTCAAAGAAGAACAAGCATCTCTGCTTGACATGCTTTTTTTATGGGACTGGCCAAGTCGAATTTATTCTACAAACTATATTGCTTCATAGCATGAAAATTTTGTTGGTGTTTGTTTAGCCTGTAACAAATGTGCAATCATGCTACTGGTTGAAAATCTTTAGTGCATGTTGTGAACTTAACACTGTATTGTTGTTTGATGTGAACAATGATCAGAGGAGCAGCAAGAGCAGAGCTCCTAGATTGTTCACATTGCTTCTGTTCCTTTAATTTTTTTCACCCTGCTCCCTGCTTTTGAATGAAATAACATAAATCTTTTTTGGCATTTTTTTTTGTTTTCTGTTGGAATGGACCCCTTTCTTTTTTCTGGACCAATAAGTATGCATTATTCAATGCTTTTTGTTGTATCTTCTGCAAATAAGTACCTTATCTTTTATCATTTTTAATGATTGTAATACCCTCCAATTTTCACTATCTATTTATTTGATTGCGTCAAGAAGATTTTCTTATCTATTCTATAAACTTAATTGCTGCATTTTTTTTTTCTGGAAAGGTAAAAGAAGATTAAAAGATTTATTGCTCCAAAGTGATAATCGCTTTTGTGCTGATTGTGGTGCTCCTGATCCTAAGTGGGCGTAAGTTCAATAATATTCATATTAACATAACTGAAATACACACTTCATATTAACAAACTGAAAAGTGACATTTTGTGAATATGTTTCTAGGGAATTAACCACTTAAATTGGAGAGATATTAAGAATGAGAAATTTTAGTTGTTTTGTTTTATGCCCTTGTGTTATTTTAAGGAATTTGGTAACATTCTTTCCTCCAGATCAGCAAATATTGGGGTTTTCATATGCTTAAAATGCTGTGGGGTACACAGAAGCCTTGGCACACATATCTCAAAGGTATCTATTCCATATTACCTCTGATTTTATTTTTTCAATAGAGGGAACTGCTGTAGGCAAGTATAATCCAATTAATTATATATTGCAATTTGAGTGACATTTTGTGCTTGCAGTGAGTAATAGACATAACAACTTGTTACAGCTTTGAAATGAAATTATATAATCTCTTTATCCCCAACCTTGTGAAGTTTCTATGAGTATTTTATTGTTATATCTACTGTAGAACCAATTGATGAACTGAAAAAATAGCACAAATCAATTTCTTAAGAAAATCAATTCATTGTAGAATCAAAGCATCATAACATAACTTGAATGCTTTGCTAGGGTGCTTATTTATTAGCATCAAACTAACATTGAAAGTCATAATCCCAATTGGGAAAGGAAAACCTGCATGTAAATGCATGCACGTGTGTTTTAAAGTATGAACTAGAGTTGATGTCTACATGATGCCTACAGCTGGTCTTACTGTGTTCAAGCTAGTGGTTCTTCTCTTTAGAACATGATTAATTTGTATTGTCCAGGTTTTATCTGTGACGTTGGATGAATGGTCTGATGATGAAATTGATTCCATGACTGAAGTTGGAGGAAACTCATCTGCTAATGCAATTTATGAGGCCTTTTTACCTGAAGGAGTTTCAAAGCCAGGACCAGATTCCAGTCATGAGGAGCGTATGAGGTTCATCAGGTTAGAAACTTTCAAATCCCAACCTGTCATTTTTTTTTTCATATTCTTTTTTCTTACCATGTGTCACTTGCATGGATGGATTAAGTCTCTGTTATGGCAGATTAGATCTTGCATGGTGTCACCGCAAGAAAGTTACTGATGTTAATCGATTGGATGTTAATGGTGTTTACACATTATTATTTCAATTTTCATAGGTCAAAGTATGAGCTTCAAGAGTTTTTGAAACCTAGTTTGCGGATTACTTCAGGGAAGACTTCCTCATCTTCTCTCAAGTCAAGTTTTTCCACGAAGCTTTTTGATAGTTTTCGAATTCCGAGTGTATCAAAGAATTCGGTTAGTTTTGTTTTGCCTTTTTTGTTTCTACTTTCCTTTTCATACGCGGATAATACTTGAAAATTGTTACAATACTTGAAAATTGTTACAGGAAGGCATGGTAGAATTTATTGGATTAGTGAAGGTTAAAGTTAAAAAAGGTACAAATTTAGCTATCAGAGATATGTTGTCAAGTGATCCCTACGTGGTCCTTGCTCTTGGGAAACAGGTTAGTGGAATTTGTCTCTTTCTTTTTAAATTTTCCCATTTTATCTCTCAAAATCCATGGTTGAGACAAGTTCATATAATGATGTATATATTTGTAGATCATTGGCACCAAGTGGAGATTTTTTCTTTCTAATTTTATTAAGGGTAATTCTAATCACAACCATTTGATAAATGGCTGATACCAATATACTGTTCATTTGGTTGGCCATCTGGTCGGAACTCTGCCAAAGCTTGACTGGAGCTTCATAAATCTTTATTTACTGTAGTGGCAAATATATGTAATTTTCACCTTGTATGGAGTTTCATATATATATATCAATTTCTATTGATAGAACAAATATTTGAGATTATTATTAAGCAAGCGAAGGGGCTGCTTCGACTTTTATGCTAGTCACTGATGATAAAAATTTGTTTTTGAGTTAATAGACTGTTCAAACCACTGTGATGAAGAGCAACTTGAATCCAGTCTGGAATGAAGAACTCATGCTATCTGTTCCACAGGATTTTGGGCCCATAAAGTTGGTAAGCTTGTTTCTCATTTTTGAATGATGTTACAATCAACTTTTATTTTCATCCAGTTGTAGATCCAAAACTACAAGAGTAAAGCTATTTAGATGCTTTATTTACATGGTGATGAAAATTCATTATTTGCCTAGTATTTTACCTTTTAACCGATATTATGTCTAAGCAAGGGCTGTTACATTTAGAACACAAAAACAGTTGATTGGATAAAGTACTTGTGTTGTTGCCCTTTTGGTTTCTTATGAACCACAGCTACTTCTGTTGTTATCTTGAGTAATCAGGAAAATACTTATCTTGTTGTTGCTATCAATTTGCTGCTACTGAAACTAATTTGCTACATCTCACCAAATTATCTTTTCATCTCTATCCTTTAGTGAACAAATCCCTGGTTATTTCTTAACTGGTTCATACTGAGCTATGTGTCGTTCTTGTTGATGTTATGGATTGCAGAGTGTTTTTGATCATGACACGTTTTCGGCTGATGATATAATGGGGGAAGCAGAGATTGACATCCAGCCATTGATAACATCAGCAATGGCATTTGGGGACCCGGAAATGTTTGGAAATATGCAGATTGGGAAATGGCTGAAATCACATGACAATGCCCTTGTAGTTGATAGCATCATAAACATTGTTGATGGGAAGGTGATGCAGGAGATCTCATTGAAGCTTCAGAATGTTGAGTGTGGTGAACTAGAAGTAGAACTAGAGTGGATGCCTCTTGACCAGTAAGTAGAAATTTTAAATCACCCTTCCATTTCAATAAAAACCTGCAATATCGATTCCATTATTTAATATGGAATGACTGCATATTTAACTTCTTTCAATTTTATTCCTTGATTCTTGCCCTTGTTTTCTACCCTCTTACATCTCCTAAGAGGCAACAGCTTATTCGTTAACTCTGAAAATTTGTAGTGTATAAATTATGTTTGTTTCAAAAATTGAGGGAGCAACATGTACAAAAGAAAACTCAGTGCTCATACATACATATATGTATTTGTAATTTATCTTTGGATTTGAAGTTGGAAGCATTTTATCTTCAATTATGGTGACCTCTTTTATTTATTTCCTTAATTCCATAGTATAGGTAACACTTACTAAGGATGTGTTTGGTACTTTCCTCTTGTTTGGTACATAACAATTGAGGGTGAGATAAATAGGTTTGAAAATCGCCTTTCAATTAATTGGAGCATGGCTCCCACTTTTATTTATTCTCCTCATTTCCCAAGTCTCATTATATTTGACTTTTTTAATTGAGATCCATTAATATTATTTTATTAGGTGGGATTTCATCATCATGATTATTATTATTATTATATATTTTAACTATTACAAAACATACTTAACATTTCATCCTTAACAATTTTTACACACTTAAAGTTACACTTGATATTTTTCATAGGATTTTTAACCTTGTATCAAATACAATTAGATTTTCGAAGGCTTTCAGTGGTTATCCTATTTTTAAGAGTATATTTGGTACTGCGGTAGCAATTGTAGTTTGAAAAAAATTGTTTTATAAAAAATACTTTTAGTTAGGTTGGTTTGAAAAAATATATGTTTGGTTAAAACTATGGTTGAAATTGAACAAAAGGTAGTTTAATGTGTTTGGTTAAGAATGCTTTTGAAATTGAGGTTATAAAATTATTTTAAAAAATATATATTACTATTGATGGTTTTTAATTTACATACTGTAGATTTAACTATTGCTATTACATCATGAAATAAATAATACTTTATATAAAATATTTTTTTATATTAAACTATCTACAATTCCATCACGTATGAAATACATCCGACAAGGATTATAGTTTTCACAAATTTCTTAAGAGCGCAACAACATCAAGTAAAATATAATCAGGAATAAAATTGGGATTGCGATCAAATTCTGCAAATGCTACGTCATTAAGCGATCTTCGTCTAATTTATATAGTGTCATTGAATAATGTTTAACACTAGTTTTTCGAATAAAACACAATTAAAAATAAAAAATATTTTCTTTTTATTTTGCTGGGTCAGACCTGGTTTAATGCATTTTTAGCTTTGGACCGGACTCGGTTCGGCCGGAACAATGGAGAATGTCTCCATTGTTTACGTGAACAATGGAGCATGACTACACTATTCACGTGATTTCTCTGCACAAGAAGCAACAAAGAGCTGCTTCTTGTGATTTTGGTAAACATGCGGCACAATCACAATTTATGTTGGGTCCTACCAGTAAAAAAAATTGCGCCTTTTGCAATACGAAACAATAATATTTGTGGCTACAGGTGAACCACACTCACAGCCATAATACCAAATGACACCTTAGAAGGTGTAATTTGAAAAGGGGTGAAAAGTATCCACTCTTCGACTATTTGGACGAAGTAGAAATAATTTCTTAATCAATTATGCACTTAATTTCTGAACAAAATTTAAGTTAGATAGTTTCATTTTTTTTCTTTTTAAGCCCACGCATGCCTCTCTTGTTGAGCCATCCCAGAAAGGGAAGGAGCCTCCCACTCCTCCCTTGAACCAAAGTTCATGTTGGCTCTTGTAGTTTGAGGAAATATTTCATAAAATTATGTGGTTGTTTATAAATTTACATAATTTTATATAAAAAAACTTAGGTTTTATATAAAATAATATGGATTAAATTGAAAATATTCGTTATGAAATAAAATGGTCTACTTCCACTTCTCATTTAAGAAAACTTTCATTAGGACAAAAGAAGAGAAGTTAGAGGGGAGAAGTCAAAGGACAAGAATTAGAAAAAAAGAAGTTGAAGAAGAGAGAGAAAGAAGCTGAAAAAGAGGGGTTGGAAAACAAAAGTTATTAACTTTTTCTTTTTTATCAATTAATCATCAACTGATTGTAATGTCTAGAAAGTTACATATAAATAATAAACCCTAAAACAACCAACTATTGAGTCCAACCCATTAAATAAAAATATCTAACATAAATAAAGTCTAATTAATAAAACTCAAATAAATTAAACAAAAAATATAAGTTAAAGCCTAATCTCTTGAGTTATTCTCCATTGTCTATGATTATACATATGGTAAATCGTGTCATGAGTTTGGTGTCTCCATCAACTCTTCTGAGGTAGGAGAAACTTGACCTTGTCGAGTGTAGTTCAAGGCGACTCCGATAATGCTTTCAAAGATCATGATGAAGCTATTGTGATGTTTATCTGATAATCCAAATATAGTATGAATCTGGTCTCCTAGCTCGTAAACTAGGACTTGTTGAATCTCACCATCCTTGGTAAAATTTTTTTGTACATCTAAAGTAGCATTATTATGTTTCTTTTATGCCGATGATAATGATAATGAGATAGGAGTATCAAAAGGTTTATCAGGGATATGATGTTGCAATTTGTATATAATCAAGTGCTTTGTATTAAAAGTAAAGTTAGTACCAAAGTTTGATGGTAGTTTAATGACATAAATATTTGTAACACTTTATATGGTATATTACTACCCGCCTGCAATTATTGACTAGTTTCAAGAGAATACCATTTATATCTAATATTTATTATGAAACAATCTTCAATATTAAATGCATTATGACACTCAACTTGAACTTTATATTGTTCATTATTTGTTTAAATTCATTTTATAATCTCAAATCATAAATCATAAACTCTCCATATGAAAAAAACTCAATTGATTCAGACATGCTAATATAAGGAGACATGGGAAGAAGACTTATAGACATCCTAGGTTTATGACCATAAACATCATATAGCTAAGAGGTTT